>Ga0031653_10000188_pt1 | contig 11620 bp, 12 predicted proteins | sample FrelakmetBRP12BR_FD_55210 | JGI IMG/M metagenome (GOLD analysis project Ga0031653, IMG submission 55210) | Freshwater lake sediment microbial communities from the University of Notre Dame, USA, for methane emissions studies - BRP12 BR | ecosystem: Environmental > Aquatic > Freshwater > Lake >... | reverse complement strand
ACAGGACTCGCGCCTGAATAGGCAAGCCAGAGTATTTCGTCCTTGCTGAAAAACCCCGCAAGACCGGGCACACCGGCAATACTAAAGGATGCGATCAGCATTGTTATATAGGTAACAGGCATGTATTTTTTTAGATTTCCCATCTTCTGGATATTAAGTTCTCCGCCCATGGCATGCATGACACTTCCTGCACAGAGAAAAAGAAGCGCTTTGAAGAATGCATGGGTATAAAGATGAAATACGCCGGCAGTGTATGCGCCAACGCCGCAGGCAAGAAACATATACCCTAACTGGCTTATTGTCGAGTACGCAATGATCCTTTTTAGATCATTCTGCACAAGGCCTATGGTTGCCGCAAAAAGCGAGGTTATCGCTCCTGTGAGAGCAACGACCATCAGCGCTGTCTCTGAGAGGCTGAATATGGGGCTGCAGCGTGCAACAAGAAAAACACCGGCAGTGACCATGGTTGCTGCATGAATGAGCGCACTGACCGGCGTAGGGCCTTCCATGGCATCCGGCAGCCAGACGTGGAGCGGCATTTGTGCTGATTTTCCGACAGAGCCGCAGAAAAGCAGAAGCGCAATGAGTGTCATAAGATGCACGTCATAGCCGAGGAAGTTGATTGAGGCGTTCGCGAAGTTCCCGGCCTGGCTGAATACCGGCTCGTAGTACACTGTTCCGAAGGTCAGGAAGATAATGAATATCCCGATGCCGAAACCAAAGTCGCCGAAACGGTTCACGATGAACGCCTTCTTGCCTGCATCTGATGCTGACTTCTTATTAAAATAATAGCCGATCAGGAAGTAGGAACAGAGACCCACGCCCTCCCAGCCAAAGTAGAGCTGGAGGAAGTTGTTCGCCATGACGAGCATGAGCATTGAGAAGGTGAAAAGGCTGAGATAGGAGAAGAACCGGTAATAACCGGGATCGCCATGCATGTACCCGACCGAGTAAATATGGATGAGCATGCTGCAGGTCGTGACCACGATCAGCATTACCACCGTAAGCTGGTCTATGAGGAACCCTACCGACACCTTGAACCCTCCGGAAAGGATCCAGGTATAGAGGTCATAATTGATCTTCGTGCCGCCATATACTTCCACGAGCGCCATCATTGCAACCACCCAGGACCCTGCTACGGCGAGGATAGAGACCCAGTGAGCATTTTCCTTCAGATATTTCCTGCCGAAGAGAATATTGATCAAAAAGGCAGCGAGCGGCAGGAACGGTATCAGTGCATAACTGGTCATCATTCTACCCCTTCATCTCATTCATTTCATCGACATGTGCTGTCTGCTTGTTCCTGAACAGTGCAATGATGATCGCAAGCCCTATTGCCGCTTCTGCGGCTGCTACCGTGATGATAAAAAATACGAGGATATGGCCGCGCATATCCTGCAGATAATGACTGAACGATACAAGACTGATATTNACCGCGTTCAGCATCAACTCAACCGACATGAACATGATAATNACATTCTTNCTCGTGAGGAAGCCGAACATGCCTATCATGAAGACCGCTGCACTCAGGATCAGATACCAGTTTAAAGGAACCATCATTAACTCCTCAGCTTCCTTTTTGCAAGGACTATCGCACCGATGACAGCCACAAGCAGGATCAGGGAAGCTATTTCAAAAGGGAACAGATACTCTGTATACAGGAGCTTTCCCAGGGCCTTTGTGTGCGTCTCGGTTCTGACAGCTGCTATGGAATACTTGCCGATCGGCCCCAGGATAAATGACCCGAGCACAGTCACCACAGAGACAAAGAGCAGACCCGTAACGAAAAGGCCGGCAGGCCAGGAACCGACAAATCTCTTGATCGATATCTCCTCTTTCAGGTTGAGAAGCAGCACAACAAAAAGGAAAAGGACCAGAATAGCCCCCGCATAGACGATCACCTGGATCGCTGCAATGAACTCGGCATTCAGAAAAAGATACAGGCCTGCGATATGAAAAAAAAGCAGCAGCATCCACATCACGCTGTGCACAGGATTTCTGCGCGTCACGACAAGCAGCGACAGGATAATAATCGTAAAGGCATAGTAGCCGAAGAAAAGTTGCTGAAGCATGCTTAGCTTTTTTCCTTTCTGGTTATTTTGCTGAACATTGCCTGTTCAGGATTTCCCTTGAAGTCTTCGGTCAGGGGCCTCCAGAATTTCTTGAAATACTGTTTCCCTTTTTCACCTTCGAAATACGTGTCCCAGTTTGCAAGCAGTTTCTCTTTGTTCATATAGAATGCATCTTTCGAGTAGCTGGAATATTCATAGTGCTCGCTCAGGGTTATGGCGCCAAAGGACAGGCCTCAACACAGAACCCGCAGAAGATGCACCTGGCAACGTCAACCTCATACCGGTCAACGACCTTGTTATGGTCTTCGCCCTCTGTCGTATAGATATGTATGCACTGTGACGGACAGTACGCACCGCAGAGACCGCAACCCACACACTTCATTCTTCCGGTGTTGTCTTTTGCAAGTGCATGCAGGCCCCGGTACCCGGGCTGAGCCGGCACCTTTACGAGCGGATACCGTCGCGTCACTGCCGGCTTGAAAAGTGTCCTGAAGGTGAGGGCCATGCCCTTCAGTATTTCGGTAAAGAACATTATTTTTATCAAGGAATTCTTCATCAGAACCATCCCATGATCTTCAGCGTGCCGGTAAATAGTATATTCACCAGGGCAAGCGGAATAAGGACCTTCCATCCTATGTTCATAAGCTGGTCATAGCGGTACCGGGGAAGCGTTGCTCTTACCCAGTAGTACATGAACATGAAGAAGTATACCTTGCCGAGGAAGACCACAACCCAGACAAAGGGCGGCAGCAGGGACAGAAACGGCAGCAGATCCATGATATACTTCGGCAAAGTCCAGCCTCCAAGAAAACAGAGCGTGCCCATTGCAGACATGATGAGCATGCCCGTGTATTCGCCAAGGAAGAACATCGCAAACCTGAACCCGCTGTATTCTGTAAAATACCCGGCAACCAGTTCGCTTTCTGCCTCGGGAAGGTCAAAGGGCAGCCTGTTTGTTTCTGCGAACATGGCAACAAAAAAGATAAAGAAGCCTAACACCTGGGGGATGGCATAAAAACCTGCAGGAGAATTGTACTGTGCCTTCACGATCTCGGCAAGGTTGAGAGAACCTGCCATTATCATAACGCCGACCAGGCTGAGGCCCATGGCAATCTCATAGCTGATAACCTGCGAAGCTGATCTTAGGCCGCCAAGGAATGAATACTTTGATCCCGATGACCACCCTGCCATAACGATGCCATACGCGCCTATGGAAGACATGGCCAGAAGGAAAAGAAGACCAACATTGATGTTGGCAACCCATCCGCCGTCAAAGAACGGCAAGACCGAAAGAGATGTGAGCGCAGATGCGAAGAAGATAACAGGAGCCAGATAAAATATCGGTTTGTCCGCAGTCGCCGGTATGATATCTTCCTTGAAAAAGAGCTTTACACCGTCAGCGAAAGGCTGCAGCAATCCGAACCAGCCAACCTCTCTGGGGCCAAGTCTGTACTGCATAAAGCCGATAACCTTTCTCTCCCAATAGGTGGCATAGGCAACATGNATAAGCGTAACNGCTATNACCACTACTATCTTGATCAAGATGATAACGATATGCATCGCCATCTCGGCATATTCTGTCCCTATGAAGGATGCAAGGAAGCTGGTCATGCAGTCACCTTTTCNATGGTTATCTCTATGCTGTCNAGGCAGGGAGCCTTTGTTACAGGATCAAGAATGCAGTCAGTGAGCCTGAACGCACCTTTCCCTTCAAAGTTGTTGCCGATCTTTACTGACGAGCTGTCGCCATCCTTTTCAATAGCAACAAAAAGAGCAAGGGAACCTGTTTTTGTCTTGACCCGCACAACGTCTCCCTCTGTAAGTGAGAAGGCCTGTGCTGTCTCTGAACTGACCCTTGCCACTGACTGGGGATAGATGTTTACAAGGGCCGGCGCTTTTGTGCTCATCGTGCCTGAATGGAAAAGTGGCTTCTCTATCTTCAGATAGAGCGTGCCTGTTACTGCTGAACATGCAGATCTGTCAACCTGTATCTCTTCCTTCGCATCACGCAGCGGCTCACCTTTATAGGGGTAGATATTATCACCATTCTCTATATCCTCATACGTCAGGTCCCGATGAAGAGGAGACACTTTTGCTGCCTCATGGAGCACATCTTCTGCTCCCCTGTAGTCCATGATGTATCCCATATTTTTTGAAACTTCCGCAATGATCTTCCAGTCTTCCATGCCCTCTCTATGAACAGACTTTCTCACGCGCTGGATCCTGCGTTCCATGTTCGTGAATGTGCCGTCCTTCTCTGCCCAGCTCAGCGCAGGGAGCACAACATCTGCAAGCTTTGCTGTTTCAGTAAGGAAGATGTCCTGCACAACCAGAAAGTCGAGGTTCCTGAATGCTGCTTCAACCCTGCCTGAGTTCGGGACATTGCAGAGAGGGTTTTCACCCATAACATAGACAGCCTTGAGGCTTCCCTTCTCAGCAGCATCTACCATCTCAAAGAGATTGAGGCCGGGCTTATCAGATAATTCAGTGTGCCAGACATTCTCACATTTCTTTCTGAACTCGGGATAGGCAACAGGCCGTGATCCGGGAAGAATATCCGGTGCGCAGCCCATATCAAGGGCACCCTGCTCATTGGCTTTTTCTGAAAGAAGGTAGATTCTTCCGTTGGCAAGATAATTTATCGCCGACAGCAGGAGCAGCTTATAGCTTCCTCCTGTGCTCTGGACAATATCCTTGCCGATAACAAGGCTGAATGTTGCTGCAGCTGCAAGCAGGTCAACAAACGCTGAAAGCTGCGTTTCCGTTACTCCGGTCTTGTCAATGACCTCAGCAGCGGAAATCGTAATATCTTTTATTTTTGCTTCAAGGGCCGCATTTGATCCTGGTAGACCCTTCTTTTCCCTGAGTGCGGTCACAATCCCTTCCAGGAGAGTTGCCTCTGTCTGCAGTTTTGGCAGGAGTTTAGTTGGGCTAAAATGTCTGAGACCATCTATGCTTCCGACGGTCAGGACATTACCATTTCTTCTTGCGCAAGCCCTTATCTGAAGGCCAAGAATAGGATTCATGGTTGTTGGATCTCCGCCGATCACCAGGACCGTATCAGAGTTTGCAAGTCCTGAGATGATGTTCGCTGTTGCACCCTGGCCAAAAATATTCTCAATAAAGTTCTGCGCCCCTGCGAATCCCGTTCTTGCTGTTGTGTCTATGTTGTTCGTGCCGACCGCGGCGCGCATGAACTTCTGGAACAGATAGTTGTCCTCATTCGTGCACCGCAGGGAAGAGATACCTGCAATTGCCTGGCTGCTGAACGCTGCCTTGATATCACTGAGCTTTTTCGCAACAAGGGTTATTGCTTCTTCCCAGGTTGCCTCGGTAAGTGTCCCATTCTTCTTGATAAGCGGAGTGGTAAGTCTATCCTTGCTGTTGACAAACTCGTAGCCAAATCTCCCGCGGGAACAGAGCATGCCATTGTTCACAGCAGAACCGAGCTTTGGTATCACCCGCATGATAACATCATCGCGCACCTGGGCCACAACCGTGCAGCCGACTCCGCAGTACGGACATACGGTCTTGTGCTGCTCCTTCACCTGCCAGGGCCGATAACTGTGCCTGTGGAGTCTTGACATGATGGCACCCACCGGACAGACCGAGACACAGTTGCCGCAGTATTCGCAGTCAAACTTGCCGCCGGAGAAAGGCTCGATATGTGAATGACCTCCACGATCAATGACCGCAATGGCCGACGCACCCTGCTTACCCTCGCACATCCTCACGCAGCGCGTGCACATGATGCAGCGCTCCATATTTCTGACGATTGCAGAGTCTGCCAGGCTCTCCTTAACCTTTCTCTTCTTCTCCTGGAACCTTCCCTTTGCAGGGCCGTATTTTTCAACAAGATCCTGGAGATCGCACTCGCCTGCCTTATCGCAGTATGGACAATCGAGCGGATGATTGATCAGCAAAAACTCAAGAATGCCGCGCCGCACATCAGCGATCTGCTCTGTCTCGGTCCTGACAACCATGCCGTCAATCACCATAAGCGTGCAGGCAGTCTGAAGCCTCGGCATCTTTTCGACTTCAACGAGACAGAGTCTGCAGCCGCCATACCTCTCGAGCTGTTCGTGAAAACAGAGCGTTGGTATTTTGATACCTGCAGAGCGCGCTGCCTCAAGGACAGTCACCGCCTTTTCGAGCTGTATTTCCTTTCCGTTTATCGTTACCGTGATCATTTTCATCCGTTCACCGTGCATTTTTTTGCCTTGATATGCTCCTCGAACTCCGGCCTGAAATGCTTGATGAAATTTTGAACAACGCTGGCTGCGCCATCTCCAAGCGGACAGAAGGTTTTACCGAGCATATTCCCGGCGACCGAAAGCAGCAGGTCAATATCTCCCTCTGTGCCATGGCCTTCTTCGATCCGTCCAAGGATCGCCCTCAGCCAACCAGTACCTTCCCGGCAAGGCGTGCATTTGCCGCAGGACTCATGCTCAAAAAACTTGAGCGCTCTATGACATACCTTGACAAGACAGACAGTTTCGTCCATAACAATGACCGCGCCTGAACCAAGCATGCTGCCATGCTTCGGCATGTTCACAAAATCCATGGGACATTCTATCTTGTCAGGCGGGAGCACTGGTGTTGATATGCCTCCGGGGATCACAGCCTTGAGCTTCTTCCCCCCCTTGATGCCTCCACAATGCGTATATATGATATCCTTCAGCTTTGTCCCCATCGGAAGCTCGTAAACACCTGGTTTTTCGACGTGACCGCTGACGCAGAATAACTTCGGGCCAGGGCAGTCCGGTGTCCCGATCTTTGCATAAGCCTCTCCGCCTGCCTCAATGATATAAGGTAGATTTGAAAGGGTCTCGACATTATTGACAACCGTTGGCTTTGAGAAAACACCGATGTTAACCGGGAATGGCGGCTTGATCCTTGGCTGTCCCTTATCTCCTTCGAGTGACTCGATAAGCGCGGTCTCTTCGCCGCAGATATATGCCCCTGCTCCCTGATGGACGGCAAGATGAAACGTGATGCCTTTTCCGAGAATGTTTTCACCAAGGAGATTGTTGTCATATGCCTGCTTAATCGCCTTGTTCAGGATATGCTTTGCTGCCGGATACTCACCCCTCAGGTAAATATACCCATACTCCGCCTTGAGCGCATGACCTGAAATGACCATACCTTCGATAAGAATATGCGGGTTCTTCTCAAGGATGGGCCTGTCCTTAAATGTTCCCGGCTCTCCTTCGTCCGCATTGCAGAGAAGATATTTCGGGAACTTCGGGTCAGCAGCTGCAAAGGTCCATTTCATGGCAACAGGGAATCCTGCACCGCCACGACCCTTGAGCCCGGCCTTTCTTACCTCGTCAATGATCTGCTGCGGCTCCATACCAATCGCCTTGGGCAGGCTTGTATATCCACCCACCTTCTTATACTCGTCAATGTCTGCCGAGTTGGGATTCTGTATATTCTTTAAGAGTATGGTTTCCATTGCTTATCGGTATTTCTCCAACGTCTCTTCCAGATTCTTTTCTGTCAGGTTTTCATGGAAATCATCGTTAACGAGCATAGCAGGCGCTGTTCCGCATGCGCCGATGCATTCCATAATAACAAGAGAGAACCTTCCGTCAGGTGATATCCCACCCGGCTCAATCCCGTATCTGTTCTTCAGGAAATCAACAAGTTTCTCTGCGCCAAGGATCATGCAAGAGACATTCGTGCAAAGCTGAATGAGGTGCCTGCCCATGGGCTTCTGCTTGTACATTGCGTAGAACGTTCCAACCCCCCGAGCAGTCGCTTTAGGCACGTTAAGCAGGTCAGCGACAGCCTCATATGCTTCCGGAGAGAGCCAGCCGAATTCCCGCTGCGCCACATAAAGTGCCGGCAGGAGGGCTGCCCGGCTGTTCGGGTATTTTGTCCTGATCTCCGCGATCTCTTTTATCGATGCATCATTAAGCATGAATATGATTTCTTGACCTCAGTCTTAACCTGTTTATTACCGGTCGCACTCACCCAGAACGATATCTATCGTCCCGATATTAGCGATAACGTCTGCTATAAGACCACCCTCACAGAGCCTTGGAAGGGCGGAGGCATGCACAAAGGAAGGCGATCGAACCCGCATCCGGTAAGGCTTGCCAGTTCCGTCGCTCACAAAATAGAAGCCAAGTTCACCCTTCGGCACCTCACTGCCGACATAAATCTCACCTTCGGGCACGGTCGGGCCCTTGGTGATCAGGATAAACTGATGAATGAGATGCTCCATGTCCTTGAGGACCATGTCCTTTGGCGGAAGGGTGAACTTGGGCGCATCTGCCATGACAGGCCCTGCAGGCAGGTTCTCGATGCACTGCTTGATGATTCTGATGGCTTGCCTCATCTCGCCGACTCTCACAAGGTAACGGTCATAGCAGTCACCATTCTTCCCGACCGGCACATCGAAATCAACCTTGTCATAGGCATCGTAGGGAAAATATTTTCTTACGTCATAATCAGAGCCTGAACCGCGGAGTGTTCCTCCGGTCAGGCCCCAGTTAACAGCCTCTTCCAGAGAGATAATACCGATATCAACAGTCCTTTCCTTCCAGATCCTGTTCTCTGTTACCAGTGTCTCATAGTCATCCATCTTTGAAGGAAAATCGAGCACAAACGCATAAAGCTGATCGAGGAACTCCTGGCTGATATCATTGCGTATTCCTCCTACACGCGGGAAACTGACGGTCAGTCGTGCACCGCAGATCATCTCAAAAAGATCGAGAATCTTCTCCCTTGCCACCATGGCATACAGAAACGGTGTTGTGGCTCCAATATCAAGGACATGGGTACCGAGCCAGACAATATGACTTGACAATCTTCCCATCTCGGCAAGAATGGTCCTGATATATTTTGCCCGCTCAGGCGCCTCAATGCCGAAAAGTTTCTCCACAGCAACAACATATCCCACATTGTTGTTCATGGAGGATATGTAGTCAAGCCTGTCAGTAAGCGGGAGAGCAGCAAAATAGGTTTTGTTCTCACCAAGCTTTTCTATGCCCCTGTGGAGGTATCCAACATAGGGAGTACACTTAATGACATTCTCTCCCTGGAGGGTCAGAAGAAGGCGCAGGACACCATGGGTCGCCGGGTGCTGCGGACCCATACTGATCGTCAGTTCTTTTGTCTCAAACGGTTTTTCTATATCTTCCATGATTACCTGTCACGTTCAACCAGTTACTTCTTCTCAGCCTTGCCACTCATATTGCCTATACTTCTTTGACCTATCGAGCACATCAAGGAACCCGCTCCATTCCTGTGCAGGCCCTTTCAGCGGGTAGTCCTTTCTGAGCGGATAGCCTTCCCAGTCCTCAGGCAGCAGTACCCTTCTCAGGTCAGGATGGCCCGCAAAGACAATGCCGTACATGTCATAGCATTCACGTTCATGCCAGTTTACACCGATCCAAACAGGCATGACCGAATCAATTCTTGCATCATTCTCCGGGACCTCTGCCTTGATACGCAGGGCATGCCTGTGCTTTATGGAATACAGATGGTAGACCACCTCAAACCGCACGTCCTTTTTCCCGAGATAATCTGCGCCACAAAGGTCCACGAGATAATCAAAATAGAGATCAGGCTCATCGTGAAGGAACCTGCCTATCTCCACGATTTTTTCCTTCCTGAGCGTGACAGAAACCTGCCCCCTGAACTCCCTGACATCAAGGACCTCATCGGGAAAGCGCTCCTTCAGTCTCTCTGCTATCTCTAATGGTTCCATAGTTTTTCTCAAAGGGATTCGGGATTTGGTATTAGGGATTCGCAAAAACTTCTTGATGCCGACCCCCAGCAGCCAACCCCTTATCTCTGTTCTTTCATCTCCAGCGGCTCCAGCGAAACTGCTCCTTCTTTATTTTCTCCTGAAGCTTGATGATGCCATCAATAAATGCCTCGGGCCGCGGCGGACATCCCGGGATATAAACATCTATCGGCAGAAATGTATCGCACCCCTGCACCGTGCTGTACGTATTGAATATGCCTCCGCTGGTGGCGCAACTTCCTACTGAGATGACATACCTCGGCTCAGGCATCTGGTCATAGACACGCCTGACAATCTCGGACATTTTCTTCGTCACCGTTCCGGCGACAAACATGAAGTCAGACTGTCTCGGAGAGCCTCTCGGGATAATTCCCATTCTGTCAAGATCGTTGTGACTGGCATACACGGCCATCATTTCGATGGCACATCAGGCCAGTCCGAACGTCATGGGCCACAGCGACGAGCTTCTTCCCCAGTTGATAAGCTTGTCCATCGATGTGATAAGAATATTCGGAGCGAGAATCTTTACTCCTTCTTCAACTTCTACAAGCGACTGGGAAGGTGTGCTAAGGGTAGAGATCAGTCCCATACAAAGGCCTCCTTTCTCCATGCATAGATGTACCCGACAAGCAGGATCACCATGAAGATGACCATCTCTATAAAGGCGTAGAGTCCAATTTTGTCAAAGACCACTGCCCAGGGATAGAGAAACACTGCTTCAACATCGAACACAACAAACAGCATGGCAATAATATAGAACTTGACGGAGAACCTCATGTGAGGCCCGCCAACAGGAGCGTTGCCGGATTCATAAGGCATGAGCTTCTCAGCATAGGGTCGTTTGAGACGCAGCAGTTCGCCGATGAGCAATGAACCTATACCGAAGGCCGTTGCGACCATCAGGAAGATGAGAACAGGTAAATATTCTGAAGGCATAAAAGTTCCAGGCATAACGGTATAATTTTATAGGACATCCAAACTAATAAGTCAAGCAAAAAATGAATCTGCAGCTTTAGTTTTTTCTTGCTTTAATAGTTGCAAATGATTTAAATTTTTTAGCGATGCTTGTAAATAAATCTTTACAATCACTGACCGGGAAACTCATTTTTGCCATCGGCACGCTCATGATCGCCGGGAGCATGCTCTTCTGGCTGTTTCTTTTCAAATATCAGGAAAAGGAACTCATCGACAGTTCGGTCAAATACGGGAATTCCTTTGTCGACTTCATCAAGAACAGCACTCGATACGCCATGCTGACGGCGCATGGCACGCTTATCCAGCAGACTGTGGAAGCAATCGGCGGGGCAGAGGGCATCATGAATGTGCGCATCTTCAACCGCACGGGAAAGGTCATATACTCGGCCGACAAAAAGCACATCGGCACCCAACTCGACAAGAGCTCTGCCCTTTGCGTAACCTGCCATACAGCTTCTGGCCCTATAAAAGAAACGCCGAGCTGGAAGATCCACAAGGAAGAACAGGACGACTACAGAGTACTGAACATTGTGCAGCCCATATACAATCAGCCCGACTGCTACACGTCCTCATGCCACGCGCATCCCAGGGAGCAGCGTGTCCTCGGCATCGTTGAGGCAGACCTTTCGCTCGAACTCCTTGACCACAGCATCAAGCAGCAGGGCATTGCCATCACGGTCTATGTGCTCGCCTTCTCAATCGTCATATCCGGCACACTCTGCATCATCCTCTGGAACTTTGTATCTACACCTGTGACCATGCTCGCACAAGGCATGAGAAGAGTTGCGGCAGGCGATCTCGACTTTAAGATAAATAT
>Ga0031653_10000186_pt1 | contig 11692 bp, 7 predicted proteins | sample FrelakmetBRP12BR_FD_55210 | JGI IMG/M metagenome (GOLD analysis project Ga0031653, IMG submission 55210) | Freshwater lake sediment microbial communities from the University of Notre Dame, USA, for methane emissions studies - BRP12 BR | ecosystem: Environmental > Aquatic > Freshwater > Lake >... | reverse complement strand
GTCGGATTCCCCGTCGACGTATCCGTAAACTGCACGGGCCTTCCTAAGATAGGATTGTTCGGAGCATAAGAGAACTCGGCACTCAGTGTCGACGACGGAGCGACTTGGCAGCAAAAAGTCCAAAGGACCAAAACGGACATGAGGGCAGTTTTTCTTGAGGGCATAGTTGATATTATACCAAATTGAAACGGAAATTGAATATCTTCGCTGAGCGGCACCTCCCCGCGAATCTGTCAGATAAGAAAGCGAATGCGAAAAGTTGAAGGCGCGTACGTCTCCGAGCCTACCTTTCGATTATCGGCCACCAGGCAACTCGCCATTTCGCGTCCTGAAATTCGATGATTCCGTGAGCCACACGAGGCATGGAGAGGACTAATGGGTCAAGATTGTTGAACTCCCGGGCCAAATACGTCACGAGGCAGTGGCTTCCTAGGGTTTGTAGCCTTTGCAAAGCGGCCGCAACATCTTTCATATAATATAAAACCTCACAGGCTACGACGAGGTCGAACGGAGCTTTTCTTTGGGCTGTCTCAGAGAAGATATCTCCCACAATGAAGTCGACATCAGGACATCTCTTTCGAGCCCGCTTGACAGCCCTGCCACTCACATCCATTCCTGTTAAGTGCTCGCATACCTGCCGTAAATAGAACGATTGATAACCCTCTCCGGAGCCAACCTCGAGCAAGGAGCCGACTCGTCCGATGTTTTCTGTGATCAGCCGGTTCGTCTCTGCAAAACGGACTTCTTCCCTTGCTGAATCCAGACGCCACGGATTTGCCACCACATAAATCATGTTCAATCTTCTGTAGTTATTGCTATAACTAACCCCGCGCAGGGCGAACCGCATCCACTTTTTTTTGATACGTTCAATAATATTTCCGAGGGGGAGCATGCTGAGGTCTCCTTGGCTAACGTTGCCTCCTTCGGCTAGGCCACACCGGGCTTATTTCCCTGTCTATACGGCTTTACGCCTCGGGGCGATTTCTCATCCTGTTTCATTAGGTTACCATCTCTGAGCGCGCTAGGCAACCTTCATCTACCTGTCCCTTCATCTTAGGGCGGTTCTTCCGGTTCTGGCGGGGTGAACTCTGCCAAAACAGAGCATCGCCTATGCCCCTCGCTGTCTCGAGCCTGATCATCAAGAAACCTGGCTGGCGGTATCAACTGTCTTCTGCCTCGAGCCTTAGAGCTCTCGTTTGGGACCGTCGGCCTCCATTTGCTGTTGGGCCTTCTTGTGCGACTTTCGGTCGTCCGGGGGTGCCTCCGTAACTCTCAGATTGTCCCTTCCCGGAACATGAAATGACGACCTGTTCCCATTCTTCACGGGAGAAGGACGAATTCGGCTTTGGTGATTTGGTGGAGGTCGGCTATGCGCCCGCATCGTCCGTCCAAGAATCGTGCCTTGATCTGTGCTCGGAGCTTGCCCGGTCAAACGGAAATAAGGCCTCAAAATTCTCTGAGGAACGGGAACTCAAATGGGCCCCTTGCCGGGGACGAAGATGTTCAGATTGTTGACCTGGGTTGGCAGCTTGCCTATAATACGAGAACAACTTCGCACTGTGCGGGAAGGACCACATGGGATATTTCGTTTCTGGCTATAAAATAAGCCATCTCGCTCATAATGAACTTAGGAATTGTTTTCTCGGCGTCGTACCGCCTGAACTTCACAACGATTCTCTTGAAATCAAGGCGGACACGACATTCCTAAGTGCTTTCGGCGCCAACAAGACGATTAGCGATATTGTGTGTCATGACGAAAAGACCTCTTCTTGGCTCGCACTGTTGGGAACGCCTCTAACAGATCTCCGCGCTGAAGATGAAAAGTCCCGTTTTGTTAGAAGGTTCTTCGAGGACCCCGGCGGAGTGGTCAGTCGCGAGCTTGATGGATGCTACGTATTGTTGTCCCATAACTCGACGACAGATACGTTTTATGTTGCCACCGATTATGTGAACACAACGCCGGTCTATTACGCAACCACGCCAACCGGAATATACTTTTCGAGCCATGAGCTTCCACTTGCGAGGTTCCTTAAGGCCGAAATTGACCCGTTGGGCTTTTCGATGACGATTCAGTTGATGCTCACATGGGGCTCCCATTCCCGATTCAAGAACATCCATAAGCTGTTGCCGTGTCAACTCGTGACTTTCAAAGGATCCGAAATGACCGGCTCGGAACAATACTGGCGACCTTCGGATGAAAGCCTCTGGCCGCCCAAGTTCGGCGATGTGGTCGACAAATGGCTTGATCTATTAAAAAATTCCGTCCAAGCGTTCCATTCTTGTTCCTCAAACAAGACCGTAATCTGCGAAATCACCGGTGGTGAGGATGCGAGGCTGCTGCTCTCCCAATGTCATGCCCTGAGAATTCCGTTTCTTGCCACGGTGGATGGCGCGGAATCCGACTCTGACGTCATTGTCGCAAAACAGGCATCGCAACGAGCCGGCTTCGATTTGAAGGTCCGTCCCCGGCCATTGATATCGAAGGACCAGCTCCTTGCTCATGCCACAGATATCAGTCTGCTTAATGATGCCTATGATGACTTTTTCTCATCCTGCTCGACGTACGCTATGGATGTTGCGGATCCGCCGAACAACTATGAGTATGTGAGATACTCGGGGGCTCCGGGTGGCGAGGCCTTCAGGGGTAGCTACTATTTGCGCGGAAAGGCGATTTTCCCGTCAGGCATGTACGATTTTGACTACAAGTTCTTTATCAGGATGAAGTACTTGCTCGATTATACTCCTGGTCTCCTGCGTTTTCCCGATGCAGAATGTCGGCAAGAGATCTTTACCTTAGTGGAAAAGGCTTTGGATGATGTTCGCAGCTTTCCCGTCGGAATCAGAATCGACCACTTGCTGAATGTTTTTCAGACCTGTAATACGGGACTCATGTATAAGAACCCACGTTACCTCCCGTTTGCGACACCGCGCATGACGCGTTCAATCTACAACATTCCGCCTCGATTCAAGCGGGGCGGGAAGCTGACAAGGGCGTGCACAGAAATACTCTATCCGGAACTGGCCTTCGTAAAAACACAAAAAGGCGTGCCGACGGTAAGGCGGACCCTTTCAAGATCGTTCTTGTTCATGCCGGAACACATAACGACCATGAAGTGGATAATGAGCGGCGCGATGAGCAGGCTTTTCAAGTGGACGGATTCCAATAAGCCTCGTTACGAGTGGTCTAGAAATGCCAATGCGATTAAGATATTGCTGAATAACCCTCCCTATAGCCGATGGTTTTCCTCATCGAACTCTCTGCTCACGGGCTACTTGTACGAGAGCGACGTTGTCGACTCGATTCTCAAAGCTGCGAAAGAAAGGTCCACAAGGAATGTCCCCATCCTTGGAAGGATTCTTGCCCAAGAGTTGGCCTGTCGGTGGGTCTACGGTGAGGATTGACGTGATAGAAACCGTGTTGATGACGTATTCTCGACGCGGAATATGTATTCTTAGAGGGTGATTTGCGTCCAAGCAGACTTCTGTCCTATTTTGATAACGTGGGGGGTCTTCTGTTCAGAAGAGTGCTATTTCATATCTCTCCCGTCCTACTGGCACAATATCGTAGTCTTTTGTTAAAGGGCACGCTGCCAAATCTCAAAGACCCGAGGACATTTGATGAAAAGCTCCTTTGGCTCAATTTCTATTGGCGCCACCCGCTAAAAACAACGTGCGGCGACAAGTACACTATGCGTTCTTATGTGCAGGAACATGGTCTCAGCCATATCTTGCCTCGACTCTGGGGGGTTTATGAACATAGCGAGGAAATTGATTTTGACGTTCTTCCGAATAACTTCGTTCTGAAGTGTACGCATGGCTGCGGGTTCAATATTTTCTGCAGAAATAAAGGGCTTCTGGATGTTAGGGACGCAAAAAAGCGGCTCAATAAATGGATGAGGCAAGATATCACCAGGAGGCAGGCCGAGCTCCATTATCGAGCGATGAAGCCCCGGATCATTTGCGAAGAGTTCTTGGTTGATTCCACATCGGAACTGCCGGTTGATTATAAAGTCTTTTGTTTCAGCGGAAAGGCGCATTGTACGATGGCCTGCTCAGGAAGGACAGCGAATGCCCGTGCTGCACGATACATCTATTATGACCTTGAATGGAAGAACCGGCTGCCTTATCAAAACGATACCGCCATGGATACGGCGGAGGTGGCCAAGCCGGATGCCTATGACGAGATAATACGGGCCTCGGAACTGTTATCGGAGCCGTTCCCGTTTGTACGCATGGATTTTTATAGCATTAAAGGGAAAGCCGTGTTGGGGGAAATGACCTTCACTCCTGATGGATGCATCGATGAGGAACTCTCTGAACTCGCTCAGCGTTTGCTGGGAGCAATGATCACCTTGCCAGAACCACTTCAGTGAGTATCGCCAAGGCTACAGACAGATCTTCTCCGCATGGCGAATCTAGCCACGCGCTATTCCGTTACGGCAGCTTTCGAAATAACGACTCAGGCCTTCCTCCATTGACACGCGCGGCGACCAGCTCACCATCTCTTTGATTTTCCGGTTACTGTATCGGGTCTTTTTCCAGTAAGCTGCCCATTCTCTGCGGGTATATCTTGCTGGAAGTTGTCCTTTTGACCACGCCGAATATTTTTCCCAAATCACACAAAACGTATAGGCTAGGAAATGTGGCAAATAGATTGATCTGAACCTTTTGACGTTCCTTTTATAAAGCCTGAGAAAACGCCGGCTCGATGGCAAGTCATCATCAACAACATTGAAGGTCTCCCCGTCGATCCCGGATTTAAGCCCGGCCAAAACGATCGCTTCCGCACAGTTGTCGACATAGGCGAGCGGCAAAGGATTCGGCCCACCCATATGGATAAAGACGCCGAACGTATCCGTTCCAACCCGACCCGGAATAGCCGCCTGCCAAGGCCCATAAACAGTGCCGGGCCGCACGTGCACGTAGGGAAGCATGTGCTTGCGACCGTATTCGTTGACCATCTCGTCCTGTTTCACTTTGGCGTAGCAATAGGCTTCGTACCTTGACTCCGGATGCCGTTCAAGAGGGCACGATTCATCGAGAAGCCTCCCATGAGGCTTGTTCCTGTTTGTATATACGACAAAAGAACTGACGTTCACAAAACGTCGGAGGCAGCTATGTTCTAAGGTCGCGTCAAGTAGATTTCTGGTTGTTACAACAGAATTGAGGAAAGCTTCAGCGAAACTCTTTTGCCCCCTTCCGGCGGCAAGGTGGTATATCAACGAAATCCCCCTAGTCAGCTTTGAACAATCCTCGCGCGACAAGAGGTTGCCAGGAGAAATCTCTGCCCTTCCGCGGCCGCCGTATTGATCGATAACCCCCTCCAATCGTGTGAGATCGCTGGCAGTCCTAACGAAGCAGCGAATTTTATTAAAGCCCCGTTCGAGCAAACATCCCACGACTCTCGGTCCAATAAAGCCCGCTGCTCCGGTCACCAGGATCGGGTCATCAACACTTATGAGCATATTCTTGGTCATCATGTCTTTCCTGTTCGGCACGCGTTCACTCTGCATGAACCTGGCTGAAAATGGAGTCCATGATCCTCGAAGTCAAGAGGATCTCCCTGTAAGAAATGGGGGGTGGCGAATTCTCAGATATGGACTTATAAAAGGCCGCTATCAGCTTGAATAAACCCTCCTTCATTTGGAATTCCCTTTTCATGAATAGCTTGGCATTCGCCAGCATGTTCTTCCGATACTGCTGTTGATAGTCACGAAGAGGCTTGAGCTTATTCAAATAACTCTTATAACTTATTCCTTTGAGCTCAATGAGGGAATGGTGATGCTGATTCAGCATTAGTCCGTTCTTTGGCCCGAAAATCCTGAACTCGATAAATAGGGGCCTCATCTGAGTGGAAAACGTGAAATATGCCGTCGCGTTGTCTCCGCCGATTATCGTCGCTCTCAGTTCATCGATGAGGCTCCGCTCCCCCATGGTCTTTAAGAAGCTGCTCGTGAACCCGTGGGCCAGGACCTTAGCGTTATCTTCCGGCCAATATTCCGCAATCCGAGCAATGCCGTGACTGATATTATTCTGCATAAGTTGTCCGGGGAGCATCCGGATCCAGTGGGTCCTGTTATTGAGAAATGCCTTAGCATAACTCTTATCACTCAGATCGTAGCAATAATAGGCATCCATATGCACGGGTGGGCCGCCCAGGTAGCCTTGTCGTATGAGGTCTCTCATCCGTATCGATACATGGGAATACTGCTCATCCGTCCCTACCGTTAACTTCAGGTTTCTTTCTTCCGCCATGTGAATGAGCTCTTCGGCTTCCTTCGCGTTGAGCGTAAACGGTTTTTCAATATACGCGTGACAGCCCGAATACAGGCACAGTTTTCCGAGTTCATAATGGCTCTGGGGAGGGGTCGTGATGTGAACGACATCAGGCCGAGCTGTCTCCAGCATCTCCTCGACGCCCAGGAAAAAGCGCTTGATTTGGAATCTATCGGCCAATTGCCTCGCCATCAACTCTTCTTTATCACAAACGCCGACAATCTCAGCATCCGGAATCAACGAAATGGCCCATGCATGTGCGTCGGTTATCTTCCCGCAACCTACAATAGCTACTTTCATCGCTGTCTCCCGCCCCCAGGAATGTCAATAAAGTTCAATATGGCGCCCTTAATCGTGCCATCAATATGGTCGACGAAGGACACATGTGTTTTTCAACCTTGCCCTATAAATCGGCGGATTCTTTTTTTCGCACACTCATAGGCCATGATCTTTCCGGCGGACAGAGCGCCTTTCTCAAAGCCTATCCTTGGCAGATTCCAGGGCACGGAACAGACACTTCGCACGCCTGTTTCAAAAGTCATATCAACATGCTTTTCTATAGAGGGGAAGAAATCGATACCAACGGCAGAATCGCCGTGGGGAAATGAAAAGAGGGAATACGGAGGGTTGAATTCCCTCTTGATAAATTCAATGCTCTCAAGGGTTTGATTGAGCTGTTCTTCAATTCCGAGATCCGAGTAGAAGGGATGGTCCTTGCTATGAGCTCCAAAATGGAACCCCATCTTCAGCATCGCTCGAATCTGCTCGCTCGTGAGATAGGGCTGGTTTCTTTTCAGGTATTCGTCAAAATCTATTTCACATGCTGCCGCTATTTCATCGAGGACCTTGGCGTCCTTGTACCTCACTGAAAGGATCTTCTGTGGTGCGTCCCGGAATGGGACGTCAAGCCATCGGGGCAAACTCTGGCGGTTCATTTGAATGAGATTCCTTTTCAGCAGGATCTCCTCAATGATGATGCTGGCTTTGTTTCTGTACCAAAGACTCCAATTATTGACAAAATCCGTGCTCAAGAAAAAGATCGCTGGGATCCCCTTCTGCAAGAGGATAGGGGCGACGATGGAATAATTCTGACTATAACCGTCATCAAACGTAAGAAGGAAGCTGGCGCGCCTCAACGTCTTTCCATTCCTGACATGGTCTACAAGGTCGTGCGGAGATATGGGCTCAAATTTGCGGCACAAGAACTCTAGGTCCGCGATGAATTGCTGGCGGTTCTTATATTGATAAAGATTGCGGACATGGACTATCCGGTCATCACTCACGAGGTGATAATAAGGGATGATGAGCTCTAAGCCGGACGTGCTATTAAGGAGAGGGATATTTCTGAATATGAAAGGGATGACAGTTTTCGCTATCGTCATTGGCGGGATTCCTACTTTTTTGGAGGTCTAGTTATTTCGTAACGGGTGCGGATATCTGTATGGTGTGTAATAGACCTCCCATGCACTGTTATGCCAACGATAGAGCATCCGGTTGACCGTATCCCACCAGGCTGTTCCTTCAAGAGTGGGATTTGACGGTCTTGAGGATATGGGGCCGAAACCCAGCCCATGCGAGCCGTCGTAAGTATACGGATCATCGATCGTCGGTTCCGACCAGAAGTTCTTGTCTGGCGTTGGGACGATATTAAAACCGATGTTATATGACGCATAATTAAATGTCTGGAGAATATAGATGGCACTTATGGGGCCTGTTGATTCCCGATAGGTTCTGGTATTTCCCCAATAGTAGGAGTCCGTGACGAATTGATGTTGCTGACTTGTGGCAGAAACAAACGGTGACGGGCCGGCATAATCATTATGTTCTTCGGTCACATGGATAGACCATGTCGGGCTGGTCACCGTGGCATGATTATTATAGCAGAGGAGCTTGCCGCCACGATGGTCCACGATGTATCCCTCGTGAGCCGTTATCGTATTCTCATAGACTTCTGCACCAAAAACACCGTTTTCTTTGGAATCGTCCTGGTTACCATGCATATCGCACACCGGTTTCAACCCCTCGCTCAACGCTGTCCCATCAACCGTGTTATATCTAAAACAATATCTTGCTCCATCGCATCCATAAATAAGGATCGCGACATCAGACGGTTCGAGCACAAAAGAATTATCCTCTATGTACATGCTGTAGGGCGACCCGTACTCAAATGTGCTGACACGCGGGTCCGTGCTTCCCCATTCAGTGGCATTCGTGCCGTTGCAGTTGATCCCTCCGTCCATGAACTGGTTTCCGTCGATAACACCATAATAGGGACCCTTGATAAATATGTTCGGCCCGTTCGGACCATGAGGAATATTGACGAACTGATTGTTGTCAATTCGGATTTTCGTTTGAGGCTCATCGACATAAGTCAAGTATACGCCCGGTCCATACAGTTCAATGCCATAGCACTTGTGGGCAAAGTCAAATGTGAAGCCGGATATCCGAAATGGCGAGTCCAACGAAGGGTCGGTAGGGTTATAGGTGATGAGAAAGTTTCTCGGGTCTTTCGGATCATCTGAGTACTGGCCTATATAATTGCTGGTGATGATGGTCTTGCCTATGCCGGCGCCGACCAAATTGATTCCTTTTGTGATATGTAAACATCCTTTCGCCCAGGCGGGCGGGCTCTTTTCCCATGTCGCCGTACCCGCGCGAACAAAAACCGTGTCGCCAGGCTTAGCAGAGTTAATGGCCGCCTGAACGTCTTCAAGGGCAGGATTGGCATAATGAACGTTTCCTGGAACGTTCCCCAAGCGGCCAATTGACGCTTCGCAACACGCGACAAAAGATATCATCAAAGAACAGGAAATCACGGCATTGTATTTCAGATTAAGTATTCCGTGACCTTTGTTCCCAAAATGCGAACCCACAATTCCTCCAGTCGAGATATTCTATTATGATTTTCCTGATCTGGCAAGCGAGATTCCCGGGGTTTGCATCCCGATTTGTCCAGGGGAGAAGACGCTGCGGATCGGCTTGTGAGTGCTCAAACAATCCCGGATCCGGGGACGCTCTGAATGAAAAGAAGGCCGATCCTCTTCAAAACTTAGCGGTTCGCTTCAATTGTGGCGGCACACCCGCCTTGACGCCTGCGCCATCCAATCCGGTCAGAGCCTGAAAACTAGTCGCCGAGAGTCGCGGAGCCGCGAAGGGGGTGTGGATAAGTGTACGGAGTGTAATAAAGCTCCCACGCTCCACGGCGCCAACGGTAGAGTCTCCGATTGACCGTATCCCACCAGGCTGTTCCCTCAAGCGTTGGACTGGACGGCCTATTCGACAAGGGGCCAAAGCCCATCCCCCGCGAACCGTTGTAGGTAAACGATTCGGAGAGAGTGGGCTCGGACCAGAAGTTGATATCCGGCGTCGGGGTTACGCCATAGCCTATTCCGTAGGATGTATAATTAAATGTTGAGATAACGTCGGCCGTACTAATGGGACCCGTTGACCCTTGATAGGTTCTGCTATTTCCCCAATAGTATGAATCCGTGACGAATTGATGCTGTTGACTTGTGGCGGAAACGAACGGTGACGGGCCAGCGTAATCATTATGTTCTTCCGTCACGTGGATAGACCATGACTGATTGGCTACCGTGGCGTGATTATTATAGCAAAGGAGTTTGCCGCCACGGTGATCGGCAATATATCCTTCTTTGGCCGTAATGGTATTCTCATAAATTTCCGCTCCAAAAACTCCGTTCTCGCCGGAGCCGTCCTGGTTCCCATGCATATCGCAGAGGGGTTTCAGTGCGGCTCCTCCGGGTGTTGTTATCGTGTTGTATCTAAAACAGTATCGCCCTCCATCGCATCCGTATATAAGCAGGGTCTCTCCGCCTGAGACAACCGTAAAAGAATTGTCCTCAACATACATATTATAGGGAGAGCCGAAATCGAATGTGCTTACTCGGGGATCCGAACTTCCCCACTGAACGTTGTTTGTCCCATTGAAATTGATCCCCCCGCTGGAGAATATATTGTTGTCAATGCAGCCGTAAAATGGTCCCTTACTGAAAATGTTCCATCCGTCGAACCCGCCAGAGGCATCAATAAATCTGTTATGGTCGATGCGGTTCTTCGTCGTCGGTATGTCAAGTTCGGAATAAAACGCACCGGGACCAAGGAGCTCAATTCCAGAGCATCTTTTGTCAAGATCAAACGTAAACCCCGAGATCTGGAATGGAAGGTCAAGCAGGGCGTTAGCCCGGGTAGGGATATATGAGATGAGATAATTACGCGGGTCTTTAGTATCTCCACCCCCAGCAGCAGAATATCCACTAGTGATGATAGTGACGCCAATTCCTGCGCCAATCAATCTAATTGGCTTCGTGATCGCTAACAATCCTTGGCCAAAAACTGCCGATCCCGACCATGTAGCGCTCCCGGGAGGGACAAGCACGGTATCGCCCGGATCGGCAGAATTGATAGCCGCCCTAACGTCCGCAAGGGAAGGGCTCGCGGCTGTGATAACCTTAGAGAATCCTATGGTAATGGTCTTGCTCGCGGTACTTTGATTGGAACCTGCTTTAGCAGTCAGCACCGCCACGCAGGATGTTGCCGCCGAATACGTGTGACTGGGATTCTGAGCCGTCGAGGACGTTCCATCACCAAAGTCCCAAATCCAAGATGTCGGAAGCCCCGTTGAAGTATCCGTGAACTGCACCGCCTGACCTACGACAGGCGAAACCGGGCTGTACGTAAAGGAGGCGGCCAGAACAGATGAGGCCAAGACTCGGATGGTCTGGCTCACGCTCGTAGACCCCGATCCATTGCCGATAGTGAGAGTGGCCGTATAGGACGCCTCGGCTGCATAGGTGTGCTTGGGGTTCTGCAAGGTGCTCGTCGTCCCGTCGCCAAAAATCCATAGCCAGGAGGTCGGAGACCCGGATGACGTGTCCGTGAACTGTACCGATTGGCCAGCCGTCGGGGAGGCGGGGCTGAAGCTGAAAGAGGCCGAGAGGGCGGTCCCGATCGTCACCGTCCGAGTCGCTACGTTCGAGCCGGACCCGTTCGTGGCGGTCAAGGTCACGGTCTTGGAGCCCGCCGTTGCATAGGTGTGCTTGGGGTTCTGCAAGGTGCTCGTCGTCCCGTCGCCAAAATTCCACAGCCAGGAGGTCGGAGACCCGGATGACGTGTCCGTGAACTGTACCGATTGGCCGGCCGTCGGGGAGGCGGGGCTGTAGCTGAAAGAGGCCGAGAGGGCGGTCCCGATGGTCACTGTCCGAGTCGTCACCGTCCGAGTCGCTACGTTCGAGCCGGACCCGTTCGTGGCGGTCAAGGTCACGGTCTTGGAGCCCGCCGTTGCATAGGTGTGCTTGGGGTTCTGCAAGGTGCTCGTCGTCCCGTCGCCAAAATTCCACAGCCAGGAGGTCGGAGACCCGGATGACGTGTCCGTGAACTGTACCGATTGGCCGGCCGT
>Ga0031653_10000185_pt1 | contig 11750 bp, 11 predicted proteins | sample FrelakmetBRP12BR_FD_55210 | JGI IMG/M metagenome (GOLD analysis project Ga0031653, IMG submission 55210) | Freshwater lake sediment microbial communities from the University of Notre Dame, USA, for methane emissions studies - BRP12 BR | ecosystem: Environmental > Aquatic > Freshwater > Lake >... | reverse complement strand
CTCGTCCTCACGATGGTCTTCTGGGGGAGCGCCTTCGCCACGTCGAAGATGCTCGTCCTCGAGGTGCCGCCGGAGGTGGGGGCGGTCCTCCGGTTCGGCCTCGGCTCGCTGCTGATGATGGCGATCCTCTTCCGCCGGTCGGCGAAGCCCGTCCCCGCGCGGGCCGACTGGGGACGCCTGACCGCCGTTGCGCTGGTGGGCGTCGCGGGGTTCAACACCCTCTTCTTCCGCGGCTTGTCCCTTGCACCCGCCTCCGACGCGGGGATGATCATCCCCACCATGTCCCCTGTCTTCACCGCGATGGCCGGCATGCTCTTCCTCGGCGAGGGGGTCCGCTTCGGGCGGGTCGCCGGCCTCGCCGTCTCCTTCGCCGGCGCGGTCCTCTTCTTCTGGGCGGTGATCGCACACCCCGCGGGGCACGGTGGGCGGGCGTGGGGGGACGCGGCGCTGGTGGGGGCCGCGATCTGCTGGGCGGCCGCGTCGATCCTGTCGCGCCCCCTCTCGGTCCGGATCGGCGCGATGCCCGCGGCGGCGTGGACGATCTTCCTCGGCAGCATCGTCCTGCTGCTGGCCTCCTCCCCGAAGCTTGCGGCCGTCCCCTGGGCGCACCTCACGGGCCGCTTCTGGGTCGTGCTGGCGTACGTGGTGATCTTCCCGACGGTGATCGCCTACATCCTCTGGATGGAGGGGATCCGGACGATCGGCTCGGGGCCGACCACGTCGTTCATGTTCCTTGCGCCCGTCTTCGCACTGGCGATCGCCGCGGTGCTGCTCGGCGAGCGCCCCACGGCGGCACAAGGGGCGGGGGGCGCCTTGATGCTGCTCGGGGTCTGGCTGGTCAACCGCCCGGCGTAGGTTGCGGGAGCGGCGGTGGTCGACCCGGTCCGCGGGCCCGGGATCAAAGGATCGCGCGCAAACCGTTCACCAGCCGGTCGATCCCGAGGACGGCCTCCCCCTCCCGCAAGGATCCGTAGGCGATCCGCAGCCAGCACCCGCGGGTAACGCCGAACGTCTCCCCCGGGATGACGGCGACCCGGTGTTCCCGAACGAGGCGTTCCGACAGCGCNAGGGCGCTCATCTCCGTGTTCACCTTCGCGAACAGGTAGAAGGCGCCCGTCGCCGCGGGGACGTCCAGCAGGTCCGGGGCGGCGGCGAGGCGCGAAAGGAGCTCCTCGCGGACCTTTGCGATGGAAGGAAGGTGCGACGCGCAATATCCCCGCCCCTCGCGCATCGCGCGCAGGCCGACGAACTGGGAGATCGCCGGACCGCTGACGACGACGGTATCCTGGATCTTCATGAGATCCCGGTGAAGCTGCTCCGGCGCCACGAGGAAACCGACCCGCCAGCTCGCCATTCCGTACGCCTTGGAGAGGCTGTAGAGGGAGATGACGTGCTCCCCGCCGAGGGAGCCGGGGGAGAAGTGCCGGGAGCCGCCGTGGGTGAAATATTCGTACGCCTCATCGCTGACGTGATAGATCCCTCGCTCCCCGCAGATCCGGTGGATCGCGGCGAGCGTCTCCCGGGGATAGACGGCGCCGGTCGGGTTGTTCGGGGAGACGGTGACGATCGCGCGCGTCCTCTCCGTGATCGCCGCCTCGATCGCCGGAAGGTCCGGCTGGAGCCGTTCGTCGACCGGGACGGGCACGGGAACGGCGGAGGCGAGCGCGACCGCCATCTCGTGATTGAAATAGTAAGGGGAGAGGAGGATCACCTCGTCCCCCGGGTCGCAGATCGCGAGGACCGCGTTGAGGAACGCCTGGTTCGCACCGGCCGTCACGTAGATCCTGCGCTCGAAGGGGGCGTCGATCCCGTTCTCGGCGCGCAGCTTCTCCTCGAACGCATGCCGTAGTTCCGGCAGCCCGGCGTCCGGGATGTACTTGTGGTGGGGGACGGTCGCCAGAAATTCCGGGATCGCGGCGAGCGCCTCCGATGGCGGCCCGTAATGGACGACCCCCTGCCCCAGCGAGATCGTCCCCGGCGTTTCCGCGATCCACCCCGCGACGATCGGGATGATCGGGAGCTGGACTCCCGCCGCCCGGACCGAGGGGACGAGGCGCGCCGTCCTCATCCGGCGTTCGGCGTCCCGGCGGGAGGGGGTCCGCTCCGGGCAAAGAGATCCCCGCTCCAGTCGATGCACGGGAAGTAGAGCCGGAACGTCGTCCCGTGCCCGGGCCGGCTGTCCACGAAGACGTACCCGCCGCTCTGTTTCACGAATCCGTAGACGGAGGGAAGTCCCATCCCCTCGCTCCCCGTCTTCAGGGAGTAGAACGGTTCGAAGACCCGGGAGCGCGTCTCGGCGTCCATGCCGCATCCGCTGTCCTGGACGGCAAGAAGGGCGTAGCGGCCGGGAGCCGTCTCGATCCCCTCGACCGGGCCTTTCAGTTCGGCGGAAGCCGTGGAGAGGCGGAGCTCCCCCCCGCCGGGCATCGCGTCGCGGGCGTTGGCGACCAGTTGCGTCAGCGCCTGGCGCAGGTGGTCGGGGTCGACCTGGATCTTTCCGGCGTTCTCCCCGGGGGAAAAGGTGAAACGGACGTAGCGGCCGGCGATGTCCTTCAGTGTCCCCGAAAGCTGTGAAACGAAGCGGGTCAGGTCCACCTCCCGGGGGCGAAGGACCTGAAGCCGGCTGAAAGCGAGCAGTTGCCGGATCAGCTCCGCCGCACGCTCCCCCGCGGCGCGGATCTTGACGATCTCCCCGTGCCGGGGGTCGCCTTGCGGGACCTGGGTCAGAAGGAGTTCGCTGTACCCCGTCACCACGGTCATCAGGTTGTTCAGGTGGTGCGCCAGTCCGCTGGTCAGGCGTCCGATCGCCTCGAACTTCTCGACCTGGCGGTTGCGCTCTTCGGACTTCCGGATCATCTCCTCCGCCCGCTTCTTCCCGGTGATGTCCCGGATGATGGCGATCACCTCGTCGGTGCCGCACCGGGCGAACCGGGCTTCGAAGTCGGAGGGGTGGCCCTTCACGTCGAGCCGGTACTCCTGGACGGGGCTGATCCCTCCATCGCGAAGGGTCTCCGCGATGATGCGCAGACTCTCCCGTGCGATCTCCCCGGGCAGGACGTCGGAAAGTCGCTTCCCGAGGAACTTCTCCGGGGGAACGGCGAGCTGGTCCAGGGACGGGGCGTGGAAGTCGATGAACGTCCCCTCGCGGTCGACGCGAAAGATCAGGTCCGGCAGGGAGGAGAGGATCACCTTCATCCTCTCCCCGCTCGCGGAGAGCTCCGCCTCCGCCGGGCGATTCGGCGGTTCGCCCACCCGGTTTCCCCGGGCGTTCACGTCGGTGGCCACGAAAACTCCTTTCCCCGGACGATCAACGACGATCTGTTCCGACCTCGAGCGGCCGTTTCCGTGCACGAACCGCAAGGAGGGAAATCGGGATCGGGAAACTCAACGATCAGGAACCGATCCCGGTATTGTACTTGCTCTTGCCGCGAAAGTAACGAAACGGGAGCGCGAGCTTCCCCTGGAACCGGCCGGATCCGGGCGCACGATCTCGACCACGGTGATCTCCGGGGGGGCGAGGAACCGCATGGGGGGCCCCCACGTTCCCGTCCCGCGGCTCACGTGGAGCGTCCCGCCCCCGGGAACCGGATGGTCCCCCCCGAGGAGGGGGTAGACCCGCCGGGTGAAAAGGCGGAACGGGAAGATCTGTCCGTGGTGGGTATGCCCGGACAACTGGAGGTCGAACGTACCGGCCGAGGCCGGATCGATGGCGGGCCGGTGCTTGAGAAGGATCGTGAACCGGCCGTCCGGGCGATTTCCGAGGAGGGTGGCTTCGGAAGCGCCTCCGGTCCGCCCGAACCGTGTGGCGGCCGGATCGTCCACACCCGCGATGCGTACCACGTTGTCGACGACGACGGCTTCGCCCCGGAGAACGGTGAAGCCGGCAAGCCGGGTGAAGGCGATCGACCGGTCGATCCCCGCGTAATATTCGTGGTTCCCGAGGACGGCGTATTTCCCTCGCGGCGCAGGGATCCCCCGAAGGAGTTCCGCCAGCCCCTCGATACCGTCGAGCTCGCCGTCCACGAAGTCGCCCGTCGAAACGAACAGGTCCGGGCGCTCCCGGGCGACGATCTCCGCCACGTCCCGCGCCTTGCCGTTCCGGTGGAGGAGACCGAGGTGAAGGTCGGTGATCTGGGCGATCCGCAAGCGGGGGACCGATGGAGGGAGCCGGTCGGAAACGATCCGTACCCGCACGACCTCGATGCGGGCCGCCTCGACGACGGAGTACGCCGACAGGGCGATGGAGAGCGCTGCGAGGCCGAGGAACACGGCCCGTCCCCCGAGGAGGACCGCGGCGTTTTCGGCGATCCCGAAGTGCGCCGGTATCCGCAGGAGGAGGCGAAGGAGGTCCGTGGCGAGGTTCAGCCAGAGGAGAAAGAAGAAAAATCCCATCCAGAGGTACCCGCCGTACGCGACGACCCGCGCCGTTTCTTCGTAACCGTGGCGGCCCAGTTGATGCGCGACGATCGGCGCGCACAGGAGGAGCGCGAGAAGAGGGAGGATCAGGAGCCCCGTCCCCTCGCCGAAGGGAAGAGCGGCCTTCGCCTTCAGGAAGACGTACGCGTGCGCCGACCCGTAGATCAGCAGGAAGGTCATGAGGAACAGGCTCACCCGGTCGCCTCGCTCACAAAACGGTCTGCAGTATGAGATAATCCAGCATACGAAAAGTTCCGGGGGAGGAGAACGTGCCCACCTACGAGTACAAGTGCCCCGAGTGCGGGGAGTTCGAGAAGGAGCAGCGGATGTCGGATCCCCCGCTGAAGAGATGCCCGCATTGCCGCAAGCCGGTCACGCGGCTGATCGGCGGCGGCGGCGGCTTCGTGCTGAAGGGCGGGAACTGGGTCTCCAAGATGTCCTCTTCGGGGGAATCCCCCAAGAAGGCGTCCGACCGGTTCATGAAGCAGACGGTGGGCGAGGTCGCCGAGGACATCGCGAAGCACTCCCGGACCCATTGACGCCCGTTACGGCAAAAAGGAGAGCACGGTCGAGCGGGGATCGCCGGGGGTAAGTTCCACCAGCTCCCCGTCCGACAGGAGGCGCCATCCGGGATCCGCATCCGTCGGCTCGCTCGCGACGACCGTGAGCCCCTCCCCCGATTTCAGGTACAGCGTGTAATACCCCCCGTTCCGGTGAAACCGGCGGAACGCGAAGAGCCGGTCGCCGGTAGCGATCAGCAGGTTCGCCGCGGAATATTCCCCCACCAGGTCGGGATCGGAAAGCGTCACCCGAAGCGTTTCGGCCAACTTCGGCAGCGTCCGTTCCACCCAACGGTCCGCGAGCCGTTCCAGGAAAACGACGGTGTCGCTCACCTTCCTTTCATCCGCCTCCGCGCCGATCTTTCCGTAAAACGTCCCGTTGTGGGCGAGGGTGACCCCCAGCGCCTGGAACGGGTGCGAGTTCGCCGCGCGAACGGTTTCCGGGTTCGACGCGTACCGGACGTGGCCGATGAACCGGTCGGTCCGGGCACGGACGCCGGACAGGAGCGGGTCCGTCGCCGCCGGGTTCCCGCTTTTCACGATCCGGATCTCGTCCCCCGAGCGCCAGGCGACCCCCCACCCGTCCGGGTGATTCCCGCCCGGGCGCTTCCGCCATCCGGCGACGAGGTTCCCCGACGCGCAGAACCGGGCGAGCGAGGAGAGGTACGGCGCTACGTCCTGGGCCTCGGCGGAGGAGAACGCGATCATCCGGCACATGTTGATATTCTACTTCAGCGTGCGGAGGTACGCGACGACGAGCCAGCGCTCCTTCGCGGTGAGGTCGGAGCGGAAGGCGGGCATCCCGTTCTTCCCGTGGGTCACGACGGCGAACAGCTCCCCCTCGGAGTGGTGGGACCCGTGTCCGGCGGCGGAGATGTCCGCGGGCGTGGGGACGAACTTCTTCGCGACCGGTCCGTCACCCTTGCCGGACTCCCCGTGGCACGGCGCGCAGTAGATCCCGAACAGCTCCTTCCCGGTCAGCAGGGAGAACTCGTTGATCTTCTCCGGGTTCGGGAGCGCCGCGGCCTCCGCGCTGCCGGGGAGCGGCACGCGCTCCACTCCTTTCGTGGGAACGGAGCCTGCCGGGGGGACCCGCACCGGCTCCTCCTGGGGGCGGAACGCCGGGTTGTCGTACATGTTCCGGTCGAGCTTCTCACAGCCCGAAAGCGCGAAAAGCACGGGGAGAGCGACGAAGAGGACGCCGGCGGCGATATGGAGCCGGGTCCGGAGGCGCACGCTGCTCACAGCTCCCCCTCTTCGGCCCGTACGTCCGTGCCGCCCGCGGCTTTCATGATGCTCGTCACCCGGAACGCCTGCCCCTCCCCGTCGACGAGGACGCAGAGGGCGATCTTCCCGTCGTGGATCCGCGGGTCGTGGACCACTTTCGGCGGGAAGCGCAGCAGCCGCATCTCCCGCCCGCCGCCGAAGAGGGTCGCCAGGAGAGCGCCCAGCATCGCCACCTCATAGGTGATGATGAGCGTCGGCGGGATGGAGACGATCGTTTTCCCGCCGGTGACCAGCGGGTAGAGCAGGTAGGTGGCCAGGGTGAGCGCCAGGCCGGCCGCGGCGCCGAGGAACCATCCCGCGATGACGATCCTCGGGAACCGGATGGGCGCCGGGTCCGTGACGACGGCCCCCTCCGGCAGCGGCACGGCGGAAATCGTCGTGACGCTCCCGGCCGGCAGGGAGAGCGCCTGGAGGGCCCGGCTCGCGCCCGCCGCCGACTCCACGCCTTCGAACAGCCCGATGATGACCGTGCTCATGCGCGGGCCTCCTCTTCCCCCTCGACCTGCGCGATCGACTCCACCGTGGCGCCCCCGATCTTCCGGTCAGTGGTGTGGAAGAGCCGCTCCTTGATCTCGCTGATCGCCATGATGGGGAAGAATTTCGCGAAGAGCATGTAGAGGAGCACGAACATCGCCGCCGCCCCCGCCATCACGGAGAACTCCACCCAGGTGGGGAAGTAGTTCGCCCAGATGAACGGGTCGTTGCGGCGGGCCAGCGACGGGATGACGATCAGGAGGCGCTCGGCGTACATCCCGATCACGATGCTGACCGCGGGTATCAGGATCAGGGGAACCGAGCGGCGAACCCGCTTCAGGCACAGCATCGGGAAGGGGATGACGAAGTTGCAGATCAGCATCGTCAGGAACAAAGGCAGGTAATGGCCGCCGTAGGAGGAGAAGACCTCCCACTCCTCGGGGTTCCGGTTGTACCAGACGGTGAGGAACTCGGTGAAGTAGAAGTATCCCCAGAGGAGGGTCATGGTGCACAGGAGCTTTCCGAGGTTGTCGAAGTGCAGCGGGGTGAGCGCGCTTTCCAGCCGGAACGCCTTCCGCAGGATCGCCATCACGATGACGACGCCGGCGATCCCCGAGAAGATGGCGCCCACGACGAAGTAGGGGGCGAAGATCGTGCTGTGCCACCCGGGGACCTTCGCCATGGCGAAGTCCCAGCTCACGATCGAGTGGACCGACACGGCGATCGGGATGATGAGGATCGCGAAGAGCGTGGAGGCGACGTGGTACCGCCGCCACTGGGCGTGGGTGCCGCGGAACCCGAGGGAGAGGGCGGAGTAGAACTTCCTGCGCCACCCGGCCGACTTGTCCCGCAGGAGGGCGAGGTCGGGGATCATCCCGACGTAGAGGAAGGTGAGGCTCCCCAGAAGGTACGTGGTGATCGCCATGGCGTCCCACATCAGGGGCGACCGCATGTTCGGCCACAGCTCCCTGGAGCTCGGGTACGGGAGGGCGTAGTAGACGCGCCAGTTCCGGCCGAGGTGGACGATGGGGATGAGGCCGCCCACCATCAGGGTGAAGGCGGTCATCGCCTCCGCCCCGCGCAGGACGGGGGCCCGCCAGGTGGCGTGGGTCAGGCGCAGGATCGCCGAGATGAGCGTGCCGGAGTGGGACAGGCCGATCCAGAAGACCAGGGACGCCTCGTACAGCCCCCAGAAGACCGGGCGGTTGTACCCGGTGACGCCCATGCCCACGAGCGCCATGTACATGAAGACGATCACGCCCCACAGGAGGACCGCCCCGGCGACGCCGACGCCCAGGTACCACCTCCACGTGGTGACGAGGTTCGACCGGGACAGGCGCTCGAACATCGCCGCCTCGTCGGTCCGCGCGAGGTGATCGGTTCCGGCGCGCGGCGCTTCGGCGCTCATCTGCCGGCCCCCTTCTGCCGCTTGAGGTAGACCACCCGCGGCTCGGTCCCGAGGTGTTCCATCAGGCGGAACCGGCGCGGGTCCTTCAGCTTCCGCGTGATCTCGCTGTGCGGGTCGGCGAGGTCCCCGAAAACCATCGCCCCCGGCGGGCACGTCTGGACGCACGCCGGGACGACGTCGCCGTCGCGGATGCCCCGCCCTTCCTCGGCCGCCGCCTCTTTCGCCCGGCGGATCCGCTGGATGCAGAAGGTGCACTTCTCCATGACTCCCCGGGACCGGACGGTGAGGTCGGGGGAGAGCTGCTCGTCGAGCGGTTTCTCCCACTTGTAGTCGTACCAGTTGAAGACGCGCACGGAGTAGGGGCAGTTGTTCGCGCAGTAGCGGGTGCCGATGCACCGGTTGTACACCATCGCGTTCAGCCCGTCCTCGTTGTGGTACGTGGCGTACACGGGGCAGACGAGCTCGCACGGGGCGCGCTCGCACTGCATGCACGGGATGGGCAGGTAGATCGCCTGCGCCTCGGGGAACTCCCCCTCCCAGTACCGGTTCACCCGGATCCAGTGCATCAGGCGGCTTTTCGCGGCCTCGGCCTCGCCGATGACGGGGATATTGTTCTCCGCGTTGCAGGCGACGACGCACGCGCCGCAGCCGGTGCACCGGTCCAGGTCGATCGCCATCGCCCATGTGTGCTTCATCTCTTCCTCACATCATGTTCTTCACTTTCCACTGCCCCTCGGGGTGCGCCGCGCGCGCGAGGGTGGTGGAAAGCTTCGTCTTCGCCAGGGCGACCCGGGTCGCCTGAAGNGCGTACGTCTCNCCNGCCGGAAGGAGGGAGATCGGGTTCTCCCCCCGCCCGTTCGCATATTTGCCGTACCGCGTGTGNCCCTGTCCCAGCGGCATCGCCGCGACGTCCGGNGCGATCCCCGGGTTGAACGCCACGTGCGCGGCGATCTTCCCGGACGACGACGTGATCGTGACGGCGTCCCCCTCGGCGAGGTCCAGCCCCGAGGCGGTCTTCGGGTTCACCTCGACCCAGTTCCGCCACATCGCGGTCGTGACCGGGTCGGGCAGCTCCTGGAGCCACGGCAGGTTCGCCCCCCGGCCGTCGTAGAGGGTCACGGAAGGGTAGAGGTGCAGCACCAGCGGGAACGCTTTCGGGTCGCCGTCGAAGTCGCGCTCCCTCGCGGCCGGGAAGGAGGTCTTCCTCTCCCGGGGCGCGGACCGCGGGGAGAGCGACTCCCCGAAGAAGCCGCCGCGTTGGAGGGCCTTCTCCATCTCCCCTCCAGGGCCGCCGTACGCCTTCTCGATGCACTCCCGGAACGACCCCCACGGGAGCGCCTTCGCGGGATCCCCGCCGAGCTCCTTCGCCGCGGCGATCAGGACGTCGGGCATCGACCGGGTGTCGTGGAACGGGGTCACCACGGGCTGGCACAACGTCACCGCCCCGGCGTGGCCCACCGGCGCAACGTCGTCCCCCCACTCCTCGAGAGCGGTCGGGACGGGGAGCACGAGGTCGGCCAGCGACGTCGTCTCGTCGAGGAAGGAGGTGAAGGCGACGACGAAGGGGACCTTCGAGAGCGCCTCGACGAACTTCAGCGCGGGGGGAAGGGTGAACGCGGGGTTCGTCGCCCCCGAGAGGATCGCCATACGGAACGCGCCGCTTCGCATTTTTTCGAGTGCGGCGCGCATCCCCGCGTACCCGCTCTCCGGCGGCGGGGCGAGCAGGGGGGTTTCCGCCCCGTACTTCGCAAACGCCTGCGCCCGGTTCGGGAAGGAGACGCCGCCGGGTTCTCCCACGTTTCCCGCGAGGACGTTCAGGAGCGCCACGGCGGCGCAGTGGAACACTCCATCCTGGCCGGTCGAGGCTGCAGTTCCGCCGATCGCCAGCCCGGGCTGGTTCCTTGCGAACTCCTCCGCCGCGGCGGCGATGTCGTGGGCGTGGACCCCGGTCTTCTTCTCGACCGCCTCCGGGGAATACGGGGACAGGTCGTCCGAAAGGCGCCCGGCGGCGGAAGCCGCGGCGGTGAGTCGGTCCCGCACCATCACGTGGGCGATCCCGAGGGCGACGATCCCTTCCGTGCCGGGGGCGCACGGCAGGAAGAGGTCGGCGGCGGCGGCGGTCATCGACAACCGGGGGCCGAAGTGGAGGAACTTCCCGCGGATCGTCTCGCGGTCCCCCCGCATCCGGCCGAACTCCCTTGCGTAATGCACGGGGGAGATCCCGGTTTCGAGAAAGTCGCCGGAGAAGGAGAGCAGGTATCGCGTGTTGGCCAGGTCGTGCTCCGGGAGATCGCGGACGCCGTAGACCGCCGCATTCGCGGTGATCATCGCGTCGGGGCCGAACGGGTCCCACGCCACGCGGTGCGGGGAACCGAACGCCTTCATGAATCGGCCGGCGACGAGGCCCGCGTGCCCGCGCATCGGCTCGGTGAGCATCAGAAGCGACGCCGGCGCCTCCGTCTTTACGGTCTTCAACGGCCCCATCAGGAGGGAGAGCGCCTCTTCCCAGGAGACCGGCTTGTACGACCCCGAGCCGCGCGCACCGGAAAGCTTCATCGGCTGCGAGAGNNGNTNCGGGTGATAGAGCGCCTGCAGCGCCGCCTGTCCCCGCGCGCACAACTTTCCACGGTTCACCGGGTGGAGCGGGTTCCCCTCGACCTTCTTCGCCCTCCCCTCGGAGACGCGGACGACGACTCCGCACCCCGCGGGGCACTGCCTGCAACCCGAGGCGTACCAGAGCGCCTCTCCCAGCGTGTAGTTCTCCGGAGGGATGACGAACGGGATGAGCTTCCGCTGGACCTTCTCGCACCCGCCGAAGAGGGTGGCGAACGCCGTCGCCCCGCCGAGTTTCAGGAATTGCCGCCGATCGAGCATCCGTTCCCTTTCGCGTCCCCGTCAGTAGTGGCAGGTCCAGCAGTCGATGGAGACCTTCTTCTTCCGGTGGCACTCCATGCAGAAGCCCATCCCGAACTCCAGTTTCTGCTCCGCCGTCCCCGCCTGGTCCATTCCCGGGTGACAGGTGAGGCACGGGATCCCTGCGTTGACCATCTTTCTATGCGGGAAGTAGACGTGGTTCGGGACGTCGATCACCTTGTTCCAGGGGATCGGCTTCTTCCCGTTCCAATATTGCGCGACCTTCTTCACCTCGGGCTTGTCGGTCGCGATCGACCGGTGGCACATCATGCACTTCTCCACCGACGGGAGGTTCGCGAACTGGGATTTGTTCGTGGAGGAGTGGCAGAACCGGCAACTCATCTTGTAGCCGGTGACGTGGATCTTGTGGGAGAAGGCGACCGGCTGCGGGATCGTTTCCGCCGCGTACGCGTACCCGGTGGTGAGGAGAAGGCCCAGAGACAGGAGCGCGATGGCCAACACCACGTGAGTACGCTTCCGGGTCATCGAACGCCTTCCTGCGAAGCGGGGATGGACGTCGGCATGCGCCGAGAAACGATTTTATCCCACTCGTCGTGAAACAGGAATTTTTTTCCTATTCCTTGCGATCGAAGCCGACGATGCGGTCCCCGATTTCGGCGCACAGCACCCCGAACGGCAGGTAGCCGGCATACCCGAGGAGAGGCATCTCGAACACGTGCAGGGCGTCGACG
>Ga0031653_10000181_pt1 | contig 11818 bp, 9 predicted proteins | sample FrelakmetBRP12BR_FD_55210 | JGI IMG/M metagenome (GOLD analysis project Ga0031653, IMG submission 55210) | Freshwater lake sediment microbial communities from the University of Notre Dame, USA, for methane emissions studies - BRP12 BR | ecosystem: Environmental > Aquatic > Freshwater > Lake >... | reverse complement strand
ACCCCATGCGTCAGGGATACCCTCAATGCGACGATACGACACGGCACGTTTCCCGTTCCAGCTATGGAATACGGCTCCTATTCCACCCCAGAGCTGCTCGTAGGGGTCATCGGGAAATTCTTTCCCCAGAATCTGCTTTACCTTGGTTTTGAAAACCTTAACCAATTCCTTCAGATCTGTTGCGGTGAGATCCGTGTCCTGAACAACACCCCTCTTTTGTTTCATTTTATCCATGGCATGCTCAAGCTGTATGCGGACTCCCTTTCCCTCCTCTGGTTCAATACCTGCCGCCTTTTCCATGACAACATCCGTGTACATCATGATCAAACGGCGATACGCATCATACGCGAAGCGCTCGTTTCCGGTTTTGGCGATTAGCCCTTTTATCGTGTGTTCGTTTAACCCGACATTTAACACGGTTTCCATCATACCGGGCATGGAAGAGCGCGCACCAGACCGCACGGAAAGCAACAGTGGATTTCCCGGATCACCGAACTTTGCCTTCATAATGGATTCCACTTTGGCAAGAGCCTGCGCGACTTCATTTTTCAACTGAGACGGATACGTTTTTTTGTGTTGATAGTAATAATTGCAGACTTCTGTTGTGATGGTAAAACCGGGAGGTACGGGAATGCCGAGATTTGCCATTTCCGCGAGATTAGCCCCTTTACCACCCAGCAGTTCCTTCATTTCCGCTCTGCCGTCAGCTCTCCCTCCACCGAATTTAAAGACATACTGCTTTGACATTTGCCTCTCCTTAAAATGTGACCAATTATGATTTCATATTTTTTCCCTGATTACCTATGATACTTAAAATGAAACTACCTTTATGCTATGCATTAGATGAAATAATCACCATGATACTAAATACTTGCTAATGTCGTGGAGGGCTCCACTTTATGGTTAAAAAATACTTTAAACAGCGTGGATTTTTTATCAGTTTTGAACCATGAAGTCAAATGGAAATGCGGAAAGGGTTTACATACTACTTCCACTCCAATCTATCCTTAACCGCTTAGTCCCGGGAAAGCGCAAGATAAATATTCTGGCAAAAATAACAAATAATACTTGACAGATCGTTACTATAGATAGAAAATTATAGCAGTGAAACAAATAAGATTTTAACCTGTCGGATCTTCTCGAGATACGATGATCACGGAAGAAAGTCCGATATTTTCAGTATGAAAGGAGGTGAATCTCAGACGCGCGTAGAGTCGTATTAAATTTCTCAAAAAACTAATCACACAATTAATTAGGAGGAAAGAAATGAGAAAAACGTTAAGTTATGTGTTCATCAGTATGCTCTTGGTCATGGTTTTTGCTCCGTTCGCGATGGCTGCCGCTGCGCCGGCTGCTGCACCTCCTGCACCTGCACCTGATTATACAAAGGCCATTGTACTTGGATGCAGCCTTCTCGCCGTTGGTATTGCGATGGGCTTAGGCACAATTGGTACAGGTGTTGGAATGGGAAACGGATTAAGCGGAGCTACAAATGCTGTTGGTAGAAATCCGGAAGCACAGGGAAAGATCCTGCTGACTATGATGGTCGGTCTGGCGATGATTGAATCACTTGCGATCTATGCACTGGTTATTGCATTGATCATGCTCTACGCCAATCCTTTACTTAAGTTGGTTGGTATGTAGAAGAAATCTGGTATTTTATCGAATCAGGGAGGGGGAGCGCTACCACGACTTCAACTCCCTTTTTTTAATCAAGTTCCTCATGCAGGAATTTTTTAGGCATAGACATTTTTTCCGATCATCCATCTTTGTGCTTCCGCACCCGTCCCTCGGTTATTCTCAATTAGCGACACATATGACGCATCCTTGATATAATCACCATACAGATTTTCCATATGTATTATTCCCCGAATGTGCCGTTCAAATAAAGACAAAGAGAAGATCTATTGAAGAAGCATGCCTTATTTTTAAATAGACTTAGAATAGATAAAGGATTCGCTGCAGGATATAAAAAAGTATAGAGCCAGGAAATACGTCTCTATTTTATTGGAAGAAAAGGCCGGAAGGCATTCACCTTCCGGCCTCTTGGGCTTTATTTGTCCTCTTCGTCCTCATCATCTTGATATCGTGCACCTTCTCCCGAATCTGCGGGAACTTCAGCGGCAATAGACCGCCCGATTCCTCGCGAGAGAAGCGCGGATATTAAGAAGAGAAGAACTATAGAAATGATAATGATCAGTACGATTGTCGTAGTCCATGCCTTCACTTCTTTTTCTATGTTCTGAGAAGCTTTGATGGCCTGTTCATTGAACCTTTCCACATTCACTCCCATTCCGATCCACCCAAACCCACCTGGTTTTGGATAGTCAGCGGAGTAGAATTTAATGGGTGCATAGGCTACAAATTTCGTCTGACCTGCAAACTTGTACATTTTGATGCCGGTGTTACCGGCTGCTGCATCTTTTGAGACTTCCGGCAGGCCCGGATCCATAAAACCGAGAAGGTTAATATTGAGAACCTCTTCTCCCTTTTTGGTCATCACCTCTGCGGTCTTTTCGCTCAGTGGCGGAACCGGGGTTCCGTCGCCATACAAACCCGCGATATGGTAATCGTTAGGATGTGCGGTGATAAATCCTCCGTTATTCACCATATACGCATAGTTTCCTGTTGACGCATCTGCTCTGAACACATAGCCAGCCTGGGTTGGTATAATATGAGCGGTGTACTCCGCTATGTGCCGATAATCAAGGGCAAGACTAAGAACCCCTGAAAATCCTTCCTGACCAAAAATCGGTGTGGCCATGCGAATAATTCCCGTAAAATTTTTTCCCTTTTCAAACTCCGATTTATTCACATACCAACCTGTTACTTGGGAGATATATACTTCTCCCTTATTCAGTTTCCTTGCCTTATTGAAGTAGTCCTCAGTTTTGTATCTTGTATTGGCGGGGTTACTGATATTCACTAAATTCGATTTTGGAACTGCCCGACCATCTACAATTTTCATCACCTCGTTTCCATTCCTATCAGCTAAGGACATCTCGGAATAGAGAGGGACTGAGACCTGTTTGATTATATTATCCTCTTTTACCCAGATTGCTTTCTTGTTTTCATTGATAAATTGTTTGTAGGTGGATTCGGTCGCCGGGATGATGGTTGCAATCAACAAATCCTTCTTTCTTTCCGTGAGAAAATTGGCAACTTCGTCCGCCGTATTACTGGCACGTATCTTGATTTCTTCCTGAGATGTCTGATCGAGAACAGTGATTGCTCGTTCTTTTGCCGTAATCCCTAATTTTAAAATACCGTTGGCAATCAGAATAGCCATCAGTGAAAAGGGGATCACAATAAGCAGAAAGAATAATCTCGCTACGGTAAAAAGCTGCTTATCTTTTTTATTTTCTGGCATTGCCTTCTCCCCCTAACTTTTGTCAGATTTTAAAGTTAATTGTTTTCAAATGAATTAACCCAAAAAATAACGCATAAAGGGGTTTGCAAATAGAAGAACAAGTGAAATAACCAGAGCATAAATGGCGATCGATTCCGCCATGGCCATACCGATAAGCATGGTCATCATGATTTTCCCCTGCACCCCGGGGTTTCTTCCTACGGCCTGACATGCGCCGTTCGTGGCGGTACCGATTCCCAACCCGGCTCCTACAGCACCTACACCCATCGCGATACCTGCGCCCAGCATAGCACCTATGGCAAAAAGGACCTTCGTGTAAGATTCTCCTGCTGGAATTGCTTCTGCAGCCCAAATGGTCTGTGAGGATAACAACAGAACCGCCGTTGTTGAAAATAGAGTTAATAAAGTTTTCCCGAATTTCCGTAACATTTTTTTTCTCCTTTCCAAATTAAATTGTTGCTCCTAAATATTCCTGCCCCATATCATGAAAACGTGACGATGGGAATGGGAAATCTATTAAAACTGTGCAGATATTAGCAATAGATGTGCCATTTACTCGACATTTAGGGCACAATTGTGCTAACACCATGCAACTCTTGTAGTATTATTATTAGTGCCATAAAAATAGATGCTGTTTTGAAGACATTCTGTTTAACACTTTGTGCAATTGACCATGCCACTTGAACGAAAAGTGCAATGCAAAATATCTTCAGGATGGTATTATCTGAATCCGGCAGCGAGCGCACTCCCCGTGGCGTGCCCGGGGTAAGTGAGCGAATGGGTAATATAATTATTCCTTATGGATCGAAGATTCTCCGCAGCGTGCTGCGGAGAGCTTCAATTGCAGGTATGATCGTGCTGTTGGTGTGAATTAATTTTACATAAATATAGATTAGTGTTTCCCAGAATTTGTCCATATTTTTTCTATTGAAAAATTGAAGTCAGACCGGTAGTATCAAACCAAACTAAAGCTTCCAAGAGGTATCCTATGCAGGAGTTGTTGACCGCCGTAACATATCTGGTCGTATGGCTAATATGTGCTCAGGTATTAGAAATTGAAAGCGGGTTCGTCAAGCTTATTGTTTCCCTCGGTGCAGCAGTCGGTGTGTACATACTGATCGCCCTGAAAGAACATAAAGAAGGAAAATCCAAGGACGCAGAAGATGGAAAGAGACCATCATTTATCAATTCCATAAAGAAATACATCAAATTACCCATCTGGCTCAATACGGTCATCCTCATTGTTATGATTATTCTGTTTTCTGTGATGATTAATCATGCGAGGGAAAAAGAGGCGGCGGAACAATATGGAAAACAGTTTATGGCTATCGCCAAGGGAACTGCTGCAGGTATTGATGACCTATTTGATAGTGTGGAGAAGAGCTTGATCATACTATCCCGTCATGTTCATGATAAGAAGCAGTTAAACATGCGCATGATGTATGATGACCTGGGAGGAAAGGTAGAATTCATAGCCAGAAAGGACTCCACGGGCAAACTTATTGAGACATACCCAAAAACTTTTCACGACAATACATTGGGAATAATTTCAGAAAATCCGGTCCTCGTTACGCTAATCCAGGAAATAAAAAGTACGGGCAAACCATCTGTAAGCGGCCTCATTGCTGTCGATCATAAAGCAAAGACAGGTGAAGGGAAAAAATACAGAATGGTTATTGTTGGTGTTCCCGAGTTAGATTCACACAAGGTGTACACCGGCATCGTATATGCCGCATTATCCGTCTCTTCCATCGTTGAACGATACATCAATCTCACAAAGGATGAGCTGCCGTGTGATGCGATAATTACCGACAATGGCGGAACCATATTATTTCATCCACGAGAGGAATTGGTCGGCGTCGATATAAATACAATTGAACGCGGCAAATCAGAACAGCCCACTTCTCTGAAAGAAAGGATAATGAAAGAAAAAGCGGGGTATGGCGAGTATGACTTGCTCAATACAGAGGGTAAGTTTGAAAAAAGTATTGTTGCCTATGCCCCGATTGCCTTAGAAAACCAAAAGTGGTCGGTTGCGGTCAGCACTCCTTACCATATCGCGATTTCACAGATAAAAAAAACATATCTCATCGTCATGTTGGAAGCCTTCGTACTTATCTCTACNGTGATTGCCGGAAGTGCGCTCATTTTTTATTCAGGCAGGAAACGTCNTCTTCTTGAGGAGGAGCTGAAGTACCTCAGAGAAAAAGATACATGGAGAGGAGAACTTGATAGGGAGAAGAAGACTGTAGAAGGGATCATAGAGGGTTTTCCAATGCCGACGTTTGTCATTAACAGAGAACACAAGATTATCTTCTGGAACCATGCCTGTAAGGAACTCACCGGGTATGATGGCAAAGAAATGATCGGTACTGATAATCAGTATATGCCTTTCTATGAAAATAAAAGGCCGGTCATTGCAGACCTTATTGTCGACAACAACATTGATGCGCTTGAGAAGTACTATGGGAAAAAAAGCGTGCATAAGTCAACCGCTGTTATGGGTGCGTATGAGGCGAATGATTATTTTGAAAATCTGGGAGGGAAGAACAGATACCTCTATTTTTTAGCTGCTCCCATTTATGATGAGAGGGGAGAGATTATTGCTGCTATCGAGACACTCCAGGACGTGACGAAAAATGAAGAAATGACCAGGGATATGAAGGAGTATGCGGAAAGTCTTTCTAACGAGATATATGAGTTGATCAGATTACGGAAGAACATAGAAGAGCTTTACAGTTACCTCCAGTCTATATTGGATAGTTCTCCGGACCGAATATTCGCCCTTAGTCCGGAAGGCATTGTCGATTATGTGAGCCATCGTTCGTATGCGGATAGCAGATCATCGCATCGGCAGATGGAAGGCAGACATTTTTCAGAATTTGTTGTTCCCGAATACAGGGAATTTATGCTTAAGAATTGGCAAGAGGTCAAAAAAGGAATATACAAGCCCTTCGAGATCGAGGTGACGAAAAGGGATGGTTCGAAGAGAAATTTATTAATCACGTTCGGTCCAATAAAGGGGACAGATAGTTATCTCCTTGTTCAACGGGACCTCACAGAATTTAAAAATCTTGAGAAAAAATTTTATGAAAGCGAGAAACTTGCTGCTGTCGGTCAGCTTTCTGCCGGCATTGCCCACGAAGTAGGGAACCCCCTTTCATCAATTAAGATGAGCCTTCAGATTTTAGAAAAACGATTAAATCCCACGGGGAACGATTTGAAGCGTTTCAAGATCGCAGAGAAAGAGGTTGAGCATCTGGAGAAGATAGTAAATGACATCCTGATTTATGCGAAGCCGGCAGAACCGGAAATGAGGCCAACAGACATTAGTTCTTTCCTCGAAAGTTCATTAATGATGGTCGAAAAAGAAGTATCTGAAAAAAAGATAGATATTCAAATTCATATCGACCCCGGCATTCCGCCGATAAATTTTGATTCGGCAATGCTCAAGCAGGCATTTATAAATATATACCTTAATGCCATTGATGCAATGGAAAATGGAGGAAAGCTTGGGATAAAAACAAAGATTGTCGGGAATGGGCACAAGCATGTTTTGTTTGAAATAGAGGATAACGGTTACGGCATTGATGAAGAAGATATGCCCCACCTTTTCAATCCGTACTTTACAAGGAAAAAATACGGTACAGGGTTGGGCTTGACACAGGTCAAGAAATTTATCGATTTGCATCATGGTAATATAGAAATATTTAGCAAAAGAGGTGAAGGAACCAGAGTTGTGGTGACTTTACCGTTAGTAGAGGATAAGGTAAGCTCTAAAGATCCGGTTAACAAGACCTGAGGGATAATTGAATGGCGAAGATTCTCATAATTGATGATGACAGTTCTATCCGTGAAACTATTGACCTTTATTTAACCGAAGAGGGACATGATTTGTATACAGCCATAAACGGCACGGACGGGTTAAATAAGTTCGTGGAAACTTCACCAGACGTCGTTATTCTCGATATACGGCTTCCCGATATTGACGGGTTCACTGTTCTTGAAGATTTGCAGGAGGAAGACGAAGCTGTGAAGGTAATCATGATTACAGCACATCATGACATGGACACGACGATTAATGCAATGAAGGCAGGCGCCTTTGATTATATTCGCAAACCCCTCAACATTGACGAACTGGATATAGCTATCCATAAGGCCCTCAAATCAATTGAAATGGAAAAGAAAATAAATGGTCTCCTCATGGAACCTTCCCGACAGTTCAAAGTCGGGGATATTGTCGGTGCAAGCAAGGATATGAGTGAGATCTTCAAGACCATTGGTATTGTTTCCCAGAGCAAAACGACCGTACTTATAGAGGGTGAGAGTGGAACAGGAAAGGAGCTGATTGCCAAAGTCATACACAATAACACATCGCCGAATGAACCGTATATAGCAGTTAATTGCTCCGCCATTGTGGAAACCCTTCTTGAATCTGAACTCTTCGGACATGAGAGAGGTTCTTTTACGGGTGCAATTGCCAGGAAGTTAGGGAAGTTCGAGCTTGCGCGGTATGGTACGGTATTCCTGGATGAGATAAGCGAGATGTCCATTAACCTGCAGGCCAAGCTTTTGAGAGTACTTCAGGAGATGGAATTCGAAAGGGTTGGCGGCAAAGACAGAGTCAAGGTAAATGCCAGGATCATCACAGCAACCAATAAGGACATTAGAACCCTTGTGAAGGAAGGGAAATTCCGGGATGACCTTTATTATCGCCTTAATGTTGTGTCCATTATTATTCCCCCTCTCAGGGAGAGAAGGGAAGACATTCCGCTTCTTGTTGACTATCTCATCACTAAGATTAACCGCGACCTCCATAAGCGGGTTTTAGGTGTGTCTGATGAGTTAATGGATATATTTCTCAAATACAGTTGGCCTGGAAATGTCAGAGAGTTGGAGAATCTCCTTGTCAGGGCCGTTGTAGTTACCAAGGGACAAATCATTGGGAGAGGAGATTTCCCAGAGCTTCTGGAGGATGTTGAAAAAAGGCGTCTCCCTGAAGAGAAAAAGGCAAATGACTTCATGGAAGGGGGACGATTATTGACGCTTGATGATGTTGAAGAGAGATACATCCGGAAAGTCATCAAGGAATGCAGCAATAAAAACAAGGGAGAACTTTGTGAAATACTTGGCATCTCTCGCCCTACCCTTGAAAGGAAGCTGGAAAAATACGGCATTACTCTTGAGCTTGAGTAATGAATGTTTGTTTCGCAAAATGTTGCTTCAAATTAGTATTCGTCAGGTAAAACAAGGATATGAAAGTGGTATCGACAGAATTTATCAAATCTGCAACTCTCCCTTCTCAATATCCTGAAGGAAAATTTCCCGAGGTTGCCTTTGTCGGCAGGTCAAACGTAGGAAAATCTTCTCTCATCAATACAATAACCCGGAGAAAAAACCTTGCCCGGATAAGCAGTACGCCTGGTTGCACCAGGCTTATTAATTTCTTCACGGTAAACAATCAGATTTCTCTTGTGGATCTTCCCGGGTACGGTTATGCAAAAGTGTCAGAAGCGTCAAGAAGACAATGGGGACCGATGATAGAGACGTACTTCGAACACAGACAGTCTTTGAAGTATGTTATCCTTATTCTTGATGTAAGAAGATACCCTTCGGAACAGGACCTCGCCCTCATTCACTGGCTCCGCCATTACAATATCATTTTCATGATTGTCCTCACAAAAACAGACAAGGTTTCCAGAAGTCAGGCAAAGGTGCGCCAGCATCAAATAAAAGAACTTCTGGGACTGACCATAGATCCGATCCTCTTTTCTGCCCGGACTGGAGAAGGCAGAGATGCCATCTGGGGAGCAATACAGGAATCATTGACCGAGAAATCACCCACCTAAGCCCTCATTCCGTTTATAGTTTCACATGCACCTGTCTGATGAGAGCATATCTCACCAAAACCTCTGAGCAGAGATAAACAAAGAGCTTTTTTCTGCTTTATCTTAAGTACACTGTCTATCTCATGAAGACTGCAAAACGACGGGTGATAATTTCTTATTTCATTCAATTCCATTAAATGTTTGTTTAAACAGATCACCACTTGCAGGGTCACGAAGCCCGATCCCACGATTTAACATAATCATAATAACTACGTAAGATCAATATGTTGTAAATGTTATGCCACAATTGAGGGAACTGGCATGAATATTTCATTACTATAAACCAAACAAAAAAATATGGGAGGGTACGGAACATGAGAAAGATAAAAGAGACATTAGCGCTATCGGTAGTTATTGTCCTGGTGACAGCAACTTTCGCAATTGCTGAGTATAAGGCAACAAGCGTGAGTGACTTTCCTTACTTCCAGCTTGGATGTTTGATTGTAGGTGGGATGACGGTCATTTCTCTGAAACACAAGTACCAGAAGATTTACACCGGGGAATTGGTAACTGTTTTTTGCCTGTATACCATACTCGTTGCGTTGTTCACCGCACCGGTGATCAATGTCATTAAGGCCGCAGTGAGCTAAGGATACTTGCCCGTCCAGTGTTACTGGCGATGAGATAGCGTCCCGAAAGGGCAAAGGAGGTGGCATATGTTAGCGAAAGATAAAGCTCTGAAGGATCACAGGACTTACCGGTCGGTGCTCATATTAAGCGCGTGGGGATATGTGATAGTGATTTTCTCTTTTCTCCTCCTCTATGCGGGGAAACTGTTAGATGATTTTATGGGCACATCTCCCAATTTCATGTTAGGGTTATTCTTTCTGGCATTGCTAACCGGTATAGGGAGGTTTTATAAGGAGGCGTGGTCAAAGCAGAAGGGTGTCTGAGATTCTTACTCAGATGTTGACCAATGCCTTTTGATGATATATGGTTCTCTTAAGCCTCTTCATGCAAAGCAATTGCGNGAAGGGGCTTAATTATTGGTGCAGATTCTCCGTCATCCCTGATGNACCTATGCCGGTGATGGACGTCTTCATTCTCTATCACCCAGTGGAAGAAGGATCAGGGGATCAACAATACATGTTGTTCCCAGGTTTTATCTGGTGATGAGATTTGGTCACTTTTTGGTTTGTCGCATTGTTCATCATATAAAAGATATTGACTTGACACACAGCATTCAAATCCATATACTTCCGCATTAAAGAATAAACAAAGATATTCATTCCATCATGATGTCTCTCCAGGGTGCGGAAGTGACCATTCGGGTCAGAGACGTTTAAGTCGTTGAGATGAATCAGGAGAAAATAAGCAATGTGTCTCGGATTTCCCGGAAAGATAATTTCGATAGATGAGAATAAACGAGCTATTATCGATATCAGCGGTACACGGCGTGAAATGCGTCTCGATCTGGTTGATGATGATACAGCGCCCGGTGATTATGTAATATGCCATGCGGGTTTCGCTATTCACCGGATAGACGAGGAGTTGGCTCAGGAAATGTTGGATTGCTTAAAGGCGATCGTTGACACTGAAACACGTTGACGACCCTTCGATATAACGGTTGAAGAGAGATTTCTTAAGGATGCAATACGACAAAATCCTTCTGGATCACGGGGGCGGCGGTTTATTAATGAATGAACTGATAACCCACACGTTCCTCCCCAAATTGAGAAATACGTATCTGGAGCGCCTGGAAGATGGCGCCGTGTTTGATGTAGGCGGCACTAAATTCTGCTTTTCTACCGATTCTTACGTAGTGAGTCCTATCTTTTTCCCGGGTGGCGACATCGGTTCCCTGTCTGTACACGGTACCGTGAATGATATTGCCATGTGCGGAGGTATTCCTCTCTTTCTGAGTGCCGGTTTTATTCTCGAAGAAGGTTTCAATATGAAGGACCTCGAAAGAATCATTGAATCCATGGCAAAGGCTGCATCAAATGCCGGCACACAGATTGTCACCGGGGATACAAAAGTGGTGGCAAAGGGAGCAGCGGACAGCATCTTTATTAATGTTTCCGGCATCGGTATCATCAAATACAAAGGAGTAATCTCTCCCCGGAGTGTCATGCCCGGAGACAGGGTGATCATCAACGGGTCTGTTGGAGATCACAGCGCGGCTATATTAAGCAAGCGTCAAGACCTTGGTTTCAAGTCCGAGATTGTCTCGGATTCTGCCCCGTTAAATTCACTTGTCGAAAGCATCCTGAACACGAGCCCCAATATTCACTGTATGCGGGATGTAACAAGAGGCGGTCTGGGCGCTGTACTGTGTGAAATAGCACACCAGTCGCAATGTCAAATAACAATCGAAGAGAGACACATTCCCGTTCAAGAAGAAGTAAGAGGTGTGTGTGANATTCTCGGNCTTGATCCCCTATTCCTCGCCAATGAGGGAAAGATGGTAGTATTTTGCCCCCGNGANGATACGGACAACGTCCTNNATACCATGAANAAGCACGAGTACGGTAAAAATGCTGCTATTATCGGAGAAGTTGAAAAGGGCCGGGGACGACTTGTATTAAACACGTCAATCGGCGGAACAAGAGAAGTAGAT
>Ga0031653_10000179_pt1 | contig 11884 bp, 10 predicted proteins | sample FrelakmetBRP12BR_FD_55210 | JGI IMG/M metagenome (GOLD analysis project Ga0031653, IMG submission 55210) | Freshwater lake sediment microbial communities from the University of Notre Dame, USA, for methane emissions studies - BRP12 BR | ecosystem: Environmental > Aquatic > Freshwater > Lake >... | reverse complement strand
ATCGTGATGGTGGCGGCCTTCAACATCATCAGCACCCTGATCATGGTGGTGATGGAGAAGACCAAGGACATCGCGATCCTCATGACCCTGGGGGCGACGCGCCGGACCATCCGGAGGATCTTCGCCGTGGAGGGGCTGATCATCGGGGTGGCCGGCACGGCCGCCGGGACCGCCCTGGGGGCGTTCCTGTGCCATCTCCTCCGGCGGTACCAGTTCATCCACCTGCCGAGCGATGTCTACTACATCTCCACGCTCCCGGTCTACATCGAAACCGGAATGGTCCTCCTCGTGGTGGCGAGCTCGATCCTGATCTGCTTCCTCGCCACCGTGTACCCCGCCCTGCAGGCGTCGCGCGTGGATCCCGCGGAGGCCATCCGGTATGAATGACGCCCCCGCGCTGCGCGCCGACGATATCTGGAAGGTGTTCCGCCGCGACGGCTACGACATCGAAGTGCTCAAGGGGGTCTCCCTGTCCATCGCGGGGGGAGAGATGGTGGGCGTGGTCGGCGTTTCCGGCGCGGGGAAGACCACGCTTCTCCAGATCCTGGGCACCCTGGACCGGCCCACTTCCGGCCGGGTGCTCTACGGGGAGAGGGACGTGTCCTCCCTCCCCGAGGAGGAGATGGCGGCGTTCCGGAACCGCTCCGTGGGGTTCGTCTTCCAGTTCCACAACCTCCTTCCGGAGTTCACCGTCCTCGAGAACGTCATGCTGCCGTGCCGGATCGCCCGCATATCCCCGGAGGAGGCAAGGCGTCGCGCGGAGGCCCTCCTCACCGAGGTCGGGCTTGCGGAGCGGATGGCGCACCGGACGGGGGAGATCTCGGGGGGGGAGCAGCAGCGGGCGGCGATCTGCCGGGCCCTCGTGATGGAGCCCGCCGTACTCCTGGCCGACGAGCCCACCGGAAACCTGGACCGCCGGACGGCGGCGGGAGTGGTCGACCTGCTGATGGAGCTGAACCGCCGGCGGGGGCTGTCGCTGCTCATGGTGACGCATAATGACCGTGTCGCGGAGCGTCTCCACCGGGTGATCCGGATCGACGACGGCCGGATCGTGCAATGAACGCCCGCCGGGCCGCCGTTTCCGGGCTGCTGGCGTGTCTCCTTTGGGCGGCCTCCTCCTGTCCGGCGACCGGAGAGGGGTTCCGCGTGGTCGCCGTCGACGTGCAGGGGGCCCGCCGCGTGTCCCCGGACAACATCCGGCAGGTGATGGCGACCAAGCCGGGGCAGGACCTCGACCTCGCCAGGGTGCGGGAGGACGTGAAGGCGGTCTACCGGATGGGGTATTTCCGGGACGTGACCTTCGACACGGAGGAGGTCGCGGGGGGGTACCGCCTCACGGTCATCGTTGCGGAGAAACCTGTGGTCGGGTCGGTGCAGATCGAGGGGAACAAGGAGGTCGAAGCCGCCGACCTGAAGGCGGCGGTCACCATGAAGGAAAAGACGTTCTTTCAGGAGGAGAAAGTAAAGGAATCCATTTATAAATTAATGGAAGTATGCCAAAATAAAGGATATTACGACGCTGCTGTCGAGGCGGCCGTCTCCGAGGACGCCGAAGGTGCCATGCGGGTGACCTTCCGGGTGACGGAAGGGACGAAACTGTCGGTCGAGCGGATCGTCGTGACCGGGAACTACTTCTATCCGGAAAATGCGATCCGCAAGGTGATGGACACCTCGGAGAAGGGGTTCTTCTCCTTCATCACCGACTCGGGGATCCTGAAAAAGGACGTCCTGGAGAACGACGTCCGGAAGATCGAGTCGCTCTACCAGAACAACGGCTTCATGGATTCAAAAGTCTCCGACCCGCAGATCTCCCGCGGGAAGGAAGGCCTGATCGTGACGGTGCGCGTCTTCGAGGGGCGGCAATACCGCGTCGGCGAGATTCGTTTCGCCGGCGAGTCCGGCATCCCGGAGGCAAAGCTCCGGGGGGCGATCAAGCTTGCACCCGGGAACGTCTTCGACCGCGAGGTCCTCCTTGCGGATCTGCTGGCCCTCACCACCCTGGTGAACGACCAGGGGTACGCCCAGGCGCTGGTGTCCCCCGGCGTGGAAAAGCAGAAGGAGTACACTCTGGCGGACGTGACGTACCGGTTCGAGCGGGGCTCGAAGTTCCGGTTCGGCAAGGTGGAGATCTCGGGGAACACGAAGACGCTGGACCGCGTCATACGGCGGAGCCTCGACGTGCAGGACAACCTGGTCTACACCGCGACCGGCCTGAAGAACAGCAAGGAGAACCTGACCCGGAGCAGCTACTTNAAGGACGTCAAGATCTCCACGGAGCCGTCGAAGACCCCGGGGGAGATGGACGTGAAGGTGGACGTGCAGGAGGGGCCTACCGGCACCCTGTCCGGAGGGGCGGGGTACAGCTCGATAGACAAGATCTTCGGCGTGATCCAGCTGTCCGAGAACAACCTCTTCGGGCGCGGCTGGAAGACGTCGCTCAACGCTCAGTTCGGGGCGCGGCGGACGACCTTCGCCCTCGATTTCCGGGACCCGTTTTTCCTGGACACGGACTACGCCCTGCTGCTGACCGCCTACAAGACGAAGCTGAAGTACACCGACTTCGAAAAGGAGGCGGTCGGCGGCCGGATCGGGCTGGGGTACAACCTGAGCCGCTTCGTGAGCGCGAGCGTGGCGTTCCGCGCCGACATCACGCAAATCAACCCCCTGGCGGGAATTGTCCCCACGCCCACGGTGCAGCAGCAGATCGACCTGGGGGCCCAGCAAACCCGGAGCCTGACCTTCAACCTGGTCCGGAACACGACGGACCGGGCGATCGACCCCTCGCGGGGAAGCATCCAATCGGGTAGTCTGGAATGGGCGGGGGATCCGCTGGGCGGGGACAGCCAGTTCCTCAAATATTTCCTGGGCGCGAAAGCGTTCTATCCCGTCACGGCCACCACGGTATTTTCCTGGAACGTTTTGTGGGGACACGTGATCCCCAGATACGGGGGGTGGGGCAAGGGAGAAGTGCCCCTTTACGAGCGGTTCTACCTCGGCGGGCCGTACAGCATTCGCGGGTTCCGGGCCCGCTCGCTGTCCCCGGTGGACCCGAAAACGGGGGAACTGGTCGGAGGGAACAAGGAGTTGATCGCCAATTTCGAGTACACGTTCCCCCTCGTTGCGGATATCGGATTCAAGGGGGTCCTTTTCACCGACGTCGGGAACACGTGGGCGCAAGGGGACTATCCCTTCAACGATCAGGGGGTGTGGGTGGGGTACGGGGTCGGGGTCCGCTGGTACTCCCCGATGGGTCCGCTGCGGCTCGAGTACGGGTGGAACGCCAACCGCCCGGCCGGAGCCCCGGATCATGTGCTGGAGTTCACGATCGGCACGGCGTTCTGAAAATTCCGGGCATAAGGAGCGAACAGAATGAGAAAGGGAACGATCCTCTGGGCTGTGATCCTGACGGCGGTTCTCTTCGTGGGGACTTCCGGGGCGGAAGGGATCCGCGTGGCGGTCATCGACATCAACAAGATCCTCAACGAGTCCGACGCCGGGCAGGCGGCCAAGAAGAAGATGGAGGCGCGGTACGAGGAGCTCAAGAAGACNATCGACGCCAAGCAGGAGGAGGCGCGCAAGCTCAAGGAGGAGATCGACCGGCAGAAGGTGATGCTGGGCAAGGAGAAGCTCAAGGAGAAGGAGGACGCCCTCCAGGCGAAGGTGGGCGAGCTGCAAAAGTTGACCCAGGAAGGGGAGCGCGAGATGCAGGCCCGGCAGGGGGAGATGACCCGCGAGGTGCTCAAGGTCGTCGAGGCCCAGCTGGACGTGGTGGTGAAGGCGGAGAAGCTCGACCTCGTGCTGGAGCGAACCTCCAGCGTCGTCTACTCCAACGAATCCTTCGATATCACCAAGCGGGTCCTCGAGCTCGTGAACCAGCAGGGGATCCCGGCCTCGGAAAAGAAAGGCGGGGCCGGTGGGAAGTAGGATGCTCCTCTCCGAGCTCGCCGGGAAGATCGGCGCGACCCTCTCGGGGTCGGACGGCGAGGTGACGGGCATCGCCCCGGTGGAGGAGGCGGGCCCCGGACAGGTCACCTTCCTGTCGAACCCGAAGTACGCGCGGCATGCACGGGAGACGAAGGCGGCCGCCATCATCGCCAAGGAGCCCGTCCCGGGGGCCTCCTGCGCCTTTCTCCTGACGCCGAACCCGTACCATTCCTTCGCCTGCGCCGTCGAGTGGTTCCACCCGCCGGTGCGTCCCGCAGCGGGCGTCTCACCGCTTTCGTACGTGCACCCGGGGGCGGTCCTGGGGAAGGACGTTTCGATCGCACCGTTCGCCGTCGTGGAGGAGGAGGCCGTCCTCGGGGACCGGGTCGCCCTCTACCCCGGTGTGTACGTGGGCAAGGGAACGGTCGTCGGAGAGGACAGCCTCCTGTATCCGCGAGTCACCCTCTACGAGGGGGTGCGCGTCGGGAAACGGGCCATCCTGCACGCGGGGTGCGTCGTGGGAAGCGACGGATTCGGCTTTGCCCCCTCGGCCCAAGGGTTCCGGAAGATCCCCCAGGTGGGGACGGTGGCGATCGACGACGACGTGGAGATCGGCGCGAACACAACGATCGACCGCGCCGCAATGGGTGTTACCCGCATCGGTCGGGGGACCAAGCTCGACAACCTGATCCAGGTGGGGCACAACGTCGTGATCGGCAGCGACACGGTGATCGCGGCGCAGACGGGAATCTCCGGCAGTTGCCGCGTGGGAAGCCGGGTGATGATCGGGGGGCAGGCGGGGCTGGCGGGCCACCTCGAGGTCGGCGACGGCGTGATGCTGGGCGCCAAAACCGGCGTTGCGGCGTCGCTGTCGGCGGCCGAGTCCCCGGCCTGGTCGGGGGTCCCGGCGATGCCGCACAAGACGTGGCTGAGGATGTCGATGCTGCTGCCGAAGCTGCCGGATCTGTTCCGTCGCGTGAAACGGCTGGAGGAAGGAATCCGCTCGGAAGGGGAGGAGTGACATGTTCTCGATCCGGGAGATCATGGATCTGTTGCCGCACCGCTATCCGTTTCTCCTCGTGGACCGGATCGTGGAGTGGGAGCCGGGGAAACGCATCGTGGGCATCAAGAACGTGACCATCAACGAGCCCTTTTTCGAGGGCCACTTCCCGGGGCACCCCATCATGCCCGGCGTGCTGATCATCGAGGCCCTCGCGCAGGTGGGGGGAATCCTCGCCCTGAAGGCGATGGGGGGCGGGAAACGGATCGCCTACTTCGCCGGCATCGACGGATGCAAGTTCCGCCGCCCCGTCGTCCCCGGGGACCAGCTCCGGCTCGAGGTCGCCGTGCTCGCCCGCAAGGGGCCTGTCTGGAAGATGCACGGGGAGGCGCTGGTCGACGGGGTTCTCGCCGCGAAGGGCGACGTGACGGCGACGATCCCCGACCCCGCGGGATCATCCGCCGAGGGAGAGGCGTGATGATCCACCCTACCGCGATCATCGACCCCGGGGCGGAGCTCGGGAAGGACGTTTCGGTCGGGCCGTACGCCGTCATCGGGCCCAAGGTGACCCTGGGGGACGGCTGCACCGTCGGTTCCCACGCCGTCATCGAGTCCCACGTCCGGATGGGCAAGGGGAACCGGATTTCCTCCTTCGCCTCCGTCGGGGCGCCCCCCCAGGACCTGAAGTACCGCGGCGAGGAAACGTGGGTGGAAATGGGGGACAACAACCTCATCCGCGAGTTTGCCTCGGTGAACCGGGGAACCCCCGGCGGCAGGGGGGTCACGAGCATAGGGGACAACACGATGGTGATGGCCTACTGCCATATCGCCCACGACTGCCAGGTGGGGAGCCGCGTGATCATGGCGAACGCCGCCACCCTCGCCGGACATGTCACCGTGGGGGACGGAGCGGTCATCGGGGGGTTGACGGGGGTCCACCAGTTCGTCCGGATCGGCACGCTCTGCATCATCGGGGCCCTCTCCGGGGTCGGCCAGGACGTGCCGCCCTACGTGACCGCCGTGGTGTCCCGGCCGCAGCGGGGGTACGCCCTCTTCGGGCTGAACCTGATCGGCCTGAAGCGGAACGGCTTCTCCGGGGAGACGATCGCGGCGCTGAAAAAGGCGTTCAAGATCATCTTCCGGGCCGAGGTGCCCATGCGCGAAGCCCTGGCGCGAGCCGAGGCCGAGCTTCCGCCGCTGCCCGAGGTGCAGCGCCTGATCGCGTTCGTCCGGACGAGCAAGCGGGGGGTCCTGAGGTAGGGATGCCTGGAACCCTCTTCCTCCTCTGCGGGGAGCCCTCCGGGGAGGCGTACGCGGCGCGGGTCGCCCGGGCGTTCCGCGAACGGTTCCCGGGGGTGTCGATGGAGGGGATCGGCGGTTCCCGGCTTTCGGGGGAGGGGGTCAAGCTCCTGCTGGATTACGGGGACATTTCCGTCGTGGGGATGACGGAGGTGCTGGGGCACCTCCCGGCCATACGGAACGCCCTCAAGGCGGCGAAGGAGCGCGTCTCCCGCCCGGACATCGGGGCCGTCGTGCTGGTCGACTTCCCGGACTTCAACTTCCGCGTCGGGATGGCGGCCTGGAAGCACGGGGTCCCCGTGATCTATTACATCCCGCCGCAGCTCTGGGCGTGGCGGGCCGGCCGGGCGAGGCTGCTGGCGCGTTTCACGAGGGGGGTGGTCGTCCTGTTTCCCTTCGAGGAGGAGTTCCTGAGGGGCCACGGCGTGAACGCGGTTTTCGCGGGCCACCCGCTGATGGAGGAGCTCGCCCCGGTCCTCGAGGCCCCGCCCGATCCCGGACGCTTCGGCATCCCCGCCGGGAAGACCGTGGTGGGGATCCTGCCGGGGAGCCGGCCGGCGGAGGTGGAAACGCACCTCCCGACTCTCATTTCGGCGGCACGGATGGTCGCAGAACGGGTGCCGGGAGCGCACTTCGCCCTCCCCGTGGCGCGGCCGGCCCTTCGGGAGCGGATCGGACGGAGCGTCGCCGGCTGCGGGTTCCCGGTGACGCTCGTCGGGGAGGATCAGCACCTCCTCTTCCGGTGCATGGAGGCCGCGATGGCTGTCTCCGGGACGGCCACGCTGGAACTGGCCCTCCTGGGCGTCCCGGCCGTCATCGTATACCGCACCTCCTGGCTCACCTACCGGATCGCGAAGCGCCTCGCGAAGGTGCGTTCCGTCGGCCTCCCCAACATCGTGGCGGGGGAGCCGTTTCTTCCGGAGCTGATCCAGGACGACTTCCGGCCGTCCCGGGTGGCGGAGGCGCTTTCCGGGATGCTGCTGGATCCGACGCGGCGCGAATCGCTTCGCCGACGGTGCCTGTCGTTACGGGAGAGCCTGCGGGGTCCCGGCCCCACGAAGGCCGTCGTGGAACTGCTCGCAAGGGAGGCGGCCACGGCATGGGCCTGACCTTGTACCGCCGGATGCTCCTGTACGCGCGTCCCTACGTCCCGCGGCTGGCCTGCGCCATGCTGCTGATGGTTGGCATCTCCGGGCTGAACGGGTCGACCGCCTTCCTCGTCAAGCCGGTACTCGACGACATCTTCATCGAAAAGAACGTGGCCCGGCTTGCCTGGGTCCCCCTCCTGGTCCTGGCGATCTACGTCGTCCGCGGGGTCCTCGAATTCGCCCAGAGCTACCTGATGAGCGGCGTGGGGCAGCGCGTCGTCCGGGACATCCGGGACCACCTGTACCGGCACATGCAGTCGCTCTCCCTGTCGTTCTACATGCGCCACCCGACCGGCGTGCTGATGTCCCGCGTCCTGAACGACGTGTCCCTCATGCAGACCGCCATCACCGACGCCGCGATGGGGATCATCAAGGACATCTTCACCGCCGCGTTCCTCGTGTTCGTCGTCTTCTACCGCGACTGGAAGCTGGCGCTGGTCGCCCTCGTGGCCTTCCCGCTGGCCCTCTGGCCCATCGCCCGCTTCGGCCGGAAGCTGCGCAAGACCAGTACCCGGGCCCAGGAGATCACCGGGGGCCTGACCTCCCATCTCCAAGAGACGATCAGCGGCGCGAAGCTCGTCAAGTCGTTCGGGGCGGAGGGGTACGAAGTCGACCGGTTCGCCGCGCGGAACCAGGAACTCTTCCGGCTGAGCATGAAGGTGGTGAAGGTCCACGCAATGACCTCCCCCCTCTCGGAAATGTTCGCCGGCGTGGGCACCGCCGCGGTCATCTACTACGGCGGGTACAGCGTGATAAGCGGCCACAGCACACCCGGGAACTTCTTCTCCTTCATCACGGCGCTGTTAATGCTCTACGAACCCGTGAAGCGCCTCTCCCGCGTCAACAACATCGTCCAGCAGGGGATCGCGGCGGGGATGCGGGTGTTCGACGTGATCGATACGCTCCCGGAGGTGATGGAGAAGGAGGGAGCGGTCACGCTTCCCCCGATCCGGCGGGAGATCGCGTTCGAACACGTGGATTTCCGGTACGCGGAGAACGGCGAGGCGGTATTGCGGGGCGTGGACTTCCGGGTTCCCGCGGGGACGCTGGCCGCCATCGTGGGCGGGAGCGGTGCAGGGAAGACCACCCTCGTCGACCTCCTTCCCCGCTTCTACGACCCCCAGGGAGGCGCTGTCCGGATCGACGGCGTCGACATCCGGGACGCTACCCTCGCCTCCCTGCGCGCGCAGATCGCCATCGTAGGACAGCACACGGTCCTGTTCAACGACACGGTGCGCAACAACATCGCCTACGGCATCCCGGACGCCCCGATGGAGAAGGTGACGGAGGCGTCGCGGCGGGCCAATGCCCATGGTTTCATCGAGCGGATGCCGGACGGCTACGACACGATGGTGGGGGAGCAGGGGTTGCGCCTTTCCGGCGGGGAGCGCCAGCGGCTGGCCATCGCCCGGGCGATCCTCAAGGACGCCCCCGTGCTGATCCTGGACGAGGCGACCTCCGCCCTCGACTCGGAGTCGGAGAGCGTCGTCCAGAATGCGCTGGACACCCTCATGCGGGGGCGGACCACCTTCGTCATCGCCCACCGCCTCTCCACGGTCCGCAACGCGGACGTGATCCTCGTGATCGAGGAAGGGCGCGTCATCGAGCGTGGGCGCCACGAGGATCTCCTCTCCCGCGACACCCGGTACCGCAACTTCTACCTCAAGCAGTTCGAGGAGAGAAAAGCCGACGCGGGACCGGGCGCCGGGAGGTCCTGACCCTTTGGGCGGCTTGTTCCTTCCCGGCAGCCCGGGGTATGTGCTGTACAACCTCGCCCTGTCGGCGGTTCTTCTGATCGGGGCGCCGGTGTGGATCCCCTGGCTCCTCCTCGCGCGGAAGCGCCGGAAGAACTTTCCGGAGCGCTTGTCCCTCCGCGGTTTCCCCGCGGTGCCGCAACCCGACGGCCGTCCGAGGGTGTGGGTCCACGCCGTCTCCGTGGGGGAGACCCTCGCGGCGGCGCCGTTGTTGCGCCTGCTGCGCGAGCGCGCTCCGGATGCGCTGCTCCTCCTGTCGAACGTCACTCTCACGGGGCGGGAAACGGCGGTCAAGGTCCTGGGAGGCGTCGTCGACGCGGTGTTCTACTTCCCCTTCGACCTCCCGTGGATCTGCGGACGGTTCCTCGACCGTCTGCGGCCCGAGGTGGTCGTGATCGTGGAGACGGAGATCTGGCCGAACTTCCTCGCCGCGTGCGCGGCCCGCGGCATCCCCTCGGTGATCGTCAACGGACGGCTGTCGGAGCGCTCCTTCCGTGGGTACCGGAGGCTCCGGTGGTTCTTCGCCCCCGTCCTCCGGACATTCCGCGCCGTTGCTGCCCAGAGCCGTGGGGACGCGGAGCGGTTCATCGCCCTGGGAGCGCCCCGGGAGATCGTAACGGTGGGGGGGAACCTGAAGTTCGACGTCCGCCCCCCGACGGAAAAGTTGACCGGGCTCTCCTCCCTCCTCGCGGGAGGGAGAGAGTCCGGCGCGTTGTGGGTGGTGGCGGGATCCACCCACGAAGGGGAGGAAATCCCGGTGCTGCGTGCCTTCCTTTCCGCCCGTGCGCAGAACCCCGCCCTGAAACTCCTTCTAGCGCCCCGCCACCCGGAGCGCTTCAACGCGGTGGAGGAGATGTTGCACCGGGAGGGCGTTCCGGTCTCCCGAAGGACGTTGTTGGCGGACGGCGCCCGGGGGGTCGGACCGCCGGTCCTCCTGCTGGATTCGATGGGGGAGCTCTCGGGCGCCTACGCGGAGGCGGACCTGGCTTTCGTCGGCGGAAGCCTGGTGCCGAAGGGGGGCCACAACATTCTTGAGCCGGCGTGGCACGGCGTGCCGACCGTGGTGGGGCCGCACATGAGCAACTTCCGGGAGATCGCGAACGCCTTCCTCTCTGCCGGGGCACTCCTCCAGGTTTCCGGGGAACGGGAGCTTTCGGAGCAGTTCGTCCGGTTCGCCGCGGACCCGTCGGCCTTCGCGGATACAGGCCGACGCGCGAGGAAGCTCCTCGAATCGTTTCGCGGCGCCTCGGAGCGAAACGCAGCGGTGGTTTTCAGCGCGTTGGACCGGGGAGGGGGGGCAGCGTGATCTTCGGGGCTTTCGCGCGTGTGCGGAGGGCGATGTACTCCGCGGGAATCCTCACGCCCGGGCGGCTGCCCCGTCCCGTGGTGAGCGTCGGGAATCTCCTCATGGGCGGGGCGGGGAAGACCCCGCATGTGATTCACCTCGCCCGGTGGTTCTCCGGCGGCGGTCGTCGCGTCGCGGTCCTGTCCCGGGGGTACGGGAGGAGGAGCCGGGGCATCGTGTGGGTTTCCGACGGTGGAGGAAAGGTTGCGACGGCGCGGGACGGCGGGGACGAGCCGGTGCTGATCGCCCGGTCCCTGCCGGGAGTCCCGGTCGTCGTGGGGGAATCCCGCGCAGAAGCCGGCCGCGCATGCCTTGCCCGTTGCCCGGTGGATGTCTTCCTCCTCGACGATGGCTTCCAGCACCTCTCTCTCCATCGTGACGTCGACTTGCTGTTGGTGGATTGCGGCCGGGGGCTTTCCAACCGCCGCACCGTTCCCCTCGGCCCCCTGCGGGAGCCGCCGTGCCACGCGCGATTCGCCGACGGGTTGGTGGTGACGAAGTGCCCCGACGTGGCGGCCGGTGAGCGGGCGGCAGGGGCCGTTCCGATTCCCGCAGGCCGGCCAATAGCGTTCTCTCGCCTCGTGCCGCGGGGCCTCTTCGGGCGGGACGGGCGTCCGGAGAACCCTTCCCCACCCGGCCGGGAGATCCTGGCCTTCTCGGGCCTCGCGCGGAACGAGACGTTCCGGGAGACCCTCCGGGAAGCCGGGTGCCGGGTCGCCCGCTTTCTCCCATTTCCGGACCACCACGAATATTCCCGCGCGGATCTCGAGCGGATCGCGAGGAATGCCGGGGGGCTGCCCGCGGTGACGACGGAAAAGGACCTGGTACGGCTCCCCGAGGAGGTCCCGTTTTCCGTTTCCGCGCTCCGGATCGAGGTGGAGTATCTTTCGGGATGGGACGGGTTGTCGCGGATGATCCTCGAAAAGATGGAAAGAGGGGGATCGCGGTGAAGGAGCGGATCATCCGGGCGATCCTGCGGCTCCTGGAGTCGTTGCCGCTCCCCTTGCTGGCAGGCGTCTTCGAGGCGGCGATGACGCTGGTGTGGGCGGTGGACCGGAAGCACCGCCGGATCGCGCGGATCAACCTGCGGATCGCCTTCCCGGAGATGGGAGATCCCGAGGCGTACCGGATCATCCGGAAATGCTACCAGCGGATGGGGACCTCCGCCGCCGAGTTCATCCATCTCCCGAAAATGGACGATGTTTACATCCGGGAGCATTTCCGGATCGAGGGGATGGAGCACCTTCGCCAAACGATGGAGGAGCGGAAGCAGCCCGCGATGGCGATGACGGGACACTTCGGGAACTGGGAGTTGCTGTCGCACGTTTACGGGATGACGGTCGCCCCCGCGGCGTTCATCGTCCGCCCGCTGAAGAGCGCGATCTTCGACCGGATCGTCACGGAGCGCCGGGAG
>Ga0031653_10000178_pt1 | contig 11900 bp, 10 predicted proteins | sample FrelakmetBRP12BR_FD_55210 | JGI IMG/M metagenome (GOLD analysis project Ga0031653, IMG submission 55210) | Freshwater lake sediment microbial communities from the University of Notre Dame, USA, for methane emissions studies - BRP12 BR | ecosystem: Environmental > Aquatic > Freshwater > Lake >... | reverse complement strand
CAATCTATCCCTGACACCATTTTTCTTGCTCGCGGTCGGCCCCGAAAGGCCCGCAACAAAGTAGCCTGCCCCCCTTTTTTTCCCATTGAGACTGAACGAGTTCCCATTGCACCATTCTCCGGGCTGACATTGGAAGTGCTTGATTCTTTATGGTGAGCCGGCCGGGGCTCGAACCCGGGACCCTCGCCTTAAAAGGGCGATGCTCTACCAGCTGAGCTACCGGCTCACCCTGCGAAGCGCGTGGATTCTACCACTGACGCNCAGTCGCTGCCTAGGAGGCAGCACAAGAAGACTGTTATTTGGTTTGTTTTGTTTATTTGGTTGAACCAGACTAACAGGATGAACCAGATCGACCAGATGAACCAAACAAACCAAATAAACTAAACAAACGAGACAGACCAGACAGACCGAACAGACCAAATGAACAAGACTGGAGCCCGAGAGGAAACGCATCACTTACCGCGCGCGTGAACGGACCTTGAGTGGATTGCGAAGAATAATGGTTTCAGCGCGCTTCGAACCGGTTGAGATCATATCGATGGGACATTCGGAGATCTCCTCAAGGTATTGGAGATAGCGCTTGGCTTCCACGGGAAGCTGCTTATAGGTCGTCGCGCCGGTGGTCGCACCGGACCATCCCTTGAACGTCTTGTACAGCGGCTCACAGTCGGTCAGCGTTTGGAGATCAGCCGGCATATCCCGATAGAGTTTCCCCTGATAGCGGTACCCGGTACAGACTTTGAGTTCCTTGCAGCCGTCGAGCACATCCAATTTCGTGACGGCCAGCGATGCAAGCCCATTCACTTTAGTAGCGTAACGCACAAGGACACCGTCAAACCAGCCGCAGCGGCGTGCGCGCCCTGTCGTCGATCCGAATTCTTTGCCTCGTGCTTGAAGCCCTTCTCCCACCGCATCGGTCAATTCCGTGGGGAAAGGTCCGCTGCCGACACGCGTGGTGTATGCCTTGGCGACTCCGAGGACCGCGTCGATCTTCGTCGGCCCCACACCGGTTCCCGTTGAGGCGCCACCGGCCGTTGAGCTGGATGATGTCACGTAGGGGTAGGTGCCGAAATCCACATCCAGGTGTGTCCCCTGCGCCCCTTCGAACAACAGGGTCTTCTTTTCATCGATCATCTTATTGACGAGCATGGCGGTATCGACGATATGGCTCTTCAGCCGGTCGGCATAGACCATATACTGCCGGAACACCTTGTCGACATCCAAACGTTCCAACTTATAGAGTTGCTCAAGAAACCAATTGATCTCGACCACGTTCTCTTCGAGTTTGGTTCGAAAGGCCTTCGGATTGAGCAGATCCCCCATTCGAATACCGATCCGCGACATCTTGTCGGCATAGGAAGGGCCAATTCCTCGCCCCGTCGTGCCGATCCGGCGAGAGCCTTTCGACTGTTCAGCCGCTTTGTCGATGGCCTTGTGGTACGGCAGGATGAGATGGGCGCGCTGACTCACGATGAAATTCTTTCCGATCTTCACACCTTGAGTCTGGAGATGGTCCAGTTCTTCGATCAACGAGGCTGGATCCACGACGACCCCGTTTCCGATCACACAGAGCGTCCCGCGATAGAGGATGCCTGAGGGAATGAGGTGAAACACAAAGGTGCCGCGTTCATTGATCACGGTGTGTCCCGCGTTGGATCCTCCCTGGTAGCGAACCACCGCATCGACGTCGCGGGCCAAGATATCCACGATCTTGCCCTTGCCTTCGTCGCCCCACTGCGCTCCGATCACCACAAGATTTGCCATCGCCTGACATGCTCCCCAAAAAAAGGCCCTGGCTGGACTCATGGCCAGGGCCGGAGCGGTATGGTAGGGACGCCTCTGGTGATTGTCAAGAACCGTGGAGGTCAAATCGTTCTTCTCGTTCTTCTCGTTCTTCTCCTTTCATCTTCAAGGGCGGGCCCCACCTGTCTCTTATTGCGCGCGTCGAACGAGGGGAGTCTTCGACCGCGCGTTCCGCGAGCACAAGAGACGGATGGGGCTTGCCCGTTCCCACTTTCTTGACTGCCGCGGGAAAGCCATGTTAGCATGACCGCTGTTTCACAAGGATTTTCGCGTATTTCCAAATCAACCGACATGGGGCTGTAGCGCAGTTGGGAGCGCGCGTGAATGGCATTCACGAGGTCGCCGGTTCAATCCCGGCCAGCTCCACCAAACATAGTCATGCAGGTTATGCGAACTTCGACACCCACATCTAATCACCGAATGACCATCGGCTCCCCTCGGTAAGAACGATCCGCCTGGTTCACGAAACCTCTCATGCTCCAAATCGAGTCGGTCTATAAACAATACTCCACGAGGATTCTGCTTGAGGGTGCGACGGCGCATCTCCGCCCCGGTTCAAGGGTTGGACTGGTGGGACCCAATGGAGCCGGCAAGACCACGCTCTTCCGGATGATTCTCGAAGAAGAATCGCCGGACAAGGGCACCATTCGCAAACGTCCTCGTCTCCGCATCGGTTACCTGCCGCAGGAGCTCGAGACCATCACGGGCAAGAACGTATTGGACGCGACCCACCGCGATCTGTATCCAGAACATGAAGCCGAACGTATCCTCATGGGGTTGGGATTTTCGGAGATCGACTTCAGCCGTGAAGTCGAAAAGCTTTCAGGCGGCTATCGCATGCGTGTGGCCCTCGCGCATCTGCTGCTGACCAACCCTGATGTGCTGCTGCTCGACGAGCCGACTAACCACTTGGATAAGCCGACACAGCGCTGGTTCGAACAATTCTTGCTGAACTCGGAGATGACGCTGTTGATCATCAGCCACGACACGGCGTTTCTCGATCGTGTCGTCACCCACATCTGGGATCTCCGGCACCACAAGATCGAAGAATATCGGGGCAACTACACCTCGTTCCTCAAGATCCGCGCAGAGCGGGATGCTCAGCGTGAAGCAGCCGCGGGGCGCCAGGCAAAAGAAGTCGCGCGGGTCCAAACCTTCGTGGATCGATTCCGCTACCAAGCGAACAAAGCCAGCCAGGTTCAATCGCGCATCAAGCAGCTCGATAAGGTCAAGATGATCGAGATTAAGCGCGACCCCAAGCGGGTGAAGTTCAAATTTCCCCTCCCGGCAGCGAGCGGCCGGCAGGTTCTGGAACTTGATGGCGCGGCAAAACGTTACGGAGAAAAGGTGGTGTATGAGCGAGTGGACTGTTCAGTCGAACGGGGTCAGCGCATTGCACTAGTGGGAGAAAACGGCGCCGGGAAAAGTACCTTGCTCAAGATGCTGGCCGGAGTGCTGGAGCCCGACAAAGGCACTAGGACGGTTGGCCATGGCGTCACCCTGCACTACTTCGCCCAACACCAGGCAGAGACGCTGAACCCCGAACATACCATTCTCGACTCCCTCTCCGAGGTATCCAACCAAGCGGAAACGAATTTCCTCCGCGGAATTGCAGGGGCCTTTCTCTTCACCGGCGACGATCAAAAGAAACCGATCAAGGCATTGAGCGGAGGGGAACGCAATCGAGTCGCGCTCGCACGGATGCTGGTTGAACCGGCCAATACCCTGTTGCTGGACGAGCCGACGAACCATCTCGACCCGGCTTCGGTCGATATGCTCACCGATGCGCTCTCTGACTTCCCCGGCACGATCATCTTTATTTCCCACGACCCCACCTTTCTGACCAGAGTCTGCACGCGGGTCATTGAGATCGAAGAGGGCAAGGCCCGAAGCTTCTCCGGCGACTATGAGTATTACTTGTGGAAGAAAGCGCAGGAGATCGACTCCATCAAGGAGTCGAGTGACGACCTGAAGGGAGTGAATCGCGAGAAGGAAGTCGGACCGACCAGGGCTATGGCGTCGCAAGCTCCGTCCAAACCCTCAGCTGGAGACCGACGCGATCTGAGCAAGACCCAAGCCAGGCTGGAAAAGCAGGTGGCGCGGGCTGAAGCCGAGATTGCCGAATACGAAACCAAAATCAAAACGCGCGACCTCGAACTTGCCGACCCGGCACTTTATAAAAATGAATCCACCAAATGGAGCGTGCTGCAAACGGAATACGACGGGTGGAAGAAAGATCTCGTACGGCTCACGACTAAGTGGGAAACGCTCTCGGCTGAGTTGGAAGACGTGAAACAGAAACTGACGGCCTTCGCGTAGGCCGCCGCTGGGAGCAGGAGGACTCGTCTGTCTGGTCTATCTGGTTAGTTTCAATCGACAAAACACACGAGACAGACGAGATAGACCAAATGAACAAGATCAGCGGACAGCTCAAAACGATCATCCAACAAGGCCGCAGGAGAGAAATAACCGGAGGCGTACCCTCTCGGGTACGTTGAGGATTATTTCGATCCGAGAACGAAGTTGGGGATCGTTTTCAGCTGTCCGCTAGAGGGAGGATTTGACCGTTTCTTCCAGGTAGTAATACAGCCAGCGGTTCTTCTCTTTCGTCACCAGTTCATCCCAGATCACACCGATCAGAAACCCCTTCTCCCACGGCTTCATCCAGGCAACTTTCCCATCGAGCTTTTCCATTTGCTCGACACGATCTGAATCGAGAAACGCCAAGGACACCATCACCGGCTGGGCCATCGCCAGCTTTTCTTTTGTGTGCAACCCTGCGCCGACTTTATTGACGTTATCCAACACGGCTGTAACCGCCTTGGCCCCACTCTTAGGTGAAATCAACGCGGACCCGACCAAGGTCGCCCGAACAAACTTGCGCCGTTCGTTCGTCACCGCAATCGAGGCAACCGATTTTGAGCTCTGCCGTTTCACAAGACTAAGTATAACCGATTAGAAATCTTTGTCCACCACTCTCTGGGGCCCCCCTTAGGTGTCTTTAGGCCGGTAGTAACGTCGCCCTTTGAGCGATTCCGGGAGGTGCTCCTGCACCTTGGCCTGGGGGTCGTCGTGGACATAGCGATAGCCTTTCCCATACCCAAGCCCCTTCATCATCGAAGTCACGGCATTTCGCAAATGGAGTGGAACCCCAATATTTCCATGGGCTTTTGCGTCTTCCATGGCCTCAAGAAGCCCGATATAGGAAGCGTTATCTTTGTGCCTGGTGGCAAGATAGGTCGTCCCCTGGGCTAAGTTGATCTGCGCTTCGGGGAGCCCCACAAACTGCACGGCTTGAGCGACCGCAGTTGCGACCACCAGCCCCATCGGATCGGCATTCCCCACGTCCTCTGAGGCAAAAATAACCAGCCGTCTGGCGATAAATTTCGGGTCTTCCCCCCCTTCCAACATACGGGCGAGCCAATAGAGGGCACCGTCAGGATCGGAATCGCGGAGGCTTTTAATATAGGCAGAGATGACGTTGTAATGTTCTTCTCCAGACTTGTCATACTGGATCGATTTCTTCATCAGCGCAGCTTCCAGCGCCGCTCCATCGATCAGGCAAGTCCCGTCTGGCCCAGCCGGTTGCTGTCTGACCACAAAATCCAAGGCCGTCAGGAGCGCTCTCGCATCGCCATTGCCATAGGCAATCATCCGTTGCCTGGCATCGGGTGACAGGCTGGCATTCCACTTCCCCAGCCCGATCGCAGGATCCGCAAGCGCCCGGTCAAGAATATGCCCCAGTGCCTCTTCTGAAAGGGGCTTGAGCACAATGACCAGGGAACGAGACAGGAGCGGTGAGATCACTTCAAATGAGGGATTCTCTGTCGTCGCGCCGACCAGGATGACCGTTCCCCGCTCGACGTGAGGCAGAAAGGCATCCTGCTGCGCCTTGTTGAACCGATGGATTTCGTCGACGAAGAGAATGGTCCGTTGGCCGTTGATTGCCTGACGTTGTTCTGCTGTCTTGATAATGGCCCGCAGCTCGGGAACTCCCCCTGTGACCGCCGAGAAGGGCACGAACTGCGCTTTGGTGTGGCGCGCGACGAGATGCGCCAGAGTGGTCTTACCAGAGCCGGGCGGGCCCCAGAAGATGACGGAGGAGAGTTGATCTGCCTCGATCGCCCTTCGCAACGGCCGATCCGGCGCAGTGATGTCCTCTTGCCCGACGAAGTCCGCAAACTCGCGCGGCCGCAGACGCTCGGCCAACGGAGCCTCAACTGATTTCTCCCCCTCGGGAGTCCCAAACAAATCGGGACCCTGATCGCGTGAAGCAGCCATGCAAGTCCTCAAGAATGGGCTGAATTGTATACGCCGCCCATCATGATCGCAAACAGCCCTTTGACCACAGTCAGGTGATGGGGTCATTGCTTGGAGAATGGTGAAAAAGCCATCCATCTCACCCGCCCAGCCCAAGCGGCTACTTCACCCGCCCGCCCTGAGTCTGCAAGACAGCCTCTTCGCCCAAGGACGCGCCACTCCGCAGGCAAGGCCGCAGCGAGCGAACGCCCGAGGCAAGTTTTTCGGAAATTGAAGACTGGAATGGCTGGAACGATGAAATGCAGCAGGGTGTTCAAAATGGTTTTCCAGCGCGGCCGCAGCGAGCGCAGAGGCGACGCGTACTTTTTCAGTACGTGAAGCCTCTAAGCGAAGCGAGAACAAAGCTGGAAGCCGTTTTCAACACCCTGCCTAGTCGGAGTCGCCGACGCTGCCTCGTCGTATGAGCTTCAAAAACTCCAGCCTGGTTTGCGGCTGACTGCGGAAGGTGCCTAACATGGAACTGCTGACCGCAACCGTGTTCTGCTTTTCGACACCCCGCATCATCATGCAGAGATGTCGCGCTTCGACGACTACGCCCACACCACGCGCATTGAGTTTCGACTTCAAGGTTTCGGCGATCTGGACGGTCAGCCGTTCTTGAACTTGGAGCCGGCGCGCAAACGTATCCACAATGCGCGGAATCTTGCTGAGCCCCACCACTTTCTTATTTGGCAAGTAACCTACATGGACTCTGCCGTAGAACGGGAGCAGATGGTGCTCGCACATGCTGAAAAAATCGATGTCTTTCACAATGACCATCTCGTCGTATTCGATCGGAAAGAGGGCACCGTTCAGGAGTTGATCGATGTTGCGGTGGTAGCCCTGGGTCATAAAAGCGAGAGCCTTGGCTACTCGCTCGGGAGTCTTGAGAAGCCCGTTCCGGCCTGGCTTTTCACCGAGAGCCAGCAGCATTTCTGTGACCAGGGATTGCAGGACATTCACATCCGCAACTTTCCCGCTCCTATTGACGTCTTCAACCTCCTGCCGACCNCGCCGCTTGGTTCCCTGCTTAGCCATGCCGCCCCTCTCTATACCGCGATGCTCAATGTTAAATGATGAATTTTGAATGTGGAATGTTGGGAAAACATCAAATCGTCAGACATCCTTCCGATTCCGACAATTCTCCCTTCAACATTTATCATTCAACATTCCAACGCCCCCCGCATACTCGAAGTAGTTGTCGCGTGTTTCAATAAGCCCCACCTTTTCCAATTGCCCGGCGGGGAGGCCCTTCACTAACAGATCCCAGATCAGCAACACCAGATTCTCTCCCGTCGTGGTGCGTTCGGCAAACTCAGGATCTTGATTGAGATCGTGATGGTCGAACCGTCTGATTATTTGTTGTCCCACAGTCTGATCCAGCCGATCAAGATCCACTCCTCCAGCAGCCGTAGTCGAACCCGTGCTCTTCACCGTCACCAACACAACATAATTATGGCCGTGTCCATTAGGATTATTACACTTCCCAAATACAGCTCGGTTGTCTTCGGATGACAGTTGGTCCGTATGCAGCCTGTGCGCCGCACAGAACCGGTACCGTTTTGTCACGCTCGCCTGTGCCATTGTGAATTCCGCTCACATCCAGAGTATAAATAGAGAAGCCAGGACCGCCGCTCAATTCGGACAATCCTGGCTATCTCTGTCACTCGTTCGACTGATCAACTTGCGCCGCCGCAGCGCCGATGCCTTAGGCGCTGAAGGAGCTGCCACAGCCACAGGTGGTCTTCGCTTGCGGGTTCTTAATCGAGAACCCGGACCCTTGGAGGCTATCCACGTAATCGACTTCGGCTCCCTGCAAGAGAGGAGCGCTCTGCGAATCCATGATGACCTTGACGATACCCTTTTCCACCACGGTGTCGTCATCGCCCATCTTCGATTCGAAGGCCATCCCGTATTGATACCCGTGGCACCCGCCGCCCTTGACATAGACGCGCAGACCGACAATGTCCTTCTCTTCCACCATCAACTCCTTGATCTTCTGTTCTGCAATCGCCGTAATCGTCAGCATTGTGATCCTCCTCGTGTGACCGGGCCGTCCTTCGAAGACTTGCCTGGAATGGTTTAGTGTAACATCTCTTTGCTAGATTTCAATACCCTGCGACTCCGACTGCGGCAGTGTGGGTGCAACCCACTTGCCTTCAGGGACCCGAACAACCACGTCTCCAAACACTTTAGCCTGGCATCCAAGACGATGCCAGGGCTCGCTGAGGGCTTCACGATCGAGGAGATCTTGCTCATCGAAATCGATCTCCGAGAGGTTCTCAGCGCCCATTTGCACTTCGATCCGACAGGTGGTGCAGGAGGCGTTCCCACCACAATCGTGGTTCAACCGACACCCAAGCAGCTTCGACGCCTCCAACAACGAGGTATTGACCTCGACTTCACCACTCCTGCTCTCAGGAAGAAGAAACGTCACACGCGGCATCGCAACCCTCCTCAATGCACCGTGGCGCTGGCCGCCACCGGCTGATAGGGACAGCGCTGCAAACGAATATGTTCTTCAAACTCATGACGGAACAATTTCATGCTGCTCTGAACCAACACAGCAGCCCCGGTTACCAGCGTGCAATAGCCCGTCCCCTTCACAAATCCACAGAGCTGAAGGAGACTCTCCATGTCTTTCTCCGTCCCCTCTCCCTGCTCAATCTTGGTCATGAGCGCGGCGAGATTGATGGTTCCCATTCGACAAGGTGGGCACTGCCCGCAACTCTCGACCTTGAAGAAATTTGAGAACTTGAGCGTCAGCGCCACCATGCAGGTCGCATCATCGACCACGATCACACCGGCCGACCCAAGCCCCGTGCCGGCCTTCTTCAACGAATCGAAATCCATCGTCAGATCAAGCTGATCGGCCGTAACCATCGAGAACGCCGGTCCCCCAGGGAACACCGCCTTGATCTTACGCCCACCCGGCACCCCCCCACCGCACTTGTCCACGAGCTCCCGAATCGTGATACCCATCGGCATCTCGTACACGCCAGGCCGATTCACGGAACCGCTCAGGGAAAACATCATCGTGCCAGGACACTTTTCTGTGCCGACCTGCGTGAACCAGGCCACGCCTTTCAGGAGAATCCGCGGAATGTTGCACAAGGTTTCGACATTGTTGACCAACGTCGGCTTCCCGTAAAGGCCGAAGTCCGTCGGGTAAAAAGGCGGCTTCTGTCTCGGCATCGCCGGGCGCCCCTGCATGGATTCGAGCATCGCGGTTTCCTCGCCCGCCACGTAGCTCCCGTGGCCTTCAAAAACTTGCAGATCGAGATCCACTCCACTCCCCAGAATATTCTCGCCCAAAAACCCTTGCGCCTTCGCCTGCGCCAACGCCTTTTTTAGATTTTCGCGCTCTTCGTGATACTCATGATTCACATAGATAAATGCGGCCTTCGCCTGCACCGTGTAGGCCCCAATGAGACAACCCTCGATGAGCTGGTGAGGCGCATGCTTGAGCAAGTACCGGTCTTTAAACGTCCCTGGCTCATGTTCGCCGGCATTACAGACAAAATAGTGTTCCTTCACCCGATGGTTGAGAACCTTTTCCCACTTGATGCCAGTGGGAAAGCCTGCACCCCCTCGCCCACGGAGCCCGGCTTTCTTCAGCTCATTGACAATATCGTTCGCGCTCAGCTCTTTGATGCATTTCTTCCAGGCCTCGTAGCCCCCGATCTTCCGGTAGGCTTCGATATCCCAGGGAGCGCCATCAAGCGCTTGGAGAACTCGTGGTTCAGTCGCAGCGGTCATGCGTCCTTCCATACCCATTCACTTAAAAAGTGGAAGGATACTATAAGGTGCCTGGCCGGCATTCGTCAAGGCAATGCCGTGATAATAGGCCTGAATCTCAACAACTTAGGGCCACTGCCCTATAGGAAACTGGGCATATGGACCATCGAGCCGTAAAAGGTAAGACGTGAAAGGTAAAACGTATCTCGTTGGGGGAAAGAGCGTGCAGCTAATGGCCTATAGCTGGCAGCAAAAATACTCCTCTTTATTCCAGACCATGAGCATATTGGCTATGTGCCATATGCTCTTTTCTTTGGACGAGAGATGAGCTGACTGCCGGAGGGCCCTCCCACCGGCAGTCGTATGCCATCTTATCTGAAGTGGCTGCCGGCCCCCATAAACAGTAGCATGGGAATCGACAACATAAAGTTGACCCGTGAAGCGAGAAGCGCTGTCCGGCCCCACTGGGCCATTTCCGGCGGCGCAGGAGTCCCCTGGGCTGCCGCCGTCACCGCCGCAATAATCCGCCTTTGGTTCGGCCAAATCACCGCGTGGACATTGGCCATCATGATGATACCCAATAACCCGCCGATTCCCAGCGCAATCGCGCCGGTTCCGCCTCTCTGATACATGTAGAGGTACAACACGATCCCGGCAAGCACCGTGACCGTCGCGCCATGACGGAACCAGTTCAGCGCGGCAGGCATCAACTTGGGAATCACGATATTCTTGGTGGGTCCGTCCAGGCTCTTCAAGAATGACGCATTGATCAGGTTGAAGAAGTACAACAAACCGATCCAGACGATTCCAGCCAAGAAATGGGTCCAGCGTAACAGCAAACCAAACCAATCGGCATCACCGACCGCCGTGCCGGTCATAGCGAGATACCCCATGATTAACACCACCGCGAGCGCAAATCCTACGCCCATCGTCTGCATCGGACTCTCAAGAAATTTCATCGCATCTCCTCGTTCAGTGTATGGCTACGTCGCTCTCTGTACTGTAGCTCTGCTCGGAATGTCAAGCAAGGAACAGGTCAGTCATTCGTCACTTGTCATTGGTCAAAAGAGGGAATGAGGCCTGCCGTTCCTGCCAGTGACTATTAACCGCTGACCATTTCTTTATGCCATTAATCGGTCGACTGCTATACAGAGTTCGCGCACCGCGCTGGCAGAGGTCGCTAATCCCGCCCGCTCCTCCGCCGTCAACTCATATTCGACCACCTGTTCCGCCCCGCCTCGGCCCAACTTGACCGGCACACCGACGACGACATCCTGTAATCCATATTCACCCTCGCAGAACACCGCACAGGGCACCACCCGCTTCTGGTCCTTCATAATCGCTTCGACCATATCGACAACCGAGGCCGAAGGGGCATAGAACGCGCTGCCCGTTTTCAGCAGGTCCACGATTTCGGCGCCCCCCTCGCGCGTCCGCTTCACAATCGCCTCCAGCCGGTCCTGCGACATCAACTCCGAGACCGGCTTTCCCTTTACCGTCGTGTACCGCAACAACGGCACCATCGTATCGCCATGCCCACCCAGCACCATCGCAGCTACATCCTGGCCTGACACACTCAATTCGGCAGCGATGAAGGCCCGCATGCGGGCAGAGTCGAGCACTCCCGCCATACCCAAAACCCGCGATTTCGATAATCCGCTCACACGACGCGCCACATGAACCATGGCATCCAGCGGGTTGGTGACGAGAATCAGAATGACGTTCGTCGATCGCGACACCAATTCCGAGACGACCGATTTTACGATCTTCGCGTTCGTGGTCAGCAGTTCGTCACGGCTCATCCCCGGCTTGCGCGGGATTCCGGACGTAATCACCGCCACCGACGAACCGGCCGTTTCATCATAGCCGTTGGTGCCCACCACGCGGGTACTATAGCCGCAGACCGGCCCGGCCTGTGTGATATCGAGGGCCTTGCCTTGTGGGACGCCCTTGACGATATCGACAAGCACCACTTCATACTCGTCCTTCTCGGCCAGCCGCTGCGCCGTCGTGCCTCCGACGTTCCCCGCGCCCACTACCGTAATTTTCGGTCTCCCCAT
>Ga0031653_10000177_pt1 | contig 11901 bp, 13 predicted proteins | sample FrelakmetBRP12BR_FD_55210 | JGI IMG/M metagenome (GOLD analysis project Ga0031653, IMG submission 55210) | Freshwater lake sediment microbial communities from the University of Notre Dame, USA, for methane emissions studies - BRP12 BR | ecosystem: Environmental > Aquatic > Freshwater > Lake >... | reverse complement strand
GAAATTTTNCGAAATATTTCAATCTCAACCTTGACTTCAGGACATTGATGCGCCTCTCTGCTGTCGCCTTCACCCCGCCGATTCTCCTTGAGGCAGTGCATGCAATCCTCGACATATCATATCCCTACAGTTCGCTGCTCTCTTTCATCATCGCAGCAGGGTACCTCTACTATGCCGTAGGGTCGAACTCGGAAAAGATGCTCAATCCGATCAGCAAAAAGTCCTGAACCATTGCTGCTGAGATCCCTTAGTCATGTGAGTACAGNGCCTTCAGGATAAGCAGCAGCCAGGGCAGGCTGTGCAAAAAAAGGTCGAACCAGTCAAGAGGCCGGACAAGCCTGCCCCGAAAAAGCATGCCCAGCTTTTCAAGGAGGTGCGGCGGCCAATACGGCGCAAGGCCGAGGGTAAGGCAGAGAAAAACTATTGCAGTCCAGGGAAGCTTATCAAGCAGGTATACCACTTAAGATCTCCTTTCTGGAACAAACCGCGTGAGAATGGCTGCAACGACCAGCACCATGACCAGGGCATTAAGCGCCGTGAAAAGGCCAAAACTGTCTGCCACGAGTCCGGTTATCATCACACCTATGCCGCCAATGCCGAGGGCAAAGCCGATCATGATACCTGACGCCATACCGATATGCCTGTGCATGATCTCATGCATCATCACCATCGTAACAGAGAANGACGCCATGACTGAAAAACCGAAGCAGAAAAGGAATGCCATGGCAATCGGGCCGGTTGTATGGAGAAAGGCATACAGCAATGGTGCTGATAGCAGAAGAGAGCCGAGGGTAACCTGTTTTCTGCCGAAGCGGTCAGAAAAGGTACCGCCAGTGAACTGTCCTGCAACTCCTGCAAGAAGCATGATCGAAAGCAGAGAGTTCGATTTCAGGACCGAACTTCCTGCCTGAACGAAATAGCTCGGCAGATAACTCAGAGCCGAGAAATAGACCCATGACCGCAGGACAGCAACCATGATCAGTATAACCGCAGGCCTGAGGTCGGTGAGACTGAACGGATGCATCTCCCGAATGCTGCCTGTACCCAGACCTGAGGAGAGCTTCCAGATAAGAGATCCCATCAAGATACCGGGGATGGCCATATAATACATACCGGCCTGCCCCTGATATGAGGTGAGTGCACCTACCAGCACAGGGCTGATCGCAAAGCCGATATTCCCTCCTATGATAAAAACAGACATGACCCTGCCCTTGGCCCCGGTTGAGAGGCCGGAGATGGCAGATAATGCATGCGGATGGAACATGGCAGGACCTATGCCGGCGAAGGTTGCAAGGATCAGCAGCATCTCATAGCTTTTTGCCATACCCATCAGCCCGACAAAGATTCCTGCCCAGATCAATCCCAGTGCACTGATCCATCGCGCCCGGTATCTGTCGATCGCATATCCAAGGAACGGTTGGGAAACAGACGAAGTGAGCGTAAAAAAAGTCACCAGCAATCCGGCTGAAGCATACGACAGGCCGGAACTCGCAATAAGCACAGGCAGGAACGGCGGCAAAGCGTTCATGTATATGTCGTCAACAATATGCCCCGCAGTATACGTGGCAAGGATGCTACGGTCAGATAGTTGCGGTTTCACCTACTGTTTTCTCAGGCGTGCAAATCGGGTGAATATATTGGCATGCGCTCCTACAAGACTGAACCCCAGGGACTGAAAGAGGAGAACGGTCGTCTCCATATCCCCGCTGTTCACCTCGACTGAAGGTTCATAGATTGAAAGAATACCGTTGCGTCTGACTGTCCGGGCAATAATCGCAGCCGCCTCTTCCTGACGCGCTATTTCATGAAAACTATAATAGAGGAGACAGACATCTGCCATATCATGCGCCAGGTCAGCTGAAGCGATATCCTTCAACACGATCTCGACTGCATTGCCGAACCGTTCCACCCTCTTCCTGAGCTTTCTCACCATGCCCTGCTGGAGTTCAACAGCGATCACCTTTTTCGCCCGCTCTGCAATGGCCTCTGTGAAAAAGCCATTACCCGCGCCGATCTCAAGCACAACCGATTCCCGGGTTATGCAGGATTCGTCAAGCACCTTGCTCCGGTCAGTGAATGCCTTCCTCACCGGGTTATAAAGGATAAAGGAAAACCATGAGGGACAGACAAAGGCCATCAGATTATATCTCCTGTCTTGGATAGAGCTGTATGGATGCTTCGTATCTGCATGGTGAGATAAGAATAGATTCCTTTTTCCGCAAATGCACTATCACTGCAGAGATGAATACAGTAAGTTGCTGCAGAGAAAAACTAATTCGTGCAGAGCAGATCCCTGGTCATAATAACCATCTCATCGTCCGTGCCTTCGATAGCTTCGCAGACCCTTGCCATATTAATGACAAGGTCGCTTTTCTTGACCGGCAGTTTTTTGTCTGCGACTACACAGACCAGTTTCATCAAACCTATCCTGATAGCCTTGCCATCGCTCTTTTTGAAGGACAGGGTCTCCTGCTTCTTCATGTCATCCTTTGAATAATAGTCGGCAATACGCTTTCTGAAGAGGGTTGCGGCCTGCTCCATCAGATTCTGCATATCGCTGCACTCGCAGATGACCATAAAATCATGAGTGCTGAGCGTGCCGGCAAAGCCGTTCTTGCGGGAATCAGCAGAGGTCTTCAGAATAGCAGCCGCCCACTGAATGATATCCGCATGTCTGTTCGGGCCGTGCTTGATGAGATAAGACTGTATGTTCGAGATCCTGACATAGGCAACAGAGTACTTACCCATTTTGGGATAGATTTCTTCAAGTTTCCTGAGGATCGCCGTCTTGTCCGGAAGGCCGGTCAGGTAATCAGGCCAGAGATAGGGATTGTTCTGCCTCTTGCGGAGATCTGTTATATATTTTCTTGCCTCTGAAAGTCCCATCAATTACCTCCAATATTTCTATTAAACTTCATTAGTTAAATACCGCATTTTCGAGCGGCCTGTCAACTTGAAGTTCTATTTATCAGGTATCCTTTCGAAGAGAAAAAAGGGCCTTTCGGCCCCTTTTTCTCCCTATTGTTGGTTGAAATCTTACCTCTTTTTCTTCCCCTTGATGGCAGCCTGCGCTGCTGCAAACCGTGCGATCGGTACCCTGAAGGGTGAGCAACTNACATAGTTNAGTCCGATGTTGTGGCAGAACTCGACTGACTTCGCTTCGCCGCCATGCTCGCCGCAGATGCCGAGTTTGAGGTCCTTCTTCACCTTCCTGCCCATGTCTACAGCCACCTTCATAAGCGCACCGACGCCGGTCTGGTCAATAGTTATAAAGGGGTCATCCTTAAGTATGCCGTTTTCAACATAGAAAGGAAGGAATCTTCCTGCGTCATCGCGGGAAAGACCATACACAGTCTGGGTAAGGTCATTGGTGCCAAAGGAGTAGAAATCAGCAACCTGGGCAATCTCATCAGAGGTGACGCATGCCCTCGGCAGTTCGATCATGGTGCCGACTGTGTAAGCTACTTTTATCTTTAATTCCTTCTTCACTCTTTCAGCGGTATCAACCACGACCTTCTTCATTGCCACCAGTTCATTGACATGACCTACAAGCGGGATCATGATCTCGGGAATCACCTTAACCTTCTGCTTTGCAAGTTCGCATGCAGCCTCTATGATCGCCTGTGCCTGCATCTCATAGATCTCAGGGTAGGTAACGCCAAGTCGGCAGCCGCGATGCCCAAGCATAGGATTGAACTCATGCAGTGACTTGTTCTTCGCGTTCAGCCTGTCAAAGGAAACACCCATATCATCCGCCAAGTCACGCAGTTCCTTGTCTGTATGCGGCAGAAACTCATGAAGCGGCGGATCAAGCAGTCTGATCGTGACCGGCAGGCCTGCCATAGACTTGAATATGCCGAGGAAATCAGCCTTCTGGAACGGCAGGAGCTTTGCCAGCGCCTTCTTCCTGCCCTCAAGGGNATCTGAGAGGATCATCTCCCGGACAGCCTTGATCCTTTCAGTGCCGAAGAACATATGCTCTGTTCTGCAAAGACCAATACCCTCAGCGCCGAAGTTCCTGGCAGTTGTCGAATCGTCAGGCGTATCTGCATTTGCCCTCACCTTTAATGTCCGGTATATGTCAGCCCATTTCATCAGCTGCTTATACCATGGGTTATTGTCAGGATCTGCAGGCAGAAGGTCGAGCTTGCCCTCATATACACGGCCCTTTGTTCCATTCAGGGTGATCCAGTCGCCCTCTTTCAGAACCTTATCGTTAACATAAACCTCCTTCTTTGAAACATTGATATCCAGCGCTGAGCATCCTACGATGCAGCATTTGCCCCAGCCTCTGGCAACAAGTGCTGCGTGGCTGGTCATACCGCCCTTTGCCGTAAGAATAGCCTCTGCAGCATGCATGCCGTGAACATCTTCAGGAGAGGTTTCGGTCCTGACAAGGATCACATGCTCGCCTTTCTTTGCCCATGCTTCTGCATCGTCAGCAGTCAGAACGATCCTGCCGATCGCACCGCCAGGCCCTGCCGGAAGACCCTTTGCAAGCTCAGTTGCCTTCTTCTCTGCAACCGGCGCGACGCTCGGATGAAGGAGTTCATCAAGCTGTTCTGGCCTCACCCTCATGATCGCCGTTTCTCTTGATATCTGCTTTTCATTTGCCATCTCGACCGCCATGCGGATCGCTGCCTGTCCATTACGTTTGCCGATACGGGTCTGGAGCATCCAGAGCCTGCTGTCTTCGATCGTGAACTCGATGTCCTGCATGTCGCTGTAATGCTTCTCAAGTTTCCTCTGTATCCCGTAAAGCTCCTTGTAGAGCTTCGGCATGCTTTCTTCAAGGGAGTGGAGGTGTTTCGTATCTGCAGTCTTGCCTGCCTTGTTCACCGGGTTCGGTGTCCTGATGCCTGCTACGACATCCTCACCCTGTGCGTTCGGCAGCCATTCACCGAAAAACATATTTTCTCCGGTTGCCGGGTTGCGGGTAAAGGCAACGCCTGTTGCCGAGGTGTCACCGGTATTGCCAAATACCATGGACTGGACATTGACAGCTGTTCCCCAGTCCTCAGGGATCTTTTCAATTCTTCTGTACGAGATCGCGCGTTTCCCCATCCATGACTGGAACACTGCGCCGATTCCGCCCCAGAGCTGCTCCTTCGGGTCATCAGGAAATGGCTTCCTAAGGGTATGCTTTATGATAACCTTGAACTCCTCGCAGAGAAGCTTAAGGTCGTCGACCGTAAGCTCAGTATCGTTCTTATAGCCTTTTGATCGCTTCACCGCATCCAGTGCGGTCTCGAGTTTGTGGCGGATGTTATGGCCCTCTTCAGGCTCGATGCCTGCGGCCTTTTCCATGACAACGTCAGAATACATCATCATCAGCCTGCGGTAAGCGTCATAAACAAAGCGGGGATTGTTCGTCTTCTTGATAAGACCGGGAATTGTCTTGGTCGTCAGCCCGACATTAAGGACTGTCTCCATCATGCCAGGCATGGAACTCCTTGCGCCGGAGCGGACAGATAGGAGAAGAGGGTTGACCGGATCGCCGAACTTCTTGCCCATGATCTTTTCGATCTTTGCAAGTGCAGCATTGGCTTGGCCTTCAAGCTCTTTCGGATATTTGCGCTTGTTCTTGTAATACAAGGTGCAGACCTCGGTCGTGATCGTGAAACCTGCAGGAACCGGAATACCGAGGTTCACCATCTCCGCAAGGTTAGCACCCTTGCCCCCGAGGAGATTTTTCATCTCAGACTTTCCATCGGCCTTGCCTGCACCGAAAAAATATACATACTTTTTTGATGATTTGCTCGCCATAAATACCCTCCAGAGTAATGATTTTAATAGGCTTAATAGACTACATCAGGGCTCCAGGAAATTTCAAGATTCACCGGCAGCACGATCATAAAGACCCTGCGGCAGAGATGGCATGGCGTCTGAAAATTGAGTATATATTTTTGGTGTCATTCCCGCTTGCCTGTGCCTGATGTTTGGCGATTCCGTCCGGCCTACTGTTGGGTATCGGGAATCCTTCCGACTGGATCGCAAGAAAGATTCTGGACAAGCCAGAATGACAGAAATATGGAACTGCGACAGAGACTGCAGATTGTTTTACTTATAAAGATAAAGAAGGGCAAGGCAACAACCTCTGCCCTGCCCTTCGTCCTATGCAGAAAACCGAAAAAACTTACCCCTGTTTTGCCTTCTCCAGGGACTGAAACTCAATGATCTTGGCGGAGTCCTCATGATGCATCCGTGACCTGCCGTCAAAAACGCCACCCTCAACAACAACAAGCTTGCCCGTGAATATCTCGCCCAAAAGCTGGCCCTTATTCTTAATCTCGACGATCTCTTTTGCCTTGATGTTTCCTTCAACCCTGCCGCCGACAACGATGCCCCGGGCTGTGATATCGCCCTTTACATGAGACTTCTCGCCAAGCACAACCCAGTCAGCAACGATATTTCCGTCAACAATGCCATCGACCTTGATCGTGCCCTTGGTATCAATATCGCCCTTAAAGGCTGAATTGGCGCCGATAAATGACTCAAGCTTCTCAACATTCTTGTTAAACATTATGATGTCCTCCCCTCAAGATAGTTTGATGGATTCATGGGCTTGCCTTCCCTCCAGACTTCGTAATGGACATGCGGACCCGTTGAGTTACCCGTTGAACCGATATAACCGATAATATCTCCTTTTCACCTTCTGGCCAATCTTAACGTTCAGCATCTTGTTATGAGCATAATACGTAGAAAACCCGAAGCCATGTTCAAGAGCTACAAGATTACCGCTTCCGCCTGACCAGTCTGCAAAGCTCACGATGCCGTCGGCCGTCGCCCGAACTGGTCTGCCAGGGTCAGCTGCAATGTCGACGCCCGTGTGGAACTGCGGCTCGCCGCTCCTGGGGTGCTCACGATTACCAAAGCTGGATGTTATGCGTCCATCAACAGGCAACCCCTTTGGAGTCGATACATAGAGGTCGCGCTGCTGACTCATATAATCCTTTATTTCTCCGACAGTTGACATAGTTATCTTAATCTGTTGCTTTAACTGATCCATATCAATCGAACCGGTGTCTGAAGTATCAATTTGCTCAAGCACCTTCTCTCTGGACTTGAGTGAGAAGATCTTCTGAAAATCGCCTTCTGCCTTTTTCAGACCGGCCATAGTCGTTTTGATCTCCATGAACTGGGAAGAGTAATAATTCAACTTATCCTTCATCCTTTTGTATTCAAAAGCGTCAATTGCTACAGAAAACATATACACGGTACCGATGAACCAGAGAATGATAGAGACCAGGACGCCAATAGAAGGAACTTTGATGCTGAATGACTTTCTATTCGTATGCGGGATGAGCATAATAGTGATCGGCGTGAATGCTCTTTTCAGCAAGCTTTTGACCTTATACATAATGTACCCCCTCTACTCCCTTTTCGATACTGCCAATGCGATAAGCCTTATACCCCGCCTTTTTCAAAAGGGCAATGGCCTTATCAGCTTCCCCCTTGTCAACTACCATGGCAAATCCGATACCCATGTTGAATGTGCGTTTCATATCTTCATCAGGCACATTGCCAAGCCGCTGCATTACTGAAAAAATAGGCAACACAGGCCAGGACTGTTCTTCGACGACTGCACCGAATCCCTTGGGGAAGACCCTCGGCAGATTACCCGGGATACCCCCGCCGGTAATATGAGCCATACCCTTCACCTTCACCACGTCCTTAACTGCATTGCAGGCATTCACGTAGATCTTTGTGGGACTGAGCAGTTCTTCTCCGAGAGTCCTGTTGCATTCAGGAATAAATTTCTTCACGCTCATCTTTTTATGATCAAAAAAAATCTTCCGCACCAGCGAATATCCGTTGCTGTGAATGCCGCTCGATGCGAGGCCGATTATGGTATCACCCTTCCGTATCTTCGAACCATTAATAATCTTGTCCTGATCAACAACCCCTACAGCAAAGCCCGAAAGGTCATACTCGCCCTTTTCATAGAAACCGGGCATCTCTGCTGTTTCGCCGCCGACAAGTGCACACCCTGATTGCCTGCAGCCAACAGCTATGCCCTTGATCACGTCTGCTGCTTTCTCAGGCTTCAGTTTGCCTGTTGCAAAGTAGTCTAAAAAAAACAGGGGCTCAGCGCCGCTGGTAAGGATGTCGTTAACGCACATGGCAACAAGGTCAATGCCGACAGTGTCGTGCTTGTCAGTCATGAACGCAATCTTGAGCTTTGTGCCTACGCCGTCAGTACCGCTCACCAGCACCGGCTTTTTGTATTTCTTTGTGTCCACCTTGACAAGTGCGCCGAAGAGGCCTATGCCGGTCAGGACCTCAGGCCGGTAAGTCCTTTTCACCATAGGACCGATGATATCGACAAACCTGTCGCCCTCGTCGATATCAACGCCTGCCTTTTTATAGGTAATAGTCTGTTTCTTTTTCATAATGAGCTGTTTCAGACGGAAGGAAAATCTATGTCTTTTAGTGGTTAATATTGTGCACAAAGGCAGTTCAAAGGGCAAGGAAATTTTGGCTTTTTATAGAATAATGTTTGTTTATAGCGCGCCGATTTATAAATTCATCAAATCTGTTTCTGATAGAATATATCTATATGCCAATCATATTAGTTACGAATGACGACGGAGTGCATGCACCCGGGATCATAGCACTCAGCAATGCTATGGTGGCATTGGGGAAAACATATATTGTTGCCCCTGACAGGGAACGGTCTGCTGCCGGACATTCCCTCACCCTCCACCGACCTCTGAAGGCAGAGGAGATTAGGGAAAACGTCTTCAGCATAAACGGGACGCCAACTGACTGCGTAACCCTGGGCATCAACAAGCTCCTTCCCCAAAAACCTGACCTTGTCGTCTCGGGCATCAACAAGGGAGCAAACCTTGGGGATGATATTACCTATTCAGGCACCGTCTCTGCCGCAATTGAGGGCACGATCTTCGGTATTCCATCGATCGCCTTCTCTCTCATCTCTGACAAACAGTACTATTACGAGACAGCATCCTTTCTTGCCACAAAGATAGCATCCTATGTGCTCGAACATTCCCTGCCCTTTGATACCCTGCTGAATGTGAATGTTCCGAATATCCCCAGGCAGCAGATCAAGGGTATCAAGATCACGCGGCAGGGAAAGCGCATCTATGAGAACTCGATTCAGGAAACCTTCAACCCCTGGGGAGAGAAGTATTACTGGATCGGCGGGGGAAGGACATTCTGGGAACATGGCGATGAGGCGGACATGGAGGCAGTGCAGCAGAACTACGTATCAATCACGCCGATCCATCTTGACCTCACGAATCATGGCGCCCTCACGTTTCTGAGGGACCGCTGGAACGTATCGGACATGCTCGGTGGTATGGATGAAACAGTATGATGTCATCATCATAGGTTCAGGGCCTGCAGGCATATTCGCAGCTCTCGAATTCCTGAAATCAGAGAAAGCAATAAAGGTCCTGATGATCGAGAAGGGCCGTGACATAACCCAGAGAAGATGCCCTTCAAAAGAGAGACAAATATCCTGCACATCCTGCCCTGAATGCGATCTTCTAAGCGGCTGGGGAGGAGCAGGTGCCTTCAGTGACGGCAAACTCAGCCTTTCTCCTGAGGTCGGAGGCTTCCTTTCCCGTTATATGGATAACGACTGTGTCCAGTCCATGATCGATTATGTAGACAGCATCTATATCCAGTATGGCGCTCCAGACGAGATCTTCGGAGACCATCCTGAAGAGATCCAGAGCATTGAGAGACTTGCATCAAAGAATAACCTCGAACTGATACCTTCGAAGATACGCCATATCGGTACAGACCGGTGCCTAATTCTGCTGAAGAAGATGAAAGACGAGATCAGCCGTACTATCGAGATCATCTTTAAGGCAGAGGCAGAGCAGGTGCTGATCGAAGACGGCACCTATAAAGGCATAACGCTCAAAGACAAAAGAACATTTTTTTCCACCTTTCTGATTCTCGCTCCTGGCCGCGAAGGATCGAAATGGCTCGAAGAAGAGGCCCGCAGACTTAAGCTAACGCAGCTCAAAAACCCTGTTGATGTCGGTGTCAGGGTAGAACTTCCTGCATCAGTCATGGAACACCTCACGAAGATTACCTATGAGCCAAAACTCGTCTTTTACTCAAAGAAATTCGACGATAGAGTAAGAACATTCTGCGTAAATCCCTATGGCGAGGTGGTAAAGGAATACCTGAAAGGCATCTGGACCGTAAACGGCCACAGCTACACGGACAGAAGGACAAATAATACAAACTTTGCACTTCTGGTCAGCACCTATTTTACCGAGCCCTTTGACGAGCCCATATCCTATGGAAGATACATTGCCCAGCTTGCGAACTTCATCGGCAAGGGTGTCATTGTGCAGAGGCTCGGAGATCTGCAGGCAGGAAGGCGTTCCACCCATGAGCGCATTGCAAAAGGTATTGTGAGACCCTCGCTCATGGATGCGACTCCCGGCGACCTGAGCTTTGCCCTTCCTTACCGCTATCTGTCCGACATCCTGGAGATGCTTGAGGCCCTGGACAAGATAGCTCCCGGCGTTAACTCGCGCCATACCCTGCTGTACGGTGTCGAGGTAAAGTTCTATTCCATGCAGCTGAAGCTCACGAACAACCTTGAGACCGAGATACCGAACATTTTTGCAGCAGGAGACGGCCCGGGAGTCAGCCGCGGTCTCATCCAGGCGTCCGCGTCAGGCGTTGTCGCAGCACGGGAAATACTGAACAGGTTATAGGTGATGGGTTATAGGCTATAGCCAATGGGCTATAGATAATGGAAAAAAAGGCGCTATGGATATGGACTATCAGAAACTGAGAGAGCTCATGATTGCGAATCAGCTCATCCCCCGGGGGATCAAAGACCCTCGCGTGCTTGACGCAATGCGGCACGTCCCAAGGCATATCTTCGCAGGAGGGCATAACCTCGCCAACGCGTACGATGACATGGCACTGCCGATCGGAGAGGGGCAGACNATTTCCCAGCCCTATATGGTTGCCATCATGACAGAACTACTTGCGCTCAAGGGAACGGAGAGAGTGCTTGAGATAGGAACAGGATCAGGATACCAGGGGGCAGTGCTTGCAGAGCTTGCNAAAGAGGTCTATTCCNTAGAGCGCATTGCCTTACTCGCTGACAGGGCAGCAACGGAATACCGAACTTTAGGCTGCGACAATATCCATGTAAGGACAGGAGACGGCACATTAGGCTGGCCTGAAGAAGCTCCTTTTGACAGAATCATCATCACTGCTGCCTCACCCGAGATTCCGGAGCCGCTTATGGAACAGCTTGCCATGAACGGCATTCTTGTTATTCCCGTTGGGACCAGATATTCTCAGCAGCTTCTGAAGGTCACAAAGACCGCCCAGGGACGTAAAGAGGAATACCACACACCCTGCNTCTTTGTTCCTCTTATAGGCAAGTATGGCTGGGAGAAAGAATCCTAAAAATGGAGACAATAGTATGAATATCTCTTTGCAGAGAAGATTCGCCGCAGTCTGTCTGGTTATTTTTCTGTCAGTCGGCTGCAGCAGCTTAATGGCAACACCGATAAAGAAGATACTTGATAATCCGCGCGACTACAGCGGTAAGACTGTCACGGTGTCAGGAGAGGTTACGGAATTATTCAGCCTTTTCGTGATCAAATACTTTGTAGTCAAAGACCACTCTGGAGAGATTATCGTGATGACCCAGAAGCCGCTCCCTGCCAAAGGATCACAGATCACGGTTGAGGGCACAGTGCAGGAGGCCTTCTCCCTGGGCGACCAGCAGCTGCTCGTTATCATGGAGAAGGAGTGACCCGCACACTGCCCGCACGCATGGGGCTGTTCTGAACCAACTCCGTCTGCCATGGAAACCTGTTCCCGGACAGGCATTATTGGGCGGCTCGATCTCTGCCCTCGGCTTCTGCATCTATGCGCTCATCCAATCCG
>Ga0031653_10000175_pt1 | contig 12031 bp, 10 predicted proteins | sample FrelakmetBRP12BR_FD_55210 | JGI IMG/M metagenome (GOLD analysis project Ga0031653, IMG submission 55210) | Freshwater lake sediment microbial communities from the University of Notre Dame, USA, for methane emissions studies - BRP12 BR | ecosystem: Environmental > Aquatic > Freshwater > Lake >... | reverse complement strand
GGTGCCGGTGATCTCCAGGAGCCGGTCGGCCAGCGTGGACTTGCCGTGGTCGATGTGGGCGATGATGGAGAAGTTGCGGAGGTTTTCGATTCGCATGCCTACCAGCGGCCGGAGGATTTCACCTTTTCGCGGAAGTACGCCAGCGTGAGGGCGAGCCCGTCGTCCAGTGAGATTTCAGGATACCATCCCAACTCGTTGTACGCCATGGCGTTGTCGATCACGGAACGGACCTGCTCGCCCGGCATCGCGGGCCCGTGGATCTCCTCCTGGCGGCTCCCGGCGAGTTCCCGCAGCTTCCGGAAGAGGGTGTTCACGTTCGTCTCGATACCGGTCCCGATGTTGATGCACATCCCGTCCCCCCGGGTCAGCGCGGGGAGGTTGGACCGGACCACGTCTCCGACGTAGACGTAGTCCCGGGTCTGCTCGCCGTCGCCGTTCACGATCGCCGTCTGTCCCCGGAGCAGGCGTTCCGAGAAGATCGCCACGACGCCCGCCTCCCCATGGGGGTCCTGCCGCGGCCCGTACACGTTGGCGTACCGGAGGGCGGTGTAGGCCAGCCCGTACTGGAGGCGGTAATAGTTCAGGTAAAGCTCCACGGAGACCTTCGCCACCCCGTAGGGGGAAACCGGGCGCAACGGGTGGCTCTCGTCCGCGGGAAAGTCCTCCTGCTCGCCGTATCCCGCCCCCCCCGAGGAGGCGAAGATCACTTTTCGGACCCCCTCCTTGCGAGCCGCTTCGAGCAGCGTCAGCGACCCGAGGATGTTCTCCCGGGCGTCGAACACGGGATCCGACACGGATTTCCGGACGTTCATCTGCGCCGCGTGGTGGTTGATCACCTCCGGCCGGAAGGTCCGGACCGCCTCGACGGCGGTGTCCGAGCCGATGTCGCCGAAGACGAACCGGGCGCCCTGGGGGACGTTGCCCTGTTTCCCCGAGGAGAGGTTGTCCAGCACGAGGACGTCGTGCCCCGCGTCGACGTACGCCTGGGCGATGTGGGAACCGATGAAGCCGGCGCCGCCCGTGACGAGAATTCTCATGGCGGACCTCCCGGGATCTCCCGAAGGGTATCGAGGAACTCGCTCACCGCCGCCTGCCAGGGTCGGGGAGATTCCCCCGTGATCCGCCGGTACTTCTCCTTGCTCAAGACGGAATACGCCGGCCGGGGGGCGGGGTACGACAGGTCCCGGGTCGCGGCCGGCAGCAGCGGAGCCCCCGCCAACCCCGTTTTTCCCAGCACGTACCGCGCCAGGTCGAACCAGGTGGCTTCCCCCTCGTTGGAGAAGTGGACCGTCCCCCGGGCCCCCGCGTCCAGGAGCATCCGGACGGCGTGGGCCAGGTCCTTCGCGGAGGTGGGACAACCCGTCTGGTCGGAAGCCACCCGGAGCGTCTCCCCCTTCCGGGCCTTCCCGAGGATCGTGAGGACGAAGTTCCTCCCGCCGGCGCCGTACAGCCACTGGGTCCGGACCAGGAGATGGTCCCTTCCTTCCGACCGGAGCGCTTCCTCGGCGGCCAGCTTGCTTTTCCCGTAGACGGAGAGGGGCCGGACGGGATCCTCCTCACGGTACGGCGTCGTCTGCGCCCCGTCGAATACGTAGTCGGTCCCGAAAGTCACCAGCAGCGTTCCTCCCTCGCGGCATGCCCTGGCGACGTTTCGCGTCCCTTCCGCGTTGACGGCATAGGCCGCCTCCGGCTCGCTCTCCGCCCGGTCCACCGCCGTGTAGGCGGCGCAATGGATAACGGCATCCGGCCGGAACGTTTCCAGCTCCCGGCGGATTTCCGATGGTCGCGTCACGTCGCACTCCCCATAGTCGGTGACCCGCAGTTCGAACCTCCGGCGGAAAACCTCCTCGATCTCTTTCCCGAGGAGACCGGACCCGCCGGTGACAAATATTCGCTTCATCCCGCTCGCCCGCCTCTCAATTCCCCGTGGAACCGATCCCTTTGAGACCGAACACGAAATTCCAGCTCGTGCTGGTGGGTTGGGTCTGCCTCTCCAGGGAGAGCCCGATGTTCCAGCAGTCGCTCCTCGGGTAGATCCGGAAGGTCACGCCGCCTTCGGTAAAGCCCCCGCCGTTTACAGAATAGTTCGCATGGGCCTGCAAACGCAAAACTTGCCAAGGCCGCCACACGAAGGTGCCGCTCAGGTCTTCCGCCAGTTTCTGCGTGTACCGGTACCCGATGGACACCCGGTGGTCATCGTCGATCTTCCACTCCCCCCCGAGCGCCCCGGTTGCGAAATCGAACCCCGAGGGATCCACCAGCGCCGACCCCTGGATATTCCAATGCGGGAAAGGGGTAGCGACGAATTTCGCGTATATGTCCGACACGGCGCGGGTACTCTGCGGCTGGTTCGACGCCGTATCGATCTGGTCCTGAAGCGTCCACACGAACGGCAGGAGGGGATCGACATAGGGGGAACCCGACGGCACCCTCCCGCCCACATCGTAGGCCCACTCGATGTTCAGGGAGACCATTTCCTTTGGGGATGCGCCCTCTTTCAGGCCAAGGAACCTCTGGGTGATGTTGAGGAGGAACCGGTTCTGCGGGGATAGCCGGGACCAGCGGTCGGTCACCGGGATGTTGTCCTGGGCGACCCTTGGGACGTACCGGTAACCGAGGGATGTCCCCAGCACGTGGACGAACCCTTGCCCCCCGCCGGGAAAGTCCCGCCGCGCCTCGGTGGCGACCGTCACCCCGCCGCCGGGGACGACGCGGCCCGCGTTCTCCCGGCTCCCGGGGGATTGCTCGTACCGGTCCCCCAGAACGTTCAGGAATACGTACGGAGTGAGGGAAACCGAAGGGTAGAGGACGAAGGTGCGGGAAAAGGCTGCCATCGCGTTCGCCCGCAGTTCCTTGTCGCTGTTTTGCCGGTAGAAGTTCGTCGCCAACAACTCCCCGCCGGCATCGATCCCCAGGACCGGGATCCGGAGGGGGAGGACGGTCGCCGTGTATTCGGGGAGCCGCTGGACCGTGTTGTCCTGGGCCGGCGGAGGGCTCTCCATTTCCTTGTACCAGGTCGCGGAAATCTCCTGCGAGCCCCCTTCCCCCGAGATTCCGACGAAGCCGGTGGCCTGTGCCTGGGAAGCGGAGCGCAGGGAAGCGTTGTCCTGGATATCCACGTAGTACTGGTTGTCCGAGGGGATGTCCCAGCGGGCGTTGGCCGTCCAGTCGCCCGAGCGGTAGGTGTTCCCCCCGGATACGCGCCAGCGGTCCTTATCCATCTCCCTGTCACGGAAGTAGGTGCCCTGGATCACCCCCAGCGAATCCGGGTTCAGGGCGAAGCGGTACTCCCCTTCCGGCCGGAATCCCGCCTGGGTCATCGCGTTCAATGTGACCGTTGCATCGCTCCAGCGGTTGATCGCCCAGTAGTACGGAACCGACAGGGTGAATCCCCGGTAATGGTTCGAGGAGAAGGACGGGATCAGGAACCCGCTCTGTCGCGTAAGTTTCACGGGGAACGCTCCCCATGGGAGCCACGCGACGGGCACGTCGCGGATACGGAAGGTGACGTCCCTGCCGTACGCATAGTCGTCGAGGATCACCTGCGCCCGGCGGATGTTGAATTTCCAGTCCGGCTCCGGGTCGCAGGGGCAGGTGGTCAATGATCCCTTCTCGATGCTGAAGGACTGCTTCCCCGTCTTCTCGATGCGCTCGCTCGCGATCTGGTAGTTGTTCGTCCGGATCCGGATGGTCCCGTTATAAAGGATTCCGGTCTCGGTGTCGAAATTGAGGGTAACCCGGTCGAAGGAGAACTCCTCGTCCCCGTCCTTGTATCGGACCTTCCCGGCAAGCTCGGCGTCGCCGGTGCGGGAATCGTACAAGACCCGGTCCGCCCGCATGGTCCGGTTCCCGAGGACAAGTTCCACGTTTCCCTCCGCGATCGCGACGCCCGTGTCCTCATCGTAGTTGAGGGTGTCCGCGTTCATGTGCACGGGCATGTCCAGCCGGATCCTTCCTTTCCCGGGGACCTTGACGTCCTTCGCGTCGCGGGAGATTCGTGTCTCTGCCGGAGTGGCCGAGGGGACGGCCGCGAGCAGGAAGAGGGCGGCGGACAGGGGAAGGAATCGCCTCACAAAACACCCCGCGCGAGGGCCCGGTAGGCTTCCCCCGCTCCCGCCAGCGAGCCGCACACCAGCACTACGCCGGCTTTTCCCGCCCACCGGCGGGCAAGGCGCCACCCCTCCGTGAAGCCGGCGGCGGAAAGGCAGGGGATCCCCGCCCGGCGGCATTCCTTCGCCAGGACGTCGACGCCTGTCGCGCGCTCGTGAGGAATCGGGTAGGACACGATCCCCTGCACGTGGGGGGCAAGAGCGCGGAGAAACCCCCCGGCGTCCTTGTCCGCCAGCATGCTCCAGAGCCCGACCAGCCGCCTTCCCTTTCCCCAGGGAGGCGAACCGCCGATCTCCCGGGCGAGGGCGCGGGCCGCATCGGGGTTGTGCCCGCCGTCCACCCAGCCTCCGGTGTTGTTCCGCAACGGAAGGGGGCAGAGCCTGCCGGGCCAATGCGCCGAGGATACCGCAGCCGAGGCCGCTTTCGCGAACGTGCCGGGGGGGATCCCCTCCCGTTCCGCCCATCTCCATCCTGCCGCCAGGGAGGCCGCCGCGTTGTCCCGCTGGAATCCCCCGGCCATGCGGAGGCGGATCCCGTCGACCGAGACGCCGGGCAACTCCACCCGGATGGTCCCGTGCCCGGTTTCGAGCCAGTCGTACTCCTTGCCCAGCTCCCAAACGATGCACCCCAGCGTCCTCGCGCGGCGGCGGACCACGCTCCTTGCCGTGGGGCGAAGGCGTCCCAGCACGACCGGAACGCCCCTCTTCAGGATCCCGGCCTTCTCCCCGGCGATCTCCCGGAGGGTGTTCCCGAGCCACTCCCGGTGGTCCAGACCCACCGTGGTGATGACGGAAACGAGAGGCCGGCACGCCGTGGTGGCGTCCCACCGGCCCCCCAGCCCGGCTTCCATCACGACGAGGGGAACCCCTTTCCTCCGGAACCAGTCGCAGGCCGCCCAGGTCATCGCCTCGAAATAACTGAGGGGGCCTCCCGGGCCGCTGAGACGGGAAGCCGCCCGGAAACCCGCGCGCAGTTTCCCGGGGGGGATCGCAACACCGTCGATGCGGATCCGCTCCTCCGGGGCGATGAGGTGGGGGGACGTGTAGAGGCCGACGGGAACGCCGGCCAGGCGTCGCAGCAAGGCTTCCAGGAAATACGCGGTGGATCCCTTCCCGTTGGTGCCCGCGATGTGGAGGGTCCGGAACGCCGATTCCGGGTGGCCGGAGCGGGCGAGGGCCGCCCGCATTCGGGAGAGTCCCGGCCGGACGGTTTCCGGGCCCGACGGCGCCGGCGTCCGGGTCATCGTTCCCCGGCGCTCGTGAGGTATCGCAGGAGCTGCGTCAGGGTCGCCTTGAGCCGGCTCCTCTCGACGATCATGTCCACCATCCCGTGCTCGAGGAGGAACTCCGCCCGTTGGAACCCTTCCGGCAGTTTCTGCTGGATCGTCTGCTCGATCACCCGGGGCCCCGCGAAGCCGACCAGCGCGCCGGGCTCGGAGATGATGACGTCGCCCAGCATGGCGAAACTCGCCGCCACCCCGCCGGTGGTCGGGTCGGTCAGGACGCTGATGTACGGAAGCCTGGCGTCGGAAAGGCGGGCCAGCGCGGCGCTGGTCTTGGCCATCTGCATCAACGAGAGGGTCCCTTCCTGCATCCGGGCCCCCCCGGAGGCGCTGAACACGATCAACGGAACCCGGGACTCGAGGGCCGCCTCGGCGGCGAGGGCGACTTTTTCTCCGACCACGCTCCCCATCGAGCCACCCTGGAACTCGAAATCGAGGACGGCCAGGACCACGTCGATGCCGTTGACCCTCGCCTTTCCGGTGACGACCGCCTCGTTCCGTCCCGTCTTCTTCTTCGCCTCCTTCAGACGGTCGACGTATTTCTTGGTGTCCGAGAAGTTCAGCACGTCCACCGACTCCATCTCCCGCCCGAACTCCTCGAACGTCCCTTCGTCGGTCACGGCGCGGATCCGTTCCATGGCGGGAATGCGGAAGTGGTAAACGCATTTGGGGCAGACGTTCAGGTTGCGCTCCACCTCCGGCTTGTAGATGATTTCGAGGCAGGCGTCGCACTTGATCCACATCCCCTCGGGGATCTTGATCCGCTTGTCGCTTTCGTCCTTCTTCCGGAACAGTCGAATCGCCATGGCCCGTTCACCTCAACGCCGATTTTAGGGAGCGGACGAACCGGGAAAGCTCCGCGGGGCCCCTTGGCCCGCGGCCGTGCCGTTCGACGATCTTCACGCAGGCGCTTCCCACCACCGCGGCGTCCGCGTGGCGGGTGGCTTCCCGCGCCATGCGGGGGGAGGAGATCCCGAACCCCACCGCGACGGGGAGCGTCGCCATCCGGGAGACCTCCCGCGTCCACGCCGCCATCCCCGGCGGCAGGGACGCCCTGGCGCCCGTCACGCCGGTGACGGAGATCAGGTAGAGGAACCCCGAACCCGCCCGGTCGATTTTCCGGATCCGGGCCATCCCGCTGGTGGGGGCCGCCAGGGGGATCCAATCCAGTCCGGCCGCCCGGATCGCCGGCACCGCCTCCCCGCTCTCCTCGAACGGCAGGTCGACCACGAGGAAACCGTCGGCGCCCGCCCGGCGCGCGTCCCTGCACAGGCCCGGAAGCCCGTACCGGAGAAACGGGTTGTAGTATCCGAAGAGCACCACCGGCGTGGCATGGGTTTTCCGGAAGGAAGAGACCAGTTCGATGGCCCCGGAGACCGTCATCCCTCCCGCGAGGGCGCGCCCGGCGGCGGCCTCGATCGTGGGGCCGTCCGCGGTGGGGTCCGAAAAAGGGACTCCCACCTCCAGGATGTCCGCCCCCGCGTCCGCCGCCGCCCGCAAGTACGCCAGGGAAGCGGAACGGGAGGGGTCGCCCGCCGTGAGGTACACCACGAGCCCCTTCTCGCCCGCCGCCCCGAGACGCCGGAAGGCGGCGTCAATCGCCGACATGCGCGTCCCCCGAAAGTTCCATCAGGATCCCCATGTCCTTGTCGCCCCTGCCGGAGAGGTTCAGGAGGATCGTCCCGGACGGCTTCATCCGCCGCGCGAGAGCGAAGGCATACGCCACGGCATGGGACGACTCCAGGGCCGCCTGGATCCCCTCCAGACGCGACAGCAGATCGAACCCACCCAGCGCCTGACGGTCCGTGACGGAGACGTACCGGGCCCTGCCCGTGTCCCTGAGCCACGCATGCTCGGGGCCGACGCCGGGGTAGTCGAGGCCCGCCGAGATCGAGTGCGCCTCGAGGACCTGCCCGTTCCGGTCCTGCAGGACGTACGACTTGCTTCCGTGGAGCACCCCGACCTTCCCGCGCGCCAGGGTCGCCCCGTGCCTCCCCGAGGCGAGGCCGTGCCCCCCGGCCTCCACCCCGAACAACCGGACCCTCGGGAACGGGATGAACGGGGTGAAGATCCCCATCGCGTTGCTGCCTCCGCCGACGCAGGCCACCACCGCCGTCGGCAGCTTCCCTTCCGCTTTCCGGAACTGGCGGATCGCCTCCCGCCCGATCACCGACTGGAAATCCCGGACCATCGCGGGATACGGGTGCGGCCCGGCCGTCGAGCCGATGAGGTAATAGGTGGTCCGGACATGGGTCACCCAGTCCCGGAGCGCCTCGTTCATGGCGTCCTTCAGGGTCCGGCTGCCGGACGTCACGGGATGGACCTTCGCGCCGAGGAGGCGCATGCGGAACACGTTCAGCGCCTGCCGCCGGACATCCTCTTCCCCCATGTAGATTTCGCACGGGATCCCCATCTGGGCGCAGACGGTCGCGGTGGCGACCCCGTGCTGCCCCGCCCCGGTCTCGGCGATGATCCGACGCTTCCCCATCCGGCGCGCGAGCAGCCCCTGCCCCAGGGTGTTGTTGATCTTGTGGGACCCCGTGTGCGCTAGGTCCTCGCGCTTGATGTAGATCCTTGCGCCGCCGGCCTTTTCGGTCAGCCGGGCCGCGTAGTAGAGGGGGGTCGGCCGGCCGGCGTAGTCGCGCAGCATGCCGTCCAGTTCCCGCCGGAAGGACCGGTCCGCCCGGGCGGTCCGGTATGCCCGCTCCAGCTCGATCAGTGCGGACATCAGCGTCTCGGAAACGTACCTGCCCCCGAAAGGGCCGAAGTGCCCTTCCCGGTCCGGCATCCGAACGCCCTTACGCTCCAGCAAGACGCAACCCCCTCCACGCCCTCTCCACGAAAGCGGCCACTTTGTCAGGATCCTTCTTTCCGGGGAGCGACTCCACCCCGGAGGCGACGTCCACGGCGAAAGGCTCCGCCTCCGCGATGGCCCGTTCCACGTTCTCCGGAGTGAGTCCCCCGGCGAGTGCCCATGGCATGCCGCGCCCGGAAGCGTCCGGCCGACAGAGAAGATCCCCGAACCGGTCCCGGATCGTCTTCCAGGGGAGCTCCCGGCCCGTCCCGCCGTACTCCCCCGGACCGGCTGCGTCCACCAGGAACGCCTCGCACGGGTACGCCCGCAGCTCCTGGAGGTCCACCGTTCTTCCGGCATGGACCGCCTTCATGCGCCAGAGGGAGATGCGCCCGGCCGCCGCCGCCGGCTCGTCCCCGTGGAGCTGCACGCGGGAAATCCCGAGGCGACCGCAGAGCGCGGAGATCGCCTCCGGGAGCTCGTCGACGAACACCCCGACGACGACCGCCCGTTTCCCGACGGCGGACACGATTCCCCGGGCCGATTCCTCCCCCACGCAGCGGCGGGAACCCCGGTAGAAATTGATCCCCACCGCATCCGCGCCGCACGCCACGGCGTGTCTCGCGTCCTCCGGCGTGGTGACGCCGCAGATCTTGACGCGGAACATCCGCCGGGTTTATGCCCCGACCTTCGGAAGCCGGTGCAGCGCCTCGGCGATCTTCTCCTCAGGGTGTTCGTAGTCCTGCAGCCGCCCGTTGAGGAAGTCGTCGTACGCGGTGAGGTCGAAGAAGCCGTGGCCGCTCAGGTTGAAGAGGATCGTTTTCTGCTTTCCCTCATCGTCCGCCCGCTTCGCCTCCACGATGGCGGAATGGATGGCGTGGGACGATTCGGGAGCCGGGAGCAACCCCTCCGTCCTTGCGAAGATCACGGCGCTCTGGAACACCGCGGTCTGGTTGTACGCCTGCGCTTCCAGCAGTTTCTCGTGATACAGCTGGCTGACCAGCGGGGAGTCGCCGTGGTACCGCAGGCCGCCGGCGTGAATTCCCGCCGGGACGAAGTCGTGGCCGAGGGTGTACATCTTCACCAGGGGCGTCATTTGCGCCGTGTCGCCGAAATCGTACGCATAGACGCCTTTTGTCAGGGTCGGGCAGGAGGACGGCTCGACGGCGACGACCCGGGGGTTCTTCTTCCCCGCGATCTTGTCCCGGAGGAAGGGGAATCCGATCCCGGCGAGGTTGCTCCCCCCGCCGCAGCACCCGATCACCACGTCGGGATAGTCGTTCGCCATCTTCATCTGCTCCTGGGCCTCGAGTCCGATCACCGTCTGGTGCAGACAGACATGGTTCAGCACCGACCCGAGGGCGTAGCTGGTGTCTTCCCTCGTCGCCGCGTCCTCCACGGCCTCGGAGATCGCGATTCCCAGGGACCCCGGGGAATCCGGAGCCTGGGCCAGGATCCCCCGACCGGAGTTGGTGTCCTTGCTCGGCGATGCCACCACCTTCGCGCCGTACGTCTCCATCAGCATCCGGCGGTACGGCTTCTGGTTGTAGCTCACCTTCACCATGTAGACCTTCACTTCCAGCCCGTAGAAGCACCCCGCGATGGCCATCGCGGAACCCCACTGTCCCGCCCCCGTCTCCGTGGCGATCCGCTTCCGGCCCGACATCTTGTTGTAATACGCCTGCGGGATGGCGGTGTTCGGCTTGTGGCTTCCCGCCGGGCTCACCCCCTCGTACTTGTAATAGATCCGCGACTTCGTGCCGATCGCCTCCTCGAGGCGCTGGGCGCGGAACATCGGCGTGGGGCGCCAGAGGGCGTAGATCCTGCGGATCTCGTCCGGGATCGGAATCTCCCGCTGCATGGAGACTTCCTGCTCGATCAACGACATGGGGAAGAGGGGCGCGAGGTCGGCGGGGCCGATCGGCTGCCCGGTCCCGGGGTGCAGCACCGCCTGCGGCGGGTTGGGCATGTCCGCCATGACGTTGTACCAGGTCTTGGGAATGTCCGAGTCCTTGAGCAGGAATTTCACTTGCATGGGTTCGGCTCCTTCGCGGGGATAGTCCCGGTTATTTTCCCACGAACCGGCGTATCGTGTCAGCCGGATCGGTGCTCGTGACCAAAGTTTCTCCCACGAGGAACAGGCGCGCCCCCAGGGCGTGAAGGCGCCGCACCTGCGCGGGGTCGGAGATGCCGCTCTCCACGACCGGCACGGATCCCGGCGGTACGAGCGGGAGCAGCCGCTCCGAGACGGCGAGGTCCACGGACAGCGTCTTGAGGTCCCGGTTGTTGATTCCGATCAGCCGCGCGCCGGCCGCAGCGGCCGTCCCGAGCTCCGCTTCGTCGTGGACCTCCACGAGCGGTTCCAGGGCGTGCCGCCGCGCGAGGGCTGCCATTTCCCCCGTCCGGTCGCCCAGGACGCTGACCATCAGGAGAACCAGGTCCGCCCCGTGGGCCCTGGCCTCCGCCAGCATATATTCGTCCAGCAGAAAATCTTTCCGCAACAGGACCGCGCCGGGGCACGCCTCCCGCACGGCCGTGAGGTCGGCCAGCGCGCCCCCGAAATAACGGCATTCCGTCAGCACGGATATCGCCCAGGCGCCGCCGGCCAGGTAGGCCCGGGCCGCCTTCGGAGCGTCCATGTCCCTCCGGATCCACCCCCGGGACGGCGAGGCCCGCTTGATCTCCGCGATGATGCCGATCCCCCCGGGAAGGGTCGACAGCAGATCCCGGGCAGGGCCCCGATCCCCCGCCCTCCCGAGGAGTTCCGTCATCGGGACGCGGGATTTCCGACGGGCCAGCTCCTCCCGCACGCCCGCGAGGATGCGCTCGAGGTGAGCGCCCATCCCCCTTCAGCACCCCCCCTTTCGCCCGAGGATCCCGAGGAACGCCTGGAGCCGGTTCCGCGCCGCTCCGGAGTCGATCGACTCCTCCGCTTTCCGGACCCCATCCCGGATGTCTTCCGCCTTTCCTCCGGCCACCACCGCGAACGCCGCGTTCAGCAGGACCGCCTGACGCGCGGGACCAGGAGCCCCGGAGAGCACGTCCGAGAGGATTCCGGCGTTCGTCGCCGCGTCGCCGCCCTTGAGCGCCCCCAGCGAAACGTATTCGAATCCCGCGGAGCCTGGATCGAACAGGAATCGCCTGACCTTTCCCTCCCGGACATCCCATACGATGGTGGGCGCCGACAGGGAGACCTCGTCCAACCCGTCCGACCCGTGGACGACGAAAGCCCGCTTGTGGCCCGACTCGGCCAGAACACGGGCGTACGTCTCCCCCAGTTCCTCGCTGAACACCCCCACCACCTGGCAACGGACCCCCGCCGGGTTGCTGATGGGGCCGAGGATGTTGAAGATCGTCCGGACGGCGATCTCCCGTCTCGGGCCGATGGCGTATTTCATCGCGGCGTGGAACTTCGGGGCGAACATGAAGGTGATCCCCGCCTCGTCGAGGGCGCGCTGCACCCGGCCGGGGTCCGCATCGAGGTCCATGCCGAGCGCCTCCAGCACGTCCGCGCTCCCCGAGCGGCTGGTCACCGACCGGTTCCCGTGCTTGGCGACGGGGATCCCCGCCCCGGCCGCCACGAACGCGACGGTGGTGGAGATGTTGAACGTCCCGGCCCGGTCGCCGCCCGTGCCGCAGGTGTCGAGAACGTCCGCTCCTGCCGGGGGCACGATCCGGGTCGCCTTCTGCCGCATCACCTCCGCGGCTGCGGCGATCTCGGTGATGGTCTCGCCTTTCATGGCGAGGCCGGTGAGGAACGCGGCGATCTGGGCCGGCGTGGCCTCGCCCCCCATGATCATGCGCATGGCGTCCCGCATGCCGTCCGCGGACAGGTTCTTCCGGGC
>Ga0031653_10000174_pt1 | contig 12041 bp, 12 predicted proteins | sample FrelakmetBRP12BR_FD_55210 | JGI IMG/M metagenome (GOLD analysis project Ga0031653, IMG submission 55210) | Freshwater lake sediment microbial communities from the University of Notre Dame, USA, for methane emissions studies - BRP12 BR | ecosystem: Environmental > Aquatic > Freshwater > Lake >... | reverse complement strand
TTAGATCAGATTGTCCAATCCACTGAGGTGATCATGGATCGGATACGTTGGGGGTACGAGAAACTTTTAGAAGAAGAGGCTAAAGAACTCGTCTGGATGGTNCAATACAATACCATCATCAAAGCTTATGAGGTGGCAGAAAAATATGTAAAAGAACTTGATTATACAGCAGAGGATATTGAAGATTTCTGCTTTGCTTTGGAGAACACACAAAAAATTCCCTATCTCATCCCAGGCCCAGCGGGGGTTTACATTTCAGCATTATGTAACTATGCGAAGGAAGAAGAGATCGTCCTCAAACTTTCAGAGTTGAAGACGGAGATTAATCTGATTGGGTTTCGACTTTCCAAAGGGAAAAAGTTGATGATCGATGGAGACACCGGTGATTTTACAGGGATCGGCCTCGAGGGAGGGGAATTAGTCGTTGAGGGAAATGCAAAAAACTGGACCGGAGCAGGGATGAGGGGAGGGAAGATTTTAGTTAAGAAGAACATTGGCCTCCACACAGGGGAGTGGATGATGGGAGGAGAAATTTATGTGGGAGGAAGGGTGAGGGGATTGGGAAATATTGTGGAAGGGAAGGTTTATGAGAGAGATAAACTGGTTTATCCTGGCAAAGCGAGGTATCCCAATCTTTATTATTAAACAGGAAGAAAAGATTTAGATGATCATCAGAAAATAAGGATGAAAGAGCAAACCTATCAATCGATCATTGAAGAGATTTGGCCAAAATTGAAGAAAAAGCATCTCTACCCTGAAATCCCTATGCCGAGGATAAGGGAAGCCACGGATCCCAAACAGAGTGAAGCGGAAGAGCCCGAAGGCGTGGGGTTGGAGATGAAAGAGAAGCAGATGACCATCAATGGACCTTTTGTTTCACAAATGAAAGATAAGATGCCGGAGCCGCGGATCATTGAAGCTCTGCTCGATCATGGAATGACCCATTACACCTTTTGCCCATGGGATTTCCATACTCATCTCATGCTTTATGCGGAGGCTAAAAAAGTGACCGGGGATAAAGAATTGGCCAAGCAGGTGGCCAATTATTTTATCGATGTTATTGCGGATACGCATTGTGTCAGGAAGAGGCATACCGAGATTCCAGAACTGCATCGAAATTTGAAAAAAGGGACTGTCGAGGAAGTGATCGCCTTTCTTTATCAAAAGATTTGGGGAATCGACCTGGGAATTTCCCCTTCCAAAATGAGTGTCAAAGGACATGGAGATATTGTCAGAAGGCTTGCGCGCATTCCTTATTTGGATCGTTCTCGGTGGGGAGAGAGTATTAAAAAGTTTGCACGTTCTCTCAAACCCCTTCTCCTTGAAGAACAAAAAGAAAAAGAGGCCAAAGGAGGGAAAGGAGAACGGAATCCTCAAGGAGAACATGATTTAAACCACTATTCCAACGAAGAGATCGATCAAGGGCTGAGAGATTATGCAAAACAGACCATGGCTCTCTCTGAATTTAAAGAGGTTGTGGAGGACTTTTCTGATGAATTAAAAGGTGCGGGTTACGGAATGGAAGGAGGAATGGGAAGAGGTCAAAGGAATCCCATCGATGCGGATGTCCTTTTCTATATGAAGTTAGCAGAAAATTATTCAATTCCTCTGAAGAAACTCCCTCTAAATGAAAAAGGGTCTCTGCATCCCCATGCTCATTCTCCTTGGGAGATTGGGTCGCCCTATCAAGATGTAGATATTTGGACCAGTTTCGGAAAGATCATGCCTGGCATCACTCAGATTTGGACTAAAAGGGAGGGGAAAGGGAGAGGGAGAGTAGAAGGTTCTCCGGATTGCCTAATTGCCATCGATTCTTCAGGAAGCATGATTAATCCTCGAAAGAGTCTCTCCTATGCCGTTCTTGGGGCAGCCTGTGCCACCAATGCCTATCTCCAAAATAATTCAAAAGTAGCGGTCTATAATTTCAGCGATGCCCCGATGGGAGGAAAGGATATCTTAGATTATACCGACCGGCGGGAGGACCTCTACCGGGTCCTTTGCAAATATTTTGGTGGAGGGACGGCCTTGGATTTAGAGGATTTAATGCCATTGATCCAAGGAAGGAAAAATCCAGATTTCTTCATTATTACCGATATGAAGATTACTAACCTGGAGACATTAATCGGATTTTTTGGACAGATTCAAAATCGAGTAACCGCTGTTCATATTGGGGACAATCCTTATGCCGCTCGATTTGAAAAGGCCGTTGAGAAGAAGAAAAACATCAGCATCTATACAGTCAAACGAAAAGAAGATATCCCCCATATTGTTCTCGGAAGGATCAGGGATTATTTTAATCCCACTCATATAAAAAATTCTTGACTCTTATCCTTCCAATCCTGTAGTTTATTCCCATAACATGTTCTCTTCATTGAGGAGTGTGGGAAGGAAGGATCGTCCCTTCCTATTGATTAAGGGAGATGCTCATTGAATTCAGAAATCCTAGAAGCCAGGTATACGCATGAAGAGATTGTTCGGAAATATAATTGGATTGCCCCGATCTACGATTTGTTTGGAATCTTGATGGAATCAAAAGCCCGCCAACGAGCTTTAGAGATCGCTGCGATTCAAGATGGAGAGAAAATTTTAGAAGTCGCCCTTGGAACAGGACTCAATTTTATCGAAATACTGAAGAGGAATCCGAACGGATGGGTGGATGGAATCGATGTCTCCATGAAAATGGTGGAGAAGGCAAGAAAAAGAATTTCTAAAACTAGACAAAATAATTATACGCTTCATCTATGTGATTGCCGCCATCTTCCTTTTGAAGATGAAACATTCGATGCGCTTATGAACCAATATCTCTTGGATATCCTTCCGGTCGAAGATTTCGTTCCCATTCTTTTGGAATTTAGAAGAGTTCTAAAAGATGGAGGCAGAATGGTGTTAGTCAACATGACTAAAGGGGAGAAATGGTTAAATCAAATTTATGAAGGAATTTATAAACTAAAACCTCCACTTTTAGCAGGATGTAGGGGTGTGATGGCCCAACCCTTCTTAGAAGAGATTGGATTTAAAGAATTTCAAAGGGAATTTGTATCACAGCTTGGATTTCCATCCGAGGTGCTGAGAGGAATAAAGAGAAACGGGTTGGGACAATAATGAAAATAACTTCTAAAAATTATTAAGATTTATAATGCTTAAAGATTAGGCATTATGCTAAAAAATTGTAGAATAGGCCATTTTTAGATTAAAAAATAGAGGTTTTCAACAGGCTATTCACAAATAATGTGGGAAACAAACACAACTTGTCAACTTTATTATTAAATTCAAAAGGGATCAGTTAGAGGAGGGCTATAACTGATCCCTACCAGTACATCAAATGGGGGTGAAACAAGGAGGTGATATGGTTTGATGNACCGGCTGAATTAATAATAATATATTATGAGAAAAAAATCAAACTTTAGAAAATGATTGGCATAAGATTTGCTGAGGTAAAAGTGATGATAAAAACATTATTGATTATTTCATTTATCGTGTTTATTTCTGGAATCTCCTTTGCCGAGGTTTATAAATGGGTGGATGAAAAAGGAGTGGTCAATTTTACAGATGACATTCTCCAAGTCCCAGAGAAATATCGACCCAAAGCTGAAAAAATGGGATTGCCGGAAGGGAAAGAAGAAACAAAAGGGGAAGGAGAGTCAACATCCAAGAAGAAAGAGGAGGTTTATAGAGACCGGTTAGGAAGGGGAGAAGACTATTGGAAGGGAAGGGTGGAGGAGTGGAAAAAGAAATTAAAGGATTCTCAAGAGAGATTGGAGTCCTTGAGGACTAAATATAATGAATTGACGGAAAGGGTCAATGATTCCAGGAGCACAGCTGAGAGAGGAAATCTTCGACGGGAGAGAGATCAGGTTAAGAATGAAATGGATCAAAATAAAATTCAAATTGAAGAAGCCAAGAACATGCTAGACAAAAAGATACCAGAAGAAGCTGAACTTTATAAAGCAAGGCCTGAATGGTTAAAACAGTGAAAACATTACATAGGGTAGATAAAAAGTATCCAATCAATAAAAATTAATTCATAAATTGATAACCCCCCAGTTTTAAAAGAGATATTCTCTTTACACCTTTTTTAGATCATTTTTTTAATAAAAAGTGTGACAATTTGTGGNAAACATTAAAAAGTGATTGAATTGGTATCCTTTTTGCTTNGTTTTTATTTAAGCTAGAACTGATAAAATATTGCCCAAAGTCTGAATGAAAAGAGTAGGCTGTTACGGAGAGGGGACAAATGGCATTTAAAATGCAATTTTTAATAAGGGTTTAATAAAATGAAACAAACTAATCAATCTAATCCACATAACAAAATGGGTGTCCTCGCTATCGAGAAGAGGAAACACCCGAGGTTTAGTGTTGAATTGCCACTTGATTATTCCCGTGTGGAAGGGAAAGGGACTTTCGGAGGGATGGTTGCGAATGCAAGTGAAGGTGGACTCCTCGTTTATTTACCAGAAAGAATCGACCTAGGGACTTTATTGAAAATTGAACTATTTTATGTAAGAGGATTAGAATTGGACACTATTAAAGCAGTGGTAAAAGTGGTTTGGTCTGATATGGCAGCCAGAGAAAGTTGGGGAGAACACCGATATGGATTAAAATTTGAATATATAGATGAAAAAGACTTCGGTAGATTGACGACGTTATTAAAGGAGGTGGGAAAATAACAAGTCAAGATTATTTAATAAAATGTTCTTTTCTGAAAACGACAAGCCTAGAATAAAAAATATGTTGAACTATTTTAAAAAATTATATAAAAATAAGGTGAAGAAAATAAATCAGCCCTGTGCGGACATCGCCGGGAGGGGGTCCTAAGATTTGGGTTCTCAAGAAAGGGACCAGAAGTCTCCCTGGATACGACATAGGAAAAACCACTCGNTATAGAAAGAACACCATGTATAAATTAGATCAAGAAGAAGGGAGATACAGAGTCCTCCTCCTAGGCGTTGGGGGAAACAGGAAAGAAGAAATAGATTCCTTTTGCTATAACCTTTCTAAAAATTATAGTATCCCTCTCCCACTTTTAAAAAAAATTGCTGACCGTTGTCCCATCATCCTCAAAAAAAATCTATCTCTAAAAAAAGCGGAGTTNCTTGGAAAAACCCTCAAATCATTCGGGGCGAACGTTTCGGTTGAANAAAGAAGAAATGACCCACCCATCTCTCTCGAATTCCAGGAATTGGTACCACATCAGATAGCTTTGGAATCTTCATATCTCCGAAAGGCACCCAGAGGAACATGGAGTGTCATCGGCAGGATAAAAAATATATCGGATGAGATGTTGAGTGATACCTGGGCACTCATTCAACTCTTTGATGTCCTCGGAGAATTTATTACCTTCGAAGAAGCTCCTCTCCCCATCAATCCTCTCCCTCCTGATGAGACATCTCCTTTTAAGGTCATTTTTGAAGGGGACTTTACCCTTAAAAGGATTTCCGTTGCATTTAAAAATGCCTCAGGGCAACCCCTCCCAGCGGTGGATAAGAGAAAAAAGAAGGAATGGGTGGAGGTGGAAATTAACGATGAAGATGAACATTTCTTTTCAATTCCGTCAAGATCATCAGAGGTTGAAAAAAGGTCCGACATCATTGAGTTGGCCAAACCGACAGAAGAAATGGTCACGGAAAGCCAGATGAAAATTTCGATGGAGAACATTCCCCCGTTCGCAGAGGCCTTGGATATTAGCCTCGGGGAAGCGATAAGAGAAGACCAGGCAGGAATGGAGGAAGAGATCCCTGAGAAAACTTTTCTACTGACTCTTGAAGAAGATCTTTCAGAGAGGGCGTTTGAGCCTTCGACCAAAGATTTGGAAATCACTCAGAATTTTTCGGAAGGAAATGAATATTATGAAAGGGAGGGATCAAAAAGTCCATTCGAACTTGAGACATTTCAAACAACCCCCTCCACGACATCAGAAGAGTTGGGAGAAACAGCAGGGGAAGAGACGGTTTTGGGGAATTTAGAACCTTCCCCAGAAGATAAAGAAGGTACTAAAGGATCGACCTTTAATACATCTGTATTTGAAGAAGCCACCCAATTGTTAGAAAATATTTCTGAAAAAGCCAAAGAGGTCGAGGAAGAACAAAAAATAGAAGGGGAAATTGAGGGAAGAGTAGAAGAAGAGAGCTTCCCCTACTTCTCCTGGATAGAAAATTTCAAGGATGCGGTGGAGAAATTTTACCAAAGACCTCGTGATATTTTTTCGATGTGGTTTGAAGAATGTCGAAAGGAGGGGAGATTTATAAATTCCCTTCACGGCCTTTTGACCATATTGGTTCATTCCAGGTTTGATCAGGGGGATCCGTCTCACCAAGCATTGGGAAATACCCAAAGGGTATTTAGAATTGTCGTTCAGCCGAATCTCCTTCTTGAAGAGATTCCCTGTCTTGAAGGGACCACCTTTGAGGCTGGAGAGGTTTGGAAAGATCTCTTTCATAGAGCACTCCCAAAAATCCAACAAATTGGAAATGCTATCCTAGAAAAAAGTAAATGGAATGCTTTTGATCTAGAGCGCTTAATCCAAGTCATCCCACATATGGGACATCAAAATAGCCGATTAGCGATCCGATCAATCCAGGAATTGATTCCAGATATTGTTGAAGTTGATTTTTCCAATACCCCCGTTGTTATTGAGGAAAGTCTTTACCGAGTGGCCTCTCGTTTAGGTATTGTGGATCCCCATTTTGACTCTTTCCAAGGTAGGAATTCAATAGGAGACGTTAAAATTCAATCTTTTGCCAACACGGTTTTTCCCGAGAAGCCAGTGAAGATCGAAGAACCCATGTCCTGGATGGGGATGGAGGAAGGACGAGGAGGGCATTGTTTCCGCATTCAACCACGATGCGAGGGTTGCCTTTTCGAGACCTTCTGCCCGAGGTTTTATCCTCACTTTAACCCATCAGAAAAAGGGATGAGGGAGTGATTTAAAAGAGGAAAAGTGGCAGAGAAACAGGAAATGAAATCCCATGTAGGGGTAGTCAATTTAGAAAGGAGGAAAAATCCACGGTTTTCTATTGATTTGCCGATCGAGTATTACCTTATCCCACCTACCTTTAGTGATAAGGGCCGAGTTCTTAATGCCAGCGAAGGGGGATTATTGGTGTATCTTCCGCAACAGATAGGAATTGGACAACGTCTAAGTATAAAACTTTTTTTTGCATCGGGTCCACATCTAAATTCTATTGAGGTGGTGGCAGAGGTCGTTTGGGTAGATATCCATTTGGGAAAAGAGTGGGGGGATTATCGATGCGGAGTTAAATTTATTGATATCTCATCCGATGACCTCAGCAAATTGAAAAATTTTTTAAAAAGCCTTTTAGAATAACTTTTCCCCGATCGTTCTTCAAAGGTAACGTCATTCATTCACTTGTCAAATTCAAAAAGAAATTTTATAATGGACTCAAAGGAGTTCAGACATGAGTGGGAAAAGTAGTTTTCCTTACCGGAAATACGATCGGAAGCCACATCCTCATATTGTTAAACAAATTTTAGAGGATAGTGAATTGATCGAGATGATGAAAGAGGCTCTTATTAAAGAAGGGAGAGCTTGCCCTTTTTGTCATCGGAAGTTAAAAGATGAATCCAAATCAAGGGAAATTTGGTAAAAAAGATAAAAAGAGATGACTCCAAAATAAAAGTCACCTCTTTTTTATTTTGGACTGGTGGTCTAAAAAATCAGTTAGGAACTATTTTTTTCGTCAACCAGAATATTTTAAATATCATCATCTGGAAATTCCCGAGTAAAGGAGAACTGAAAAGGTTTAGATATAAACATATCGGCTGCCTCCTTTACTCCCCCTGCAGGAATGGTGAAAGGTAGTGAGACGATGAAGATGGCCGTCCCAACGATTCCTGCAGCCACCCCAAAGGGCCTCGCTAAAATCAAATCCATAGCGCTCCATCCTTGACCAATAGGATCATCCTTCGCCCAATTCTCTCCAGCCCAACCTGTCGAAGAAAGACACCCCATCACCATAGAAAAAACCAGAAAAAAGAGAAAAATCTTTTTAAATCCTTTCATAAATAAATCCTCCTTTTTATCGAATTCTGTATAAAAGTTATCAAAATTAAAGAAGTTTGTCAATCCCTTCCAGAAAAGAATTGTAGGGTGGTGATGATACTAAATTTAATGAAGTGTTTTTATCTTCCAGGATGAAAACTCCTTTACTATGAATAGTTTAAAAATAAGTAAATAGATTTTCATGAGACAGAGATGAGCGAATATAAATTCTTTTACAGACGTTATCATCGATTTACCCAAATAGGGAGACAACTTCTCGGGAATTTAAAGATGAGTTCATCATATTTGATACGATACGTAGCCGGTACAGGGATTAACACAGTAAATCGAGGGAGGAAAAAAGATAAAAATTTTATCAATAGAGATCGAGTCATAAAAGTAAAGGATGCAATTTTTTTGCCAAACCAGCAAATGATATCGGAACAAAGTTAACTATTTGATATTTATATGTAATTTTATTTAGAATTGAAGAATTTCTACGAGTGGAGGGTTTTAAAAATGACAAAGTTTGTTATTTGTATATAAATTGTCAATTTGGATTCTGACTTTTCAAATTAAATCTTAATCTCATCAAAGGGTGTTCGGTCCATTCGCCAACCGAAATTGGATTGCCCAGTGATAGTGATTCATTTCGACTTTAAAGATTAGTAGGGTTCTTGAAAATACTTGACAATTGGGTCAAAAGTCGCTATATCTATTCAAAATTCAAAGGGATATTTTTGTTTTTTTCATAAAAGTATGGAATGGACATTACTTCTCAATTCTACTTTTGAGCCATTAAAAGTGGTGACCTGGAAAAAGGCAATCATTATGGTGATGCTAGAAAAAGTAGAGGTGATTGAAGAATACGATCGCATGATTCGTGGGGTTAGCTTTTCCTTGCGCCTTCCTGCCGTGATTCGATTAAATCGTTTTATTAAAAGGAAAACTCCTATCGTTAAATTTTCCCGTCAGAATCTCTATGTCCGGGATCGGGGAAAGTGCCAGTATTGTGGTACCCCTTTTGAGCATAGGGAATTGACGTATGACCACGTCATTCCACGCTCAAAGGGTGGGCAAACAGAATGGACCAATGTCGTGACCTGCTGCACGGCCTGTAATCTTAAAAAGGGCGGGAGGACACCCGAAGAAGCCGGGATGTCGCTGATCCGAAAACCCAGAGCGCCCATTTGGATTCCCCTCTTACCGATAAGCCTTGGAATCAAAGAGACCCCGGATCCCTGGAAGGATTATCTCTACCTTAATGTAGAGTTGGCCTCATAATTATTTATTATGGAGATCAATACTCCTAACCTATCTTTCGATTCACAGGGTCAGCCGGAAGGCCCCCTCAAAGCTCATTATAGAAATAAAGGATGGATCATGTTCAGCGAAGGGATGGAATGCAATGAAATATCTCTGGGCTCCGTGGAGGATGGATTATATTCTAAGAAAAAAGAAAAAGGGTTGTTTTTTCTGTCAAAAACTTAAAGAGAAAAAGGATGTAAAAAACCTGATCCTGTATCAGGGTGAGTATGTGTTTGTGATCATGAATAAGTATCCCTATACCAACGGTCATTTGATGGTCGTCCCCAAACGCCACTGTCTTGATTTGGAAGAATTAGATCATAACGAATTAAGAGAGGTTTTCGACTTAATGAAGGCCTCCGCTCAGGTGCTGAAGACAAACCTTCGTCCACATGGATTCAATATTGGGATGAATATTGGGAAAGTGGGTGGGGCTGGAGAAGGACATCTTCATCTTCATATTGTCCCGAGGTGGGCAGGAGATACCAATTTTATGCCAGTCATTGGGAAGACGAAGATCGTCCCCGAATATTTAGAAAAAACCTATCAAAAGCTTCACTCCACCTTCATGAATCGTTTAAGAAAAAAAGAGGGAACAGAGAGGAGGAAGAAAAAGTGAGATGGTTCAAGACCTTGCTTTTGATATTGGCTTTTTTTGTTGCGGTCCTTTTTGCAATTCAGAATGGAAGCGACGTCACCCTTCGTTTCGTTTTCCCTATAGAGCATTATCGATGGTTTGAAATTCCTCAAGCCCCCCTCCCTCTTTTCTTGGTGATCTTTTGCTCCATATTTCTGGGGGTATTCATCGGAGTGATGGGTGATATGGTGAAACACATTCAACTCAAAAAGACACTTCGTCAAAATCGAAAAACGATCGAGAGGTTGGAACGAGAAATTCAATCCATTCGAGTTCCGGGTTTGGATCAACCATCTTTTCTTAAGAAAGATGGTTGATCTTTTAAACAGTAAAAGGAATTTGATCGTTTCATGAAGGTAATTTCACTAAGGCTCGATAAAATTTTTCTTGCATTTCAAGGGGAGTTGTAGTACATTTAATTTAATTAGTTGGTCTGCTGAAAAAGCGGGCTATGAGCCCGCTTTTTTTTTAAAACTCAGTGGTTCAGCAATGATACCAAAGGAAATTGTGGAACGGGTACAGACAATCATTGACCCCATCCTTTCTCAGGAAGGATTGGAGTTGGTGGATATCGGATTTCGAAGAGAATCAAAAGGATGGGTTCTTCGTCTCTATCTGGACAAAGAAGGAGGGATCACCCTTGACGATTGCACCCGGATGAGTCACGAGGTAGGGAGGAATTTGGATATAGAGGATTTCATTCAGGCCCCTTACACGTTAGAGGTTTCCTCTCCAGGATTGACCCGCTCGCTCAAAACCCAAACGGACTTTATAAAAAATTTCAACAGTTTGATCAAATTGAAAACCTTGGATCCTATTGATCATCGACGGAACTTTAAAGGGAAACTCTTAGGAATTTCCGAGAACAAAATTAAAATAGAAAGTGATGGAGGGATTTTTGAGATCCCTCTCAATAATGTGGCAAAAGCGAATTTGGAAATAAATCAAGAGGAGCTGCGAAAGAAACGCCATACCAAATAAAATACCGTTTTTAGAAAGCCTCCTCAACCCCTGGTGAAAGGAGCTTTATTTAAAAAGGGAGAGAAGAATTATGCCATCCAATCTCAATTATGTGATCGAACAAGTGGGAAAGGATAAAGGGATTGACCGGAAGGTGATTATCGAAGCCTTAGAACAAGCCGTCCTGACAGCTTCGAGAAAGAAATATGGGCACCAGGGAGAGATCGAAGTCCACTATAATGAGGAAGTGGGGGAGGTGGAACTCTTCCAATTCAAGCAGGTTGTGGATGAGGTGACGAATCCATCGACAGAAATCTCTCTGAAAGAAGCAAGGGAATTGGATAACGAAGCCCAAATCGGAGACAGCCTCGGGGTTAAACTGAATACAGACTTCGGACGCATCGGAGCCCAGACAGCGAAACAGGTGATTATCCAGAAGGTGCGAGACGCTGAACGGGAGAATGTCTATAATGAATTTAAGGATCGAAAAGGAGATTTAGTCAGTGGGACCGTACAGCGAATGGAAAAGGGAAATCTGTATATCAGTATTGGCAGAGCAGAGGCTATCCTCTTCTCAAAAGAACAGATTCCTGGAGAGACGTATCGACAGGGAGAGCGGTTTCGAGCTTATATTCTTGATGTACAAAAAAACTCAAAGGGCCCCCAAATTTTTCTTTCCAGGACACACCCAGGGTTTTTAATCAAATTGTTTGAGATGGAGGTGCCTGAGATCTCTGAAGGGGTGATCAAAATCATCAGCGCTGCTCGGGAACCGGGGGAGAGGGCAAAAATCTCCGTCTATAGCTCGAATCGGGATGTGGATCCCGTGGGAGCCTGTGTGGGAATGAAAGGTTCGAGAGTTCAGAATGTCGTCCAAGAACTTCGAGGGGAACGAATTGATATCATCCCTTGGTCCCAGGATCAGGCCAAATATGTATGTAATGCTTTGGCCCCGGCTAAAATCTCCCGGGTTTATATTGATGAAGAGAATAGACATATGGAAGTGGTTGTAGCAGATGATCAACTTTCCCTGGCTATCGGAAAGAAAGGTCAAAATGTCCGATTAGCTTCTAAGTTGACCGGTTGGAAAATCGATATTAAGAGTGAGTCCAGGATGGAAAAAATCTCCAGTGAAAT
>Ga0031653_10000173_pt1 | contig 12066 bp, 8 predicted proteins | sample FrelakmetBRP12BR_FD_55210 | JGI IMG/M metagenome (GOLD analysis project Ga0031653, IMG submission 55210) | Freshwater lake sediment microbial communities from the University of Notre Dame, USA, for methane emissions studies - BRP12 BR | ecosystem: Environmental > Aquatic > Freshwater > Lake >... | reverse complement strand
TTGTGATTGGGAAAATAATTCGGATTTATAAGAATAAACTAAGGCCCCGTCTTAAGAAGATACTCGTCGGGCTCGTCATTTTCTTTGTCGTCTTTACCCTCGTTGGTTTTTTTGTTATCCCTCCTATCTTAAAATCTATTTTAATTAAGAAACTTTCGGAGAACCTCCATCGCGAGGTCTCGATCACTCAAATCAAAGTAAACCCCTATACCCTCTCTTTGACCGTCAGAGGGTTCAAGGTGAAGGATCGTAAAGAATCAGAAACCTTTTTCTCCTTTGATGAGCTCTTTGTCAATCTCCAGAGCCTCTCTGCTTTGAAATTCGCCCTGGTTTTTAAGGAGATCCGGTTGACGAATCCTTTTGTAAAAATTAGTCGTCATCCGGACCTATCCTATAATTTCTCCGATCTGCTTGAAAAGAAGGCGGAGACCCCACCTGCAGAGAAAGCAGAGACCCCACCTGCAGAGAAAGCAGAGAAAGGAAAACCATTAAGGTTTTCCTTAAATAACATTCAGCTTATCAATGGGAGGATTGATATATGGGATGGCCCCAAACAGACCCAGCATACGGTAAGAGAACTGAATATCGGCGTTCCCTTTTTATCCAATATTCCCTCTCAGATTGATATTTTTGTCCAACCCGCTTTTTCCGCTAAAATTAATGAGACACCCTATAAGATTCAAGGAAATACAAAACCATTTGGAGACACCCTTGAAACCGTTTTTGACATCAACATCAACGACCTGGACATCCCTTATTATCTTGCCTATCTTCCTATGAAATTAAATTTTAAGATCGTCTCCGCTTTTCTCGATGTCAAGACAAAGGTTTCGTTTCTTCAACACCGGGATAAACAGCCCTCCTTAACCGTGACGGGAAATGTCTCCTTAAAAAAAGTGGCGCTGGACGATGATAAAAAAAATCCTTTATTCAGATTGCCTCTCCTCGATATCGGAATTGCTCCGACAGAACCTCTCAGGCAGGTGATTCACCTATCAAAGATTTCCATCCAGTCGCCAGAACTGGAAATACGCCGTGATGAAAAAGGAGGCCTCAATGTTCAAGCCCTCTTGCCTGAAAAGAGCGAGACGAAACCCGCTCCTAAGAAGGGCGAAGATTCAGCCCCTTTGGTCTTGGATATCGATGAAATACAACTTAATGGCGGGAAGGTCTCTTTCTCTGATCTTTCCAGAAATAAACCCTTTAAAACGATCTTAAATCCGATAGAGCTAAAGGTTGATCATTTCAGCAACGGCAAGGACAAGAAATCCGCGTATGTTCTTTCTCTTAAGACTGAAGCCAAAGAAGATATCAAGCTTGAGGGCGAATTTTCGATGGACCCGCTGGGAGCAGGAGGGGCCTTAGAAATCAAATCTGTTCCGTTAAAGAAATATGCACCTTACTATCAGGATACCATTCTCTTTGACATTGAGGATGGTCGCCTTGACTTCTCTACCCGCTACAAATATGCCAAAGGTGAGAAAGAACCAGAGGTCTTCCTTTCAGGGATGTCCCTCATCCTCAACTCTCTTCGTCTTAAGAAAAGTGAAGAGAATGAAGACTTTGTTAAGATTCCCAACTTTTCAGTCAGCGAGACTGAGGTTGATCTAACCAAGAAGGAACTCAAAGTCGGCAGAATTTCAACACAAAAAGGGGACCTTCTTGTCAAACGTTTTAAAAATGGCGATTTGAATCTCCTCAAGCTCTTTCCTCCTCCATCAGTATCCCAATCGGCATCCCAAGAAAAACCTGTGGAGGACAAAACAAAGGTTCCTGAAAAACCATGGACCGTCTTACTGAAAAATTTGTCGGTTGATGGTTATACGATTCGAGTGGAAGATCAAACACCCGTTGAACCTGTTACGATGATTGTAGAAGATTTTAAACTGTTAGGAGAAAATATCTCGACCGCAAAAAATAGCAAGGGTAAACTCTCCCTTGACCTTCTTTTGAACAAGAAGGGAACCTTTTCCATGGCAGGGATGGTTGGCATCGATCCTGTCGCAGCAGATTTAAAGATGAATTTAAAAGGCTTAGAAATCGGGCCCTTCCAGTCTTATTTTACAGATAAAATAAAAATCACCTTGACTGACGGCGCCTTATCAACGGCCGGCAGCCTTTCCTTAGGGATGCCGGAAAACAAGGAATTTAAAATGACCTACCGGGGGGAAGCCTCTTTAACCCATTTTGCATCCATTGATAAGCAGAATGCCGAAGACTTCCTGAAGTGGGAATCTCTCTCTTTAGATGATCTGAACGTTGGGCTGAATCCTCTCTTGATCGATGTCAAAGGAATCTCCCTGACCAATTTCTATACTCGCCTGGTCATCCATCCGAATGGATCACTGAATCTTCAGGAAATTATGGTAAAGGAGGAGCCAAAGAAAGAGAAAGAAGCCTCTCCTCCTGTGCCACAGGAGAAGGCGGTTTCTTCGCAGAAAGAAAAGGAGCCTACTAAAAATATCAAAATCGGAACGGTTACCCTGCAGGGAGGGAGGGTTGACTTCTCGGACCAATCCCTCAAACCGGAATATTCGGTAAAACTGACCGAGATCGGAGGAAGGGTGTCCGGGCTTTCCTCCGAAGAGACGACCCTGGCTGATATGGAGCTCCGGGGGAAACTGAATGATTATGCTCCCCTTGAGATCACAGGCAAGATCAATCCTTTGAAAGAAGACCTCCAGGTCGATTTAAAAGTCCGGTTTAAGGATATGGACCTCAGTCCGATGACCCCATATTCCGGGAAATATGTTGGGTATACCATTGAGAAGGGTAAGCTCTCTTTCGACTTAAGCTATCTGATTAATAAGAAAAAACTCGATTCTCAGAATCATATCTTTCTGGATCAGTTTACCCTTGGGGAAAAAGTGGAAAGTCCTCAGGCGACGAAGTTGCCCGTCAGGCTTGCCATTGCTCTTCTGAAGGATCGAAAGGGAGAGATCAAACTGGACATCCCTGTGTCAGGGACTCTGGATGATCCTAAATTCAGCGTATGGGGAATCATCTTGAAGATCCTCATCAATCTGATTGCGAAGGCCGCCACCTCACCTTTTTCACTTCTTGGGGCCATCATTGGAGGGGGAGAAGAACTCAGTTTCGTCGAGTTTGAATACGGAAGTCCTGTGGTCACCGAACCGAATGCGAAAAAACTGAATGCCATTGCAAAGGCTCTTCATGATCGACCTTCTCTCAAAATGGATATCGAGGGCCATGTGGATATGGAAAAAGACAGAGAAGGGTTAAAACAGGTTCTGTTCAACAGAAAACTGAAGGCGCAAAAATTGAATGAGATAGTGAAAAAAGGACAGCCTGCCGTTCCTTTGGATGAAGTGGGAATCGAAAAACCGGAATACGACAAATATCTGAAAATGGCTTACAAAGAGGAGAAGTTCCCAAAACCAAGAAATGTTCTGGGCATGGCCAAAGATATCCCTGTCCCTGAAATGGAAAAATTAATCCTGACTCATTTAGAGGTCAGGGAAGGGGATCTGAGGACCCTTGGTTCTCAGCGGGCCATGAAAGTAAAAGAAGCCATCGTAAAATCCGGGCAGGTTGAGCCAGAGAGAATATTCATTCTTGAACCCAAATCTCTTGCTCCGGAAAAGAAAGAAAAGCTGAAAGAGAGCCGTGTCGATTTTAAGCTAAAATAATCAAGAAAACTCCATCAGAAAAAATCGTAAAGGAGGATCTGGAGATGCTAAAGGAATTTAGAGAATTTGCTTTGCGGGGAAATGTGTTGGATATGGCGGTCGGAATCATCATTGGAGCAGCCTTCGGCACCATTGTAAATTCACTCGTTCAAGACGTGATCATGCCGCCCATTGGTCTGCTTCTCGGGAATGTTGATTTTTCCAATATTTTTATTGTCCTCAAGGAAGGCAAGGTGGCCGGACCTTACGCCTCAGTAGCCATAGCAAAGTCAGCAGGGGCAGTGACGATCAACTTTGGAGTGTTTGTAAATACCATCATTACTTTTCTCATCGTTGCCTTTGCGGTGTTTCTCCTTATTCGGACTATTAATAGATTGAGGCGTCAAGAGGAAGCCCCTCCTCCTGTGCCAACAACCAAAGAGTGCACGTATTGTTTCTCCTCTATTCCGGTAAAAGCAACCCGTTGTCCACAATGCACTTCTGAACTGAAAGCGGGTTGAAAGAGACTGGTCGACCCTATCCTCGTTTGCATTTCAACCTTTCGTTAACAAGAAAGGGGAAGGAAGAACGGTTATGATGTCATCCATCATCCATTTCTTCAAGATGGGCATATGGGAAATCCGTTTAAAAGACACCCCTCCCATAAAAACCTTTTTCGTTAAATATCTCCGTATCATGCTTTTGGCAGCCCAAGGATTTTTTAGGGACCACTGTCAAAAGACGGCATCGGTCTTGACCTATTATTCTCTACTCAATGTCGTTCCGGTGGTTGCCGTAGCCTTTGCCATTTCTAAGGGCTTCGGTCTTGAAAAAATGATCGAAAAACAGATTCTCCAGATGGCGGAAAAGGCAAACTGGCAGGCGGACATCACAAGCCAGATTCTTGCGTTCTCTCACAACCTTCTTGATCAGGCCAAAGGAGGGTTGATCGCCGGTGTTGGCGTGGTCTTACTCTTATGGACGGTGATATCCATTCTGGGAAAAATAGAGGAGTCCCTCAATGATATATGGGAGGTTAAAAAATCAAGGACCATTGTAAGAAAATTTAGCGATTACATTGCCATCATGGTTTTCGCTCCGGTTCTTATGATTATTTCCAGCAGCGCCACCGTCCTTTTAGCCAGCCAGCTGAAAGTGATCGTCAATAAAATTGCCTTTCTCGGAATTTTTAGTTCAGCGATTCTGTTTCTCTTGAACCTGTTGCCTTATGTCTCCATCTGGGCTCTGTTCACCATGCTCTATCTGGTCATGCCCAATACCAGAATTCCGCTCAAGTCGGCCATTTTGGGAGGGATCTCGGCAGGGACGATTGCCCAGGTCGTTCAGTGGTTTTATATAAAATTTCAGATTGGAGCTGCAAGTTACGGCGCCATTTACGGTAGCTTTGCAGCCCTGCCCCTTTTCTTGGGGATGCTTCAAATGAGCTGGATGATTGTCCTTTTCGGAGCAGAAATTTCTNATGCCAATGAACATTATGAAACGTTCGGATTTCAACCAGATTATTCCCGAGCCAGCTTCTCCTCCAAAAGGTTCCTCACCCTTAAGATATTTCACCTGGTGACCAAGAAGTTTTCTCAAGGAGAAAAAGCATTAGACGCCATACAGATTGCAGAGCTGTTGGAAATTCCGGCTCGCTTTGTGAGGCAACTCCTTCAAGAATTGATCGATGTTGGGCTTGTCGTTGAAACAACAGGCGGAACTAAAAATCAAGTCACTTTTCAGCCCGGGCGGACGATAGAAAACCTTACCGTAAAAGAGGTACTCGATGCCTACGAGCGGCGTGGAATCCCCTATGACACTGTCTTTCAATCGGATAAGGAAGAGAATATCTCCGAAGTCGTCAAAAAAGCGCCCGGAAATGTCTTGATAAAAAATATAGGATGAGAGAGAACGATGAGCTCCTTAAGCCGGGCGTCATGTGTTTTGATTGTTTTATTGCTTTTTTCTTCAAGAACCGCCATCACTCAAAACTCACTTGACAGGGAACTGCCCCGATCCATCCATGTTGGCGGGTTAGAACGAACTTATCAGTTGCATACCCCATCTTCATATGATCCCTCCCGATCCTTGAGCCTTGTCATTCTCCTTCACGGAGGCGGAGGAACGGGCCAGGGGATGGAGAAGCTGACCCTGGGCGGGTTTAACCGTCTGGCGGACAGAGAAGGGTTTATCGTCGCCTACCCGGATGGCATTGAGAAACACTGGAACGATGGACGGGGCCTTGAGGCCTATCTTGCCCATCGAGAAAATATCGATGATGTCGGCTTTATCTCTGCCCTAATTGAACACCTCATCAGGACTCTGAATGTTGATCCGAATCGTATCTATGTGGGAGGCATTTCCAATGGCGGACAGTTTTCCCAGCGCTTAGCCTGTGAACTCTCAAATCGAATTGCGGCGATCGGGGTAGTGGCCATCCATTTACCAGAGCACCTTCCCTCATCTTGTGCTCCGAAGAGGCCTGTTTCCGTATTGATGATACCCGGGACAGAGGATCCCCTCGTACCTTGGGAGGGCGGAGAGATCGGGTTCAGGAGGGGCCGGAAATTCGGAAGGGTTCTGTCCGTTCCTGAATCAATGAGGTTCTGGGCGAAACAAAACCAGTGTCCTGGATCGCCTGTGGTCAGCTATGAACCGGATCGAGATCCAAAGGATGGCACACGGGTTCGACGTGAAGCCTATGTTCCATGCGGCGAGGGGGCCGAAGTCGTTCTTTATGCCGTTGAAGGGGGAGGACACACGTGGCCCGGTGGGGATCAATACCTGCCGGCGGGCATCATCGGAAGGACGAGCAGAGATATCGACGCCAATGAGGTGATATGGGATTTTTTCAAAAAACATACCCTGCGGTGAGCGTCTTTCTAAAAGGCTGGAAAATTTTTAAAAAATAGGATATAAGAAAACCTCTCCATGGGGGTGGGGAAATAAGCATTCAGAAGAAAGGATGTCTCTTGAAAAAGATTGCCATTAAAGGGACGGGTTCTTGCGCCCCGGAGCGGGTTGTTCCGAATTCTTATTTTGAGAAGATCCTCGATACGAGCGATGAATGGATTACGACCCGGACCGGAATAAAGGAACGGCGAATGATTGAGAAAGGTCAGGCCATGTCTGACCTTGCCACCCCCGCCTCTGTGTCTGCCCTTCAAATGGCGGGCATCTCAGCCGATGAACTGGACCTGATCGTCATCGGAACCTCGACGGCTGACATGCTCACTCCTTCCGCTGCCTGTATGGTTCAACACCAGTTGGGTGCAAAGAAGGCGGTAGCCTTCGATGTGAATGCGGCTTGCCCAGGGTTCATCTATGGGCTTACGATCGCCCAGAAGTTTATGCAGGATGGTTCCTATGAACGGGCACTGGTGATTGGGAGCGAGATCATTTCCAACCGGCTCGATTATAAAGACCGGTCCACCTGTGTGCTTTTCGGTGACGGAGCAGGCGCGGTCGTCCTCGGACATTCGAATGGAAAGGATGATGGAGAGATCCTATCTTTGGATATCGAGTCCGATGGAGATCTCTGGCATCTGATCCATATGCCCGGAGGAGGGTCGCGAATTCCTTCTTCTCATGAAATGCTGAATGAGGGTCTCCAGTATTTGAAAATGAATGGCAATGAGGTATTCAAACACGCGGTTCGGGCTCTGGTCGATTCGGCCCGTAAGATCATGGCACAACAGGGAATTACGAGTGAGGAAATAGACTGGTTTATCCCCCACCAGGCCAATTTACGAATTATGGAGGTTGTGGCGGAACGGTTGGGAATTCCATCAAAAAAGGTGATCATCACCATCCATAAGTATGGCAACACCTCGGTGGCCTCCATCCCCGTTGCCCTCGACGAGGGGGTCCGAAGCGGACAGATCCGGAAGGGCGATCTCATCCTAGTCAATTCCTTCGGCGCCGGCTTAACCTGGGGGGCAGGTCTGTTCAGGTATTAAATCCTTATTAACCCAATTTCCTATTTCCTTTTGACCTCAACCATCCTTTCTGATACAATGCCTCCATCTTTTCTCAAGGACTAAAGAAAAATTGTTTAACGGTGACGATGCTCGTATCGAAGTAAGAAGCTGGAAATGAGGAGTTCGAGCCTCCAGTTTCGATATACAAGCCTCGATACGAGCTTCAACAACGATAAACGTTAATTTTAATTGACTATCTTATGGCCAAATCCAAAACCCAGTTTGTCTGCCAGTCCTGTGGATATCAGGCTCCGAAATGGTTGGGGAGGTGCCCGGGGTGTCAGGAATGGAACACCTTTGTTGAAGAACGGGTGATTGAAGAGAGAACTCCTGAGCGAGACATTCTGGGTTTTGAGAGCGAGGCCGTTCCAACCCCTGTCACTGANATTGTTGCTGAAGAGAAAGGAAGATTTCAGATCGGTATCAGTGAATTCGATCGGGTCTTAGGGGGAGGGATCGTTTTCGGATCCGTGATCCTGGTCGGGGGCGACCCAGGAATTGGCAAATCTACCCTTCTCCTTCAGGTGATGAACTGTTTGGCATCGAAGGGGAAAAAAGTTCTTTACATCTCCGGAGAGGAATCGCTTCAGCAGTCAAAGATGAGGGCTGATCGATTGGGAGTTTCGTCAGAACACCTCTTTGTGATTTCTGAAACCTCTTTAGAAAAAATTCTCCAGGATATCCAGGCGCTCAGACCTTCGACCGTTGTGGTTGATTCGATTCAGACCATTTATTCTTCTGAACTTCCTTCGACACCTGGATCGATCACTCAAGTAAGGGAGGCATCCAGTCGATTGCTCTATCTGGCAAAGCGTCTCTCGATCCCCATCTTTCTCATCGGCCATGTGACTAAAGAGGGTTTTATCGCAGGGCCAAAGGTTCTGGAGCACATGGTGGACACCGTTCTCTATATCGAAGGGGAAGCCAATCACGCCTTCCGGATTTTGAGGGCTGTTAAAAACCGTTTCGGTTCCACCAATGAGATCGGGGTTTTTGAGATGAAGGGTTCAGGACTGGTGGAAGTGATCAACCCTTCTGAATTCTTTCTTTCCGGGAGGACCCAACCCGCCTCTGGTTCAGTGGTGATGCCCAGTATCGAAGGCTCAAGGCCTATTCTCATCGAGCTTCAGGCCCTGGTCGTTCCAACAAACTTCGGCGTTCCCCGGAGAACAGCTCAGGGAGTGGATGCCAACCGGGTTTCGCTTCTCGTGGCGGTGATGGAAAAGAGGCTGGGGATCCACCTTAACAATCAAGACATCTTTCTTAATATCGCCGGGGGGATGAAGGTGGAGGAACCTGGCGTCGATTTAGGTGTGATCGCTGCGATATCGTCAAGTTTCCGAGACAAAGTGATTGATCCTGAAATGGCCGTTTTTGGAGAAGTGGGACTGGGGGGCGAGGTGAGGGGAGTGAGCCAACCGGAGGTGAGGGTGAAGGAAGCCGCGAGGTTGGGATTTAAACGAATCCTTCTGCCCAAACCGAATCAGGAGAAGGTTAAAGGGATGAAAGGGATCGAATTGATTGGCGTGAGGACCGCCGGGGAGGCCATCGATAAACTTTTTTAAAAAATCATTGTAAAATTAGCAATGCCATAGCGTGGCAAAGTTAGCATTAAAAAAACAATAAATTTAAAATGCTAATTGTTAATTTTGCCTGCCTACCGCAGGCAGGCAATTTAAAATGAGTTTTGATAGGAGGTCTTATGAAGAAGTTACGCATCGGATCATTTTTGATCGTCTTTGTTTGTCTATCTATCTCTTTTGTCCAGGGGCAGGAGAAAGTTGCAACCCCAGGGGATGTTTATGACTCTGCCATGGAACATTTTTATAAGGGCAGATATCAGGAGGCCATCGAGGGGTTTTCAAAATTGATCCAGTCTTTTCCCAATAGCAGAATGGTCTCCTATTGCCACTATATGATCGGGCAGTCCTTCCTGAAGGTGGAAAAGTATGAGGAGGCCATTCAGAAGTTCGAATACTATCTCAAGACCTTTCCGGAGGGAGACCGTGCGAGAGAATCGGAACAAGGATTGAGAGTGGCCAGGGAGAAGGTCAGACCGAAGAAGGAGATCAGCGGAACGGTGGTAGAAGTAAAACCTGCTCCGGAGGAACCGAAAAAGGCAGAGGTGAAGGCCCTGGCCAAGGAGGAAGCAAAGGGTCCTTCGGAGAGGCCTGTGACCGGGATGGTTGCCGAAACAAAAAAGGTGAAGAGGAGGGTCTGTGCTCAGATTTCGTATTTAGATGGAAAGAACCTCGTTGAAGTGGAAAAGAGGATCAAGGAGTTGAAAGATGCGGGCGTGGACACGCTCATCTTCAGGGTCTTTCAGAATAAAGGGGACCGAATGTATAAGTTCGTTAAGGCCCGTCATGAGGAAGGGGTCTTCTTCAAGACCGAACATGGACTGGTCATCGATGATATTTTAGAAAAGATAGCGGAAATTGTTCATCGACATGGGCTTGAGCTCTTTGCCTGGATGACCACGCGTCATGCGACCTATGGTGTCGAGAAACAAACCAGTTATCTATCTAGAATCTATAATTTCGAAACGAAGAAGATGGAGATTGGAAGGGGGTTCAACCTGTTTCATCCCGATGTCCTCCTGCGGATCGAGGGACTCTTCCGTGACCTTGGCCGTTATCCCATTGACGGGATCCTGTTTCAGGATGATCTGATCCTTCGGCACAACGAGGACTTCAGCGTCGAGGCCAACAAAGCCTTCTTAAAAGATTTCGGTTATTCTCCCCATCCGGATATCTTCTATATCGACCCTTATCAATCGGAGTCCGGAAAGTATTATGTGAAGGGATATACCGACCAGTTCTGGGCTTGGGCGAATTGGAAGAACCGGTATCTGATGGATGTGGCCAGGCGACTGGTCGGGGCGGCCAAGGAGTCCAATCCGAAGTTGCAGTTTGCGGTCAATCTCTATTTTGAAGCCGTACTTAACGATACCAATGGTATTGCCTGGTTCTCACAGACCTTGCCAGAGGCCCTTGAGAAGGGATTCGACTACTATGCCATTATGGCTTATCACCGACAAGCGATGAAAGGAAGGAATATCGGATTGAAAGAGTCGATTGACCTGATGGCCGAAGCCGCACAAAAGGCGGTCAAATCAGTGGGCGATCCTTTTAGGGTGTTGATGAAGATCTGGATCCTTGACTGGAAGAGCAATGAAGCGGTGGGTTATGAACTGGCTCCGCAGAAAGAGATTGAAGAGGTTCTGGGAAGGGTTCTCGACCAGGGGGAGGTTAGTTTGGCCTTTGTTCCTTACACCCATCAATTTCCCCTCCACCAACTCAAAGGGAAGTGGACTGCTACGAAATAGTTCGGAGTAATGAGTTCACAGTTCGGAGTATTTATCTTTTTCTTCGAACTCCCAACTCCGAACGGTTTAATCCTTTGGTTTGAGCCAGGCAGGATCGGCGCGGTCGTTTTCTGCCTGCTTGGGCAAGACCCTCTCCACCATATTCTTTGCTTCGTCCCTCTCCTTTTCCCGCTCCTTGAGCTTCCCTTCCAGTTCCTTGATCTCAGCCTTCAATTTTCGTTTGAGACTGTCGGGTTTGAATTTCGCATCCGCCAGTTCTTTCTCCTTCTGCCTCAAATCGGAATAGACGAGATCATAATTCTTCTGGGCGTTCTGAAATTTATCGTTCCACTCCTTTATCTTAGCCCTCCACCACTCCTCTCCCCTGCCCAGAAGATCTTTTTTTTCAGGTGTGGGTTCGGCAGTTGGCCCAGTGGCCTCAGGTCCTATGGGTGGTCTGGTAGGCTGAGGAGAGGGCTTCTCGGAAGGAGTTCTTCTCTGGATCTGATCCCGGTACTTCTCGGGAACAAGTGTGAAATCATCGGCGAAGTGGACGGTGCCCTTCTCGTCGACCCACCGATAGATCTCCTGGCTAAAACTCATACCAGAGTAGAATATGAGCCCGATTAAGATAACCAACCTCATTCTTTTCATTGATGTCTCCCCAATGATAGTAAGGAGTTCGGAGTTCGTAGTTCGGAGTAAAAACAGAAATTGAACTCATTAATCAAAAAATCCTTTTCCGAAAAATTCCGAACTCCCTGCCTGCCGGCAGGCAGGCAAACTCATCACTCCGAACTGTATTTTGTTAATGGGCCTCTGCCCAATTTTTTCCGGAATGGATGGAGACCTTGAGGGGAACGGAGAGGTCCATCACCGTCTCCAGTTCAGTCTTAATCATCGAAAGTGCCTTTTCGATCTCCTCTTCCGGGACCTCAAAAACCAGTTCGTCGTGGACCTGCATGATCATCTTCGTTGAGAGATGAAGCTCTTCCAACCGGTTTTGGATCCGGATCATCGCCACCTTGATGATGTCTGCGGCTGTTCCCTGTAAGGGCGTGTTGATGGCCATTCTCTCGGAGGCTTGCCGGATGGCAACCGTTGGGGAGTTTATCTCCGGCAGGTAACGTCGCCGATTGAGAAGGGTGGT
>Ga0031653_10000170_pt1 | contig 12105 bp, 12 predicted proteins | sample FrelakmetBRP12BR_FD_55210 | JGI IMG/M metagenome (GOLD analysis project Ga0031653, IMG submission 55210) | Freshwater lake sediment microbial communities from the University of Notre Dame, USA, for methane emissions studies - BRP12 BR | ecosystem: Environmental > Aquatic > Freshwater > Lake >... | reverse complement strand
GAGGCTTTGCCGGGCGTCACCAATTGCCATGATGTGCGCATGCGCTATTCGGGATCACAGCTCTTTGTGGATATTCATGTCCTGACCGACGGGAATCAAACTTTAAAGGATGCCCACAATCTCACAGAAGAGATCGAACAAACCATCCAGAAATTAGTCCCTACGGCGGATGTCGTCGTGCATCCTGAACCTAATCCGGAACCTGATCAAGATTGATCATCGATCGAATGGGATGATTCTTAAAAGCAGATCAAAGGATATCTCTCAGGAGGAGGCGGGCGGTTTCTGATATCTCTACCTCAAGGTCCTCCACCGTAATGGCCTTTTCCTTACAAACATCGACACAACTTCTGCATCCAATACATTCCTTCACGTGGATCGGTACACACTTCCCATCCTGCATCTCAAACACCTCAACTGTACAAACCTCTATACATTCTTCGCAACCCTTGCATTTTCCCCTGTTAACCACCACTTCAAAAGCCATCCGTTAAAAACCTCCTTCTCGAAAAAAGGAGTCTGGAGATTAAGTCAACTCTTACATAAGAATAAAATTGTATCCAATTTGCCTTAATTTCTGTTCCGGTAGAAATCGGCTATCCCTCTATTGTATTTGTGGCCATGCAAGATTGAAAACTTGCAATATATTGTAATTTAATAAAAAAACTTTGTCAAATATTCCCCTTGACATTGTGGAACGGATATTATACGAATTTTTTAGTTGTTGTGGATAAGAAGATTTGTATACAATTTAGTGCACACTCACTGTTGGAAGTGGAGGTTTTATGAAGGCAGATCAAGATAAATGTATCGCCTGCAAGAGATGTTTTCCCTACTGCCCGATGGGGAGAATCCATACATTTAAACAACACGACAAGATCCCTGGAAGGGTTTTTATTGAAATCGATCAGGATGCTTGCACAGATTGTGGCATGTGCCTGCGGGCCAATATCTGCCCTGTCAATGCCCTCCACCAACCTGAGGACCCCTGGCCCCGGGAAGTCCGAAGGATATTGAGCAATCCTTTTATCGAATTTGCAGGGTCTCAGGTGCCGGGCCGTGGAACCGAGGAAATGAAGACGAATGACGTCAAGGGGACTTTCCTGCCCGGGGAGGTTGGCATTGGTATCGAATTGGGCAGACCCGGAGTGGGGGCCTACTTCAGGGATGTCGAGGTTGTTGCCATGGCTTTGATGGGAGCAAATATTGGCTACCAATTAGCCATGGAAAACCCGGTCACCCATTTTATGTCGGATAAGACCACAGGAAAGCTCCGGGATGATGTTCTCAATGAAAAGGCAACTTCTGCCATTATTGAGGGAAAGTGTAAGATAGAGAAGCTTCCCGAAGCCCTCGCGGTCCTGAAAGGGGCGGCCAAAAAGGTCAATACGGTCTTTTCGGTGGAAGTGATTACAAAGGTTCCGCCGGAGGGTGAAATCCCCATTAAACCCATCCTGGAAAGATTGGGGTTCTGGTATTCCATTAATAGCAAAAACAATATGGGTTTGGGTTTACCGGCATTCAAGTTTTATAGTGATGAAAAATAATGGAGGAAAACCATGACGCATAGTTTACACAGACGGGGTGACTTTGAGAGCTTGAAAGATGATTTTGTGGTACTGGGTTGCCCGGCGACGGGTGTCAATAAAAAAGGATCCGCACCCAAAACACAGAAGTTCTTAAGCATCTGCTATAAACATGGCCCCATCAACCTGGGTGATATGAAGACGGGGAATATTTACAATACGACGATGGATGATATCCTGAGTCGAGTTACGGATGGAACCATTGTCCAATGCACCTTCGATAATCGAGAGAAGATTGTCTCTTTGCTAAAAGATTTGAAGGAAAACAGACCCGGGATTTCGGTCATCATATCAGGAGTGACCGATCTTGTTCAGCAGTGCATGGAGGAAGCAGGACTTGGACGGATTCACTCCCTTGAATATTCCCTGGGGACGTGGGGAAAAACAGAGAGGTTATCCGATTTCCAGATACTCGAAACGGTCACCATGTGTGGTCACGCAATGATCAGTGCAGATCTGGTTCGCAAAATGGTCAGGGATGTCAAGCGTGGGCGCAAGACAGTTGAGGATGCCTGTCTGGAACTGGCAAAGTGTTGTACCTGTGGCAACTACAACCTCACCCGTGGAATGAAGCTATTCAAGGAATTGCTTTCCAAATATATGGTTCATAGTTTGTATTAATGCGCAAAGCGAAGAGCGCTAAGCGCATAGCGTTCAGGTTTTGAGATTTTACGCTATGCTCTATGCTCCTTGCGCCATGCGTTTTTAAAAAAGGGAAGGGGAAAATTATGCGATATGTCATCATAGGAGGGAGTGGAGGGGGAATCAGTGCTGTCGAAGCAATTCGTTCCGTTGACCAGGGATCCCAAATCGACTTATTCAGTGATGAAGAAACCCCCCTCTTCTCAAGAGTTCTTCTTCCGTACTATGTGGCGGAAGAGCTCTCAAAACCTCTTCTCAATTTCAGGTCTTCGGATTTTTTCGAACAAAACAAAATCAACGCCCACATTGGTGTGAGAGTCGAAGGAATTTCTATTGATTCTAAAACGGTTCGGACAGAAGCTGGGGATCAATTTCCTTTTGATAAACTCCTGCTCGCTACAGGGGGAAAGGCGATCGTTCCCCCCATCCCTGGTATTGATAAAGAAGGGATCTCGCCTCTGAAGACCATGGTGGATGCCGAAAGGATTTATCATCTCAAAGGGAAAATGGCAGTGGTGATTGGAGCGGGGAGTATCGGTGTGGAAACCAGCATCAGTCTGAGGAGAAGAGGAATGGAAGTGACTTTACTTGAACAATTAGGACATGTCTTGCCCACTGTTTTTGATGAAGAGGCAGCCTCGATTATCAAAAAGAGGATCGAGGACCTCGGGATCACAACGGTCACCGGAGAAAAGGCGATTCAATTTACTGGAAATGGTCAGGTGAAAAGTGTGGTCACTGACTCGAGAGAAATCAAATGTGACATGGTTGTTTTAGCCGTGGGGGTAAAACCCGCCATTGAGCTTGCCCAAAAGGCAGGAATAGGAATGGGTTCGCTGGGAGGGATTAAAGTGGACTCCCAGATGATGACCAATCTCCCAGATATCTACGCCGCTGGGGATGTTACCGAAACGTATGATATCTCGCGAGACTCGAACTGGATCAATGCCATCTGGCCCTGTGCCGTAGAACAGGGTCGGATAGCTGGTTTGAATATGGCGGGCCGGAAAACTTCCTACGAAGGATCTTTTAGAAGGAACTCCATCGGAAATTTTATTGGAGTACCTGCCATCTCGATGGGCGTCACCCATGCGGATACCTGCTCAAGTTGTGAAGGTGGAGAGGAGTCTCAAGAAATCAGAAGGAGAACAAAGGACACTTATAAAAAACTTATTTTAAAGAACAGTCGTATCGTTGGAGCCATTTTAGTAGGTCAAACTCAAAAGGCTGGATTGTTCAGCATTCTTCTGAAGAGGAAGATTGATGTCGCTGATACGATTTCCATATTAATGAGCAAAAGTTTAAATTTTATGGATTTATTGCCCTTGATCAGACGGAACGCAGATCGGTTTACAGAGGCGGAATATAAAGAAATGATGGATACCGGACTGTAATAAAGAGCGCATCAGGATAGAGGATCGTCTCGCAAGGCGAGACTTGAGGTTTGAGGCTAAGAGATTTTGCCTCCAACTTAAGCGATAGCGGACCTCAAGCGATGCGATCCTCAAATATGATTGAGTGGGGAGGAAAACGTGAAAGTCATAATAGTCGATAAAACCAAATGCACCGGATGCCATCAATGTGAGCTTTGGTGTGGAACCGAAATCGCTTCGGTATCCAAAGAACTTTATCAAGCCATCCATGAAGAACCTCATCCGGTTCCAAGGGTTTATGTCGAGGGAAAAGATTTTGCCCTCCAGTGTCGCCATTGTGAGGAAGCCCCTTGTATTGAAGCGTGTCCTAATGGAACCATGCGAAGGGACCCGGAGACGGGGCTGGTTTATGTCAACGAGCCAACATGTATTGCCTGCTGGATGTGCGTCATGGTTTGTCCCTTTGGAATTATTAACCCTTCTGCCTCAATGAAGGTAGCCATCAAATGTGATCGTTGCCGGAATATGGGCCATCCCATCTGTGCAGAGGTCTGCCCGACTCAGGCGTTGAGATTAGAAGAAAGGAAAGACTATCGCAAAAAGGCTTTTCAATGAAGCCACTGTTGGAGTATTGGAATACTGGAATAATGGAACAGTGGGTTTTATCCAATAAGATAAGATAGAAAGGAGTAAAAGATGGAGTTCATTCAAAAGAAGACCGCGGACATTACTGTAGAGCGTTTCTTAACCAAAGCGGCGGAGAGCGAACTCTCTTTGGTGTGGGATCGTTATGAGGGGCAACTTCCTGAGTGCGGTTTTTGTGAAACAGGTTTAAGCTGCCGGGATTGCCTGCAAGGCCCCTGTATCAGTCATCCCTTCCGGGATTCGAATAAATGGGGAGTATGTGGAAAGGATAAAGACATCCTTGCGGCTCAATCGTTGCTGAGACTCGTTCTTAAAGGGACGATGGTTTACCTCGATCAATTGAACGACTTTGCGAAGGGCGTTGAATCTGGAGAAGTCAGACCCAAAAATAAGGAGAAGACAGATCAAATTCTAAAAGAGATTCAGAGTCTCGCTCATCATGGAGGAAAACAGATCAAGAAAGAATTACCCAAATCTCTTATCCGTCGATGGGAGGAAACAGGAATTTCTCCGGAAGGGTTCGCCAGGGATCTCTTCAAGGCCTCTCAGAAACTGGAGGGAGGAGTTGGGGATGTAGAAGAAACGCTCCTCTGGTCATTCAAATCCTCTCTTCTCGGGGGTATGGCCCATTGGCTACAAGGGAATTTAAAAAGGTCTGTCTTTGGTGATCCGGTCCCTACAAAGGTGGAGGTGAATCTCGGTGTTCTGAAGAAGGGCGTTCCCAACCTGCTTCTCTATGGTTCTTTCTCTCTTATCCTTAAATACAAGATTGCAGAAGAAGCAAAAAAGAAGGGAGTCTATGTAACAGGCGTTTGTACCGATCCTTTGATCCCGCCGTTTTCTTTCCCCCAAGTAACTAACTATGGTTCACAAGAAATTCCTATCCTGACAGGAGCCGTTGATTTAATCGTAGCGGGAAACCAATTTGTCAATCCCTCGTTGACCAAGATTGCCAAAGAATGGGAAGTACCTGTTATCTCAGCAGAGGGATTGAAAAGAGAGAAAGACCCGAGCCATTTTGCAAGACAGATCCTTGAAAAAGCTAAAAAATCTTTTGACTTCCGTCGAAACTTACTCAGAGAGATCCCCGAGGTGAAAGAGGTTGCCATGATGGGCTTCTCTCGAGAAACAGTGGATGCTAAAAAAGTGCTGGCGGCCTTGAATCAGGGCCAGCTCAAGGGAATCGTTATCTTATCAGGAAGCAACAACGTCAAGTATACACAGGATCAAGAAATGGTCTCCATGGCGCAGGAATTTTTAAAGAATGATATTCTCTGCATTTCTAAAGGCGAGACGAGCGTTGCCTTAGCTAAATATGGACACCTCAACCCTGCCTTGAAGGAAAATTATTGTAATAAAGAACTTTCAAATGTTCTTTCATCTTTAGGAAAAGAAATTCCTTCTATCCTCGATCTCGGAGATGGAAATATCGTCGATTTTCTCTTCGGTATAGCCAACGCCGGGAAAAAAGAACTGAAGGACTACCCGATTGTAGCTGTTTTTCCGGAAGCGCATCGAAGTTCAGAGGTGACTGAGGCCATGTGGACCGTTGCGATGGGAATTCCAACATACTTCTGGCCTTCTTTGCCTGTAACAGGGAGTCAGAAAACAATGGAAGCACTTACGAAGTTTTGCTTTGAGAAGTTTGGATCAAAGCTAAATGTCGTTACCGAAAAAAAGATAGACGCTCGGGTTAAAGCGAGTTTGGTGCTGAAGGCTCTTAAGGGTGAAGAGGGTTTTGGTATGAGCGGCAAGCCCTGGAAGTAAGATTTACAAATCCCACCTCGCCCCAATTTACTAAGGGGGGGTGAGGGAATTCAATCCTACGTAAAGTTAAAGGTATCATTTCAATGGTCTATCAGAGTGGAAGACATTTTCTTCAAATTCCTGGACCAACAAATGTCCCTGATCGTGTTTTAAGTGCCATGGCGCGGCCTACGATTGACCACCGAGGACCGGAATTTGCCAAACTCACCCATGAAATTATGGACGGATTAAAGAAGATCTTTAAGACTTCTGGAACCGTGGTGATCTACCCATCCTCCGGTACTGGAGCGTGGGAAGCAGCCTTGGTCAACACCCTTTCACCAGGAGATAAGGTGTTGATGTTTGAAACAGGATATTTTTCAACTCTCTGGCGAAACATGGCAGTGAAATTAGGACTAGAAGTAGATTTTGTTCCGGGAGATTGGCGCTCTGGTGTAGATCCTGCTGTGGTTGAGGAAAAACTTTCCGAAGACAAAAAACATCATACCAAGGCAGTCATGATCGTCCATAATGAAACATCGACAGGCGCGATCAGCCGAGTTCCTGAAATCCGAAAAGCCATTAACCGAGTTGGCCATCCAGCCCTATTGATAGTCGATACGATCTCGTCCCTTGCATCGATTGATTATCGACACGATGAGTGGGGGGTGGATGTGACGGTTGGTTGTTCTCAGAAGGGTTTGATGCTGCCACCAGGTCTTGGACTTAATGCCATCAGCAATAAAGCTCTGACAGTAGCAAGGTCGGCCCGACTTCTGAAGTCCTACTGGGATTGGAATGCGATGATCAGCGATAATAAATCCGGCTTTTTCCCTTACACACCCGCAACTAACCTTCTTTATGGTCTTCGGGAATCTCTTCATATGCTCTTTGAGGAGGGATTGGAGAATGTTTTCACACGTCATTATCGTCTTGGGGAAGCTACTCGCCGAGCCATCCGGGCATGGGGTCTTGAAATACTCTGCAAGAATCCAGAGGAGTATAGTCATTCACTCACCGCTGTGTTGATGCCCGATGGCTATAACGCTGATGAACTTCGTGAGCTTATCTTAAAAAGATTCAATATGTCCCTTGGCACTGGTCTGGGGAAGCTGAAAGGGAAGATATTTCGTATCGGACATCTCGGTGACTTCAATGATTTGATGCTTGCTGGAACCCTGAGTGGAATTGAAATGGGCCTTGCCCTTGCCAAGATACCTTTTTCGAAAGGAGGTGTTACCGAAGCACTTGATTATCTTTCAAATCAGTAATATAAGAAGGGTCATTCTGAGGATCGTTAGTCCCGAAGCACTCCCAATTCCGATTTAAGAGATTGCTTCGCTCGCCCTGTGCCATTGTGTCCAGGACATCGCTCGTAATGACAATGTAAATAAGAAAGGAGGAAAATTATGAAAAGGAAATTGGGTTGTGCGATCTTGTTTGTCACCATTCTCGCTTTATCTTTTTCCAGTTTAGCCTGGAGTCAAGTTCCTAAACCAAAAGATTACCCTACCCGGGCAATTGAGGTAGTTGTCCAGTATGGTGCAGGCGGTGGAAGTGACATCTTCGTCAGGAGTTTGATGATGCCTGCGAGAGGCATACTAAAGGTTCCCATTAACGTCACGAATCTGACCGGGGGAGCGGGCGTTAAAGCATCCACTTATGTTCTTTCTCAGCCTGCAGATGGTTATACCATTTATAACTTCAGCCCTGAACAACTCATCAATACCATCTTCGGCCGCGAGAATTACAAGGAGTTTGTACCCCTTTGTAATGTCCAGCAGGATGAGAGCATGTTCTATGTTCGGGCTGAAAGCCCTTTCAAGTCGATTCAGGATGTGATCAAGTATGCCAAAGAAAATCCTGGAAAACTCCAGTTTACAGGAACGACTGCGGCAAGCCCGGATGAAGTCATCATCATGCTCTTCGCCAAGAAGGCGGGGATTAAGGTGAAATACATACCCTTTGATGCAGCACCCGAAACCCATGCAGCAGTGCTCGGAGGGCATATCGATGTCCTTCATGAAGAACCGGGCGTCATCATGTCGCTCATCGAAGCAAAAAAGTTAAGACCTCTCATCATTTTCACAGAGAAGAGACTGGATAAATTCCCTGATGTCCCAACTGGAAGAGAACTCGGATTTGATATCACCATGGGTAGATGGAGAGGGCTTTGTGTAAAGAATGGAACGCCTCAAGAGATCATTAACTACCTTGCTGATGTCTTCAAGAAGTGTGCAAATGATCCATCCTATAAAGCGATTGCTCACGCAAATCTCCTTGACCTTCGCCCGGGATGGAAGGACCCAGCAGAATATGGAAAATTCTGGGAGGAAGAGTATGCCAGGTATTATGAGATCTTTAAAGAAATAGGGTACCTTGAGAAGATTAAGAAATAGTCTATTAAGGAGAAGTCTCTATGTTTAAAGGCGAGATTACAATATGTGGTGTAGTCTTTTTTGCGTCCCTCTATCTCTATACGATAGCAGCCAGTTATAAGGGCCATGAAATCTATGGAAAACTTGGGCCAGGCTTCTGGCCCAAGTTCATCTTGATTGTTATGATGATCTTGAGCCTCTTAGTCGCTGTCGATGCCATCCGGGCCAGGAGAAAGGTAACCGGAGAAAATCATCCCGAAGGCGTCAAAAGCGCTGGCAGTCGGATCCGTTTCTTTTCGGCCTTAATATTGATCATCGCTTACTTTGTACTTCTAAACATAATCGGTTTCGTAGCACTGACACCCTTTTTCTTAATCGCTTTTATGATACTTCTGGGGGAGAAGAGTTGGCTTTGGATGATCATCCTCTCTGTGGGGATGACGGTTCTCATCATAATAGCTTTTACCCAAGCCATGTATGTTCCGCTACCCCGTGGGGTTGGAATTTTCCATAAATTCAGCGTTCTTTTTTATTAGGTAATTCTTTTATAAGTCATTCCTGCGAAAGCAGGAATCTATATCACCATATTTTTCTGGATTCCCTTTTTCAAAGGAATGTCGAACCCTAAAATTACTTGGAGGTTATTATGTGGGACATCTGGATAGGTGCCTTTCAGAGTGTCTTTAATCTGACAACCCTTCTTTTCATCTGGGGAGGAGTCCTTTTAGGAGTTGTGCTGGGAGCAATACCCGGTCTCAATGCCACCATGGGCACTGCCTTGTTAATCCCTTTCACTTTCGCCATGCAGCCTGTCAATGGTCTTGCTTTGCTCGCGGCTGTATATTGCGGGGGCACCTATGGTGGGTCTATTTCAGCCATCCTCTTCAATGTTCCTGGTGCACCTGAGGCCTCTGCCACTGTTTTCGACGGTTATCAGATGGCAAAGAAGGGACAGGCAGCACAGGCCCTCGGCTATGCCGTTATGTGTTCCTGTTTAGGTGGTCTGTTCAGTGTCCTTGTGCTTAATCTGGTAGCACCGGAGTTGGCAAAGGTCGCCCTAACCTTTTCTCAACCTGAATACTTTGCACTTGCTGTTACCGCATTAACTCTCATTGCCTCCTTGGGTGCCAGGGGAATGAAAAAGGCAGCCATCTCAGGAGCCTTCGGCCTCCTTGTCGCCACAGTGGGCATTGATCCTATGACCTCTGATGCCCGATTCACATTTGGTGGAAAATCACTGATTGGAGGAGTCAACTTTATCCCTGCTATCATTGGAGCCTTCGCTGTGGGGGAGGTTTTATCCAGAGCAGAAACAGGAATGAAAAAAGGAGAAGTCCTGACGAAGAAGATCTCAACCATTCTTCCCAAAGTCAAAGATATCCTAAGGATGAAGTGGCTGATGCTTCGCTCGGCTATCATCGGAACATGGATTGGGATTCTTCCGGGAGTTGGAGCAACAACGGCTGCTTTTGTGGGGTATGCAGAGGCTGTCCGCTGGTCAAAACACCCTGAGAAGTTTGGAACTGGAATCCCAGAAGGCATTGCAGGCCCAGAGACTGCAAACAATGCGGCCACAGGGGGTGCCATGGTGCCACTTCTCACACTTGGAATTCCAGGGAGTGCTACGACAGCAGTCATGATCGGAGGATTTTTGGTTCATGGCCTTCAGCCAGGTCCCATGCTTTTTATGAATCAGCCCAAATTGATGTATTCCATTTTTATCGCGATGTATCTCGCTAACATCTTCATGCTTTTTGCAGGGTTGGGGGTAGCCAAGGTTTTCTCGAATTTTGCGAAAGTCCGTTACTCTCTGATCGGTCCCTGCATCTTCCTCTTTGCCGCCATTGGATCTTTTGGGATTCGAAATGACATGATGGATCTCTGGATCATGCTCTTCTTTGGCGTAATCGGCTATTTCATGAACAAATATGGTTATCCACTCGCGCCTATGATCATTGGTCTTGTTCTTGGTCCTCTCACTGAGATCTCTTTGCGGAGAGGTCTCAGGATGACCGACTTTCAATTGGCTCCTTTCTTCTTTAGACCAATCGCCGGAGGAATTTTAATCATTGCCATTATCTCAATTCTTTATGGATTTCTCAGAAAGAAACCCAAAGTTATGGAAGGAGAGGAAGAGTATTCGACGGATTAAAACCGAAGAAATCAAGAATCTGATCCGAATGGAATGTTGAAAAAATCTACCCTGAAAACAACTCCTCCAAAACATACCACCCCCGTCAGGGAAAGGGTTTACGAATATATCAAAACAGCAATCCTTTCTGGCCATCTGAACCCAGGAGAAAAACTTACAGAAGAGCATCTCGCTAAAACGTTGGGAGTTAGTCGCACTCCTGTGAGAGAAGCTCTCCACAAGTTGGAGTCAGAGGGACTGATAAAAATCCGCAAAAAAAGAGGGTTTATCGTCTCCAGAGATTCAAAGGAGGAGGTGGAAGAGCTTTTTGAACTTCGCTCTATTCTTGAAGGGTATACCTTAAGGGTCATCTCCGAAAGCATTTCGGAAGAAACCCTGCGCCAACTCGAAGGGTTTATCCAAAATGCAGAAGAGGCATTAAGAAGAAAAAGAATTGAGGAGGTTTTTAAATGGAACACCCGATTCCATGATGCGCTTCACGAATTGGTTGCAAATAAGACCCGTCTCTATCGCTTGATCGTAAACATGAGAAAATATGTTTTAAGACATCGTAAGGATACCCTTCGATACCCCGATGGGGGAAGAAGGTCTGTGGAAGGACACCGAAAAATTGTTATGGCATTACAACTTAGAGATCCTGACCTGTGTGAGCGGGTGATGCGGGAACATATCCGAGAAGCCAAGGACGATGCCTTACAATCTCTTTTCGGGAAAGTATCATGAGAGAAAATTTAACAGGGGCTTCACTTTAGAAGGATATAAACAGAGATCAGGATGACAAAGAGGGCAAACAATTTTTTCAGACGAAAAGGATGTGTTTTGAAAGAAACATAAGCCCCTACCCTTGCTAAAAAGATAGATCCGATGGCAAGGGCTACCCCACGCTGAAGATCCACAAACCCGGCACTCCATTCCGGCAGACCCGAACGACCGATCCCATTCAGAATGTAACCTGTCACGGCAAAAAAAGCGGTAATCGCAATGGCGGCGCTGGATGTCCCAATAGACAATTTTAAAGGCATTCTAAGAAAGTTATACATAAGAGGTATGGTGAAAAGACCTCCACCGATACCAGCCAAGGCAGAGACAATGCCAGCAGCCACCCCGACCCCCACAAGACCGAGCGTGTTCGGCATCGATGACAACTCAAGTTTCTTCTCAGCCTGGGTCTCACTTTCGGTCAACATTCTTATGGCGGCAGCGGTGACGATGATGGCAAAAGCCACTTGTAAATGTCTCCCACTTAATTCAGCCGCGAGTCGAGTTGTTGCGAAAGCGGTCAAGGCACTTGAAAATCCAATCAAAAAGACCGAACGCCAATGGATGTTTTTCTGCTTTCGATGCTGGTAGGCACTCATGATCGAGGCGAAGACAATGACAAAGAGGCTGGTTCCAATCGAAAGATGAGTTAATACAGTGGGAGACAAGCCAGAATGTTCATAACTGAATATCAAAATCGGGACCATCACGAACCCACCGCCCACACCGAACAGACCGGCGAGAAAACCGACAACGCATCCCACTCCAATGAAAATCAAAAATTCAACGATTATCAGATCTATTACTCCTCATTCTCTGATTAA
>Ga0031653_10000169_pt1 | contig 12124 bp, 11 predicted proteins | sample FrelakmetBRP12BR_FD_55210 | JGI IMG/M metagenome (GOLD analysis project Ga0031653, IMG submission 55210) | Freshwater lake sediment microbial communities from the University of Notre Dame, USA, for methane emissions studies - BRP12 BR | ecosystem: Environmental > Aquatic > Freshwater > Lake >... | reverse complement strand
ACCTCTATAAGAAAGAGAAAGGGGCTTTCCCTGAACCGATTTTAAATCTGAAATGGGATTACGAGACCAACGGCCATTTTGATATTCATAAAGTGGCTAAGGAGATCAATGGTTATGACCTTAAGACTGGTAAATTAATGGCTAATTTCGTAGGCCTGCAAGACGACGGATCCACCTCTTGCGGTAGCTGGATCTATTCAGGCAGTTACACGGAGGCAGGGAATATGGCTGCCCGTCGAAAGAAGACCGACCCTACGGGATTGGGCCTCTATCCGGAGTGGTCATGGTGTTGGCCTCTGAATCGGAGGATCATCTATAACCGAGCCTCTGTTGATTTGGACGGAAACCCTCGCGATCCTAAAAGGCCGCTCCTTAAATGGGATGCTGAAGGAAAGAAATGGGTTGGGGATGTGCCGGATAATGCTGTTCCACCGATGGGCACGAATGGAGCCTATCCATTCATTATGAAACCTGATGGAGTCGCGTCACTCTTCGGCCCCGGCTTAAATGATGGTCCTTTTCCTGAACATTACGAGCCTCTGGAATGCCCTATCGAGAAGAACCTGATGTCCAACCAGAGGATCAACCCGGTCGTCAAAATTTTTGAAGGAGGCCTTGATACGTATGCCACCTGTGATCCGAAATATCCCTTTGTTTGCAGCACCTATCGGGTCACGGAACACTGGCAGACAGGAGTTCTCACTCGATGGCTCCCCTGGCTGATTGAGGCTGAACCTCAGATGTTTTGTGAGATGAGTATTGAACTTGCCAAATTGAGAGGCATTAAAAACGGGGAAAGAGTGATCGTTGAAACCCAGCGAGGCAAATTAGAAGCCGTGGCCATTGTCACCTTCCGTTTGAAACCCTTTAATGTCGCTGGCCAAACAATTCATCAGATAGGAATACCATGGCATTTTGGCTGGCTCCAGCCAAGGGATGGTGGAGATAGCGCAAACTTACTGACACCGACCGTTGGAGATCCCAATACCATGATCCCTGAATCAAAGGCATTCATGGCCAACGTCAGTAAACTGACTAAACAACCAGCCCAGCCAGCCAAAAAAACAACAAAAAGCTAAAAGGAGGTGACATAAATGGCAGATAAATCCTTTTTCATAGATACAACGAAGTGCACAGCTTGTCGCGGGTGTCAGATCGCTTGTAAACAGTGGAATAAAAACCCTGGGACAAAAACCCTACAGCGAGGGAACCATCAAAATCCTCCTGATCTTTCGGCCGCAACATTCAAATTGGTAAGATTCAATGAGGTAGAAGTCCCGGGAGGAGAGCCCAAATGGTACTTCTTCCCGGATCAATGCCGCCACTGTGTCTCTCCTCCCTGTAAGGATGTTGCAGATGGAAAGGCAAAAGGCGCTGTCATACAGGATGAGAAGACCGGGGCAGTCATCTTCAATCCGAAGGTGAAGATCAAACCGGAAGATTTCAAGGAGATTCGGGAGTCCTGCCCTTACAATATCCCAAGAATCTCCGGTGCGGGAATCATGGCGAAATGCACCATGTGTTTCGACCGAATCAAAGAAGGAATGCTTCCAGCCTGTGTAAAAACTTGTCCAACCGGAACGATGAATTTCGGCGACCGGAAAGCCATCCTCGACATGGCAAACAAGGCATTGGCCGAGGCAAAAAAGAAGTATAAGGATGCCATGCTGGCAGATGCGAATGATGTACGGGTCATCTTCCTCCTGACAGACGACCCGAAGAAGTATCACAAAACAGCCGTCGCAGAGAATACAATCGGGATCACCCGAAAGGTTGCTCTTAAACATATTCTGAAACCCCTGAAAGAGTTTCAATGGCTCGGATAAAACCCTGAAAAAGGGGGGTAGTCAGGGCTTGTTTCGGCACAGAAGTTCCGAAACAAGCCCGTTTTTTTAAAAATACACGAATAAAAGAATCGAATATCAACGAATAAGGCGTATAATACGAATCAAATTAATATTCGCTTCATTCGTTATCATTCGTTCAATTCGAAATTTTTTTCTGAGGGGAAAAAATTGGAAAATCTAAAAAAAAGAATCCAACAGCTTAAAAAAAAGAGACCGGCTTATAAAGAAATTCTGAGCTTTTATCAGAAGGTCAGAGAAGAGCAGGAAAAGACAAAGTCCTCCCTGCAGATCGAACTCATTCCCCTGAAAAAAGAATGGAAAGACTTACTGAAGAAAGAGGGGTTTCCCCTTCTTGAGAAGAAAGATTTTCTTCTCGACCTCGAATCGTCAATCACCCTTTTTCACTCCCTCAGCCGGCTCGGAAAAGAGGCGACCCCCCATATGGCGGAACAGGTGAAAAAGATCGAAGAGCTCCTCCATCAAAACAAGTTGCACTTGAAGAAGGCATTCACGGAATTAGGAAAGACAGATAAAATGGCTCATAAGTTCGGACTGGATAAAAAAGTATTCAGCTTCTTGATTCGAGAAAGCATCCGGCCCTCTGTTGAAGCAGTGCTGGAAAAGCTCCTTGGCGAAATTGATTCCAAAGCCTGGCTCAAAGGCATCTGTCCGGTCTGCGGCTCCCTGCCCCATTTGAGCCTCCTGAAAGATGCCGAAGGCAAGAGATTTCTCCTCTGCTCTTTTTGCGGATATCAGTGGAGAGTCGATAGATTCTTCTGTGCCTTCTGTGGCAATAAAGAACAGGATTCCCTCCACTATTTCTGCGGAGAGGGAGAGGAAACTTACCGTATCGACACCTGCGATAAATGCCATCAATACATCAAAACGATCGATGCAAGAAATATTGAAATCATCGATCCAGCATTAGAAGACCTCGCCACCCTCCACCTCGATATTCTGGCTTCTCAGAAAGGCTATAAACGCCCTGCCCCGAATCCCTGGACCCCCTGAAAAGTGAGAAATGGGAATTACACCCCTGCCTTCCATTGACTTCCCTGCATCTGTTTAGTAAATTTGAATCAATAATCATCCATCTTTGATTGGTAGGAGGCAGACATGATTTCAAGAAAACGCTTTTCCCCTATCTTCAGGATCGTTTTTCTTTTATCCACCCTTCTAATCCTCTCCGCGTGTGAGACTTCACCTGAGATCGGTCCGGANCCTCTGGCAGGTTTTTCTGAAAGGGTCACCGCCCTGGTCACCACCACCGTGAGGGGTCAACTTAGAGACAATCCCCNAAAACAGAAACTCCTTGTCGCACAGCTTCCGTCTTTTGAAAAAATGGCTACCATGAATCAACTGATGGATGATCTGAAAGCGATAGATCCTCTGAAGAATCTTGCCTACCTCATTGAAATGGATATCATGTTTGAGCTCCAGAAACCGGAACATCATTATGAAAGAAGTAANTTCAGTTCCTCCGAAGTCCAGCGTCAACTGGTTTCTGCCATCCTCGCCGGCATGAAAAAGGCCATAGGTCAATTGCAGGGAGGGAAAGATGGCAAATAAGAGGGCTCTGGTCTTAAGCGGCGGAGGGGCCAAGGGCGCCTTCACCGCAGGCGTGGTCAAGTATCTGATGGTTGAGCTAGGTCTCAATTTTGACCTCGTCGTGGGGACGAGCACCGGCGCCCTGATCGCTCCCCTTGTGGCGAGTCAGGACATTGCCAATCTCATCCACTTTTATGAGAATGTGGAGCAGCAGGATATCCTCACAGACCGGCCTGATCTTCTCGCCTTTCTCTTCTCCGATGCCCTCAACGACACCAAGCCCCTTGAGAGGCTGATCAAAAAATTCTTTGGCGACAGAAGACGCTACGAGAGGCTCCTTCAATCCTCCACGGAGATATTCGTCGCTGTGGTCAATATGCAGACCGGAGAGATTGAATACGGGAACCAGCACCAGGATCCAAAGCCCACACTCCTTAAGAAGATCCTCGCCTCAGCCTGCGTTCCCGTCATGATGCCTCCCGTTAAAATAGGAAGGCATCAATATGTCGATGGAGGGGTCAAAGAAATTGCTCCACTGAGCAAAGCAATTGATGAAGGGGCGACCCATATCGTCTCTGTCATCCTCTCACCCGATTCGGAATATCGTGAGCCTATCCACAAAGAGTTCACCAGTTCCATGGATATATTGAAACGGACGCTCGCACTCCTGACCGATGAGATAGTTGACAACGATCTGAAGATNGCAACGGTTTATAGNGAAGCTATCCGCTATCTCGATCAGATCAAGGCGAATGCAAAAGAGAAACTTGGTTTGACCGATCCTCAGATTCGAAAACTCTTTACTGGCCTTGAAAACCCCTTCCAGGGAAAAAGGACCGTCGGAATCACAACCATCAGACCTGATGAAGAGTTGATGGACTCATCTCTCAATTTCGATCCGGATAAAATGAGAGAGATCGTTGATAAGGGATATAAAAAAGCCAAAGAAGTCGTCAGCCAGGAGATCACCCAGGGCACCGGCTTCTTCGAACCCGTTAACGGTTAAAAGACCCTATCTTAATAAAAAATGGACCTGATCCCACAATTGAAGGATACATCGTTGGAGGAGGCGTTAAAACAGATGGGGGAAATGTGGTCAAGGGGAAGAAAAGAAAATACCGTGTTTCCGTTGCCTGACACCGATCTTCCTCCGATCTTCCATTGAAAAGTGGCAATTCAGAGAGAAAACCGAAATCCGACCGAACTCAAGAATCACAGGAAAAGCATACGAGGTACGTTGTCGGCTTGCAGTACCTGAAAGGGGGAAAAATAAATGAGAAGAGTGTTCTTGATTGTGTTATCCAATTTACTTCTTCTATCTCTTCCGATGTGGGGAGGTAACAGGTTGGGCCATGAAGCATTTGCTCAATCTACGAGCCGTGAAGCTTATGGTCAGAGTACCAAGAAACAGGTTGTTCTGATGGTCTGTGAGACATGGCTCGCCAAGGAGCCAGTGATGACAGTTCTGGCCTCCAGCAGCAGTGAAGGCTCTCCTGATGTCCCATTAGGCATTGAGTGTGCTGAAGCGATCTCATCTGTGTTGAGCGCTGGTTTCGCGATGCAACATGTTACGGATATTTATGGACTCCGGGTTCACTACATCTTCATCAAGCAGTCCCAAAAGTAGTGAATGGAAGCACCTGACAGATGGTTCGAGCGGAAGTCCGANGAAGAGCAATGGGGTCAGCCCTTNACGGGCTGTTGCCCAAATCAACCGTTTGCCCTTCGACAGGCTCAGGGCGAAAGGTACGTTTATGCAATACACCCATGAAGTAACTCTTGTTTTCAGGGGGTGAATAGGCTATAAATATTCGAAAGTGCTGGTAAATGGTAAATGACGAATAGAATGAAAAAGATTTTTTTAATACTCATTTTGGGGCTTTTGGTGTTGGGTGAATTCCCCGCTTATGCACAGAAACAGCCAAAGAGTCTCACGATCCTTTACACCAATAATATTAATGGTGAGATCGATCCTTGCCCTACCTGAGACCCGAGGACACGTTTTGGCGGTCTGGCCAGAAGGGGCACCTGGATCAAGGAGATTCGTGAGGGAGGGGGAAAGGATTTGCTCATTTTAGATGCGGGCGATCTTCTCTTTAAGAAATATTCAGCGCCTGTTCCCCAAAATGGAAGCAAGATGGCAACGGAAAAGGCAAAACTGATCATCGATAGTCTCAATCTCATGGGTTACGATGTTCTGGCTATCGGAGATGACGATCTAAGCCTGGGGAAAGAGTTTTTATTGGAGATGTCCAGGAAAGCAACCTTCCCATTTCTTTCCTCCAATATCACCGATGAGGCCACGGGCAAACCTGTTTTTCAGACCTCCCTCATTAAGAAGAGCAATGGTCTGAGAATCGGGATCTTCAGTCTCCTCGCGCCCGATACTTTACCAAACCCATACGATCCCAGAAAAAAAGGACTTACGCTTCGTTCTCCCACTGAAACCGCTCAGGCCATGGTCAAAGAACTCCAACCGAAAACCGACCTGATCATCCTCCTCAGCCATCTTGGCTATCCCAAGGATGTGGAGATGGCTCAGACCGTGCCGGGGATTCATCTCATCGTAGGCGGCCATACAGGGGTTAATCTCCCCTACCCCCCTGTCATCAATAAAAGTTTGATCGTTCAGATGGCTCCGAAGGGATTATATGGAGGGAGGATTGATCTCCTCTTCCACAACAATGAATCTAATTTTTTTAATTCTTCGGAAAAAAGATCTTTTGAGAGTAGCCTCAACCAATTCAANGAGAGGGTCATCTCAGCCGAGGTCACGGAGATCGAAGCATGGTTGCAATACAACTTCGGGCTCTATTCACGCATCTTCCATCTGGCCCGCCTATATAACATAAGCCTTCCGGAGGAATTCATCCAGAACCTGAGAGATCTCATCGCCTCCTTAAAAACCCAGGATACTGAAAAACCCAAGGCCCTGAGGGTGAAAATCAAAGGGGAGGCTGAACAGATCCTCAAACAGCTTCAGGACAGGAATGAATTCGTCCACAATCTCATCGCCCTCGGCGAACAGATCAAAGACCACCCTGAGATTGGAAGGATGGTTGAAGCGTTTCGTTCAAAATATCCCGAACCGGAAAAACCCGCTTCTCCGAGACACGAAGCCCCCCGTCCCAAAAGTGGAGCTCCACAGAATTGAAAATGGCGACAACGGACTTAATCCTTCTTCATCCACCCACTTATTACGATTTCAGAAAGAGGCCGGGAATATACGGCCCCATCAGCGATGTGGTGCCTTCCACCCCTGTCTTTGAGATGTATCCCATCGGTTTTGCCAGCCTCTCGGAATATCTGGAACGCTATGGCCTGAAGGTCAGGATCATCAATGTCGCCCTGAAGATGCTCAAGGACGAAAGCTTCGATGTGGAGAAGCTCATCCGTAAGAACAAACCTCTTGCCTTCGGTCTCGGTCTCCACTGGATGGCCCATGTCCACGGAGCGCTGGCCCTGGCAGAGATGATCAAACGGTTACATCCTGATATACCTGTCATCCTGGGCGGACTCTCTGCCACCTACTATCACGAAGAGATTCTGCGCAACTATCCTTTCGTCGATTTTGTGATGAGAGGAGACTCCACGGAAAAACCCCTTCTCCAATTACTAAAGACGCTCAAGGGAAAAAGAGAATTTAAAAACATTCCCAACCTCACCTACCGGGATGGAGGAAATGGCATCCATGTCAACCCCATCACCTATGTGCCGGAAGACCTCAATGATATCACGATTGATTATCGCCATATCATGAAGAAGGTTGTCAGATATATGGACCCTGTTGGCTACCAGCCCTTTATCGACTGGTATTCCTATCCCGTCACCGCTGTCTTCACCTGCCGTGGCTGTACCTACCACTGCAAAACCTGCGGGGGGTCATCCCGGACTTTTCGGACTATGGCCAATCGCACAAAACCGGCCTACCGGGATCCCGCGCTGTTAGCCCAGGATATCTTCAATATCTCGGAGCACCTCAACGCCCCCATCATGATCATCGGTGATATCTTTCAGCCAGGGGAAGAGTATGGTTTTAACTTTCTTCGAAAGATGAAGACAAGGCGCATCGATAATCATATAGCTTTCGAATTCTTCGTTCCTCCCTCAAGGGACAAACTGGAGAGGATTGCTGAATCCGTAAAATATTTTAATATCGAAATCTCTCCCGAGTCTCACGATGAAGAGGTCCGAAAGGCCTTCGGCAGGCCTTATGCCAATCCCCCCATGGAGAAAATGATCGCCGATGCGATCGAGCTTGGTTGCAAGCGAATTGACCTCTTCTTTATGATCGGCCTCCCGAAACAGACCTATAAATCGGTCATGGAGACGGTCGATTACTGCCGGCTTCTACTTGAGCGATTTCAACCCTACGACAAGCTCTTTCCCTTCATCTCTCCCCTTGCTCCCTTTCTCGATCCCGGAAGCACGGTATTTGAAGAGCCGGAAAAGTTCGGATACCGTCTCCTCTACCGGACCGTGGAGGAGCACCGTCAGGCATTGACGACGCCAAGCTGGAAGTACATCCTCAACTATGAAACCGAATGGATGGATCGCAATGAAATCGTGGCAAGCACCTATGAGTCTGGAAGGAGGCTGAATCGCCTGAAGGCTGAGTTTGGTTTGATCGATCGAAAAACAGCCGAATCGGTCGAGTTGCGAATCGAAAAGGCACTCCGCATGATGGAGGAGATCGACCGGGTTATGGCCATGCCGGATCCCAAAGGGAGGGAGTCCTCGCTCGAGTCCATGCTGAACCAGCCCTTTTCTCTGGAGACCTACAGCATGTCCACAGTCTGTGAGAAGAGAGAACTGGAATGGCCCACCCGATTCATCCGGATGAATTTGTTTAAGATTATCAAAACATTGATTGCGAGGAGAAAGCCCAATGTCTCCGACCCTTCGCCAGCAGATTCTTCGTAAGATACCGAGTGTGGATGAAATCCTTTCCAGAAAGGAGATCCTCGATTTCTTAAGCGTTCATCCCCGAGCCGTGGTTGTAGAGGCCATCCGGAGAGGTCTGGGACGATTGCGCGAAGAGATCCTGAACCGGGACGACCTCTCCGGTGACGAGGAAGTCATCCTTTCTTTCGAAAACATATTCCCCCTTTTTCAAAAAGAGATCAACCTTCAGGTTCAGCCTCGACTTCGCCGGGTCATCAATGCCACAGGAATCGTGATCCATACCAATCTGGGAAGAGCCCCTCTCCACCCTCTCGCGATAAACCATATGGTCGAAGTGGCAAAAGCCTATTCCAATCTCGAATACGATCTCGCCCTCGGTGAGCGCGGGGATCGGTACTCCCATGTGGAGGAGATCCTTTGCCGGCTCTCAGGCGCAGAATCAGCCCTGGTGGTGAATAATAACGCAGGAGCTGTCTTGCTTGTTGTAAATACGCTTGCAGAGGGCAAGGAGGTTATTGTTTCGAGAGGAGAGCTGGTAGAAATTGGNGGAGCATTTCGGATCCCTGATGTGATGAAGCGTAGCGGGGCTTTGCTAAGGGAGGTAGGAACGACCAATCGTACTCACCTCAGCGATTATGAGAAAGCGATCGGGTCACAGACAGCTCTTCTTCTGAAGGTCCATACCAGCAACTTCAGGGTCATGGGTTTCACCTCCGAAGTCTCTCTCCAAGATCTGGTTCAACTGGGGAAGCAACATCGACTTCCTGTCGTGGATGATTTAGGAAGCGGTTGCCTAATAGACCTCACCAAGTATGGATTGGAAAAAGAACCCACAGTTCAGGAAGCCATCAGGACCGGGGTGGATGTGGTCACCTTTAGCGGCGATAAACTTCTGGGCGGACCCCAGGCTGGAATCATCCTGGGAAAGAAGGATATCCTCAAGTCGATCAAGGTCAATCCTCTGATGCGGGCACTGCGCATCGATAAGCTTACCCTGGCAGCTCTTGAATCGACGCTTCTTCTCTATCTCGATGAGAAAAGAGCAATGGAAGAAATCCCAACTCTTCGGATGTTAGGATTGGACATGGGGGCGTTGAAGAGAAGAGGCAACCGCCTTTTGAAACGGCTCCAGGAGAAGGTTAAAAAGGGGGTCCAATTCACCCTGAAAGAAGATGTTTCCCAGGTGGGCGGGGGGGCTCTCCCTCTTCAGGAACTTCCAACGATCATCCTCTCCGTTAAATCCCCTGACCATTCTGTTAATAGTCTTGAAGAAAGCTTGAGAAAAGGTGACCCACCCATCATTTCTCGAATCAGCAAAGAAGAGTTGATCTTCGATATGAGGACCGTCTCTGATGAAGAGATCCCTATTTTGGCACAGGGGATTGAAAAGGCACTCATGAAAATTGCAGGGGGAAAAGCGCAGAGTGCATAGCCAAGAAGAAGTCGGATAGTTGAATAGTCGCTTAGTCGTATAGTCAAAACCTGCCTGCCCTGCCTACCGCAGGCAGGCGCAGGCAGGGACTACAAGAATATGAGACTACGGGACCATGGGACTTAAGAATCTATTCGATCAAGGCAAATACTTCTCTATTCAGATACCTTTAAAAGACCAGGGAAGACGGATCGATCAGTTCCTTTCTGAAACCAACCTCCATCTCTCCCGTTCTCAGGCAAAAAAGCTGATTGAAGAAGGAACGATCCTTCTCAATAACCAAAAAACCAAACCCAGCGCCCATATCAAATTAGGAGACCTGATCTCGGGTAGACTTCCCGAACCCGAACCCCTCTCTCTGGAACCCGAACCCCTCCCCCTCCCTATCCTGTACGAAGATTCCTCCATCATCGTGATTGACAAACCAGCCGGCATGGTTGTCCATCCTGCTGCGGGAAACAGATCCGGAACATTGGTTAATGCACTTCTCCATCATTGCAAAGACCTCGCTGGAATTAACGGTGTGTTGAGACCGGGCATCGTCCACCGTCTCGACAAGGAGACCTCCGGCGTAATGGTCGTCGCCAAGGATGATGAGGCTTTTCACCAATTGGCCAGACAATTCAAGAATCGCCTCGTGGAGAAGGTCTATCTTGCTGTTGCTCATGGAATTTTTAAGCAGGATGAAGGTCTGATCGATGCTCCCATCGGAAGGCATCCTGTCCAGAGGAAACGGATGTCGACCAGAACCAGAAAAGGGAAAACGGCGATGACCAGATGGAAGGTCCTTGAGAGATTCGGCCCCCTCGCCTTTCTCGAAATTTATCCCCAGACCGGTCGAACCCACCAGATCCGCGTTCACCTCTCCTCTCTGGGCCACCCCCTATTGGGAGACCCTCTCTATGGAAGAAAAGGAAAATCCGGAATGATTGATGACCCTCTGTTAGGAAAATGTGTAAACCCCATTAGAAATTCCAGCGGGGCATTAAACCCCGCCGGAATTATTCTAAAACCTAACCCCGCTGCAAAGCAGCGGGGCATTATTTCTAACGGGGTAAAGGGGATGAATCGCCAGGCCCTCCATGCTCATCGGTTGGGATTTAATCATCCCCGAACCGGAGAAAGGGTTCAATTCGTCGCACCGATTCCTCGGGATATGGAACGAACATTGGAATGCTTACGGTCAATGGTATGAACATACTCAATCGAACCCATCTGGAAGCAACGGAGGGTATTCCCTGCTTTGAAAACCCGGAGATAATAAAATTAGGATGGGTCATCCACGCCTTTCTCACACGCCAGGGGGGGAGAAGCCTGTCTCCCTATCACTCACTTAATATAAGCTTCAGCAATGGGGATGAGAAAAAAACAGTCTCCTCGAACAGAGACCGGATCACTGAGGCATTCGGGTTTGACCGGAATCGATTGGTCCTGCTTAAACAGATGCAACTCGATGGCATTCTGATCCTGAAAGGCGCGGCGGATGCAAATCGGACTCCTTTAAAGTATGATGCCATGATCACGGACATCCCAAACCAGTTCCTTGGGATTCGTACCGCGGATTGCATTCCCATTTTCGTGGTGGATCGGAAGAGGAGGGTCATTGCCGCCATCCATGCCGGAAGGCAGGGAACTGCCCTTCAGATAACAAAAAAGGTGCTGAGAAAGATGAAAGAGGAACTGGGTTGTTCGGGAAAAGATCTTCTGATCACTTTAGGCCCATCCATTGGCCCTTGCTGTTATGAGATTGATGAAAAGGTATTTTTAAAAGAGTGGGAACCTTTCTCCATCGGCAAAGGGATGGGAAAGTGGATGGTGGACCTCGCAAGAATCAACATGGCTCAACTGGAGGAAGAAGGGATCAAAGAGGATCAAATTTATCGGGTCGACCTCTGCACCCGTTGCCACAACGACCTTTTCTTTTCCTATCGGGGGGAGGGACGAACCGGAAGGCAACTCTCTTTTATTGGAATCATTAAAAAAAAAGGGGTTGAGGGGTCAAGGAGTCAAGGGCTCAAGGTTTTTTCAAAGGAATTGAATGTTGGCTTGAACCCCGGAACCCTTGAATCCTTTTTTTGAGGGACTTTATATGAAAGAAACTATTTTAAAAGTTTACCTTCAACCCAAATCTTCAAAAAATGAGATCGTGGGTCCATACCGGGATAGGGTTAAGGTTAAGATTACTGCTCCACCCATTGAGGGAAAGGCAAATAAAGGTCTCATCCAATTCCTATCAAAAGAATTAGGAATTCCCCCATCCCAGGTTAAAATCATAAAGGGCCAACGTTCTCGTGAGAAAACATTGAGTATTTCAGGTATTAAGAATTGTGTGGGCCTCCTGAATTCCTCTAAATGCCTTGACTTTAAAGGGAAAATCGATTAGTCTAAAAAC
>Ga0031653_10000165_pt1 | contig 12197 bp, 11 predicted proteins | sample FrelakmetBRP12BR_FD_55210 | JGI IMG/M metagenome (GOLD analysis project Ga0031653, IMG submission 55210) | Freshwater lake sediment microbial communities from the University of Notre Dame, USA, for methane emissions studies - BRP12 BR | ecosystem: Environmental > Aquatic > Freshwater > Lake >... | reverse complement strand
AAAATGACGAATCAGTTCTTGCTGGTATGCTGCGGGGTCGGAATGAAAATCAACGGTCCTGTCAGGATAGATAAAGCGAAAGACTTTATCAACCTCAATGAAATCGTATATCAGATAAAGTTATTCACTGCAAACGTGCTGATACTGCTTTTTCATTTGAGATTCCTCTCAGCATTCACAAAAGGCCTACTGCATATATTTCCTTTTGTACCTCGCAGCATTATCAGGATACTCGGGTCTGCGCATTTCTGTGTGAAAAGCTCGATAGTTCCGACGCGCGATAACTACGGATAATTCGGTATGCCCAGCATGTGCTTGAAATCAGATTGTCATTAAGGTCATAGGGGGAGGTCTCTGTCTGCGAGTCAGTGGCTCACCTCTGCTCGTTGGTGGCAAAGGTAACTGCGGATGGCGGCAAGCCGCTTATTTTTTCTTCTTCGTAATCTGATTTCTTGAATCGAGGAAAACAATTTTTGGCTTGATCTCTTTGGCCCTGGCATCATCGAAATAGCTGTAGCAAAAAATGATGACCTTATCGCCGACAGCGCCTTTGCGGGCAGTTGGGCCGTTCAGGCAGATCTCGCCTTTCTTGTTGCCGGGAATGACATAGGTCTCGAACCGTTCGCCATTATTCATGTTGCTGATCATCACCTGCTCGTAGGGAAGGATATCTGTTTCCTTGAGGATCGATTGATCAATCGTAATGCTTCCCTCATAAGCAAGGTTGGATTCCGTAACCGTTGCCATATGAATCTTTGTCCTGAGCATGCACCTCAGCATGATGCCTCCAGCAAGGAAAAAGCTCTCAGCTCACAGCTCTTAGCTTTCAGAGAAATCATGACAACTGCTGCAACACTTCCTGCAGACTCTTTTTCAGACGTTATGTCTGATAGCTGATAGCTGCCAGCGGTTAACTTTCTCATTCTATTATCTTCGGTACGCGGTAAAAAGCATCGGTCTTATCAGGTGCGTTCATCAGGGCATCTTCCCTGCCCAGAGAAGGCCTTAAGGTATCCTCCCTCATAACATTGCTGATCGAGATGACGTGTGAAGTGGGTTCAATGCCAGCGGTATCGAGTTCATTGAGCTTTTCAACGTAACAAAGGATATTGTCGAGCTGGTTTCCATACCGGGACTTTTCCTCTTCAGTCAGTGCAAGGCGGGCGAGCCGCGAAAGATGCTCAATCGAAATGTTCATCCCGTTCAGATCTTCGTCAGATTAGCCATTTTCAGCGACAGCCTCTTCAGTCCAATCTGGGGGAAATTAACCATAACCTTCTGCTCCTCGCCGTCTCCATAGCAGTCCCGCACAACACCTACCCCCCAGACAGGATGTTTAACCCTGCAGCCGGCGGCAAAGGGAACATGTGTCTTCTTCACGTCATATTTTTTTCGGTTGTCGCAAACAATCTTGATCGTCTGAGGAGCGGAAATCTTCTCGATCCATCTGCAGCATGCTTTGGGGAGATCCTTCAGGAAACGCGACGGCTCCTGCTCCTGGAGTTTTGAATAGAGCTTCCTCTTTCGGGCACCGGACAGAAAGAGAATATCCTTTGCCCTCGTCATGCCAACATAGCAAAGCCTTCTTTCCTCAGCGACCTCTTCAGGATTCCCGATCGATTTAAAATAGGGGAGCAGCCCTTCTTCCATACCGGAAAGAAAAACGACAGGGAACTCAAGACCCTTTGCGTTGTGCAGCGTCATGAGAGAAACAAGGTTACTGCTGGATGCCTGCTCATGGCTGGACATGAGTGAGACCTTGTCAAGAAAATCCTGCATGTCCCGTCCTTCACCAGACACCATAAGTTCGGTCACATTTTGCCTTCTCTCTTCGTCGAGCTGGCCAAGGCAATCGATCTTATCCATAATCGCCTTGAGCAGATCGCCTGCGCTCTTGTAATGCACAGAAGAAAGNTTGTCGATGAGATTGACAAATGTACTCAGTTTTTCCCTGGTGGAGGCTATGATGCNATTGCCTTTGATGCCGTGCTTTATAGCATCGTAAAGGCAGATAGACTGCTTTTTTGCCTCGTTCTCAATCTTCGTAAGGGTAGCGGCGCCGATGCCCCTCGCAGGCGTATTGATGATCCTTCTCAGGCTTACATTATCCTCATGATTAAGCACAAGGCGCACATATGCAATGATATCCTTGACCTCTTTTCTCTGATAAAAACTGACGCCGCCGACAATGTGATAGGGCAGCCCCATTTCGCGGAGGGCGTCTTCAATGGCACGTGACTGAAGGTTCACGCGGTAGAGGATGCCTATGTCCTTGTATGCATAGGAGCCTTTGAGATAGAGTTCCTTGATAACCTTGGCGATATGCTTTGCCTCTTCCTCTTCTGAGCTGAGCCAGCAGAAATTGACCATCTCGCCGGTTCCCCGCTCAGTCCAGAGTTTCTTGCTTTTCCGGTTGGCAATCATCGAAATGACCGCATGGGAAGCATCAAGAATGTTCTGCGTGGAGCGATAGTTTCTTTCCAGCCGCACTACCTTCGTCTTGGGGAAGTCCTTCTCAAAATTAAGGATATGCTGCACATCAGCTCCCCTGAACTTATAGATACTCTGGTCGTCGTCGCCAACTGCGCAGATGTTCTTGTTTTTCTGTGCCATCAGCTTTAGCAGCTGGTACTGGGCATAATTAAGATCCTGAAACTCATCAACAAGCACATAGGGCAGCTGGTCCTGATATCTTTCAAGTATCTTGGGATTCTCTTTAAGCAGCTTAACCGTGAGCATGATGAGATCGTCAAAATCAACAGCATTCGACCGCTTCAGTTCATCCTGATAGCGCACATAGACCTTTGCCAGCTTTTCGTCAAAACCGAACCCTTCACCAGCAGAGAGAAATTCCTCAGGACCTACGAGCGCCGCTTTAAGGAGATTCATCCGGGATGAAACGCCCTTGTACAGCGCTTCATAAATCTTAAACTCTTTGAGGATATGTCTGATAAGCGTGCAGCGATCATCCTCATCATATATCGAAAAGTCATTGCCATATCCAAGGGCCTTGATATCCTTACGAAGTATCCTGCTGCATTGCGAATGGAGCGTACCCACCCAGGAAGACTTCATATCCTTGCCCAGCAGAACCCTGATCCTCTCCCTCATCTCGTTTGCAGCCTTGTTCGTAAAGGTCACGGTAAGGACTGCATCTGGAGACACTTTCTTAGTCTTAACAAGATGGGCAAACTTGTGGGTAATAACTCGTGTTTTGCCGCTACCCGCACCTGCCAGAACAAGGATCGGACCGTCAGTGATTTCCAGGGCCTGTTTTTGCTGGGGATTCAAGTCTTGCATGGGTACCTCTTTATACATCGATTTGCCGCTCGATATATATTACCAGATATGACCTCTGCAAATCCACTTACCACGGGCTTTCTGCGCGCTCCTACTCAACAGTGACACTCTTTGCAAGGTTACGGGGCTGGTCAACATCGCATCCCCTGAGCACCCCGATGTGATAGGCGAGGATCTGAAGAGGAATGACAAGAAGCATGGGCTGAAGATAGGAATTTGTGTCAGGCACCAGAATACAGGCCCGGGAAATGTCACAGACCTCGCCATTGCTTTCATTCGATATGGCAACCACCTTGCCGCCTCTGCTGTTCACTTCCTGTATATTCGTGATGATCTTTTCATAGAGCTTGTCCCGGGGAGCAAGCACGACGACCGGCAGTTCTTCATCGATAAGCGCTATNGGGCCGTGTTTCATTTCTCCGGCAGGATATCCCTCGGCATGAATATAGGATATTTCCTTAAGCTTGAGCGCACCTTCGAGGGCTATCGGGAAATTAATCCCCCTGCCAAGATAGATGAAGCCCCCTGCCTTGAAATAGTCCCGTGCAATCGCCTTGATCTTGTCCTCGGCCGTGAGTGTCCTCTCTATCTTTCCCGGCAGCTCGATCAGCTCCTGCAGGAGTTCCTTTGACCTTTCTCTACTCACGGTTTCCCGCGTCTGGCCAAGGGCGATAGCGAGGAGATACAGTGACATGACCTGGGTCAGAAATGCCTTTGTCGATGCAACGCCTATTTCCGGTCCTGAGTGCGTATAAAAAACAGCATCTGCCTCACGAGAAGACGTACTTCCCACGACATTGCAGATCGTGAGCGTTCGCGCCCCCCTGATCTTTGCCTCCCGCTGCGCTGCAAGCGTGTCAGCAGTCTCTCCGGACTGGGTTATCACAATCATGAGGTTGTCGCTGCTGATAAGGGGGTCCCGGTATCTGAACTCTGATGCTATATCAACCTCGACAGGCACGCGCGCAAGTTCCTCAATCATATACTTGGCTATAAGGCCGGCGTGCCACGATGTTCCGCAGGCCACGATATAGACCTTTGTTATCCCTGCCAGAATCTCCCGTGACAGGCCGAACTCTCCAAGGTTCACCTCGGCCGTCTCAGGGGAAAACCTTCCGCGCATCGTATCGCTGACAGCGCGAGGCTGCTCAAAGATCTCTTTAAGCATAAAATGGCGGTACCCGCCCTTTTCAGCCATAGAAGGGCTCCAGGTTATAGCAGTCACTTCCTTCTGCACCATGGTGCCGTCGAGGGTCGTGACCAGGACTCCCTCTGGTGTGATCACCACCATTTCNTCATCGTCAAGAAACATGACATTCCTCGTGTGGCTCAGAAAAGCCGGGACATCCGAAGCAACAAAGAACTCACCTTCGCCAAGACCGACCACAAGAGGGCTGTCCTTGCGAACTCCCACAATCTTGTTCGGTTCTTTTTCGCTGACTACGGCAATGGCATAGGAACCCTTTACTTCCCTCAGCGCGGCCCTGACAGCGTCTTCAAGGAGCAGGGCCTCTGCATAATCCCTGATGAGGTGGCAAAGCACCTCGGTATCCGTATCAGAGGTAAAGACATATCCTTTATCCAAAAGNTTCTTTCTCAGAGGCAGGTAGTTTTCGATGATNCCGTTATGCACGATGACAATGTCGTCTGACCGGTGGGGGTGGGCATTCTCCTCAGAGGGTTTTCCATGCGTTGCCCAGCGTGTGTGGCCTATGCCTGCTGTGCTGAATAGATTCCTTGATTCGACAATNCCAGCAAGTTCCTTGATCTTGCCCTTGCACCGCACGACCTCAAGGCCTTTGTCTGTATGGAAGGCTATGCCCGCTGAATCATATCCCCGGTATTCGAGCCGCTTGAGGCCTTCAAGCATAATGGAAACAGCATTCCTGTTACCGATATATCCGATGATCCCGCACATGCTACAACCNTATCCCGTAAAGCGTAAATGGTGAATGGTTCAAAANAGATCTCATTTCCCTGTCTTCTCCTTAACCTCAGCCTGCCTGTTCTTCGTCTTGACCCGCCTTTTCTTCGCCCAGTCTTTGATATTCCTCTGTTCTGTTCTGCTGACTGCAAGAGACCAGGGAAGAACGTCCTTGGTGATCGTTGATCCTGCACCGATATAAGAGCCTTTGCCGATTTTCACCGGCGCAACAAACTGTGTGTCGCTCCCGACAAAAACATTGTCACCAATAATGGTCTGATGCTTTTTCTNTCCGTCATAATTACAGGTTATGGTGCCTGCACCTATGTTCACATCNCGGCCGATCACCGCGTCTCCGAGATAGCTGAGATGAGATGCCTTTGCACCTTTCCCTATGACAGCCTTTTTCAGTTCAACGAAATTTCCTATCCTGGCATAGGCTCCGACCTGGGAGCCGGGCCGGATATGCGCAAAAGGTCCTACGCTTGCACCGATGCTGATGTGTGAGTCTTCGATCACGGTCGAGTCCCTGATCACAGCATAGTCATCGATAGTGCTGCGGAGGATCCTCACATGAGGATAAATGGTCACATTGCTGCCTATCTTCGTACCGGCTTCAATGAAAACATTCGGATAGATGGTCGTGTCCCTGCCAACCGCGGCATGAGGATGGATGAACAATGAGGCAGGATCAAGGAGGTTCACTCCCCTGGAGATACAGTTCCGGACAACACCCTGCCGCATGACCTCGGATGCCCTGAGAAGCTCTTCCCTCGTATTCACACCCATGAACTCTGCCTCCTCGCCTATGGCAAAGGCAGATGTCCGCAGGCTTTGCCTGAGCGAAAGGGATACAATATCGGTCAGATAATATTCGCCTTTATGCCTGTTCATTGCCAGCCGGCCAAGAAGAGAAAAGGCATTATGATTGATGACATACAGACCGCTGTTCACTTCGCGGATCTTCTTTTGGCTCTTGTCAGCATCCTTCTCTTCTACAATAGCAAGCAATTTCCCGGTCCTGTCCCTGACGACCCTGCCGTAACCCTTAGGGTCTTCTGCCTGGAACGAAAGCACGGAAATGGCATTATTGTTCTTCTTATGAAGTAAAAGGAGTCGTTTAAGCGTCTGCGGCTCAATGAGAGGGGTGTCGCCGTTCATAACAATAACCGCCCCCCTGAAGCTCTTCAATGCCGGCATGGCGCTCTTCAGCGCGTCACCCGTTCCTTTCGGTTCCTTCTGGAGCATGAATTGAACATCAGGAGCAGTAACCTCTTTTTTAATAACATCGATCTGTTTGCCGGCGACAACGATCACGCGTTCAGGTTTCAGCTTCGCGGCAGTGTCAATTACAGCCTGAAGCATGGGCATGCCGCAAACCCTGTGGAGCACCTTTGGAAGAAAAGACTTCATTCTCTTGCCCTGACCTGCGGCAAGAATGACACAGGCTATTCTCATCCTCTGGACTCCCCTATCTTCTGCGGCGCTGCTATCCCTCCTGAAAGAATTATCTTCATGCCCTCATCAACCGGAATATCCGTAGCGAAAACATCCCCTTCAGGCACCAGGACGATCTCTCCCATGTAAAGGTTGTTCGTCGGCACATACACGGCCCTGAGGTTTAATTCTTTTCCGCTGCTTTCAGCCAGAACCGTGCGTTCTTTGGTAAGAAACCCGAAGGCATAGGCTCCCTTCCGTGGATATTCAATGATCACGACCTTCTTGAATGATGATGTTGTGCTCTCCGGAGAAAAGGCATCAACAAGTTGTTTTACTGCCGTATAGAAACTCTTAAAAACAGGGATATTAAGAAATATGCGCTCAAAGAAAAGAATAATCTTTTTGCCAAAGACATTGGTTGAGACGATGCCGACTATGAAGACAAGAATGATCGCAGAAATGAAACCGAGACCAGGCGTGTGGTACCCAAGGATCTGGTAATAGATTGGCTCAAGCAAACCATCTACAAACCTGAAGAACCAGGCGATTACGAGGATCGTGATAATTGCGGGGATCGAGATAAAAAGCCCGGCTATAAATTTTCTCTTAAACGTAACCCTCATAGATGTTGCCGTCATGTACACCCTACCATGGACCCCTGAGGCATAGTACTGCCCTGTTATGCACAATACCCGTTTCGGACATCACAAGCACCGGCTCACTTATTGATCTTTTCCGCCACATCATCAGGGATGTCGAAGTTGGCGTACACATTCTGCACATCATCGTTATCCTCAAGTGCATCAATAAGCCGCACCATCTGCTCTGCCGCCTTTGCATCAAGAACAACATAATTCTTCGGAAGCATTGTGACTTCAGCAGACTCAAGTGGAATAGCTGCCTTCTCAAGCGCCTCTTCACAGCAGCAAGGCCTTCGGGAGCTGTGATAATTTCAAAGTTGTCTTCTTCAGGGTCGTTCTTCATATCCTCTGCACCTGCGTCGAGCGCTGCATTCATCACCGCATCTTCAGATGTGCCTGTCTTGCTGACAAGATATAACCCTTCTTGTCAAACATCCAGGAAACACATCCTGACTCGCCAAGGCTTCCTCCGTTCTTTGACATGATAAAACGAATCTCGGGAACGGTCCTGTTCTTGTTATCCGTCATAACCGCAACCATAACCGCAACACCTGCTGGGCCATAGCCTTCATACAGGTACTCCTCATACGACATCCCCGGAAGTGCGGCGGTTCCCTTCAAAATCGCCTTCTTGATATTATCGTGAGGCATATTCACTTCCTTGGCACTGTCTATGGCGGTACGCAGCCGAGGGTTACTGTCAGCGTCTCCTCCTCCAAGTCTGGCCGCAGTACAAATTTCCTTCACGATCTTGGTAAAGGCCTTCCCTCTCTTGGCGTCGGTAATAGCTTTCTTATGCTTTATTGATGCCCACTTCGAATGTCCAGACACGAATTCCCCCTGAAAAGTAATAGATGACTAATACACGGTTTTTTTCATAATTTTTATAATAATGGCAAGCAGTTCAGGCTGTCAAGGAACCGGACAGGAATTCATGGCCATCAGCTGGAATCAGGTATTCTCGATGCCATAATCCCTGATCTTGGTAAGAAGGGTCTTGTAGCTCACCTGAATAAGCTCTGCTGCCTTCGTTTTGTTTCCTTTGGTGTCCTTCAGGGCCTTTGTGATGCGCTGTGTCTCGACAATACGGGTCGCCTCTTTCATTACCTCTTCAAGCGTGCCGTCAGCCGGGAGGTTTCTCAGAGAGCTCTCAACAGCCATCTGCCTGTTGAGCACAATGTGGTCATCGGTAACGGTATCTCCCTCGCAAAGAATGATGCCTCGTTCAATGCAATTCTCAAGCTCTCGCACATTTCCCTTCCAGGGATAACTGATGAGCAGATCAAGGGCATCCCTGGCAATATGCAGATGCGGCTTTTTAAGTTCACGGCAGTATTTGTTCATGAAAAACTCGACAAGAAGCGGAATGTCATCTTTCCGGTTTCTCAATGGCGGGATTAAGATCGGGAAGACGTTCAGCCGGTAAAAAAGGTCCTCCCTGAAGAGCTTCTCCTCAACAGCCCTTTCAACACAAGAAGCGGAATGTCATCTTTCCGGTTTCTCAATGGCGGGATTAAGATCGGGAAGACGTTCAGCCGGTAAAAAAGGTCCTCCCTGAAGAGNTTCTCCTCAACAGCCCTTTCAACATCCTTGTTGCTTGCAGCAACAATNCTCACNTCGATCCCGATAGCCTTAATACCTCCCACCCGTTCTATCTCGCCTTCCTGGATGACCCGCAGGATCTTTGCCTGGAGATGCAGGTCCATCTCTGCGATCTCGTCAAGGAAAATCGTCCCTTTGTCAGCCAACTCGAACTTGCCGATCTTTCGAGCCTCAGCTCCGGTAAAAGACCCTTTTTCATGGCCAAAAAGCTCTGTTTCAAGAAGTTCCCTCGGTATGGCAGCACAGTTTATAGCAACAAATGGATGCTCCCTTCTGTTGCTCAAATTGTGAATGGCGCGCGCAAAAAGTTCCTTACCCGTGCCGCTCTCACCAAGGAGCAGCACGGTTGTCTTTGCAGGGGCAACCTTCTGAACCTTCTGGGCAACTTCGGTAATCTCCCGGCTCATTCCTATGATCTTCGGCATACCAAGCTTTCCTGTCAGTTCATCCTTAAGCAGAATGTTTTCGGTGACAAGCCGCTGGTTTTCAAGTGCACGCTTAATAAGGAGAAGAAGATGGTCTGTATCAAAGGGTTTGGTAATAAAATCAAAAGCCCCCTCTTTCATTGCAGCCACAGCGGTCTCTACGGTTCCAAAGGCTGTCATCATGATCACCGGCATAAGCTGACTTTCGGCCCTTGCTGCCTTCAGTACCTCGATGCCGTCCTTCTTGGGAAGCTTCAGATCAGAGAGAATAAGGTCAAAGCGGCTGTCCCTGATCTGACGGATGCCGTCCTGGCCATCACCTGCAAGGACAACGCGATATCCCTCTGCTTCCAGGGTTTCCCTGAGCATCTGTGCCATGGAATCTTTGTCTTCAACGATCAGAATGGTCTGCATACGATTATTATCTTATCAGGCTTGCATTTTGGCGTTCTTCAGACTGCTGCCGCACGAGCAGACAGGCTCTTCAAGGTTGAGGCTGAAAAATGCCTTAAGCAGAGCCTTGATCTGTTCCGTAGAAGCCTTCATCGCGTCGATAACCTCTGTTGCCGTAAGCCCTCCTTCTGCTATGCCTGCTGCAACGTTCGTAACAACCGCCAAGCCGGCAAAGCAGATCTCCAGCTCACGGGCAAGAGCAGCCTCGGGCATGCCGGTCATGCCGATGACATCAGCGCCGATCAATGAAAATTCCCTGATCTCTGCCGCCGTTTCAAGCCTTGGCCCGTTCACGGCGATATAGGTACCTCTTCCCATAACGTGAATATCTGCCTGTGAAGCAGAAGCAAGGAGGGTCTTTCTCAGGTCAGGGCAAAAGGGCTCTGTAAAATCAATGTGAACAACCTCGTTCTCANCATAAAAGGTAGCTTCCCTTCCGCTTGTCCTGTCAATAATCTGATCAAGCAGAACAATAGACCCGGGTTTCATCTCCTTCCTGACCCCGCCTGTTGCGCCCACGGAGAGGATCCTCTTTACGCCAAGCTCCCGGAAGCCCCAAATGTTTGCCCGGTAATTTATCCTGTGTGGAGGGATATGATGCAGGGATCCATGCCTCGGCAGAAAGGCAATTTCCCTTCCAGCTAACCTCCCTATCCGATAATGGTCAGAAGGCTCGCCATAGGGCGAGCTCAACTTCACTGAATCAATGATCTCAAGCTCAGGGATATTATAGATACCGCTTCCCGCTATTACTCCAAACTCAGGCATATGACCTCCTTCTGTTCACAGGGCGTATGCAGCGGCCCCGCAATACACTTAGTGCTATAATAACCTACTTGGCTAAAATGGTGAACAGAAAATGATCGAAGAAGAACTGCATCTTGACCTCCTGAAGAAGGTCCTCTCCCGCGGCGGAGAATACGCTGACATCTTTATTGAATCACGAAAAATGATATCTCTTGTCATTGAGGACAGCAGGCTTGAGAAGATCATCTCCGGCACTGAAGCAGGAGCAGGCATTCGCCTTCTGCTAAAAGGCAAGACTTCCTATGCGTACAGCAATGATCTTTCCCCCCGGGCATTGTTGCAGTCAGCCTCAGATGCAAGCAAAATGGCTTCTGATGCGCCGGCAAAGCCNCNANCATCTCTTTCTGCCAGAAATCCATCGGTTCAGTTCAGTATACGGTCCATGCCTGAGAGCATTCCGCTTGAAAAAAAGATTGCTCTTGTCAGAAACGCCGAAAAGATCGCCCGGTCCATTGATCAGCGTATCAGGCAAGTCACCGTCATCTACAGGGATTCTGTCCAGGATGTTCAGACAGCAACCTCTGACGGGTTCATTGCTGATGATAAACGGGTCTATACTCTGCTCATGGTTCAGGTCATTGCAAGCTCAAATGGGATTGTGCAGACAGGATATGAGGCGGTCGGCGGCTTTACCGGTTTCGAACTTTTCGACAAGGAAAATATCGAAGAACTAAGCAGCAAGGCTGCTCAGCGCGCAATCATGATGCTCACTGCACGAAAGGCCCCGTCAGGGAGAATGCCGGTGGTGATCTCATCCCTTGCAGGCGGAACGATGATCCACGAGGCTATCGGCCACGGTCTTGAGGCAGATCTTGCCCAGCAGGGTCTATCGGTCTTTTCAGGGAAACTGGGGCAGCAGATTGCATCTGAGCTGGTTACGGTCATTGATGACGCAACCCTCACGGGCAGAAGGGGATCGTTCAGATTTGATGATGAAGGGACTCCTTCGCAGCACACTGTTCTTGTTGAAAAAGGCATTCTGAAGAGTTTCATGTATGACAAGCTTACTGCCATGAAAGACAATGTCCAGTCCACAGGCAATGGCAGGCGAGAATCATACGAAAGCAGGCCTATTCCAAGGATGACCAACACCTTCATTGCACCGGCAGCAGATGATCCTGAGAATATTATCCGGTCAGTTGACCGAGGCTTGCTTGTGGTAAAAATGGGGGGCGGCCAGGTAAATACAGTCACTGGTGATTTTGTCTTTGACGTTCAGGAGGGATACCTTATCAAAGGCGGGAAAAAAGACGAACTGGTCAGGGGAGCAACGCTTGCTGGCAATGGACCGGAAGTGCTGAAAGCGATTGATATGGTAGGAAGCGATCTCGGTTTCTCTATCGGGACATGCGGCAAAGATTCGCAGGGGGTACCTGTTACGGATGCGATGCCTACGGTCAGGATACCCGAAATTGTTGTAGGCGGGGCTCACGAGTAACTAAGTTTCGTCTCCAGATACTGATGCAAAAATAAGACAGTTATTGTTATTTATCCACGCAACTTTCTATCATGCCTATTGAAAATAATCAATATATTAAATGGCATTATAATTGCATTCTTAGGCATGCTATGCGGGCTCAGCGAACCATAAAAAATGAAGTCTCT
>Ga0031653_10000163_pt1 | contig 12238 bp, 15 predicted proteins | sample FrelakmetBRP12BR_FD_55210 | JGI IMG/M metagenome (GOLD analysis project Ga0031653, IMG submission 55210) | Freshwater lake sediment microbial communities from the University of Notre Dame, USA, for methane emissions studies - BRP12 BR | ecosystem: Environmental > Aquatic > Freshwater > Lake >... | reverse complement strand
GGGTTTCCGGGATAACGGCTTTAATCATCCCTGCCACAAACACCCCAAGAAGAAGCCAGGGGGTGATAAGCTTCATGAAGCCCCATGTGGCCAAGAGCCACTCTTTGATCTCTTCCTTGTCATACCAGAGTCGCAAGGTGACAAAGAGGGCAATAAAAAATATTCCAGTTAAGATCCATTGCTTCTGAGAGGCGAAAACAAGGATACCAAGTAGAGAGGCGAAATAGATCAGCAATACATACCCTCTCTTTCCCCCCTCAGGGATACCAAGAGCTAATGCCTGCGCTAACTTCTCCTTCTCCCCCCTCCGGAAAAGAAAAGCCATGATGAGGCCAATAACGACGGAAAAGGCAATGGCGCCAATTGCCCTTCCTGCTCCGAGATCAAGACCTAAAAGTCTTGCAGAATAGACGATTGCAAGAACGTTAATGGCTGGGCCTGAATAGAGGAAAGCTGTGGCTGGTCCGATCCCTGCCCCTCTTTGATAAATTCCGGAAAACAGGGGCAACACCGTACAGGAGCAGACCGCAAGGATGGTCCCTGATACAGAAGCCACCCCGTAGGATAAAACCCTCTTGGCTTGCGCTCCAAAATACTTCAGCACAGAAGCCTGAGAGACGAAGACTCCGATGGCGCCGGCGATGAAAAATGCCGGTACCAGACAGGTCAGCACATGGGCCGAAAGATAATCCAAAAACGCATCCAATCCGCTTTTAAGAACAAGGCTTAACAATCTTCCCACTCCTTTCCGATCACAGAGAACGCATCAATCTGCTCTGCTCGCTCACCCGATTCTTCAAAACAGTGCCGATACTGTCTAAGATTTCAAAGATCTTTGGGTCCTTCACCTTCACCATCACCTTCACTCCATCTTTTCGGGTGGTGACCAGATGGCTTTTTTGCATCAGTGAAATATGACGGGAGATGTTGGACTGTTCACCGTTGATCGCCGGAACGATCTCGCAGATGCATCTTTCCCCGTTTCGTAGGAGTTCGAGAATTTTTAATCGAGTAGGCTGGGCAAGGGCCTTTAAGACCTCTGCCTTCATTTCAAGAACCCTTTCTTCCATAAGCTCCTCCATGATTATATGATTCATTGATCATATAATCCATAAATCATTATTTGTCAACGAAATATTCTTGGTAACTCCTCAGTAATGAGCGCACTCAAACCTTTACTGAGGGGTTACGATTCTTAGGTCTGTGTCTTTGCAACTTGGTCTGCTTGTTGGTATAATGTGGATGTGAAAAAAGCAGCCTATTTCCTATCTACCCTTTCTCTCCTGGTTGCCCTCTTATTGGGGGGAGAGGGATTAGCCCAAACACCCTCCCCTTCCAATCAGATCTACTTTTTTTATGCTCAGGATTGCCAGCCCTGTCAGACCATCCTTCAGGGCTATCTTCCCACCCTTAAACCCATCTACCCTTTTATTGAGATCAAAACCTTTGATCTTGGAAATCCTGTCTATTACGAGGCTCTTTCAAAATTGGAGAACCAATTCGGCAAAAAAGAGAACGAACTGCCGGTCCTCATCATCGGAAATCATCTCCTCTCCGGAGAAAGGGAGGTGATGGAAAAACTCAACCCCCTTATTCTCGAATATCAGGCCAAAGGTGGAATCCCCACTCCGCCCATTGAAATCCAATCTGCCATTGCTTCGCCCGCACCCAAAACAAGCGCTGTCTCAATCGATCTCACCTATTTTTACCAGAAGGGATGTCCCAGATGTGACCGGGCCAATGCCCTGCTGAAATATCTTCTGGGAAAATATCCAAAACTGAACATTCAAGAGATTGATCTTAACACCCCTGATGGCAAGCGTCTCAACGAAATCCTTTCAAACCGGCTCCAACTCCCCTCTGAGAAGAGGCTGATCGCACCAGCCATCTTCATCGGAAACGATTATCTCCCGCCGGAGGAGATCGTCTTGTCCAGAGTGGAATCACTGATCCTTAAGTATGAATCCACAACGCCGTCACCAACCGATCGAAGGGACCCTTTGGCAGGCGGGCCATCACCAACACAAGAAGAGGTCACAAAAGCCGAAGAGACGATGGTTGAGCGTTTCAAATCTTTTGGGCTACTAGCCATCCTCATCGCAGGCTTGATCGAAGGGCTCAATCCCTGTGCCCTGGCCACTCTGGTCTTCTTCATCTCCTATCTCACCATGATCGGCCATGGACGAAAACAGATCCTGATGGTCGGATTGGGCTTTTCAGGAACAGCCTTTTTGACCCACCTGTTACTGGGCATTGGAATCCTCGGGTTCATCCAGCATTTCTCCTTCCTTCCCCTATTCTCCCGTGTTGTTTATCTGATCACTTTTCTATTAAGCCTTTCCCTCGCCATTTTCAGTCTCTACGATTACATCCAGTTGAAGAAGGGAAAACCATCCAGGATGAAACTCCAGGTTCCCGATTTTTTAAAAAAGAGGATCCATTCGATCATCCGGACAAGAAGCGCTGAACTGGAGGGAGCTCACGGAGGCCAGGCGCTTCGATTCTTACTGGCCTCGGTCTTGATTGGTTTCATTGTCACCCTTCTACAATCGACCTGCACCAGCCAGGTCTATCTCCCCACGCTTCTTTTCGTCACCCATGTCCCGTCACTCCGGGGAAATGCCGTGTTATACCTTGTTCTTTATAATCTCGTTTATATTCTTCCTCTGCTCGTCATCTTTGGTATCGTTTACTGGGGAGTGACCTCCGAACAACTCTCTCTCTTTCTTCAGAGAAGGGCATCTACCATCAAACTTCTCACCTCCTTCTTCTTTTTTGCCCTCGCAGGGATATTGATTTTTACCCTGATATAGGGGATAAATAGTAACTTCTGCTCACCTCAAGAGAAACCAACGGAGGAAGAATGAAACGGAAAACCACTATCATTGGAGCTATTATTGTTGTACTGGCTGGTGTTCTCCTCTTCTACTTTTTTTATCTTCAGAACCCAGGCCGGCAAGTCCTCGCCCAGGTCAATGGGGAAAAAATTACCTTAAAACAGTTCAATAGGGAATTAGAAAAAGTGGAATCACCTTTAAAAGAGATGATTAGGGAAGAGCCACAACAACTTCTTGAGGGGATCATCATGAATAGGGTTTTTCTCCAGGAGGCAAAAAAACAGGGACTAACCCCTCCCATCAAAACCTATAAGGATACGGATAAGGATGGACTATCCCCTGAAGAGGCTCTCATCGGCGATCTGATGAAAAAGAAGTTTTCTACCCCTCCAACCGTAACGAAAGAAGAAATAAAAACATTTTACCCCTTAGTGAAAGACCGATTGGGTGGGAAACCCCTGGACCAGGTATCCCCTATCATTGAACAGTTCATCCGTGAACTGAAGCAACAGGAGGAGATGAAGCGGTATGTCACCGAACTCCGCACCTCAGCCAAAGTCGAAATGGATCAGATCCTTCTCCAGAAGATTGCTTCTAAGCCTCCAGAATCAAATACGGAGGATGAACTGAAGAAGGCTTTTGCCTCAGGGAAGCCTTTTCTCGTTGATTTCGGGGCTAATTCCTGTCTTCCCTGCCGTCAGTTGAGGCCGATTCTCAAGGAGATCGGCAAGGAATATGCTGGAAAGGCTGCAATCCTTGTCATCGATGTTTATAAATATCAACATCTGGCAAAGGAATATAAAATTACGGCCATTCCCACGCTGGTCTTTTTCGATAACAAAGGCAAGGAGGTTTTCCGGCAACCCGGGGTTATGAACAAAGACCAGATCTCTGCAAAACTAAAAGAGATCGGGGCGGGAAGCTGATTCGATTGCGGATTGCGGAATGTGGAATCGCAAAAATAAATGGCTCATATATCTTCCCCTGGCAACTTCTCTCCTTCTACTACTGAATTCTTCTCCAGGCCTTGGAAGTGAAGTCTCCCTTACGCTGATCTACTCTTCAAATACACTGGGAGAGGTGGAGTCGGGTTGCTGTCCGGAGACCGGGAATGCCGGCGGCCTGGCGAGAAGGGCTCACTACATTAAAAAGGTGAGTAAAGAAACAAAAAATAGGATTATTCTTGACGTAGGAGATACCTTCGCCATCGGCCTGCCGGGCAGTGGAAAGGAAAAAGAGAAAGCCCGAAAATGGGCGGAATTCATTCTGAAGATTTATGAGAAGGTGGGATATGACGCCATCAATATCGGAGATACCGATCTGGTATTGGGAGTTCATTATCTTACGGCTCTCTCAAAAAAATCAAAAATCCCCTTCCTCTCTGCTAACCTTCGAGAGAAAAAGACAGGCCAACCCGTCTTTGAACCTTATCGCATCAAGCAGGTCAATGGATTGAAGATTGGAATCATTGGACTCCTTACCCCTCACCTTCCGCCTTATCTCCATAAAGAGATGACAGGCTATATTGTCGAAGACCCGATTAAAATTGCTCTAAAGATGACGAATGGCCCGATGTCTCATTGTGATCATATCATTGCCCTGGCCCATTTGAACATGATGGAGGTTGAAGAACTCGCCCAAAAAGTTCCCCGGATCCCCATCATCATCGGAGGGAACGACCGGTCATTTATCTTTCCAAAACAGATCCATTCCTCCCTCTGGGCTCAAACCGACGCCTTTGGCCTCCATATCGGAAGGATGAATCTGGGGCTCAAAAAGGAAGCTAAAGAATTTGTGGATACTCTTCCCGAAAAATCATCCCGGTTCTCCGATACCGGAGGGGTTAATACTTACAAGAATCATCTCATCTTTTTACATCCTGGAATGGAGTCCGATCCGGAAATTGAAAAACTAATTTCTTCATCAAGAGATCTATTAAAAAGGCCTTTGCCCTGAGTCATAAGCAGTTTCATCCTGATCGGTATCGGCGTCAAGATACTGATCGAACATTTAAACTGAAGAAAGTCAGGGGATTAAGATAAAGGAGGTCAAGATGGGATTCTGGGATCTTAAAACATTAACGCTGGATGAGTTTCGCCCCGGCATCTCGAGTAAAATCGCAACCGGTAAAAATTTAACGATGGCTGTTATGGAAATCGCTCCGGGTAAAGAGGGGATGACCCATGAACATCCCTTTGACCAGTGTGGTGTTGTTGTAGAAGGAGAAATAGAGATGTCCCTCGGGGAGGAGAAGAAATTACTCAGACCGATGGAGACCTATTTCATATCGGCAGGCATAAAGCATAACTGGAAAACCACTGTTTTGTCAGCTAAGATTTTAGATGTCGTCGTCAAACAGGGTTAAAGAATCTAAAACCTAATTAGGGGTATCTCATGCTTGTGAATGAACGGAGTCCCAACTACCAGAAGGGACTTTTTACTTTACAAATCGAATAACTGGCCAGGCGAAAAGAACTGTCTTCATAATGGAAAGCAATTGCCGAGATAGCGATTAAAAAAAATGATCCAAGAAAAATAATGGTTATTTTGATTTGGCTATTTTTCATTTATTTTTCCAATAGCCCTTAAGACATTATAAACATCAGAGTTCTTTAATAAAACCCAGATGGCACGGCCTTGGGGGAATTATAACTCTTAACCTTTGATTTCTAAAGCTCGCAATATTCAGGCCAATAGAAACTCAGCTTATTTCTCCTTTGGTTCACTCCCCATATTCTTTGTTGAAGAAAAATCTGGAACCGAAGACTGGCTCTTGGCTACCTCATCCGTCCCGCAATAGGGTGCAGGAGATTCTTTTTGCTTACCCCAAGTGACCTCATATATCAAAAACCCAAGTAGAATCAACCCGGAAAGAATGAAGATTGGATATAAATAGCCGGACGGAAGAAGCTCGTAAAGCCCAAATAGGCCAAAAAAGATGAAGATAAGAGCGTCCACCCATTTAATGAGCCGTTCCGGGATTTTTTTCCCCAGAACAATTCCTACTCCAATGCCTATGGCATCGGCAATCATCATACCCGTTGTGGTCCCGAGCCAAACAGCTATGATCGATTTGTATTCCGCGGCCAGGGCGACTGTGGCCAATTGCGTTTTGTCCCCCATTTCCGCTAAAAAAGGCGACAGCTACGGTCCAAAACGGGCTGTAATTGAATCGTTTATCCTCGCCTGCTAGAGTATCGCCATGGAGGGTCCAGAAACCAAATAAAATAAAAGAAGCGGATGCTGCAACTTGCACATAATAAATCGGGATAATTTTCGTTAAATAGGTTCCAGCGACAACTGCAAGGAAGTGATTGCAGAGCGTGGCAACGAGAACCCCCAGCATGACCACTTGCCAGCGGAACCGGCTTGCAAAAGCCATGGCCAATAACTGGGTTTTGTCCCCCATCTCGGCCAATACAACAAGGCCGGTAGAAGCAAGGAATGCATTCATTGGAAAATCCTCCAAAAAAACGAGACTCCTTCCCTTAGCGTTGCATTGAAAAGGGAGGTGGCTGTGCTTCCAATCTTTTACAATTGCGGATTTTTTTATGCTTTATGGGAACATACGATGTCACCTGAGGTGGCCTTCGCCAACGGTTGGGCCAAGTTTTAACCAGTATGTTGACCCTACCCGCTAAACGACTCCTCTTTAGGAAAGGGCTATTACTCTAATCAATAGACCAAAATAATGCAAGTCATCTTTTTAACCTGGAAGATGTTGACTGAATTTTTCAGTCAACCTATAATAGATCACCATGAAAGACAACCGGAGGCAAGCCCGGAGGGAAGGATAGTTGATGTATAGGGAGCGGCTTAAAAAACTGGCGGCGGATAAGCGGTTCATCCCTGGAATTTATAATTATTGTGATCGGTGGTGTGAGCGTTGCCCCCAAACACACCGGTGTTTAAATTTTTCGATCGGAGAAGAGGAGTTTTCAGATCCTCAAACGAGAGATATCAGAAACGAGGCCTTCTGGAAAAAGTTGTCGGAGATTTTTGGAGAAACCCTGGAGATGCTGAGGGAAGAGGGAAAGAGATGGGGCATAGACTTAGAGAGTTTGGATTCGGAGAGTAACACGGAACATATATGGGTGAGTGATGAGGCTGTGCAAAACCACGTGATTCCCCGGGCTGCCAAGAGTTATGCCAAAATGGTGGAAGATTGGTTTCAAGAAAGGGAAGAACACCTTATTGAAACAGCAACAGTTCTAATCGAGGGATTTAACCTTGAGGAAGCCTTTGAGGTGATTCAATGGTACCAATATTTTATTGCCGCTAAGGCCATGCGGGCCATCCTGGGAAAGATGGAGGATGAAAAGGACGGAGGCGATGAGTTCCCAAGCGATGCGGATGGTTCGGGCAAAATCGCGCTGATCGCCATTGACCGATCGATCGGCGCCTGGGCAGTGATTCCTCACCACTACTCTCGCTATGCCGAGAGTGTTTTCGAAATCATCTCCTTTCTTGACCGCCTTGGCCAGGCCATCGAGGAAACGCTTCCCAAAGCCAGGTCATTTATTCGGCCCGGATTCGACGGAATCGACCTGAATAAATAGTGTAGCAGAGCCAAAGTATCATCTATAAAAAATTGGCCGTGCCAAATGCACCTGCCTGCGGTAGGCAGAGATTTCGAATTGCCGTTTCTAACCCGCCCTGCCGGGGCCCCCTTTACATTATTCCCACATTTGTGACAACATTTATTTCGGAGGTGGCGAACATGAAATTTGTTGGTGTCAGAGAATTTAAAGAGGATGTGGTGAAGTATTTAAACGAAGGGAGTGAGATTGTGGTGATGAAACGCAAAAGGCCAATTGCCCGCCTTACCCCTGTCCCCCAAAATAGCTCGGAAATCATCCTCCTTGAAATCGGAAGAGTCTTAGCTGAAGCGGGAGTCTCTAAAAAAGAAGCTCTGAACGCTCTCGAACAGGCCAGAGATAAGGTCTATGGCTAAGGTTGCCGTGGATGCCAACGTGATCATTTCAGCTGCGTTTGGAGGAAAACCTCTGGGAGCAGTCGTTCGGGCACTGGAAGACCATGAGGTCTATTTATAGGAAGCCATCGCCGCCTGAAAAATAGTCTCTATTATATACATCAAATTTGATGTTGACTATTTATGGAATTCGCTGTAGAATTTTATGAAACACAAGTAGGGAGATGCCTTAAAAGGGAGTTTCTGGACGAGCTTAAAAAATTGGTTTGGAAAGAAAAGGGGATTGGCTCTTGAGGAATTCCTTATGAGAAGACCAACAAATTTTGATCTTTTTTTGGGAGAACAATTAAGGGATCCAGATTTTGCTGAAAAATTCAGAAGGACTGGCGAAGATTTGGACATAGCCATTCAACTGGCCTCTCTCCGCAAAAAGTCAGGGTTATCACAGAAAGAACTGGCCAAAAGGATTGGGACGTCTCAACAGCAAATCAGCCGTCTCGAATCCCCTTCGTATGAAGGTCATTCCTTAAGCATGTTGCGTCGAGTTGCAGACGTTTTCGAAGCAACCGTCCATGTGGAAATCCAAGGCAAAAAGCAACAGACCCCACCAGTTGTTGCTGAAGCCAAAGCCATTTATAGAGTTAAGAGTAAGGATCTGCGCAAACAAAGTGAGCTCCTAAAGTTTGAGCTTGACTTTTTGAGAAAAGAGAAAGTAGACATTGTGAGGAATTTCCACATTGTGGAGGCTCTCTATAAAGAAGCAGTGACTCTTGGTATCATCCCATTAAAAAACCCTCTCGATGGAATAGAGGTGGATCTAAAAATAGCAAAGGTCGTTAATAGTGTTTGAGAGATTGCTTAAAAAGATAGCACTTCAGTTGAAGAAGGCGTCGATTCCCTACATGGTGATAGGTGGCCAGGCTGTGCTTCTCTATGGAGAGCCAAGACTGACCCGGGATATTGACATCACCATGGGGATTAGTGTCGATGGATTGGATAAAGTTAAAAAAATCATCCCGATCATTGGCCTCAAAAGCCTTGTTGAGAAGGAAAANGAGTTTGTGGAGCGGAACATGGTGTTTCCTACCATAGATAAAAAAAGTGGTATTCGAGTTGATTTTATCTTCTCATTCTCTCCCTATGAAAGGCAAGCCATCGAGAGAGCGAAGGATATTAAATTGGGCAGATCACGAGTTAGGTTTGCTTCTCTTGAAGATGTGGTGATTCATAAAGTGATTGCTGGAAGAGCAAGGGATCTTGAAGATGTGAAATCCATTCTCTTAAAGAACCTGAAGTATGATTTAGTTTATATCGAAAAGTGGCTGAAGCAATTTGACAAATCGTTGAGGGGAAAATTCTTAAAGGTATTTAGAAACATAGAGAAGGCAATCCATGACTGACATCGTAGGTAAACTCGGGGAGCGGGACGTTGTTGACTAATCGCACCTCTGGGGTCAGGCATCGGTAATTCGGTATTTGTTAAAGGAAAGTAAATCGTTGATAAACAATTTATCAGAAAGAGGAGAGATCCATGATTAGGACACCCAGTCCAGGTTATAGCATTATCCTTCGACTTGAGATTTTATCGAAACCCGGAATGCTCGGCAAGGTCACCTCAGCGATCGGTAGGACAGGAGGGGACATTGGCGCCGTAGACATTGTTGGATTCAAAAAGAACATTACCATTCGAGAAATCATTATAAGCGCAGCGGATATCCTAATGGGGCAGAAAGTCGTAGAGGAGGTAAAACGAATTAAAGGCGTCACTGTCCTTCATGTCACCGACCGGACGTTTATGGTTCATCAAGGGGGTAAGATTGAAATTAAAAATAAAATCCCATTAAATACTCGAGAAGATCTTTCGATGGCCTACACTCCAGGGGTGGCGAGGATCTGCATGGCTATCCATGAAAATCGAGATAGGGTATATGAACTCACCATTAAAAAGAATACCATCGCTATCGTGACAGATGGGACCGCTGTTCTCGGACTGGGGGATATTGGACCCGAGGCAGCGATGCCGGTGATGGAAGGCAAAGCCATGCTATTTAAAGAATTTGGAGGAGTCGATGCCTTCCCCATCTGTTTAAAGACCAAAGATCCGAAGCAGATTGTTTCGGTGGTCAAATCTCTGTCTCCCGGGTTTGGTGGAGTGAATCTGGAGGACATATCCGCTCCCCGTTGTTTTGAGATTGAAAGGCGATTGAGGAACGCATTAGATATCCCCGTTTTTCATGATGATCAACACGGAACAGCCGTTGTAATTTTGGCAGGATTGATCAATGCCTTAAAGATTGTTGATAAAAAAATGGAAAATATCCGAGTGGTGGTAAGTGGTTTAGGAGCGGCAGGGATTGCTTCCATAAGACTGCTCTTCACCTCAGGGGTGAAGCAAATTATTGGATGTGACCGAAGTGGGATTCTCTATAAAGGTCGAAAGGAGAATATGAATCCCATAAAGGCACTCATCGCAGAGCATACGAATCTAGAAAAAATTCGTGGCCCCATATCAAAGGCCCTAAAGGGTGCAGATCTTTTTATTGGCCTGTCTCAACCCAGAGTCCTCCGTATCAACGATATTAAGAAAATGGCAAAGAATCCCATTGTCTTTGCCATGGCGAATCCCGATCCCGAGATCATGCCGGAGGAGGTGGGTCGGTCGGCGCGGATCATCGCCACAGGACGATCAGATTATCCCAATCAGGTCAATAATGTCCTCTGTTTTCCCGGACTCTTTCGGGGAGTCTTGGATTGCCAAGCAAGGGAAATCAATGATGCGATGCTGTTTGCCGCAGCCAATGCGATCGCCTATATGGTTACGGATGAAGAATTGAGTGAGGATTATATCATCCCGGGTGTCCTAAATAAGAAAGTACCAGAGCGGGTAGCAACCTATGTCAAGGAAGCAGCGATTCAAACAGGAGTGGCAAAAATAGAACAACAGTATTTTTCGCCCTATCGGGCGATATAAGAAGAAGATCAGAGTGGAAAAGGCCCTGGGGCAATCGTAATGTCGTATTGATGGCTTAGGAAAAAGCCTGGGGGGCAACCATAAAAAGTGGGCCCATTTCAAATGCGGAATGCGGAATTCAGAGTTAATGAAGAAACGATTGAATGAATGATTGGTTAAATTGGTAAGTCACAGAGTCATTGAGCCGTTGAGTAACAGTTGACTTCATTTTGAAGTCAAGAAACCCAACCCTCCTGACTGGCCGGCAACGTGTAAATTGTTTGGAATCCTTTTTAAACTTTGAACCAGCGGCGCTGGAGACTGTAGTAAAGAATCAATCCCGCCAGATAGGCCACTCCCATGTTCCACATGGCAGTGCCGGCAGTGACGAGGAGGACAAAAAGATTCTGTTTCTTCAGTTTAACATCCTTAACAACCAGCGCCAGTTCAACCCCTGCGAAAAAGAGGATCACGCCTAGGATCGAGCGGGGAAAGACCTGGAAAATAAGCGATACCGAATCGCTTAAAAAAAGCCCCGTAAAAAGGACAATTAAGCCCAAAATCACTAAAGCTCCTCCTGTCCTGGCACCAAACCGGATGTGACCAGCCATGCCCCCTGCTCCGTGGCACATGGGGATGCCGCCGATGAATGTGCTAACAAGATTCATGAAACCGTGATCAAGGGAGATCGTTTTGGCTGTTACTTTGCGGTCAGGAAAGTATTCATTATTTTCAGCAACGGTCCCGATGATGGCATTGCCCAGTGTAAGAGGGGCCTGAGGAAGTCCTAAAATGACGAAGCCAGCGAGAAGGTCTTTCCATGACATTCGCCCAAACGTCAATTCAGGTAATCGAAACCGGATGGAAATATGAGAAAGTTCTCCAAATAAATCCGGTTTTTGAATAAAGGCAAGAACGATTCCATATCCCAGAAGAACAAGCATGGCTGGAAACCGCTTACTGCCGAGAAGGAACAGGGTTATCGCAACACCTCCAATCGCAAACAGCGGTTCTCCCCGCATCATGCCCAACCCTTCTACTATGAAACTGAAGCCCAACCCGAGCATGATGCCGCGAACCACAGGCTTTGTTGTAACCCTTTCGATCCATGTGATCGCACCTGTCATTCCCATCAAAAGCCAGAAGAGTCCCGTAAAGATCCCTGATCCCCAGATCATTCCAGGAGTGATGCTCCCGGCGTGTGAGATGGCCATGCCTCCAATTGCCTTCATCGGCTGAATGGGAACAGGGGTCCTGAAATAAAGTCCAACAAAAATTTTGAAGAGGCCAAAGGAGACAAGAATCCCCAGTGGGTCCATCTGATTCAGGGTGATATAGCCTACCACAAAAGGAATCAATGTCCCGAGGTCACCAAAGGCGCCTGCAAACTCCATCCTGTTATATTCGTTGCCCCAAAGGCGCATATAAACCCCGTGATTCGTGTCCCTGCCCACCCCTGCCTGCCGGTAGGCAGGGGTGACTCGTCTTGTTTCTTAAGACGAAAAATTTAAAACGACC
>Ga0031653_10000161_pt1 | contig 12275 bp, 14 predicted proteins | sample FrelakmetBRP12BR_FD_55210 | JGI IMG/M metagenome (GOLD analysis project Ga0031653, IMG submission 55210) | Freshwater lake sediment microbial communities from the University of Notre Dame, USA, for methane emissions studies - BRP12 BR | ecosystem: Environmental > Aquatic > Freshwater > Lake >... | reverse complement strand
ACCACGGCCTTGGCCGTGGATGAATGCGCCATCGTGTGGTCGGGATGTCGCCCCACATGGGCGTCTTTTAGGGACCACGGGCTTGCCCGTGGGGCTCCATAGATGTGAGATAGGGATGATCTATCGCGGAGGGATGGAAGACAATGAAATATCTTTGGGCTCCTTGGAGAATGGATTATATTTTAGGAGAGAAAAAAAGGGGGTGTTTCCTTTGTCATAAATTGAAAGAGAAAAAAAATAAAAAAANCCTCATTCTGTTTCAGGGAGACTATGTGTTTGTGATGATGAATAGATATCCCTATACCAATGGTCATCTGATGATCGTCCCCAAGCGTCACTGCCTCAACGTGGAGCAATTAGATAATGATGAATTAAAAGAGCTCTTTGACTTATTAAGAACCTCTATACAGGTGCTGAAAATAACCCTGCATCCGCATGGATTCAATATTGGGATGAATATTGGAAAGGTGGGAGGAGCCGGGGAAGACCATCTCCATCTCCATATTGTCCCCCGATGGGCAGGCGATACCAATTTTATGCCAGTCATAGGAGAAACGAAGATCATTCCTGAATATTTAGAAAAAACCTATCAGATGCTTCACTCTACCTTCAAGGATCTTTTACAAAAAAGGAGAGCCAAGAAAGGAGGATAAAAAGGTGAGATGGGTCAAAACCTTATTTTTGATGTTGGTCTTTTTATTTCTTCTTCTCTTTTGTATTCAAAATCAAGACCCCGTCACCCTTCGTTTTATTCTTTTCCCAATAGAAAATTATCAATGGTTCGAAATTCCAAAAGTCCCTCTCCCCCTCTTTTTAGTTATCCTCTGCTGCTTTTTCTTGGGAGTTTTGATCGGTGGGATAGGAGACCTTTATAGACGCTTTCAACTGAAAAAGACCCTTCGCCAAAATCAAAAAACGATCGAGAGGTTGGAGAAAGAGGTTCAATCACTTCGAGGTCCAGGATTGGACCAACCTTCTTTTCTTAAGAAAGAAGGTTAACCAGGTCATTGAGGAAGAGGATTTTTTTAAAGGATGGACGCCATTTCACTTTGGCAGGTTAAAATTTTTCTTGCAAACAAGGGGGAATTATAGTACAGTTATTACGTAATTAGTTAGTCTGCTGAAAAAGCGGGCTGTGAGCCCGCTTTTTTTTTAAAAAAGCTTATGGGTCGGGAAAAGTGATGGGAAAGGAAATTCTGGATCGGGTACGGGTGATCGTCGATCTCATCCTTTTGGATGAAGGGATGGAATTGGTAGATATCGAATATCGAAGAGAATCGAAAGGATGGGTTCTTCGTCTCCTCTTAGATAAGGAAGGAGGAGTCTCACTTGACGATTGCACACGGGTGAGCCAAGAGGTGGGAAGGCATTTAGATATAGAGGATTTTATGCAAACCCCTTACACCTTAGAAGTTTCTTCACCAGGCCTTACCCGTCCCTTAAAAACGGAAAAAGACTTTTTCAAATATTGCAATCGCTTAATCAAAGTGAAGACGGTCAATCCCATTGAAAATCGGCGGCAGTTTAAGGGAAAACTCCTTGGGATTTCCGAGGGCCGAATTGAAATAAAAGGTGAGGAAGGGGTTTTTCAGATTTCCCTCTCCAATGTGGCAAAAGCTAACTTGGAGATTGAACNGGANCTGTTCCAGAAGGAGCATCCTATAAAATGAGATCCCATTTCCTGGAAGCTCTATCGAACTTTGGAGTTCTCATGGAACTTCATTTTTTAGAAAGGGAGAGATGAATCATGCCATCGAATCTGAATTATGTGATCGAACAAGTGGGAAAGGATAAAGGGATCGATCGAAAAATAATCATCGAAGCCTTGGAACAAGCCGTCCTGACCGCTTCGAGAAAGAAGTATGGACACCAAGGGGAGATAGAAGTTCATTATAATGAGGAAGCTGGGGAAGTGGAGTTGTTTCAGTTCAAGCAGGTGGTGGAAGAGGTAACCAATCCATCAACAGAAATCTCTCTGGGAGAAGCGAAAGATTTGGACAATGAAGCCCAGATCGGAGACAGCTTGGGAGTGAAACTGAATACGGACTTCGGTCGCATTGGAGCCCAAACGGCGAAACAGGTCATCATCCAAAAAGTGCGAGATGCAGAACGGGAGAATGTCTATAATGAATTTAAAGATCGTAAGGGAGATTTAGTGAGTGGAACGGTTCAGAGGATGGAGAAGGGAAATCTTTATCTTAGCATTGGCAGGGCGGAAGCCCTTCTTTTCTCAAAAGAACAAATTCCCGGAGAGAGCTACCGACAAGGGGAGCGGCTCCGAGCTTATATTCTTGAAATCCAGAAAAACTCAAAGGGGCCACAAATTTTTCTTTCCAGAACTCATCCTGGGTTTTTGATCAAGTTGTTCGAAATGGAGGTCCCTGAGATCTCTGAAGGAGTGATTAAGATCATCAGTGCTGCACGCGAACCGGGCGAACGGGCAAAGATCTCTGCCTATAGTTCAAGCCGGGATGTGGATCCCGTGGGCGCCTGTGTCGGCATGAAAGGGTCTCGAGTCCAGAACGTGGTTCAAGAACTTCGAGGGGAGCGGATTGATATCATCTCATGGTCTCAAGATCAAGCAAAATATGTGTGCAATGCGTTGGCCCCCGCTAAAATCTCCAGGGTTTATATTGATGAGGAGAATCGTCATATGGAAGTCGTTGTAGCAGATGACCAACTCTCCCTCGCCATTGGCAAGAAAGGCCAGAATGTTCGATTGGCCTCTAAATTAACCGGTTGGAAAATCGATATTAAGAGTGAATCTAGGATGGAGAAGATCTCCAGTGAAATATTAGAAAAATTCAAAGGACTCCCTCATATCGGCGATGTAGGGAGCCGTATTCTTTATAACGAAGGGTTTCGATCAGTGAAAGAGGTAGCCGAGGTCGACCCAGAAGAGTTGGCAAGGGTTTTAGAAATTGAGAAAGAAAAGTCTTTAGAGATCGTCGAAGAGGCGATTCAGATGTCCCGAAGAGAAGAAGGCAAACAGATGGGTCAAGAAGTTCCTCCCATGGTCGGGGATAGTTCCCTCGACCCAGTGGACCGGATGGAAGGCGTGGGAGAGAAGACAGCCACAATATTAGAAGCCAATGGGTTTAAGATCATTCGGGATATTTTGGAGACGACGGTTGAGAGGCTTTCTGCCCTTCAAGGGATTGGGATCAAGAAGGCCGAAAAATTGATCCAATCGGCGAAACAGTATAAAGACGGAAAAGGGGCATGAGCAAGAGAGGGCAACTCCCTATCCGTACGTGTCTAGGATGTCGTAAGAAAAAGAGAAAAGAAGAGCTGATTTGGTTCGTCCAAAATAGCGACGAATGGGTACGAGTCAATGGAAAGAAACCTCATCAAGGACGAGGGTTTTATCTTTGTCCAGATCTCGGATGTTTGAGTATGGCAAAGAAAAAGAATAAAGGGATTGGGTTCGTGGAGACGATGGATTTTCAGGAGTCTTCGAGAAAAGGGTTGGAATAGAGGAGGAAGGGGATGACAAAGAGTAAGGTCCTCGATCTTGCACGTGAAGTCGGGATGGAGGATGATAAACTGCTTCTGAAGTTAAGACGGATGGGGGTTAAGGTAAAAGACAAGAAACTTGCCGAACCAGAAAAAAAGGGCACCCCCTCTGATGAGAAGATCATTGAAAGGGATTCTGAAAAAGAGATCATTGAGAAGCGGGTCAAACCCACTGTGATTCGAAGGCGGGCAAGAACTCTTGAAGTGAAAGCGGAGCCCCCACCTCCTCCAGCAGCGGTGATCGAAGCGGAAACTCCCCCAGAAGTTGGTAAAGAAAAGGTTAAGGGGATAAAAGGGGAAGAGGAAAAAGCAAAACCCGATCTGAAGATTCCGAAGGAGGAGGTTGAGAAAAAAGAATTGGAAGGGGAGGAGAAACCTTCCGCGAAGCCAAAAAGGGGAAGGAAGAAAAAGGAAACCCTTGAAGAGCCTACGGTCTCTATTGAGACGAAGGCTGAAATCAAAGAGACCCTTCCTCCCCAAGCGACCGGTGCACCGCAACCCAAGATCGCTGTGAAAGAAGTTGGAAAGATTGCAGAGGCCAAGAAAGAGGGTGAAGAACAGAAACCGAAAGAGGTCCCTCTGAAACCGGTTGAGATCAAGCTACTGGAAAAGGAAGAATTGTTGGAGCGAGACAAATTGGGGCCTGTCAAGAAAAAGGGGTTTATAAAGAAAAAGAAGAGAATCGAGGAAAGGATGCTCGGAGAAGAGGAGACCGAAGGTGAAAAAGTGGAAGGGAAAGAGACGGAGGTCGGTTTTAGACCCTTCCGACCGATGAAGAAGAAGGTGGTATTAAAGACGCCGAAAAAGACAGAAGTGACCGTCCCCAAACCCATTAAGAGGATCATTCGGAACCCATTAAGAGGATCATTCGGATTGCTGAAGTGATCGCGGTTGGAGATCTTGCAAAAAGAATGGGAGTTAAAGGTGGAGATTTGATTAAAAAATTGATGGAGATGGGTGTCCTGGTAAATATCAACCAACTCATTGATGCCGATGTCGCCTCTCTCGTGGCCAGTGAGTTTGGCTACGAAGTGGAAAAAGTCTCCTTGGAGCGTCAGGAACTGTTAGAAAGGAAAGAGGACCTACCCGAACAGTTAAAGCCCAGACCCCCTGTGGTCACCATCATGGGCCATGTGGACCATGGAAAGACCATGCTTTTGGATTCGATCAGAAAGACGAATGTGATGGGAGGGGAGGCCGGAGGGATCACCCAGCACATCGGGGCTTATGATGTTCAATTGGAGAACGGCCAGGTGGTCTTTATTGATACTCCCGGTCATGAAGCCTTTACGGCGATGAGAGCAAGAGGCGCACAAGTGACGGACGTGGTCGTGTTAGTGGTCGCTGCGGATGATGGGATGATGCCACAGACGAAGGAGGCGATCGATCATGCTCGGGCGGCCAAGGTCCCCATTGTCGTCGCCATCAATAAAATTGACAAACCCACCGCGAACCCAGATAAGGTGAAGAAAGAGCTTTCCGAATATGGACTCGTCCCTGAGCAATGGGGGGGGAATACCCTCTTCGCCGAGGTATCCGCTAAACAAAAGACAGGGATTAAAGAGTTGTTGGATTTAATTCTCCTTCAAGCGGAGATTTTAGAGCTAAGGGCGAATCCTGACAAACAGGCTCGTGGGATTATTATCGAATCGAAATTGGACAAAGGGAGAGGCCCGGTGGCTACCATTTTGGTGCAGGAAGGAACGTTGAAAACAGGAGATGCCTTTCTGGCAGGCTCCCACTATGGACGGGTCAGAGCGATGCTCAACGATAAAGGCCAAAAGATAGGAGAATCTCACCCTTCCATCCCTGTGGAAGTCGTTGGGTTCACCGATATTCCTGAGGCCGGAGGAACGTTTATTGTCGTTTCCGAAGAGAGGATGGCCAAACAGATCGGTCTCTACCGACAAGAAAAAATTCGTGAAAAGGAACTTTCCAAATTGAGCAGAGTCTCGTTGGAGGAACTTTACGATAAAATTAAGAAAGGGGAAGTGAAAGAGCTGAACGTCATTATTAAAGCGGATGTTCAGGGATCGATCGAAGCGGTCAAGGAGGCATTGAAAAAAATCTCAACGGAAACGGTGAAGGTCAATATCCTTCACGATGCCGTCGGAGGGATTACCGAGACGGATATAAATTTAGCCTCGGCTTCCAATGCGATCATCATTGGTTTTAATGTGAGACCAGGAGTGAAAGCCCAGTCTCTCGCGGAACAGGAACAGGTCGATGTCCGGACTTATTCTGTGATCTATGATGCGATCACCGATATTAAGAATGCCTTGGAAGGGCTATTGGAACCCACTTACAAGGAACATATCTTGGGAAGGGCCCAAGTCCTCCAGGTTTTTACCATCCGGAAAGTGGGAACCGTGGCCGGCAGTCTGGTGATCGATGGGAAAGTCGTCAGAGGGTCTCATGCAAGATTACTTCGAGACAACGTCGTCGTCTATCATGGCCGGATTTCTTCCCTCAGACGCTTCAAAGATGATATGAAGGATTGTAGCCAAGGCCTGGAGTGTGGGATTGGCATTGAGAATTATAATGATATTAAACTCGGGGATGTCATCGAGTCTTATGAGGTCGAAGCAGTTCAAACTCGCTTAGCCTGAGGACCCATTCGGTTTCTCCTCATCAAGCTGGCCTATTCTCCGGCAGGGTCGGGGAGAAGGGTCTCGAATTGGGGGGAGGATGAACGTAAGGGGGGAGGAAGATGGTGGTCGGTATTTGCCAGCTTGATCTTCTGATTCCGGAAAACCATTCTTTAAAAGGAAAGCGACATGTGCTCCGGAAATTGATCGATCGGGTGAGACATCGTTTTAATGTGGCGATCTCAGAAGTCGGGGATAATGACCTGTGGCAACGGGCACAGATAGGGTTCTGTACCGTTGGGAATGATCGACGACATATCAATTCGAGCTTAGACAATATCGCCAACTTTATTGAACAGATGAACCTTGTGGAGATGGTACACAGAGAAATTGAAATTATTACGGTATAATTTTTTTGAAAGGTCCAGATGGAAGGAAAGCGGTCAGAAAAAGTAGCGGATTTGATTCGAAAAGAAATCTCCCAAATGCTGGTGAAATCGATCAAAGACCCTCGCATCGGTTTTGTCACGATCACCCGAGTGACGGTGTCTGAGGACTGTCGCTTTGCGAAAATCTATTTCAGTGTGGCAGGCACCCTGGAAGAGAGGGAGAATTCGAGGAAGGGTCTGGATAGTGCGAAAGGCTATATCCGCAAAGAATTGGGGCGACGGATCCGACTGAGATATACGCCTGAGATTATGTTTCAATTCGATCCTTCGATTGAGTATGCGATTCATATGGAAGAATTGATCCAAAGCATCCATGAACAAAAGGAGCCAAAAGGGGATGAAGAGGGAAATTGATGGCCTCCTCATTGTGGATAAGCCCGAAGGGATCACCTCCCTCGATGTGGTCAGAGAGATCAAACAACGATTGGGTGTCAAGAAGGCAGGCCATATTGGAACCCTGGATCCCTTTGCCACAGGCGTCTTGCCTATCGTCCTCAATGAGGGAACGAAATTGGTTCCCTTTTTAAGAGAAGGGCCAAAAGAGTATGAGGTGACCCTCCGATTAGGGGAGGAGACCAACACCGATGATTGGACCGGTCAGGTCGTCCTGAAACAACCCTGGGAGGGAGTTCAACCGGAAAAGGTGGAAGCTCACATCCTCACCTTTATTGGGAAGGTTCGTCAGATCCCCCCCATGTTTTCGGCCATTAAAATGCAGGGGAAGCCCCTTTATCGATTGGCGAGAAAAGGGATCGAGGTCGAACGGAAAGAAAGAGAAATAGAAATTTATAAGATTCAGATGGAGAAAGTGGAGCTGCCCTGGGTCCATTTCAACGTCTCCTGTTCAAAAGGAACTTATATTCGGTCCCTGGGAAGAGATATTGGCAGAAAGATAGGATGTGGGGCTCACCTCCTCCGATTGAGGAGGATTCGGAGCGGACCTTTCGCGCTCTCGCAAGCGGTCTCCTGGGAAAGATTAAGGGATCTCTCCAGGCCAGACCAGCTTCACCCTTGGTTGATTTCTTTGAGCGAGGCCTTGCCCAGTTTACCTGAGATGGTCGGAGATGATCAATTGGTGAGGAAGGTGCGTTTTGGAAAGGAGATGATGGTTCAAGATCTTTCTCCACAGACCCTTCCCAACTTCGAAAAAGGGGAATGGCTCAAGATGTCCTCTCCTCAGGATGGATTGGTGGCCATTTTAAAATCAGAAGTGAAAGGAACAGAGATTCCCTGGGCGAATCCAGAAGCCGTGGCTTTTCGCCCGTTGAGAGTATTTCACCCTCAAAAACAATATCCACCAGAAGGTCATGTTTAGTTTAAAAGGAGGATTTCATGATACTCGTTCAGGAGAAGAAAAAAGAGATCATCGATCAGTTTAAAAACCACGAACGGGACACGGGTTCCCCTGAGGTTCAAATTGCTATCCTCAGCGAAAGGATTCGGTATCTGACAGAACACTTTAAAATACATAAACGAGATCATCACTCTCGTCGGGGTCTTCTTAAATTGGTCGGGCAACGGAGGAGACTTCTCAATTATCTTAAAGAAAACAAGGTAGACCGATATCGAACGGTCATCGATAAGTTAGGTCTACGGAAGTAAAGCTTTCAAATTCCTAAATAAAAAGGAGTAAAAAGATTCGTATGGTTCAAAAACTACAGATCGATTTTGGAGGAAGGCCCTTTTCCATTGAAACCGGAAGGGTGGCAAAGCAGGCGAATGGTTCGGTCATTGTGCAGTATGGAGAGACCGTTGTCCTTGTTACGGCGGTGACCTCCGAAAAGAAGCGTGAAGGCCTCGATTTCATTCCCCTCACCGTGAATTATTTAGAAATGACGTATGCGGCCGGGAGGATTCCAGGTGGTTTTTTTAAGAGGGAAGGGCGACCGAGTGATCGTGAAACCCTGACCTCCCGCTTTATTGATAGACCCTTGAGACCCCTTTTCCCCAAGGGGTTTCAAAATGAGATTCAGATCATCGCCACCGTTCTTTCTGCCGACCAGGATAATGACCCTTCGATTTTAGGAATGATCGGAGCTTCCAGCGCTCTCTCCCTTTCCGATATTCCTTTCGATGGTCCCATCGCCGGCGCAAAAGTAGGTCGGATTGATGGAGAATTTGTCCTCAACCCCACCCATGAAGAAATAGAACTGAGTGATATCGATCTATTTGTGGCGGGGAGTAAAGATGCCATTATTATGGTCGAGGGAAGTGCCAAGGAGGCCAAGGAAGAAGAGATCCTGGAGGCCATTTTATTTGGCCATCAATCTTTACAACCGGTGATTGATCTTCAAAAACAGATGAAGGTGGCCTCAGCCCTTACGCCCAAAGAATTTGAACTCAAGAAACCAGAGGAAATCCTTTACGAAAAAGTAAGCGCCTTCGCTCAAGAGAAAATGGAGGAGACCTTTCAGGTCAGAGAAAAAGGGGAAAGAGGAGAACGGTTGGAAGAACTCCTTGCGATGACCTTTCAGGCACTCGGAGCCGAAGATGACGCTNCTCAAAAAATGGTCAAAATGGCTTTCGAAGAGATCTATCGTAAGCTCGTGAGAAAATTCATTGTNGGGAAAAAACAGAGAATCGATGGAAGAAGCCTTTCCGAGATTCGTCCCATTTCCTGCGAAGTGGGGATCCTTCCCAGAACCCATGGGTCTGCCCTCTTCACACGTGGAGAAACCCAAGTATTGGCCGTGGTCACTTTTGGAACCTCCGAGGATGAGCAGAAGATTAATTCCTTGACGGGAGAGACCTATAAATCTTTTATGCTCCACTATAACTTCCCTCCTTTTTGCACAGGGGAAGTTTCCCCCTTGAGGTCACCCGGTCGAAGAGAGATTGGACATGGAGCCCTGGCCGAGAGGGCGATCCTGCCGGTCCTTCCTTCGAATGAGGAATTCCCTTATACCATTCGAATTGTCTCCGAAGTCTTGGAGTCGAATGGATCCTCTTCCATGGCCACGGTATGTGGATCGAGCCTCTCCCTGATGGACGCGGGGGTTCCCATTAAAGCGCCCGTCGCGGGCATTGCAATGGGTTTAATTTTGGAAGAAGGAGAGACCGCCGTTCTCTCAGACATCTTGGGCGATGAGGATCATTTGGGTGATATGGATTTTAAAGTGGCAGGGACTTCGGAAGGGGTCACGGCCATTCAGATGGATATTAAAGTTCAGGGCATCTCTAAAGAGATTATGAGAAAAGTTCTCGATCAGGCCAGAGAGGGCAGATGCCATATCTTGAATAAGATGAGGGAGACGATTTCCGAACCCCGAAAAGATCTCTCGCGCCATGCCCCGCGGATCGTCAGTCTGCAGGTCAAACAGGAGAAGATTCGGGATATCATCGGTCCAGGAGGCAAGAATATTCGGGCCATTGTCGATCAGACCGGTGTGAAGGTCGATGTGGATGATTCGGGATTAGTGAAGCTGGCTTCTCCGAATTATGAGGCTATCGAAAAAGCGGTTTATATGATCAAAAGGCTCACTCAAGAGGTCGAGATGGGCGCTCTTTATAACGGAAAGGTGGTACGGATTTTAGGGTTTGGAGCCATTGTAGAGCTTTTTCCGGGGACGGATGGACTCGTCCATATCTCCCAACTGGCAGAAGGCCATGTGAAGGAGGTCTCGGACATTTTGAAGGAAGGGGATGAGGTGCTCGTCAAGGTGATCGAGATCGACCCTCAGGGGCGTATTCGGTTGAGTCGGAAGGCAGCCTTGAGGGAGATGAAGCAAAGTGGAGGAGAGAAGTAAGAGAAAGAGGAGAGAGGAGCTGAGGGAAGCGCACGATGAAGGCAGAAATGAAGAAAATGGATGAGTCCCTGAATCCGTCATGGATTGATTCAGGATCCGGGTATCAGAAGACCCTTCTCGATAATGGCATTCGAGTCATTACCGAGGAAATTCCCTATCTCAGGTCTGTCTCCATTGGGGTGTGGGTGATGAATGGGTCCAGAGATGAACAACCCCATGAAAATGGGATTTCCCATTTTATTGAACACCTCCTGTTCAAAGGGACGGAAAAAAGGACCGCTTTTGATATCGCGAAGGAAATTGACTCCGTCGGAGGAACGTTGAACGCCTTTACAGGGAGGGAATTCACCTGTTTTTACGCTAAAGTGATCGATAAAAATTTGCCTCTTGCCATCGATCTCCTCTCTGATATTTTTCTCCATTCTCTCATGGACCTAAAAGATATCGAAAAGGAGAGGATGGTGATTCTTCAGGAGATCAAAATGGTGGAGGATACTCCAGACGATATTATCCATGACCTGTTCAACCGGGTCTGTTGGGGGAACCACCCCTTGGGATTTCCGATTTATGGAACTTTAGAACTGGTTCAATCCTTTCATCGAGACCAACTCCAACAATTTTTTAAAGAGAACTATCCGCCTGACCAAATCATCGTCTGCGCCGCTGGCAATTTAAAACATCAGGAGGTGGTTGACCAGATCAACGGGACGTTCGGTCAAATTCCAAAATCGAATAAGGCGAGGGCAAGACTGAAGCCTGACCCAATCTCAACGACCAATATCTGGAAGAGAGATTTAGAGCAGGTCCATTTTTGCCTCGGCACTCGAGGGCTCCAATACAACCATTCTCTTCGGTTCGCCTCTTATGTCTTGAACACTATTTTAGGAGGGGGGATGAGTTCGAGACTTTTCCAAGAGATCCGAGAGAACCGTGGGTTGGCCTACTCCGTTTATTCCTATCTTCCGACTTATATCGATACAGGACTGGTCGTCGTTTACGCGGCGACGAATGAAGGATCTTTTCAGGAAGTCTTTGAGCTGATTCTCAAAGAGTTCAACACCCTTAAGAAGAACCCTTTAAAGAATGGGGAATTGGAGACGGCAAAAGAGCAATTGAAAGGGAATCTTCTCCTTAGCCTCGAGAGTTCTGATAACCTGATGACCCGTCTGGCAAAGAATGAAATCTACTTCCAGGATTACCTTCCAGTGGGTAGGATCCTCAAGGGGATTGATGAGGTGAAGGAAGAAACCGTCCAACAATTAGCCACCGATATCTTTAATGAACATTTCTTCTGTTTGACCGTCTTGGGACCAATGAACGGAAATTATCAGGACAAGGTTCGGTTTGACGGGAAGGAATAGAGAGCCCTTATTCCGAAGGCGGGGCTTCTAAAATGGAAATTTATATCAAACGTATCAGAAAGGATCATCCAGTGCCTGTGCCTCAATACATGACCGCGGGGGCCTCCGGGATGGATCTCTTTGCCTCTCTCGAAGAAGAAATTACCTTAGAACCAGGGGAAAGAAAACTGATCCCCACGGGGATCGCGGTAGCCATTCCAAAGGGTTTCGAAGGTCAAGTGAGACCCCGCAGCGGATTGGCCATTCAGAAGGGGGTTGGCATTGTGAATGGGCCAGGGACGATCGATTCAGATTATCGCGGGGAGATCGGGGTCCTTTTAATCAATTTTGGAAAAGAGCCCTTTGCGATCCGTGATGGGGAGAGAATTGCACAGATGGTCATCTCTCAAGTTTTTCGAGCGACTTTAATAGAGGTGGACGATCTGCCAGTGACCCAGAGGCAAGGTGGGGGATTTGGTCACACCGGGATCTGAGGAGGGGAGGACAAAACCATTGATCTGTTCAATGAAGCAGAGGAACCCATCCCCTCTGCTTTTTATTTGTCTCCTCTCATTCTCTCTCTCCCTAACACCGGCCTCCACTCTCCTCGGTCGGAACCGCCTGCCTGCCGGTAGG
>Ga0031653_10000159_pt1 | contig 12305 bp, 8 predicted proteins | sample FrelakmetBRP12BR_FD_55210 | JGI IMG/M metagenome (GOLD analysis project Ga0031653, IMG submission 55210) | Freshwater lake sediment microbial communities from the University of Notre Dame, USA, for methane emissions studies - BRP12 BR | ecosystem: Environmental > Aquatic > Freshwater > Lake >... | reverse complement strand
GAAATTCGAAATTCGAAACAATCTCAAATGACCCAATTTCGAATGATCCAAAAGTTTAAGACATTTGGATTTTGAAAATTCGAATTTGTTTCGAGTTTCGATATTCGGATTTCGGATTTGAGGTGTTATGATTCGTACCATTTTTGTTTGGTCCTGCATCGTCATCGCCACCTTGGTCCTGGGGGTCATCACCTTGATCTCTTACCCCATTGACCGGAAGGGGAGGATTGGTCACCATTGTGCGCGGCTCTGGGGGAGGATTGCCCTGCTTGCCAATCGGGTGAAGGTGAGAGTCGAGGGACTGGAGAATGTCAAAGGGAAAGGGCCTTTCGTCTTTATGTCGAACCATCAGGGAAGTTACGATATCTTTGTTCTTCTCGGCCATCTTCCCTTCCAATTCAAATGGCTGGTGAAAAAGGAGCTCTTCTCCATTCCCTTCTTCGGTTGGGCGATGGGTGCGGCAGGCTATATCAGCATCGACAGGCATGGATCGCGGGAGGCGACAGTGGAAGCGATGAATCAAGCGGCCCGAAGGATCCGGGAAGGGATGTCAGTCGCCATCTTTCCGGAGGGGTCGAGGAGCCCGGATGGTTCGATCCAGCCCTTTAAAAAAGGGGGGTTTATTCTAGCCATGAAATCGAAAGTTCCGATCATTCCTGTTTCGCTTGCCGGAAGCCGGGAGATCATGTCAAAGGACCGGTTGACCGCTTCCTCCGGAGAGATCCGGATAAGGATTGGTAACCCCATTGAGACATCACCTTATTCGGTAAAAGAAAGAAACACCTTGATGGAGAAGGTGAGTGAAACGATTTCAAAAAATTTTGAGTTGATCTCCAAAGGATAAAATGGGGGGGCTGTGATCGAGGATTCCATCAAAGAGAAGTTGAAACGGGAGATCATCGGGATTTTACTGGTCGCGATCGCTGTCTTTCTCTTCCTCAGCCTGATCTCATACGATCCGGCAGATCCGTCCCTCTTCTCCTACTCCTCTCAAAAAGCGAAAGTGATTGGCAACTGGATGGGAATTGTCGGGGCCTATGTCTCAGGCCTTCTCTTCCAGGGGTTCGGTTTTCCTTCCTTTCTCATCCCCTTCGTCCTCGGCTTCTATGCTTTCAGCTTCATCCTTCGCTGGGAGTGGAAGTATCCACTGGTCAAATTGGGGGGCTGGGTAATCATCCTCCTGACCACTTCATCCCTCTTCAGCTTGTGGAAGCCCCTCCGGATTTACGCGCAGGACTTCCTGGTGGGAGGGTTTATCGGGGAGATCCTTTCCAGAAACCTGGTCCGATATTTTAACCTTCCAGGAGCTACGGTCATCTTCACCGTGATTTTGATCCTGGGTTTCGTTTTGGGCACAGGGATATCCTTTATTGGCGTCCTCCGTCGTCTGGTCAGCGGGATGGCCAAACTCATCGATAAGATAAGTACGATGAAGATGGTCAGAAGGGAGCAGACCGAGAGGGCAAAGAAGTTAGTGAAGCGGAAACAGGAGAAAGGCGAGGTTAAAGGAGAGATCAAAGGGGAAACGAGGGGAGCTCCACCGGTCGTGGTCGTTGACAGAGCAACGCCTTCAAAGAAACGGGAGGAGATCATCGAACAGGAAGCTTTTGAATTTGCAGAGACCAGGAAAGAGTTCCAACTTCCTCCCGTCTCCCTTCTCGACGCTGAGCCGGAGAAGAGGCACAAGATTGACCGGGACAGTCTGGTGATGAACTCCCGTATCCTGGAGAAAAAGCTTCTGGATTACGGGGTTGAGGGGCGGGTCGTGGAGGTGAGACCCGGCCCGGTCATCACGGTCTATGAGTTTGAACCGGCCCCCGGAGTGAAAGTCAGCCGGATTGTCAACCTGGCGGATGATCTGGCGCTGGCTCTGAGTGCGGTGACGATTCGGATCGTCGCCCCCATTCCCGGGAAATCGGTCGTCGGAATCGAAGTCCCCAATACAGTCAGAGAAACCGTCTATCTCAAAGAGATCATCGATTCCGATCCGTTCAGGAACTCGAAATCGAAGCTCTCCTTTGGAATCGGAAAAGATATTTCAGGAGAACCCTTTATCTTTGATCTGGCCAGAATGCCCCATCTCCTGGTAGCCGGATCAACCGGGTCAGGCAAAAGCGTCTCCGTCAATTCAATGATCAGCAGCATTCTCTTCAAAGCCACTGCGGAAGAGGTCCGGTTCCTCATGATCGACCCCAAGATGCTGGAGCTCTCCGATTACGAAGGCATTCCCCATCTCCTCCTCCCTGTCGTCACCAACCCCAAGAAGGCGGCCATTGCCCTCAAATGGCTGGTCGATGAGATGGAGCGGAGATATACAATCCTGGCAGAGAAGGCGGTCAGAAATATCGAACATTATCATCAGAAGATGGATAAGGAATTGAAGGAGAAAGGAAGGGTCTATAAACGAAGAGGGGATACTCTGGAGGGAGATGAAAGTAAGGGGGAAGAGAGGATAGAGAGGCTTCCCTATATCGTCGTGGTGATAGATGAACTGGCTGACCTGATGATGATCTCATCAAAGGAGGTGGAGGAGTCGATCACCCGGCTTGCCCAGATGGCGAGGGCGGTAGGCATCCATCTTATTCTGGCCACCCAGAGACCCTCGGTCGATGTGCTCACCGGCCTTATCAAAGCCAATTTTCCCGCACGGATCTCTTTCCAGGTCACTTCAAAGGTCGATTCGAGGACGATTCTGGACACCATCGGCGCGGAACATCTTCTTGGGTCGGGGGATATGCTCTTTCTTCCCCCGGGCAGCGCTAAATTGATACGCATCCACGGCGCCTTCATCTCCAGCGCGGAAACCAAACGGGTCGTCGAATTTCTGAAGCAACAGGGAAAACCTTCCTATGAAACCTCGATCCTCGCGGAGGTGAAGAAAGAAAAAGGGACAACGGGTGGGGATGACGAATATGATGAGAAGTATGATGAGGCCCTCGCCTTTGTGGCTGAGACCGGCCAGGCCTCGATCTCTCTAATACAGAGGCGGTTTCGAATCGGTTATAACCGGGCGGCGCGCATCATCGAAAAGATGGAAGGGGAGGGGGTAGTGGGTCCTTCAGACGGGGTCAAGCCGAGGGAAGTCCTGGTTAAAAAGATTGAACCTTAAACAATAAACAATGAACCATAGACGATGGACAATGACAGATGAGCAACGAGCAGTTCATCGTTCAGGGTTTATCGTTCATCGCCATAACGTTGGGAAACGAGAGGTTGACGAAGATGAAAAAAATATCTCCATTGATCTTTTCGACATTTTTATTTCATCTGATCTTCATTCCCATGAGTTTTGGCCAAACCGGCCAAGCTGTTCTGACAGAGATCCAGAATCAATATGAAAAGACGAATGAATTCGAAGCCACTTTTGCTCAAGAGTATATCGGAAAGGTGATGCGGCAGTCGCAGAAAGGGGAGGGGAAGGTCTTTTTTAAAAAGAAGGGGATGATGCGCTGGGACTATCTCGTTCCAAACCAGAAAATCATCTCGGACGGACAGACCCTCTGGTTCTATCAGCCCGAGGAGAATCAGGTTTTAATCTCTCATGCCGATAAGATGATCAAAGAGTTTGGATTTCTGGTCGGGGAGGGAGATCTGAGACGGGACTTCAAACTTATAAATATCAACGAATCCCCTTCCCAGAAGGAAGATCATATCATCATAGAAATGGCCCCGAAGGAATCCCATCAGGCCGTATCGAAGTTGTCATTGACCGTTGACAAAAAGACCTATTTTGTGATCCAGGTGGATGTTTTTGATGGTCTGGGAAATGTGACACGAACCCGCTTTGCCGATATCAAGACGAATATAAACCTCTCCGGTTCCTTCTTCCAGTTTAAGGTTCCGCCCGGCACAGAAATCATCAGGATGCAGGAATCGTCTTCTCCGGGCGGAAAAGGGCCCCCGAAGAAATAGAATCATGCCACTCTACACAACCCATGCCATTGTCATTCGCTCCATCAATTATGGAGAGTCCGATAAGATCATCACCTTCTTCACCAGGGATTTCGGAAAACTGAAAGGGATCGCCAAAGGGGCGAGAAGAAGCAAGAAACGGTTTCAGAATGTCCTTGGCCTCTTTTCACACCTCCGTCTCATCTTTTTCGATCGGGAGGGCATGGGTCTGGTCAGAGTGGAGAGCGGCGATCTCCTAAACATCTTCCCTAAAATCCGAGAGGATCTGAAAAAAATCTATTACGGAAACTACTATCTCGAATTGGTGAATGAGATGGCCGGGGAGCGGGAGGCCAACCCGGAGGCTTTTGATCTCCTCTTTTCCTTTTTAAATGATCTTGATAGGATGGCCCCGGAAGAGGAACGATTGAGGATGTTTGAGATACGGATACTCTCTCTCTTCGGTTACCGTCCCCATCTGATCCGGTGCGGTTTATGTAAGCGGGACTGGGAGGAACTAAAGGAGATCCCGGCGGTCTTCTTCTCCTTTGAAAAAGGGACACTGATCTGTGGCAGGTGTGCAAAAAATGGGGAAGGGCTCATTTCCCTCTCGCTGGGGACGGCCCGGTTAATCGACCAGGTCTCGCAGATGGAATTGGTAAAACTCAATAGGCTCAGGTTCACGACTCAGGCCCTCGCAGAGAGCCGGGGGCTCCTTCCCAGATTCATCGCCCATCAGTTGGGAAAAGAGTTGAAGTCGTTAAAGGCATTGAGGGAAATTAAGAGGTAATATCGAAATTACTCTGCTGCCGTTGTGCTGTTTTGCCGTGTTGCCGTTAACTTTAATACCGCAGCACTGCAACACAGCAATACCGCAACACAATACATATTTACCCAGGAGTTGACATCCAATCGTTGAAAGTGATACATCCATCTCCGTTACGAGGATTAAAGGAGAAACAATGAATTTTCAGGAATTGATCTTCTCCCTGCAGAGGTTCTGGGCGGATCAGGGCTGTGTGATTCAGCAGCCCTATGATATCGAAGTGGGCGCAGGGACTTTTAACCCTGCCACCTTTCTCAGGGTCCTGGGACCTGAACCCTGGAAGGTCGCCTATGTGGAGCCCTCCCGTCGCCCCACCGATGGCCGATACGGAGAGAATCCCAATCGCCTCCAACACTATTACCAATATCAGGTCATCATCAAACCCTCTCCCATCGATATTCAGGAGATCTATCTCAAGAGCCTGAGGTCCTTCGGCATCGATCCCATCAGCCATGACATCCGTTTCGTGGAGGATGACTGGGAGTCTCCCACTCTGGGAGCATGGGGATTGGGTTGGGAAGTCTGGCTCGACGGAATGGAGATCACCCAGTTCACCTATTTTCAGCAGGCGGGAGGAATCGAACTCAACCCCATCCCCGTAGAGATCACCTACGGCATTGAGCGGATCGCCATGTATCTTCAGGGTGTGGATAATGTCTATGACCTCGAATGGACCAAAGGGATTAAATATGGAGATGTCCACCACCGTGGCGAGGTCGAATTCTCCCGGTACAATTTCGAAGAGGCCGATGTGGAAATGCTCTTTCGCCTCTTCGAGATGTATGAGAAAGAGGCAAAGAGATTGATCGAGAAGGGGCTCGTCTTTCCGGCCTACGACCACTGTTTGAAGACCTCCCACACCTTCAACCTTCTCGATGCCCGGGGTGCGATCAGTGTCACCGAAAGGATGGGCTATATCCTGAGGGTGAGGACCCTGGCGAGATTGTGCGCAGAAGGATATCTCAAACAGAGAGAAGAGATGGGGTTTCCGTTGTTAAAGAAGAGTTCGGAGTTCGCCCGCCTGCCGGACGGGCAGGGAGTTCGGAGTTCGGAGTAAAAAACGAATATATGCGTTCCCTGCACGGACACGTCATTTTATTTATGAGGAGTGGGTAGCCGCGGGCTTTAGCCTGCGTGCTTTTTGAGAGGTGTTCACGGACACGATATTTTAAAGGAGACTTTCTGAGCATGAAAGAACTGCTTTTGGAGATCGGGACAGAGGAGATACCAGCCGGATTTGTCCCGCAGGCTCTATCCGATCTGAAAGAACTTGTTCAGAAAGAATTTGAGGACAACCGGATCGATTTTAAGGGAATCCAAACCCTGGGAACGCCCAGGCGGATCGTCCTCTATATCGAATCCGTTTCAGAGAAACAGAGAGATGAAGAGATAAAGAAGATAGGGCCTTCGAAAGCGGCTTCCTTCGATTCCAGTGGCAAGCCCACAAAGGCGGCGATCGGTTTTGCAAAAGGTCAATCGGTTCCCGTTGAATCTCTTGAGGTGATTGAGACAGAAAAGGGAGAATATGTCTGTGCGATCAGAAGAGAGACCGGAAGGCCGACCCTGGAAATCCTCCCTCACCTTCTTCCTAAAGTCATTCTTTCCATTCCCTTTCAGAAGTCGATGAGATGGGCAGAGGTGTCGATCCGGTTCGCCCGGCCCATTCACTGGATCCTCAGCCTCTTCGGGGGAGAGGTCATCCCTTTTGAAATGGGAGATGTCCGGAGTGGAAATATCACCTATGGTCATCGGTTCATGCATCCTGATCCCATTGCGGTGAAGGATTTTAAAACCTATTTGCAGAAGATGAGCGAAACTTCTGTCATTGTCGACCCGGCCAAGAGGAAGAAAAGAATAGAAGAGGGGATGATCCGGGAAGGAGCCAGGGTTTCCGGGAAGGTCTTAAAGGATGAGGAACTTCTCAACGAGGTAAACTTTCTGGTGGAATATCCTCTCCCCCTCTGCGGGAGTTTTGAGGAAAGATTTCTCTCCCTGCCAAGGGAGGTGGTCATCCATTCGATGAAGGAGCATCAGAGATACTTTCCACTGATGGACGACCATGGAAGATTGCTGCCCCATTTCATCTGCATCAGCAATATTGTCCCGAAAGATAAGAAGGTGGTGGTGAAGGGGAATGAACGCGTCCTCAAGGCGAGGCTTTCCGATGCGGCCTTCTTCTTCGAAGACGATATGAAAATTACCCTCGAAAAAAGGGTGGAACTGTTGAAGAAGGTGGTTTTCCAGGCAAAGTTGGGAACGTCTCATGAGAAGGTGATGCGATTTAAAAACCTGGCCTCTTTGATTGTGGAACGCATCGATCCGAAACTCCGGCAGGCCGTAGAAAGAGCAGCCCTCCTATGCAAGGCCGATCTGGTGACCGGAATGGTCGGGGAGTTTCCAAAACTTCAGGGGATCGTGGGCAAGGAGTATGGACGTCTATCCGGAGAAAAGGCAGAAGTTTACGAGGCAATCTATGAGCACTACCTGCCAGGTTTTTCAGGAGACAGGTTGCCTTCGAGCCCTGTCGGGGATATTGTCAGTATTGCCGACAAAATGGATACGATCGTGGGTTGTTTTGGCGTAGGCCTCCTCCCAACCGGAACAGCCGATCCTTTTGGCCTGAGGCGTCAGGCGCTGGGAATTTTACGGATCATTCTCGAGAAGGAATATACTCTCTCCCTGATCGAATTGATTGAAGAGAGCGGCGAGCAGTTAAAGGAGAAGATGGAGCGGCCTTTTCCCGAAACGAAAACAGATGTTCTGGACTTCTTCCGGATTCGCTACCAGAACTTTCTTCTCGATAAGGGATATCCCTTTGATGTGATTGAAGCTGTCCTTTCAACTTCCTTTGATCAAATGCTTGATGTCCAGCGCCGGATCGACGCATTAAGGGAGGCAAAAGAATGGAAGGACTTCGAATCGATTGTGATCGGCTTTAAGCGGGCGATGAATATCCTGAAGGGAGCGCCTTCAGGGAAGGGGATCGACCCTTCCCTCTTCTCCGAATCTGCCGAAAAGAATCTCTATCAATCGTTTCTTAAGGCCGGGGAAAAAATTGGCCTTCATCTCAGCACAAGAGATTATCCTTCCGCTCTTCTGGAGATGACCCAAATGAAGAAGCCGATAGATGACTTTTTCGATGGGGTGATGGTCATGGTTGAAGATGGGGCCATCCGGAATAACCGCCTCACCCTCTTAGATGGAATCGGCCAGCTCTTCCTCAGATTCGCCGACTTCTCCAAACTCAGCTAACCATCCATGAAGGAGATTCAGACCTCCTTGCCTTAAAGGGGTTCCACTCTGTCAAAATCATTACTCTAAGAAATTATTGGGAGATATCAAAAAGGGGAAGAAAATGAGTAATAAATTTAGCGAGACGCCGTGATCGATCTAACCCTATGTCGTCTGATTCGTGATAGTAGGGGAGGCTTTAGCCTCCCCTTTTTATGCCCCATGGTATGTAACATGAATGTCATTCTGATCATTCTGAAATAAGAGAGTAAGAAACAAAAAAGGCTACCTCGATGAGAGAATGACCCGAAGCTAATTTTTAAGATTTCATATTGGAAACTCTCGTGCTATACTTAATAAGAATCCATCAAACAAAATTTAATCAAAACAATTTATTCAACTAAAAGTTGCCTGTAGTTATTTTAACCCTTCATATGATTTTTGAAGTCGGGTGGAGGCAGAACATTAGGTAGAGGAGGACACCCATATGAAACTTTTCAACACCAAGTTGACTCCATGCAGTTCAGACAGTGACTTTTGCTTAGAATTCAAAAAAAAGATGATGGTCCATACCATCGTCGAAGTCACCAAACTCATTTTCATCTTCGCCATCGCTGTCTTCTTATTGCTGGAATATATTCCGCCTGTTGCCCAAAGGCGTCCGGGAGTTGACTTTCCGGCAAGAATCAGGGAATTTCTCACCTCCACAAAACCCACCCGTGACCCCAGCGTTAAAGAAGTTTTACATCTCGCCAATGTGATCCGATTCATCACCGATGCTCAGCTTTCTGAAGGTATGGTTTTGAGGTATGCCGGATTGATCACCCATGCTTCTCAGAAATATGAAGTCAATCCTCTGGAAATCATTGCATTGATTATGGCCGAAAGTAATTTCAAAGAGAACAGCATCAATCGGGAAACCGGTGATTATGGTTTAGGGCAGATCAATTGGGAACATTGGGGAAAAGACTATGGATATACGCCCCAGCAACTCTTGGATCCATCGGTCAACATTTTTTTGACCTGCCATGTCTACAAATTTTTTGAAAAAGATTTTGGGAAATACCATCGGGGGAACGGCATCCAATGCAGGGCTTACCTTGTCAATGTGAAAAGTATTCTTTCCACTTTGAATGCTTTTTCTGAATTGAACAAAGAGAATATTTCTTAGGGGACAGTATCTTTCGAGTGGGCTAATAGAGTAAATATTTTGACCGGAGCCTGCAGAACTGATCCAAGGGCCCCTGCCATTTCTGCACAATGGAGGTGGGGTCCTGGCCATCCTTTATGGCTTCCAAAACCTCACGGGAACCGATCAACCCCAAGGTCTTGTCAATCTGGAAACTCCGGGGATAAAGCCGGTAAAGTGCGCTGGCGATTTCTATTCCGAGGGCAGGGGAGTCCAGGACTTGTCGATCAAGAAGGACAATCTGGACGCCATGACACAATTGAGCTTTAAAACGACTGCTGTTTGGTGTAAATTCTGCTGGCATAAACCGGAGCCCTTGGATTTTACGATGATTCAGGTATGACGCAAGTCCTTCTCCATTCATCCAAGGAGCACCTAGTAGTTCAAAAGGTGTCGTCGTCCCTCGGCCCACACTTACGTTTGAACCTTCAACCAATGCCACTCCTGGATAAAGGATAGCTTCTGTTAAGGTGCGCAAGTTCGGTGATGGACTTACCCACAGCAAACCGGTTTCATCATACCAGTGGGTGCGCTCGTAACCACGCATCTTGACGACGTGCAATTTGGCGCCAATCTTCTTCTCACCATTAAACATATTAGCCAGCTCGCCAACAGTCATACCATGCCGGATAGGGAGAGAAAAATATCCAGTGAATGATCTCAAGTTACCGTCCAGGAGTGGTCCCTGGACAAATGAAGCATTGATCGGATTTGGCCTATCAAGAACATAAAAAGGAATTCCCTTCTTAGCACACCCCTCCATCGCATAACCCATGGTGGTGATATAAGTGTAGAAACGAGCACCTGCGTCCTGGATGTCAAAGACAAGAGCGTCCAGACCGATGAGCATCTTTTGTGTCGGGCGCAAAACATCTCCATAAAGACTGTATATAGGCAGACCAGTGAAAGGCTCTTTCATCGAGGAGACCTTTCCCTCTGCATTACCGGAAAAGCCATGCTCCGGGCTTGAAATCGATACCAGTTTTACACCTGGAGCTTGATGGAGAAGGTCCACCGTGCGCCTTCCCATTGAATCGATGCCTGAATGATTGGTGATAAGCCCTATACGCAATCCAGCCAGAGGGCTGAACTTCTCCTCCACTAGAATGTCGATTCCTGTTTGTACCTTTTCACTATTGCTTTTTCCTAATTCACTATAGCTACTCAGTAAAGGTCGATGAGTCATTGCCATCGTCTCATTGATGAGGGATAAAACCTTCGTTCGTAGGGGTTCGGCATTCCCTTTACCATTCGGGTGAACCCGATTGGTCAGGATAATGAGGTAGGTATTGGAAGTCGGATCAATCCAGATCCCGGTTCCGGTATAGCCTTTGTGTCCAAAGGAACGATCGGAGGCAAGAGGAGAATCGATATTCCAACCCAATCCCCTCAGGGGTATTTTGTCGGGAGGGGATTGAGGGACGATCATCTTCTCGACCGTGAGAGGGCTAAGAATCTGCAGATTTTTTCCACTCCCCCCATCGAGGAGCATCTGGGCAAAGATTGCGAGATCATCGGCAGTAGAGAAAAGCCCGGCGTGACCGGCTACCCCACCCATACGGTAGGCCGTCGGGTCATGGACTTCTCCCCAGAGCATCTTCCCCCTGGTACCATGCAGGTACTGGGTGGGGGCGATGCGAGATCGGAGGTTANGGGAAGGCTTGAAGGCAGTGTCCTTCATTNCCAAAGGCTTAAAAATATGTTCAGTGCAGTAACTGTCAAGAGGCTCCCCNGAGATGCGCGAGACAAGCTCACCCAGAATGATAAAATTGATGTCGCTATAGNTGAAGTGTGTCTTAAGAGGGCGAACAGCTTTCTCCTCCTCAATCATTCTTAGAGCTGTGTCGTAACTTGACNACCTTGGCTGTGAATCCAGAGCTGCTCGCAGGCCGGAATAGTGCGTGAGGAGATCGCGTACCGTGATTTTTTCTTTCCCGTTCGTTCTAAACTCAGGCCAATATTTACCCACTGGGTCTTCGAGATTCAATTTTCCTTTCTCTACCAGCTGCATCACTGCAGTGGATGTTGCGATCACTTTAGTCAGGGAGGCAATATCAAAGATGGTGTCTGTTGCCATGAGCATCTTCTTCGGCTCTCGTGAGCCAAGGCCGAAAGCCTGGCGATAAACAACCTTCCCCTGATTCCCGATGAGAATAACCGCTCCTGGAATATTACCCGCTTGGATTGCTTTTTTCGCCAACTCTGAGATAGACGTCATTTGCTCTCTATGAAACCCCTGAGAGGATGCTGAGGTGGCCATCATAACAGAGAGCATCAGTGGAAGGAGAATCTTACAAGGCTTCACCGTCGTCTGCCCCTTTCATGCCATTCTTTTTAAATTCTAGATGAATGAATCGAACGAATCTCAGCCCAATGGCTTTTCTTATTTCAGACCTGCCGAGGAATAATTGTTCCTTGGATTCCAGAGCATCCAACCATGAGAACCAAATCCTTCAGCGGCCTTGACCTCACCCATGATCTCTTTTCCATTGAAGTATCTTCTGTCAAAGGCATAATCTCTGAATGCCTGTAGCCATGGTCTGAAACGATAGGATGGGAGACCGGTCCGTTCTTGGGCTCGTTTAAGGGAAAGATAGATGATTTCATAAGCGTTTGCAACTGGATTTCTGTAACCGGGGATGCCATATTGAAATCCGGATGGGTAAAGCATGGGGCAGATATAGTCAAGATGAGGGGCAAGGTCTTCGAGCCTTTGTCCAATATCGGTATCATTGCGATTCCAGCAGACATAGCCAAAGATGTCCGCAGAAAGAAAGACATTATGTGGAATGAGCCTCCTTCTCGCCTCCATAAGAAATCCGGTAATGGCTTTTACTCGGTTCTCCTCCGTATTAGGCATTGAAAATCGAAGGCCCAAGGTATCAGGAAACCGGACATAATCGAACTGTATCTCATCAAATCCATGTTTTGCTGCTTCGATGGCAATATTGATATTATAGTCCCATACCTCTCTATTAAATGGATCCACCCATAATAGGTTTTCTCTATCGCGCCATATCTCACCATTCTGTGTTTTCACCGCCCAATCAGGCCGCGCCAAAGCCAGGAGATTGTCTTTAAATACAACGATCCGGGCAATGGTATAGATCCCCTTTTCCTTCAGAGATCTCATGAGATCGGCCATCTCTCTTACGGTGGTAATTCGCT
>Ga0031653_10000158_pt1 | contig 12310 bp, 8 predicted proteins | sample FrelakmetBRP12BR_FD_55210 | JGI IMG/M metagenome (GOLD analysis project Ga0031653, IMG submission 55210) | Freshwater lake sediment microbial communities from the University of Notre Dame, USA, for methane emissions studies - BRP12 BR | ecosystem: Environmental > Aquatic > Freshwater > Lake >... | reverse complement strand
GAGGTGAAGGCTTCGGTTGCCTGGTACGGCCAGCTCCGTCCAACCAAAACGCCGGACGTTCGCACAGTCGGACCTCTCGACATCGTTACAAAGATCAATTCACCTGTCCTCGGCCTTTACGGCGAAGCAGATCTGGGGATTCCTGTAGCCGATGTCAAGGAAATGGAGGCAAGCCTCAAGGCAGCAAGCAAAACAGCTCACTTTGTCCTTTACCCGGGAGCACCCCATGCGTTCTATGCAGACTACCGACCGAGCTATCGTGCCGAAGCTGCCAAGGACGCTTGGGCCCGCTGCATTGCCTGGTTTAATAAGTACCTCAAGCAATAGCGCTAAGAAACCATGACCCTTTTAATGCCCATCCAAAAACCCAACGGTTCTTTTGTGTGGGGAGGGGAAGAGTCAAGGGTTAAGATCGGTAGGAGGCGTTAATCTTCACATAATCTAAGGAAAGATCGGTGGTCAGAACTGAAAATTGGCTTTTCCCTTGATGAAGGTTAACGGTTACTTTGAAGGATTTCTTTTTGATCCTCTGGCCCGCTTTTGCTTCCAATCGAACACCCACTCCCATACCGTTTTTCACAATCGGAGCTTTATCAAAGAAAACATCGATTCGATTTGGATCCATCCGGACACCGCAGTGACCCAAGGCACAAAGAATTCTCCCCCAGTTCGCATCCTCTCCGAAGAAAGCGGTCTTCACCAATGGAGAATGGGCAATGGCATAAGCAGCTTGTTTAGCGTCCTCTCTATTCCATGCTCCCTGTACCAAGATCTCAATAAATTTTGTTGCCCCCTCCCCGTCCCTGACCAAACTCTCAGCCAGATTCTGGCAAACTTTTGAAAGCATCGATTGGAAACCTTCGCCATCTCGATCCATGCGATTCAAAGAAGGATGGCCTGCCTTTCCATTGGCTAAAAGTAAAACCGTGTCGTTGGTGCTGGTCTCTCCATCAATCGTGATTCGGTTATAGGAAACCTCGGCTGCCTTTTCCAACATTTGTTGAAGAAGCGAAGCTTTGATGTTCGCATCGGTGACAAGAAAAGAGAGCATGGTGGCCACATTGGGGCAAATCATCCCGGCTCCCTTGATCATCCCGCATATCTTCACGGGCTTCCCTTTGATGCGACAGGTGGCCATGGCCATCTTGGGGAAGGTATCCGTCGTCATGATCGCTTCTACTGTACTCACCCAGCCCTCTGGAGAAAGGTGATTCAATAATTCAGAAATTCCTTCCTCGATTTTCTTTATGGGTAGGGGACTTCCGATGACCCCTGTGGAAGAAGGAAAGACCCACGTTTCATTGATCCCTAATTGTTTCGCAATCAACCGAGAAACCTTCTTGGCATCCCTCAATCCCTGTCTCCCTGTACAGGCATTCGCATTTCCGCTGTTCACAAGTATCGCTTGGCACAACCCCTTTTTGATTCGCTCCATATCCAACTGCACGGGCGCTGCTTTCACGGCATTGGTGGTAAAGAGACCGGCCACCTGGGCAGGAACCTCTGAATAGATCAGCCCCAAATCCCTTTTTCCATCTTTCTTTATTCCTGCTGAAATTCCTGAGAAAAGAAAACCGTTAACCTTGAAGTCGAGTGGCTTCATTTATGTCCTCGTCGTTGGTTCTAAGATGAGCTGAATTAATAGGTAAGAGATCTAATGTCAAATGTCAAAATTCAAAGTTCAAATCAAATCCAAAGCCTAAATGACAAAATTCAACAAAGAAAGTATTTGACATTGAATCATTTGACATTTATTTGGCATTTGAAATTTGACATTTGGAATTATCTTATGGCTTCCCTTCAAATTTTCTGAGAATTTAATTCCGTATTCTGCATTCCGCAATCTGCATTCCGAAATTATTAGGCCCTTGCCTCTTCTTCTTTGGGCAAGCAGCAACGTTTATACTTCTTCCCACTCCCACAGGGACAGGGGTCATTCCGACCTACTTTCTTTCCATCCCGTCGAACGGTAACACCCTTGCCGTCTTCTGTTTTTCCACCCCCCCCCTGAGCCAACTCCCCTCGACTCATCACAAAGGTCTGCTTCCGTTCCATCTTCATTTCTTTTACTTCTTGTTCCTTGGCGATCTGGATGGCGAAGAGTTTTTCAACCGTATCCTTCTTGACCCTCTCTAACATTTCAAGAAACATTTGATAAGCCTCTTTTTGATATTCAATGAGGGGNTCCTTCTGAGCATAGCCTCTTAATCCAATTCCNTCCTTCAATTGGTCAATACCGAGGAGATGATCCTTCCAATGATAGTCAATGGATTGGAGCATGATCACTTTCTCCAAATATCGAAGCATCGGTGTTCCAAATTCCTCCTCCTTCTTCTGGTAAAGGTCCTTCGCATTCTCAATGATCCATTCTTTCATTTGGTCTCGCTTGATCCCGTTATCTTCTACCGAGGGACCAGACCATCGGAAAGAGAATTGTTGATAGAGGGCATCTGAAAGTCCTTTTAAATCCCAATCCCCTGGATGTTCTTTATCACCCGTATAGAAATCAACAAGCCCATCGCTCTGCTCTTCGATCATTTCCATCACAGAGTCTTTCAGGTCTTCACTNCCCAGAACCTCTCGCCGTTGAGAATAAATNACCTCCCTCTGCTTGTTCATNACATTGTCGTATTCCAATAGATGTTTGCGAATTTCGAAGTTATGGGCCTCGACTTTCTTCTGTGCGTTCTCAATCGCTTTCGTAACGAGTCCATGCTCAATGGGCTGATCTTCTTCAATCCCCAACCGACCCATAATGTTAGAAATCCTCTCGGAGCCAAAAATCCTCAGGAGGTCATCCTCCAAAGAGAGATAGAATCGAGAAGAACCGGGATCGCCCTGTCGACCAGATCTTCCTCTTAATTGATTGTCGATTCGCCGGGCTTCATGCCGTTCTGTTCCCAGCACGTGGAGGCCTCCCAACTGGATGACCTTCTCCTTCTCTTTCTGCACAATCCCAAGGGCTTTTTCATGGGCCTTCTGCACGGNCTCCTCTGTCGGTTCCTCTTCCAGCAGGGTCCTGGCTAAGAATTTTTGATTTCCACCCAAAAGGATATCTGTTCCTCTTCCAGCCATGTTGGTCGAGAGGGTCACCGCCCCCACTCTTCCAGCCTGAGCAATGATCTCCGCCTCTCTTTCATGATGTTTGGCGTTGAGGACATTGTGCGGGACACCCTGTTTCTTCAGGAGGTGACTCAACCGTTCAGACTTCTCAATCGAGATCGTCCCCACCAGAACCGGATGCCCTGATTGATAGAGTTCTTTGATTTCTTTCACGACAGCACGAAACTTCTCGACCTCGGTTTTATAAATGACATCGGCGTAATTGGTTCTCTTCAGGGACATATTGGTAGGAATGACCACGACATCCAGATTATAAATTTTCCGGAATTCTGCAGCTTCCGTGTCCGCGGTACCGGTCATCCCAGCTAATTTTTTGTACATCCGAAAATAATTTTGAAAGGTGACCGTGGCCAGAGTTTGGTTTTCGTTTTCAATCTTGACGTTTTCCTTGGCCTCCACAGCCTGATGGAGACCATCGCTCCACCTCCTTCCCGGCATCAGCCTTCCGGTAAATTCATCGACAATGATGACCTGTCCATCTTTGACCATGTAGTCCACATCTTTTTTGAAAAGCGTATAAGCTTTCAACGCCTGATTCACATGATGAAGGATCTCAATGTTTCTTGGGTCGTAGAGGTTTTCGACATGGATCAATTTCTCTACGTGAGCCACTCCCTCTTCAGTCAAAAAGGCGGTATGGCTCTTTTCTTCTAACTGATAATCTTTCCCCTGCTTCAGAGAGGGGATGATGCGGTTAATTTTATAGTATTTATCAGTCGATTCTTCGGCAGGGCCCGAGATGATGAGTGGGGTTCTGGCTTCGTCAATCAGGATGCTATCCACCTCATCTACAATGGAATAGTTCAGCTCCCGCTGGACATAATCTTCAATGGTAAATTTCATATTGTCCCGGAGGTAATCAAACCCGAATTCATTATTGGTCCCATAGGTGATATCGCAGTGATAGGCTTTCTTTCTTTCCTGGTCGTTTAGCTCGTGAAGGATGACTCCCACAGAAAGACCCAAGAACCGGTAGATCACTCCCATCCATTCACTATCCCTCTTTGCCAGGTAATCATTCACGGTCACAATATGAACACCTTTCCCTTGGAGAGCGTTCAAATAGGCGGGCAAGGTGGCGACCAAGGTCTTCCCTTCACCCGTTGCCATTTCGGCGATCTTGCCTTCATGGAGAATAATCCCTCCTANCANCTGGACATCAAAATGTCTTTCGCCAAGGGTTCGTTTGGCTGTCTCTCGGACAACCGNGAAANCCTCGGGAAGAACCTCTTCCAATGACTCTCCTTGCTCCACCCGTTCTCTAAATTCAGTGGTTTTATTCCGGAGTTGATCGTCACTCAGGGAACAGATGGTCGGCTCAAACTGGCTGATTTTCTCGACGAGGGGCTGAATCCTTTTTAATTCCCTTTCNTTCTTNCTCCCCACAATCTTCTTGATCAGTGACCCAATCATAAAATGGTTTTCTCCTCTGGGCTCTTTTATTATTTTAAAAAATTATATAACGGATAGCATAGGGTTTCAATATTTAAAACAAAATGGCCCGACGGAGAACTTCTCCCTCGGGCCATTTGCCTCAGATAACATCGTCTCATCAGTTTAAAATATATCTCATTGGGTTGATCGGAATGCCATTCAGCCTTATCTCATAATGGAGATGGGGCCCTGTTGTTTTTCCGGTCATCCCCACTTCAGCAATCTTATCACCTCGTTTGACTTTTTGACCTACCCGAACTAAAACTTTATCCAGATGACTGTAACGAGTGATCATCCCAAATCCATGAGAGATCACTAATATCTTTCCATGAGCCAGGTCACTTCCGATATCCGAAATAATCCCATCGGATGGGGCAGTCACAGGGGTTCCTATCCGATTCGAAATGTCCATTCCTTCATGCATCTGGGTCAATCCTGTAAAAGGGTTGGCTCGGAAACCAAAACCCGATGTCACCCAGCCTAGGGTTGGCCAGATGGAAGGGGTGTGAACCAACACTTCTTTTTTGGCCTGCAAAAGTTTTTCAAGTTCTGAAAGACTTTCTTCTCTGGACATGGCTTCTGACCGGAGACGCTCGATATCGGTCTTCATTTGTTGAACCAGTCCCTTCTCGTCTTTCTCAGCCTTCAATTTTTCTCGAACATCAGAAGGGGAAGGCCCTCCCATCCCTATAAAGGGGGTGGTTTCCTGCCCTTTCTCTAAATTAGCAATGATACGAATTTTCTTATCGAAATCCTTGAGCTTGGAGAGTTGCCTTTCCAGGTCTTCTATCTTCGATGAGAAAAAATGGATTTTGGACCTCTGCACTTGGGTTTCATGCCGTAATTGATTCAATTCAAACGTTTTTTTTCTGACCTGGATATAATCACAAAAGAAGAAAATGGTAGAAAGAAGGCCGAAACTTAGGAGATAAAGCCCGATCTTAAACGTCTTTTTATGGATCCGGAGATGTCGGGCCTTGGAAGCCTTCTGGCCAAAGATAAGGACATTAAAATAATCTTTATCCAAAATAACCTCCTTGTTTCATCCCCCAATGAGTTCTCCAAATGGTGAAAACCTTATTTAAATACCAGACAAAAGATTACCCTGTCAAGGCTTTTTTTGATCCCCTGAAGTCAACTCTTTCTTTCTTGAAAAGAAGGGAGTTTGAAGTGAATTTTTTTAATCTCCACTTATNAACAACTCTTTCACTAATAGGCTTGGAGCCCCAACCTCTCCAAAAAATCTGAGATCTTCCCCTACTCCGATGACCTTCCGGAAGAGTTCAAAGAGGTTTCCTGCTAAGGCGATCGATTTCACTGGATGGATCTTTTCTCCCTTCTCGATCCAGCCGCCCGAACAGCCCAGAGAAAAGTCCCCTGAGATGGGATCTACNGTATGGAGACCCATCACCTCCTCCACCACTACTCCCTGAGAAAGGTTTTCCATCAGGGTTGGAAAAGAAAGATTTCCAGGCTCAATAAAAAAGTTTGAGATTCCTATCCCAGGGGGAGATTTGATGCCATGACGCCGGCTGTTTCCTGTGGATTCCACAGGTAACCCTGGAGAGGATAGATTTTCCCGATTGGCCCAATAACGATCATATAAATAACCTCTGACCCTTCCTTGAGTCACTAAAGGTGTACGTTGACTTGGCATCCCTTCTCCATCGATTGGAGCGGTTGAAGTCCCTTTTGGGTGAAGTCCATCATCTACAATCGTCAGGAGGGGTGAGAAAAAATTTTCACCTTGTTTTCCTTTTAGAAGTGACTTTCCTTTTTGCACCTGNTCCGATAAAAAGGAATGAGCGAGGAGGGACAGAAATTCTGAAGCGACATGATTCCGGATGAGCACCGGATAGNCACCTGTAGGGATTCTTTTCCCCCCCAGACTCTCCAATGCCTTTCTACCGGCAGACCGCCCCACTTTCTCTATATCGAGATCATTAAAAAAATGGCTTACATCGAAATCCCATCCGACCTCTGATTCTCCCAATTCCTCAGCCACTGCCGTCACGCTGATCGAGGAAAGGGTGTGATCATATGTAAACTGAAGTCCATTCGAATTGATCAGAGTTGTCCTGGAGAGGACTTCCTGGTAAGCTGCTTTCCTCACCTTTTTAATCCTCTCTGAATTCACAGACTTGGTTGATTCCTCTAACCCCTTTGCTTTTTCGATCTTCGTCTTTTCTGAAATCTTTTCTAATGACTCATCGAAAATGGGTAACTGCGGAGGGGAGGTTTTGAGAGCAGGCGCAAAGCCGAAACAGGGATCTTCGGTGGTTGTCTGGGCACTCCATATCGCATCTTCTATCATCCGATCTAATTCGATTGAAGAATTCTGTCTGGCAGAATGAGATGGGCTCGAAAAAGTCATGTAAGAAAAACCCATTCGATGATGATTTAATATACGAAAGGCCAATCCCAAATAGCGAGAGGTCTGGAGAGTTTCAATCTTTCCATCTTTGGACTCAATATCGAAATGGGAAGATTGATTGAAATATATTTCATATCCGTCAATGGACTTCCTCTGGAAAATTCTCAGAGCCTGGTCAATGATTTCATCCATAACAATGTCCTTCATCTGGCGTTCGTGGATTTCGAGATCCTCAATTCTAAATTCTTAACTTTAAACTCTTCATTGTAAACTTCCTCTTACCATCTGATAAGGCTGCTTGCCCAGGTGAGACCTCCACCGAATGCTGTGAGGATGATTAAATCCCCTTTTTGGATCGATCCATTTCTGACCGCTTCATCCAAGGCAATGGGGATGGTTGCGGAAGAGATGTTTCCGTACTTCTCAATGGTCAGATAGACTTTTGGAAAAGGGACATCCAGTCGCTTGGCCACCTGCTGAAGCATGCGCAAATTGGCTTGATGAGGGATGATCCACTTGACATCGGAGATTTCGACACCATTAAAGACAGCTGCCTCCTCTGCCGCCTCTGCAAATCGCTTCACTGCCACCCGCACAGATTCATTGGCTTTAATCATCCTGAGGGTATGAAGTTTCTTATCAACGCTTTCGTAGGAGATGGGGGTGGTCTTTGATCCACCGCCGGGGAGAAGCAGGTTTTCACCGTTTGCTCCATCCGTGTGGATATGGACGGAAAGGACTTCACTCATCTCACGACCTTTCTCTTGAAGAGGTCCGTTCTTCAAAGAAGAATGAAATGAACGAAGGACCACCGCACCTGCCCCGTCTCCCCAGAGAATACAACTTTCCCGATCGGTCCAATCGAGGGTCCGGCTCATGATTTCTACAGACGCGACCAGTGCCGTTCTGTAAGTGCCGGCCTTGAGGTACTGCTCGGCAACNGAGAGGCCAAAGACAAATCCACTACAGGCTGCGGTCACATCAAAGGAGACTGCCTTCTGCGCACCCAACTTTGCCTCCAACCAGTTGGCCCCGGAAGGACAAGCGGTATCCGGCGTCATCGTGGTCATGATGATGAGCTCTATCTCCTCGATTGAAATTCCCGCCATTTCCATGGCCCGCAGGGAAGCCTCTTTGGCAAGGTCTGAGGCGTTGACATCCGGCGCTGCAATTCTTCTCTCCCTAATCCCGGTCCTTTTGTAAATCCACTCGTCATTGGTGTTTAAAATCTTTTCGAGATCAAAATTGGTAAGGGCCCTTTCCGGAAGAAATGAGCCGGTCCCCAATATCCCGATCCTCTTGCCATCCATCAGCAAACTCCTCCTCAATGGATTTAAAGTCATCACTTCTTTGATGAGACCAACGAAGATAAAAGGGGAGGTAAAAAAGCCTGAGGCCCACATTCTCCCCCTCCCTTTTGTAATAAAACAGACCTTTCAGAACGGAAACCGTTTTCCACCCCTTCCCTCTCTTGACCCCCATCAGGTGGGCGACCTCCCAGAAATCCAATTCCTCCTTCTCTATTCTTTTATAAAAACCCCAAAGGAAATCGGTGGATTTCCCTTTCCGGGGATCTTTCTCCCAACGAAAGATTCGAAAAAGTGGAAAGAGGTTCCTTTCAAACCCTTCGTCTTTAAATGGAAAGAGGGAGAAAAGGGAGAATGTGGTATGACCTGTGGGTTCCCTTTCATAATCGAAAAAAGGCCAAATGCGAAGGGAACTCTCTTTTTTAACACCTTGACGATTTTCCCCTGTTCGGATTCGACTGAGAAGGAGGATGCGATGGGTCCTCTCCTCCGTCTCTCTCATCTGGTCCTCCTCCAATTGATAGAGAGGGTAGAGGACAAAGATCCTTTTTAGATCCCCTTCTCTCTCTTTAACCCCATAGAACGGGAAAAATTTTATCCCGTAAAGTTTCTCCCCCTTCAGGGATTGAAAAAACGGCCAGGGAAGGTCCCACTGTTCAAAACCCGTCAGCCGATCTCTTGCGTAGGAGAAGAAAGGCCATAGGAAAGTTTTGCCTTCGAAATGTCTTGATTCTTTTGAGAGATAGAATGGAAAGATCATCCTCTCTTCAACCGGATCTTCCGTATCCATTTCCGTCTTCTGCTTTAAAAAGATAGGCCATAAGTAGAATTCGGATTCTGAGATTCCAAATGTTTCACGGTGACCGTAAAAAGGCCAAAAGCGATAACCCTTTTTCTTCTCTCCGTCGATGAGGGAGAAAAAAGGCCAAAGCAAATTGGTGGTATGAACGCCTTCAGATGTTGATCGACTATAAAGTGGCCAGAGATAGAAACGGATTTCTTCCTTCCCGTAGCGGTTGAAAAGAAAGCCGTAAATGGGAAAAAGCCCAAAATAGTCTTCCCCCTTTTCTGTCTCTCCGATAAAGAAAGGGAAAAATTGGAAATCCCATTTCTTCTTCCCATCGAAACTCTCCTCTCTGAAAAGAGAAAGGAGAGCGAAATAACCCTTTTTATCATTATCTCTGACCTGATATTTTCCTAAAGGGTAGACACACTCCAATCTCCAAAGAGATTCTTTCTCATCTCCCGTCCAGTATAGAAGGGGCCGAATTCCCCATTGTTTTTGATGGGGATCTTTTTTCCATAAAAAGAAGGGACCCAATCCTTCGATCTCTTTGGTCCCTTCTATGGGATCAGAGAGGTATTGAAAGAGTGGCCAAAAATTGAGGGAAAACGGTCTTTCTTCTGCCACGGAAAGGAAAGGGACGAAACAGAATAGTAAAAAAATAACCAATAAAAAAAATATTTTCCGGATGGCCATGTGTCATTTAAAATGAGAAATTAAAAGAAAAGCCCGATGATCGTTCCCAGTATGGTGATAGGCGTCTGTTCCTGAATCCCTTCAGCGGCTTTTTGAACCTTTTTCATTGTCTTTTCTGTTTCCCTCACCAAGGAATCATCATTAATTAATTTCCCAAGTGTTCCCTCACCCTTCTCCACTTTCTCTGCAATCCCTTTCACAGATTGAAGGGTCTCCTTGGCTTCCTGGTAAAGAGATTCGTCTTGGATGAGCCTTCCCAATGTTCCTTCACCTCGTTCGATCTTCTCCGAGATATTCTTTAACGTGTCCGCTGTCCCTTTCACCTTCTCCACAGCCTCTTTTGCCGTCTCGATGGTCTTCTTCGCATCCTGGTAGATCGTCTCATCGCTGATCAATTTTCCTAAAGTCCCTTCTCCCTTATTCACCTTTTCTCCAATATCTTCCATCCGGGAAAAGGTATTTTTCGCTTTTTCAATGGTCTCCTTCGACTCTTTGGCAAGCCCTGTCAATTGACTCGAAAACTTGTTGATCTCCGTAATGATCCCCTCTACTTTTTTAGGATCCACAGACTTCAATACATCTCCCAAAGGTTTTACGACTTCTTTGATATCCTCTCCAATGCTGTTTACATTAGATAGAAATTGTTCAAGATCGGCCGGAGGTGCCCCTTGTTCGATCACCCCATTCGGCTCCACCTTTGGATTCCCTGGTGTTCCCGGGGTAATCTCAACATACTTTTCTCCCAAAAACCCTTCCGATTTTAAATAGGCCTTTGCATCTTTATAAAGAATGATATGGGGCGGAATCCGAAAGGTCACTTTCGCCTTCCCATTTTCCAATCCTACTTTTTCCACATCCCCTACTCGAACTCCAGCAACCCTGACCTGTGAGTTCTGTGCCAAACCAGCTGCTGAGTCGAAGTAAATACTAAGAAGGTACCCAGCCCTTTTCCCAATCTGAAATTTTTCAATCTTCAAGGTCATCAAAATCAGTAGGAGAATTCCGACCACGACAAAAATGCCAACCCACATCTCCGTGCCTTTTTTTTTCATTCTCAAGCACCTCCTCAATGATGTCCCTTCCCCTGCTCATCCCTCTCCCCAAGCCATTGGGACCGAGAGGGCAGGGTCAATAGGGACGGGTCAACGATTCGAATAGGACCTTCTGATTTCCCCTCAATAAATTGTTGGACAATTGGATTGGAGGAATTCCTAATCTCTTCAGGTGTTCCGACTTCAATGATCTTCCCTTGATAGAGCATGGCAATCCGATCACTGATTTTATAAGCACTTTTCATATCGTGCGTGATGGCGATGGAGGTGACGCTCAACTTTTCCCTCATCTCAACAATTAAGTCGTTGATGGCATCTGCCATGATGGGATCAATTCCTGTCGTCGGCTCATCATAAAGAAGAATCTCCGGTTCAATCGCAATCGCCCTGGCTAAACTCACCCTCTTCCTCATCCCCCCACTTAACTCGGAGGGCATCAGATCCTCAACATTCCTCAACCCTACNAGTGCTAATTTCTCAGAGGCAATCCTCCGGATGTNTTCTTCCTTGAGNTGAGTTTGGTGCCGGAGTCCAAATCCCACATTCTCCCAGACCGNCATGGAGTCGAAAAGGGCTCCCCATTGAAAGAGCATTCCAAACTTTTTCCGGACTTCATTCATCCCGTTTTCATTCAAATTCGAGATCTCCAAACCATCCACATAGACCTCTCCTTCGTCCGGTTGAATGAGGCCAATGATGCATTTGATGAGAACGGTCTTTCCTGAACCACTTCCTCCGATAACCACCATGCTCTCCCCTTGGTGAACCTCTAAATCAACCCCCCGGAGGACCTGGCTCTCTCCAAATGATTTGTAAAGATTAACGACACGTATTTTAATGGTAGATTCCCTGTCCATTATCCTCAAAATAATATTGCTGTAATAAAATAATTCGAGATCAATATGGTCAGCGACGAGATGACGACTGCTTGGGTTGTCGCCCGGCCCACCCCCTCTGCACCCCCCTGAGCAGAAAATCCTTGATAACAACTTATCGTCGCGATGATCATTCCAAAAAAAAGAGCCTTCAACAGTCCGATAAAGAGATCGTTCAATTCCAGAAAATTCCAGGTCCTTCGAAAATAGAGGGTAGGGTTTGTTCCCAGAATCTGGACGCCTACTAAATAACCTCCCAAAATCCCTATGACATCAGCAAAAATGACCAGAATCGGGAGCATGATGATCGCTGCTAAAAACCTTGGAACGACCAGATACTTGATGGGATTCGTGGCGAGGGTATAAAGGGCATCGATCTGCTCGGTGACTCGCATGGTTCCAAGTTCAGCTGCCATGGCAGAACCCACACGACCCGATACCATCAAACCTGTTAAAACCGGGCCAAGCTCCCGGGTCATGGAGAGAGCCACCACGGTTCCCACCATGGTTTCGGCACCAAATCGTTTAAACCCTGTAAAACTCTGGAGAGCTAACACCATACCCGTGAAGGCAGCTGTGATAACAACCACTGGAAAAGAACGAACCCCAACCTCTTGCATCTGTTTCAATATCTCTTTTCCCTCTAATGGAGGTCGAAAGATCCA
>Ga0031653_10000157_pt1 | contig 12405 bp, 11 predicted proteins | sample FrelakmetBRP12BR_FD_55210 | JGI IMG/M metagenome (GOLD analysis project Ga0031653, IMG submission 55210) | Freshwater lake sediment microbial communities from the University of Notre Dame, USA, for methane emissions studies - BRP12 BR | ecosystem: Environmental > Aquatic > Freshwater > Lake >... | reverse complement strand
GACATGGCCCAGCCGATCTGGGATGGCGTCGTTAAGCCGAAGAACTTCTCGTAGAAAGGCTTGGCCCCGCCGATGACCACCCAGTCATAACCGAAAAGGAGGCCGCCCATGGCCGAGACCAGGGTCGTCGTCCAGATGAAACGCATGTTGTAGGCGGGGCGTTCGCTCATCGCGCCTCCTTGTCGCCGAAGCGAGCCCGGCGGTCCCGGGCGGCCTGGAAAAGGGGTATTTATAACAAATCGCGGCAAAAGTATATAATCGCCCCCGAGGACAACCATGAGAAGACACCGATGGACATCCCTCGTTTTGGCCGGGCTCGCGGCTTGCAGTCTGGCTCTTGTCGTGGGGGGGCGAGGGGCCGCGCCCGCTCCGTCCGGGAAGCCGGCCGCCGACTCGGACCGGCTCGCGTGGTGGCGCGAAGGCCGCTTCGGCCTGTTCATCCATTGGGGCCCGGTCAGCCTCAAGGGGACCGAGATCAGCTGGTCGCGGGCCAATTCCAATCCCCTGTGCCCCAACAAGGGGCCGATCCCCGTCGAGGTCTATGACAACCTCTACAAGGAGTTTAATCCGACGCTCTTCGACGCTGACGCATGGGCCGCCGTCGCCAAGGACGCCGGGATGCGCTATGTCGTCCTGACGGCGAAGCACTGCGACGGCTTCTGCCTCTGGCCGACGGAGACGATCGACTACCACATCGGCCGCACGCCATTTCGCCGCGACGTCTGCGGCGAGCTGGCCTCGGCCGTCCGCAAGGCCGGACTGCGCATGGGCTGGTATTACTCGCCGATGGACTGGCGTGACCCGGACTGCCGGACCGGGCGCAACGCGGCCTACGTGAAGCGCATGCATGGTCAGCTCCGTGAGATCCTGACCCGCTCCGGCCGGATCGATCTCCTCTGGTTCGATTGGGACGGCGGGACCATCCCCTGGGAGCAGGAGGCAACCTATCGCCTGGTCCGCGCCGCCCAGCCCGGGATCGTCATCAACAACCGCCTCGACTGCAGCTTCGGTGGGCTCTCCGCCGACCGCGACATCGGCCCGAACGCCGATTACCTCACGCCCGAGCAGGTGATAGGCGCCTACAACGACGAGCGCCCGTGGGAAACGTGCATGACCCTGGGGACGCAGTGGTCGTGGAAGCCGGACGACCAGATCAAGCCCATTGACGAAGTCATCCGCATCCTGGCCGGCTGCGCCGGAGGGGACGGGAACCTGCTCCTCAACGTCGGGCCCATGCCGGACGGCCGCATCGAGCCGCGCCAGGTCGAGGTCCTCAAGGGCGTCGGCGCCTGGTTGGTCAAGCGCGGGGAGAGCATCTACGGCACGCGGGGAGGTCCTTTCAAACCGAGCAAATACGGCGCATCTACGCGGCGGGACAACCGGATCTATGTGCATATCTTCGCTTGGGCCGGCCCATCCCTCCGGCTTCCGCCGATCGCGTCGAAGGTCGTCGGCAGCCGCGTCCTCGGCGGGGGGCGGGTTTCGGTCCGGCAGACCGAGGCCGGCCTCGAGATCGTCGTTCCGGAAGGGGACAGGAATCCCGCGGATACTGTCGTCGTCCTCGAGCTCGACGGCCCGGCCTCCGGGATCACCGCCGTCGACGTGCCCGGCGGGGCCTTGAAGTGACCTGATCAGGCCCTCCCGGATGCCCTCCGCCGGAAGCAAAAAAAAGCTTGATTTTCTCTCTGATATCTGATATATTACCAAATAGATAATGGATTATTTAGTTTGTTTACAATAAGTTATTATCATTTCTTGAGGTTCAGGGAGCAGCGGGAGCGCTAAGGCTATGACAGGCAGGGTCTTCGACATCAAGCGCTACTCGATCCATGACGGACCGGGCATCCGGACGACCGTCTTTCTCAAGGGGTGCTCCCTCCACTGCCTCTGGTGTCACAATCCCGAGAGCGTCGATCCCGGGACCGAGCTCATGCACTGGCCCGCGCGGTGCGCCCGCTGCTACGCCTGCGTCGCGGCCTGTCCCATGGGCGCTATTGCCGAGGACGCCGGGGGCGCGGTCGTCGTCGACCGTACGAAGTGTGACCTCTGCGGCAAGTGCGCCGAGGCCTGTCTTTACGACGCCATGCAGACCGTCGGCCGGGAGATGAGCGTCGACGAAGTCCTGGACGAGGTCGAGAAGGACCGGATCTTTTATGAGCAGTCCGGCGGCGGCGTCACGCTCTCGGGAGGAGATCCCGCCGTCCAGTCGGCCTTCGCCTCGGCCCTTCTCGACGGCTGCCGGGAGCGCGGCCTGCGGACGGCCGTCGACACTGCCGGATCTTCAGAGAACGGCGCCCTCGATCGCCTGGCCTCGAAAACCGACCTCGTCCTCTTCGACCTCAAAGTCATGGACGACGCCAAGCACCGGGAATGGACCGGGGTCTCCAATGACGCGATCCTCGCCAACCTGAAACGCCTGGCTGGCGGCCGGACCGAAGTCTGGGTGCGCGTCCCGCTCGTCCGCGGCGTCAACGACGACGAGGACAACATCCGGCGGACGACCGCCCTTCTCACATCTCTCGGGACGATCAAGCGGATCGGCCTCCTGCCCTACCATTCCGGGGGTTTGGAGAAGGCCCGCAGGATCGGCAAAGAAACGTCATTCCGGAGATTCGAGCCGCCCTCCGAGGACCGCCTGGCCGCGATCGAGGCCGCGTTCCGCGGAGCGGGCTTCGAGGTCCGGCGCGGAGGATGACCATGAACGAGCGCATCACGCAGCTCAGAACGCAGACCCTCGAGGCCCAGCCGACGATCAGCGCCGAGCGGGCCCGGCTCCTCACCGAGTTCTACAAGAGACCCGGGACGTTCTCGCTCTCGGCGCCGATGCAGCACGCCCTGGCCTTCCGCCATATCATGGAGAATAAGCGGATCGTCATCAACGAGGGCGAGCTCATCGTCGGCGAGCGCGGGCCGGCGCCGAAGGCGACGCCGACCTACCCCGAGGTCTGCATCCACTCCCTCCAGGACCTCGGCTACCTCAACGACCGCAAGAAGACCGCCTTCGCCTCGGACGAGGACACGCGCCGCGTCTATGCCGAGGAGATCATCCCGTTCTGGAAGGGCCGCTCCCAGCGGGACCGCATCTTCGCCGAGATGACGCGGGAGTGGATCGACGCCTACGAAGCCGGCGTCTTCACCGAGTTCATGGAACAGCGGGCCCCCGGGCACACCGTCCTCGACGGCAAGATCTACGCCAAGGGCCTGAACGACTTCAAGCGTGACATCGAAGCCGCCCGGGCCGGGCTCGACTTCATGAGCGACCCCGAGGCTTACGACAAGCAGGAAGAGCTCAAGGCCATGGCCGTAAGCTTGGACGCGGTCATCACCTTCGCCCGCCGTCACGCCGAGAAGGCCCGCGAGCTGGCGAGAGACGAGAAGGACGCCGGGCGGAAGAAGGAGTTCGGCCGGATCGCCGAGGTCTGCGACCGGGTCCCGGCCGAAGCGCCTCGCGACTTCTGGGAGGCCCTCCAAGCCTACTGGTTCGTCCACCTCGGCGTCATCACCGAGTATAACACCTGGGACGCTTTCAATCCGGGCCGGCTCGACCAGCACCTTTGGCCGTTCTACGAGAAGGGCCTTCGCGACGGCAGCCTGACCAAAGAGGGCGCCCGGGAGCTCCTCCAGGCCTTCTGGATCAAGTTCAACAACCAGCCGGCGCCCCCCAAGGTCGGCGTCACGGCCGAAGAGAGCGGCACTTACACCGATTTCGCCCTGATCAACGTCGGCGGCCTCAAACGGGACGGCACCGACGGCGTCAACGAGCTCTCGTTCCTCATCCTCGACGTCATCGAGGAGATGCGCATCCTCCAGCCGAGCTCGATGGTCCAGATCAGCGCCAAAGGGCCCGACGCCTTCCTCCTGCGCGCCCTGAAGATCGTCAAGACCGGCTTCGGCCAGCCCTCGATCTTCAACACCGACGCCATCGTCCAGGAGCTCGTCCGGCAGGGCAAATCGGTCGCCGACGCCCGCGACGGCGGAGCCAGCGGCTGCGTCGAGGCCGGCGCCTTCGGCAAAGAGGCCTATATCCTCACCGGCTACTTCAACCTGCCCAAGGTCTTCGAGATCACCTTGGGGAACGGCGTCGACCCCCGGACCGGGAAGAGGATCGGCCTCGAGACGGGCGATCCCGCGGCGTTCAAGACCTTCGAAGAGCTCTTCGAGGCCTTCCGGAAGCAGATCCGTCATTTCGTCGACATCAAGGTCCGCGGCAGCAACGTCATCGAGGCCCTATACGCCAAATACCTTCCGGCGCCGTTCCTCTCCGTCCTCGTTGACGACTGCGTCAAGACGGGACGGGATTACCACGCCGGCGGGGCCCGCTACAACACCAACTACATCCAGGGCGTCGGCGTGGGCACGATCACGGATACGCTCAGCGCCATCCGCTACAACGTCTACGACCACGGCCACTTCACGATGACCGAGCTTCTCGCCGCGCTCAAGAGCGATTTCCAGGGATACGCGCCACTCCGCCAGCGCGTCCTCAACCGGACGCCCAAGTTCGGCAACGACGACGATTACGCTGACAGCTTGATGCGTCGCGTCTTCGAGGCCTATTTCGAGGCGGTCGACGGCCGGCCGTCGCCGCGCGGCGCCACCTATCGGATCAACCTCCTGCCGACGACGGCCCATATCTATTTCGGCAAGATGACCGGGGCGACGGCGGACGGGCGGCTTGCGGGCGACGCGGTCTCGGAAGGCGTTTCACCGGTCCAGGGCGCCGACCGCAAGGGCCCGACGGCCGTCATCAAATCACTCGGCAAGTTGGACCACATCCGGACGGGCGGGACTCTCCTCAACCAAAAGTTCACGCCCCAGCTTCTCGCCGACGAGACCGGCCTGAAGGGCGTTAAGGACCTGGTCCGGTCCTACTTCAAGCTGATGGGCCACCACATCCAGTTCAACGTGGTCACCGCCGGCCTCTTGCGCGAGGCTCAGGCCCAGCCGGAAAAGCACCGCGATCTGATCGTCCGGGTCGCCGGCTACAGCGACTATTTCGTCGACTGCAGCACCGAGCTCCAGAACGAGATCATCTGCCGTACCGAGCACCAGGAGCTCTAGGGACCGTCCCGGCAGGGGACTGTCCCTGTTGATCCTGCCGTCGAGGCTCGATCCTCGCGGTCCCTCCGTCTTGACAACGTTTCCCCCGGGGGGGCATGATTCCCTCCGGAATCCGTCAACGGGCTAGCCATCCCGTCGGGACAGGATCGAGGAGGGGAAAATGAGATCTCCAAGCTCCGGGCGGTTTTTAGCGCTCATTCTCCTTGCGTGCCTGGCCGCGGCCGGGCCGCTGGCGGCCGGCACGACGGCCCTGCGCGTCGGCCATCTGATCGACCCGGCGACGGGCGCAGTGGCCGCGAACCAGGTCGTCCTGGTCAAGGACGGCCTCGTTGCCGAGGTCGGCCCGAACGTCAAGATACCGGCCGGGGCCGAGGTCATCGACCTGACCAAGGCTTGGGTCATGCCGGGCCTCATGGACGCCCATACGCATCTGACCTTCGGAGGCCTCGACCTGTCCGTGGGCATCGAGGCCCTCTATCTCAAGAAGAGTTCGGCCGCCCGCGCCCTGACCGGGCTCCACAACGCCCAGGCCGTGCTCCAGGCCGGATTCACCACCGTCCGGGACGTCGGAAACGAGGCCAACTTCGCCTCAGTGGACCTGCGGGACGCCATCAACCAGGGCTTGTTCGACGGGCCGACCATCCTGACGACGGGCAAGATCATCGCCCCCTTCGGTGGGCAGTCGGTCCGCGTCCCGCCGGAGCAGGGCCGGTTCTGGCTCTTCGAGTACATCGATGCCGACACGCCCGACGAGGTGCGGAAGGCCGTCCGCCAGGTCATTTACTACGGCGCCGACGCCATCAAACTCGTGGCCGACAACAGTCCCTTCTATTACTCCCTGGCCGAGATCCAAGCCGCCGTCGACGAAGGACACCGCACCGGCCGGGCCGTTTCCGTTCACATCTTCGCCGGGGGGGAACCGGCCCGCATTTGCATTCTCGGGGGGGTGGATTCGATCGAGCACGGCATGCGGCTCGAGGACGACCTGCTCGCCCTGATGAAGGAGAAGGGCACGGCCCTGGTCGGGACGGAGTTCCCGGCGGCCCACATCGCGGCCCTCGACCCGGGCGGGGCCGTCTTCGGCGAGCCGAAAGCGTACGCCGCGGCCATCATCGACCGCCTCCGGCGGGCTTACCGCGCCGGCGTGACCCTCGTCTTCGGCACCGATACGGTCAAGCACCTGCCCGGAAAGGACCGGCCGGCCATGATGCTGGACTATCTCGCCGGCTGGCAGGCGGCCGGGGTCCCGAACGCCGAGACGCTCAAGGCCATGACGACCAACGCCGCCAAGCTTCTCCGCATCGACAAGGTCCGCGGCTCGGTCGCCCCGGGATTTGCCGCCGATATCATCGCGACGCTGGTCAGTCCCTTGGATGACATCCAGGCCCTGCGCGGCGTCAGCTTCGTCATGAAGGACGGCAAGGTCATCCGCAATGATCGTTGAGACGCGGGTGAGAGACGCCGCTCCGAGCCCGCCCCGGCGCGCGCCCGCGGGCCTGCGTCCACTAATAAAAAGGAGGATGAACATGGACATTCGCTCGACGAACCGCTGGGTCGCAGCCGCGGCGCTGGCTCTGCTCCTCACGGGGGCGGCCGCGTCCCAGGACCTGTCGAAGGTCGAGATCAAGACGGTCCCCGTCGCCGCGAACATTTTCATGCTCGTCGGAGCCGGCGGGAACATCGGCGTTTCGGTCGGCGAGGACGGAACGCTGCTCATCGACAACGAATTCCCGGAGCTCGTCGACAAGATCAGGGCCGCGGCGGCCGCGCTGAAGCCGGGCCCGGTCCGCTTCGTGCTCAACACCAACTGGCACTACGACCACGCCAACGGGAACGAGCTTCTGGCCAAGGCGGGGGCTGTCGTCATCGCCCATGAAAACAGCCGGGGACATATGTTGAGCGAACAGTCGCTCCCTGAGCTGGACCCGGACTTCAAGCTGGCGCCGTATCCCCCCGGCGCCCTTCCGGTGATCACGGTCAAGGACACCCTGACCGTTCATTTCAACGGCGACGAGATCCGGATGATCCACGTTCCGAACGCGCACTCGGACGGCGACCTTCTCTTCCGCTTCGTCCGGGCCAACGTCCTCCACACGGGGGACCTCTTTTTTTCGAACGGCTTCCCGTTCATCAACATCTCCATGGGCGGAACGATCGACGGAATGATCAGGGCCGCGGACCTCATCCTCGGCCTTTGTGATGAACGGACCAAGGTCATACCGGGCCACGGACCGCTCTCCGACCGGGCGGGGGTCCAGGCTTACAAGGACCTGCTCGTGGCCGGGCGGGATAGGGTCTCAGCCATGATCGCGGCCGGGAAGACCCTGGAGGAGGTCATCGCGACCAAGCCCGCGGAAGGTCTGTTCAAAGGCGGCAAACCCTGGCTTTCGCCCGAGATGTTCGTCAGACTGATATACGAGGATCTGACCGGAAAGTACGCGAAAAAGAGCTGACATGGCCGCCGACCTTTCCGGCCTGGCCGAACTCCTCGCGGAGCCCACTTGCCTCGTCGGCGTCGGCCATATCCTGCGCCGCGACGACGGGTTCGGCCCGTGGGTCGCCGGGGCCGTTCGGGCCGGCCTATCCGGCACGAAGGTCCGGGTCATCGACGCCGAGGACGTCCCCGAGAACTTCGCGCCCGTCATTGCCCGGGCCGACTGCCGGAACGTCGTCTTCATCGACGCCGTGGCCGCCGAGGGCCCCCCCGGCTCCATCGTTTTCGGCCCCTTGGCCGACTTCGGCGAGGCCGAAAGCTACTCGACCCACCGTCTGGCCCTCTCGCTCAGCGGCAAGTTCCTCGAAGCCGCCGGGAAGAGGGTCTTCCTGCTTGGCGTCGTCCCCGCCGACCTCGGGTTCGGCGCCGGACTGACCGCCTCGGTGGCGCGGGCGGCGGCGGCGCTTCGCGACCTCATCATCCGTTCGGCCTCGCCGGCCCCGGATTGACTCCGCCGCCCCCCTGCTAGATACTTGGTCCGGGCGCGCGCCCGAAAGACATCGAAAGGAGACGGCGATGGCCAAAGAGGTCCGCGCGGACGTCGTTTTCAAAGGTGGGATGAAGTTCGACGGCGTGTCGGGGCGGGCCGGCAAGTCCGTGGCCGTCGATTTCACGCCCGAGGGAGAGCCCATCGACGGCTTCTCGCCTCTCGAGCTGCTGCTCACCAGCCTGGCCGGGTGCAGCGGCCAGGTCACCGTCGGGCTCCTCAAGCGGATGGGCCAGGAGATCAAGGACCTGACCGTCCATGCCCGGGGCGTCAAGAAGGAGATCCATCCGACCGTCCTGACCTCGATCGAGCTTGACTTCGAGTTCCGGGGCGGGAAGCTCGCCGCCGCTTCGGTCGAGAAGGCCCTGGCCCTGTCGGAGGAGCGCTTCTGCCCCGTTTGGATCATGGTCAAAGCGGCCGCGCCGATCAAGGCGACCTACCGGCTGTCCGCGGAATAGGACTTCGTCAGGAAAGGAAAGAACGATGCCTTGGCTGAGACTTTCGGGAATCCCTGTTCTCGGATTAGCGATCCTGATGTCCTCGTTCGTGGCCTGCGATCGCGATGACAATGAGAGAGAGGAGGGAACCGCCGTGTCGAACGCACAAACCATGGACGCTCCCGCCTGGATGGACGCCTTGAGGGCCAATCTGCCAGCCCTGGGCCACCGCAACTGGATCGTCGTGGCCGACTCGGCCTTCCCGCTCCAGATCTCGCCGGGGATCGAGACCATCGTGACCGGCGAGGACCACTTCGCCGTCCTGGAGAAAGTCCTCAAGGCCGTCGACGCCGCCAAGCACGTCCGGCCCAAGATCTGGCTCGACAAGGAGCTGGCGTTCGTCACCGAGGACCTCGCCCCCGGTGCGGACGAGGCCAAGCGGCGGCTGGCGAAGGCGCTCGAGGGCCGAGGAGCGGCGCCCGTCCTTCACGAGGAGCTCATCGCCCGGCTCGACGAGGTGGGGAGGACATTCAAGATCGTCATGGTCAAGACGACCCTCGCCGTCCCCTACACGACGGTTTTCCTGGAGCTCGACTGCGGTTACTGGCCCGCGGAGAACGAGGCCAAGATGCGGGAGCGAATGAAGTAGTCTTCGATCAGGGCTTCTTACAGAGCGTTCTCTCGACCACTTCCAGGGGAACGAATTCGTCTTTGGCAATGATCCTCTGGAGGTGGGCTTCCTCTAAAGCGGATAGAACCGGCTCCACCTGTCGGTAATTCCTCCGGACGTAGACGTAGCCGAAGGCGATGACGAGGGCCAGGACGTGGAACACGGCCAGGTCGCGCCAGAGGAAGGTCGGGTCCTTTTTCAAGAACATCATCCAACCCATGGCCATCACGGCAACGATCTGGGTGAAGAAGAAGCCGTAGAAGAGGCAAACGACGGGGTAGGCCTTGTCCGGCCGGGCCCACAAGAGGTAAACGCTGATGAGGCCCAGGGGGACTGTCGGCCCCCGTATCTACGGCGTGACGATGGCCTTGATGATCCCGTCGCGGCGCTCGGCCGCCGTCTCGTAGGCCTCGCGCGCTTGGACGAGCGCGTAGAAATGCGTGGCCAGGAAGTCGACCTTGATCCGGCCCGTGTGGATCATGGCCACGGCCTTCTCTAAACACCGGTTCTGCCGCCGGACGCTCTGGACGCGGATCTCGCGGCGCCGAAGCTTGCCGCTCTCGAACGTCACCCGCGCGTTGGCCGGGATCCCGACGACGACGAGCGTCCCGCCGGGCTTGAGCAAGGCGACGGCCTGGTCGAGGGCGGACTGCTCGCCACAGCACTCGAAGACGAGGTCGAGGCCGAGGGATTCCCGGGCCTGTATATCGCCGACGACGTCCTCGCGATCGGGATGCCCCACCCAGTCGCTCCCGGCCGTCAAGGCCGCGCGGAGCCGGGCGTCGGCGATCTCGGTCGCATAGACCGGCCCGGACCCGTCCGCCTTGAGGGCCATGATGACACAAAGACCGATCGGGCCGGTGCCGAGAACGGCCGCCGTCTTCCCCCGGACCGATCCGGCCAACCCCGCCGCGTAGAGCGCGATCGACAGCGGCTCGGCCAGCGCCCCTTGGACGGCGGTCATCTTGGCCGGCAGGGGAACGCAGTTCCTCTCCGGGGCCAGGACGAATTCCGCCATGCCGCCGGTGAGCTCGCCGTAATGGCCGAGGAAGAGGAGTTTGCGGCACGTATGCGGCCGTCCGTTCCGGCACTGGTCGCAGGCGCCGCAGGAGACCGCCGGCTCGACGACGATCGTGTCGCCGGGCTTGACCCGGGTGACGCCGGGGCCGACCGCCTCGACCATGCCGGCGCACTCGTGGCCGGGGATGAACGGGTAGCGCACGACGTCGCCGCCGACGGCGTCCGACAGGTAGTAGTGAAGGTCGCTGCCGCAAACGCCCACGGCGCGGCTCCGGACAAGCACATCGTCGTCCCGGACGATCCGCGGCATCGGGGCTTCCCGGACCTCGACCGCCCGGACGCCGGTCAGGAAGGCGGCTTTCATGGTCCCCTTATTATAGGACAGGGCGGCGGATTCCCCAAGAGTCTTGGCATCCGTCTTTCCAATGCTTTGACTCCGGTCCGGACAGAGGTGTATAACCCGAAGAGACGCGCCGCCGGCCGGCCTCGTGCTCCGACATGATATAGCCGGATCAGGCGGCGTCGCCGAGGAGGAAATCATGAACAAGCGTTTGACGATCCGTTCGATCGCGGTCCTGCTCCTGCTCGTCCTCGTCTCGCTCGAGACGGGGGCCCAGGAAAAGCTCGACCTGCAGATGCTCGACCGCATCCGCGCCGAAGGCCTCAATAACTCCAAGATCACGGACCTCCTCGTCTACCTCTGCGACGTCTACGCGCCGCGCCTGCCCGCCTCACCCCAATACGTCCAGGCGNGCGAATGGGTCGTGGCCAGGGCCAAGGAGCTCGGGCTGGCCAACGCCGCGATGGAGCCTTACGGGACGTTCGGCCGCAGCTGGGAGCTCCAGAAGTACTACGCGGCCATGACCGCGCCGCAGTACATGCCGATCATCGGCTATCCGAAGGCCTGGACGCCGGGGACGAACGGGGTCCTCAAAGGGCCGGCCGTCCTGATCAACGCCCGGACTGTCGCCGACCTGGACAAGTATAAGGGCAAGCTCAAGGACGCCATCGTCCTCATCCAGGGCGAACAGGAGCTCCCGGTCTCCTTCGACCCGATGGCTTCGCGGATCCTCGAGTCCGACCTGGAGAAGCTCATGCTGGCGCCCGAGCCCGGCGTCCGCCGGCCGGCGAGCCCGCAGATGCAGGACGCGGCGGCCCGCCAACAGCTCCAGCAGGCGACGACGAAGCTGCTCAAAGCCGAGGGCGCCGGCGTCATCCTCGAGCCCAGCCGGGGGAAATTCGGGACCGTCTTCGTCGGAAGCGGCGGGTCGCGCGCGAAGAACGCCGAGATGCCCCTCCCCGCCATCGCCGTCGCCGTCGAGCACTACAACCGCATCGTCCGCATCCTTCAGAAGGACATCCCGGTCATGCTGGAGGTCGAGGTCCAGGCCCGCTTCACGGCCGACGACCTGCCCGGCACCAACGTCGTCGCCGAGCTTCCCGGCGTGGACAAGAAGCTCAAGGCGGAGATCGTCATGCTCGGCGGGCACTTCGACACCTGGCATAGCGGCACGGGGGCCACGGACGACGGGGCCGGCTGCGCCGTCGCGTTCGAGGCCGTGCGGATCCTGAAGGCGCTGGGCGTCCAGCCCCGGCGCACCATCCGGATGGCCCTCTGGGACGCGGAAGAGCATGGCTTCGTCGGGTCCCGCGGCTATGTCGTCAACCATTTCTACGACCGGGCCAAGAAGGAGAAGAAGCCGGAATACGACAAGCTCGCGGCCTACTTCAATTTCGACAACGGCAGCGGCAAGATCCGCGGCATCTACGCCCAGGGCAACAGCGCCGTCGTGCCCATCTTCGAGGAGTGGCTCAGGCCCGTCCGCGACCTCGGAGCCGCGACGGTGACCCTGAGGAATACGGGCGGAACGGACCACCTGCCCTTTGACGCGGTCGGCCTACCCGGATTCCAGTTCATCCAGGACCCCCTCGAATACGGCACCTTGACCCACCATTCGAACATGGACGTCTACGACCACCTGTCCCGTCCCGACCTGATCCAGGCGGCCACGGTCATGGCCTGGTTCGTCTACAACGCGGCCATGCGCGAAGAGAAGCTGCCGCGGAAATATTTCGATATGGGCGCTCCGGCCCCACAGCGCGGCCGGAACTGAAGCGTTTAGAGCGTTGGACTCCGGATCCAAAGGTCGGAGGTTCGACTCCTCTCCGGCACGCCACGCAATTCCCCCCTGTTGACCCGAGAAAATCACCCGCTTGCGCCCCGAGTATGGTTTCT
>Ga0031653_10000156_pt1 | contig 12416 bp, 11 predicted proteins | sample FrelakmetBRP12BR_FD_55210 | JGI IMG/M metagenome (GOLD analysis project Ga0031653, IMG submission 55210) | Freshwater lake sediment microbial communities from the University of Notre Dame, USA, for methane emissions studies - BRP12 BR | ecosystem: Environmental > Aquatic > Freshwater > Lake >... | reverse complement strand
GCACCGGTAAGATCTGCATGACCAGGACGTGGCTTGACGACCGGAGGGATGGAAAGAGCATCCGTCTCATATCCTGACATGCCCTGCTGCCAATTATCCCAGTCCTTATTGACGATCTGTAGCGATATCGGGGACCCCAATGTCTTCCCCCATCGTACGCCCGAAATAATTTCTCCACGGTCCGCCTCAATTTTCATCCGGCCGCCGCGTCCGTATCCGCCCTGCCGCCTCTTCAGGTCCTGGTCAATATCGTCTGCAGACAGGAAAAATCCTGAGGGAATACCATCAACAATGCCAACAAGGGCTTTGCCGTGTGATTCGCCTGCGGTTAAGAATCTGACAATAGGCATATCAGTTTATACTGTGAATGCAGCGTTTGGGCGTCGTAAAAGGCATGGAACATGTCACAAACATGCGAATGTTCCATGCCTTTAAGATTTAATGCAGCTTGTCTATACTAACTACCATAGGCGTGATAAAAACCAACACCTCTCTGTCATCCACTACTGTGTTTGCTTCATTAAACAACAACTTGCCCAAAATAGGCAGCTTGCTAAGATATGGGATGCCATTGTCCTGGTTCTGCTCGGACTTCTTATAAATTCCTCCGATCACAATCGTATCAGAATCATTCACAAGAACAGACGTTTTTATCGTGTTTTTGGAGATGTTCACATTACCGGCAATCTCACCAAGTGGCTCATCTTTTGTGATCTCAAGGTCCATGAATATGGCACCACCCGGGGCTATACGTGGTTTTACCGCCAGAGACAAGACCGCATCAACAGCCGTAAAACTCGCCAGATTGGAGCCCGTAGCGGTGCTCTGCAAATAAATAGTAGTTCCCTGTGTTATTTTTGCTTCCTGATTATTCATGGTCATGACTTTAGGATTTGATACGACTTTCCCTTTATTCAGTGACTCCATTGCCGAAAGCCGAAGATTAAGCACAAGTGTAGCAGCTTTATTGATGTACCCGAATCCGATTCCTCCGAATGTTCCCTTTGTTGTCGGCAAATTAACCGCCGTATTACCTGCCCCTCCTTGTGCTCCGGAAACATTAAAATTATTATCTCCCGTAGTGGGAGGATTCTTAAAAATTCCGCCCCACTGCACTCCGAGGTCTTTAGTATATGTCGCTGATACTTCAACGATTTTGGCCTCAATCATCACCTGACGTGCCTGCATATGCTCCTGGTCAATTTCCTTGATTAGTGCGCCGACCTTTTCAAGATTCAAATCAAGGTCATTTATGATAATGCTGCTGCCTCGTTCATCAACCGATATACTGCCCCGAGAACTCAGTATTTTTGCCTTATCTATCGCGTCCTTAAGCTTTGTCATTTCCGCGTAATTAACGGGAAAGATCTTTGTCCTCAGATCACCTGCTTCAGACTCGGCCTTCTTGGTATTCTTTAGTTCATTAAGTTCTGTCGCTACAGCTGAGGTCGGTAACACCCTGATAATACTTCCGTCAACGATTTTGGCGAGGTGAAAGGTCTTCAGGATAACGTCGAGAGCCTGATCCCAGGGCACATTAATAAGTTTTAGGGTTATTTTCCCTTTAACCTCGGGACTGACTACCATATTGTATCCGCTGATATCTCCAAGAAGTCTGAATATCGGAATAATATCAGCATCCTGGAAATCAAGGGAAATCTTATTCCCGGAATAGACCCCCTCTGTTATAGGCAAAGGGGCCGTTGATTCTTTCGCAGCAACCGCGCGTTCTAAAGCAACCGGCGCTACACCAGCCGCGGATTCCCTGGTTGCATTATTCGAGGGACGTTGCGGTTGTGCGTCTTCCTTGCTCATGAGCGATATTTCGATTGTGTTGCCAATGGCAGTAACATCAAAATTTGTTTTTTCCTTCAGGTCAAGCACGATACGCAGTTTGTCTTTGTGCTTTCCTGCCCTTATGCTCTTGAGAGGTGACAGGGTCTGAGTCGGTATGGCAGCGCGTAATGCCGCGTCAGGGATATCAACGACAATGCGCTCATTGACAGGAAATACGTTAGGGATCATTGTGCCGTTACCGCTGATGATTACTTTTACGGTATCAGCTGACTTCTTGATAGTTATGCTATTTATCTCTGTGGCTTTGGATGTGACAGGTGCTGCTTCCTTTTCGGCAGGCGTCTCTACTGCAACAAGCCTGGCCAATGGCTTAGGATCAGCCTCAAGATATTTTGGCTCAGCGAGAACCATGGGATCATCTTTTTTGATAGAAAGGGTAAGCGTGTTGTCCTTGTATTCAGGGGTAAGGGAAGAAGGGCTCTGCAGAACAATGTCGAGCTTTGTCATAAGCTTCGGTGAATCGATCTGCTGAGGCACAACTTCAGTAACAACACTGCCGTCAGCTAAAATCCTATCAGTAAAAATGCCGGTCGTCATATCGGGGATTTCCACTGAGGCTCTGTAGGGATCGCTTGACTTATAGAGCGTATAAGTGAACCGTGTATTGCTCTGGATAATAAGACTGTTTTCCTCAATTCTGACAGACGTGAGTGCAGGAGCTTCGACTGCCTGAGGCGACTGATCTGCTGCCTCTGTAATTGCAGAACCCATCAGCGCTATGAGCATATAAACGATTATTAACGGTTTCAGGGGTGTATGTTTTTTCATTATTCCTCCTCCTTGCGGAGTTTCAGTATAGTATCCTTGGTTTTAAGCTGACCCTTATAGTCTTTGACCTGTTCGGTAATAATTACCGAATCACGAGTTATTTCACTGACTTTTCCGCCATATAANCCCAGGGTCATGCCTTTTCGAATGGTAAATGATTTATTGTCAGGCAGGGTTACCATAGCATATGAATGCTGCCGGTCCCATGCGATTGCGATAAGTTTTATCTCTTCAACATCGAACGATTCAACCGGAGAAGATCCCTTTAGCGGCTTACGGACTCCTGAAGGCTTTACCTCAATCAAAGACGTAAAAGGATCTCGGCGGCCTTTCGGTTCATAAGCGTATATTTCCTTTTCGACCTTTATCTCGGCCTGCGGGCNNGNCGCTTGCGGNGCAGTTGCGATAGGCTGCGGTTTTGAGGCCTCCGGTTTTTTTGGAACAGCCGGTTGCTGACCTCCGCACGCGGGCAGNATGAGCAAAGTTGTTGCAATCGTGCCTATAATAAATGCATTTCCTGTTCTCATTATTTTTTACCTGCCGGGGCCTTGGCNGCTTCGGCATCAGGGACAGCGGAAAATGTCGATGCCCTGAAAGATACCTGCAGTATGCTTTCGCCTTTTTCCTTTTTAGGGGTGCCAAGTTTCATATCGCTAATATTGACNATCCTATTCAGTTTGGTAATGCTGCTGAGAAAATATCCCAGATTATGATATGTTCCTATGACATCAACAGATACCGGTATTTCATAGACAATACCGCTCGGATGCATCGTTTTTGGAGCTGGTTTCCACGATTTTATTTCAAGGCCGGCTGAAGTTCCCATATCAGAAACTTGCTTTAAGAGGTTTGATATCTCTTTTTCCTCCGGGAGTTGTTCCTTCAGTTCGTTGATCCTGCTTACCAGCCTTTCATTTTCCATTTTCAATACTTCAAGCTTGGCAGCTTTTGCCTGGCTGGCAGCTATTTCGTTGTTCTGTTGGTCGATCTGTTTTTCCAGGACTTTGATTTGCTTCAGCTGAGGGTTAATCACCAGAAACAGNACCAGCAAAGCAATGATGATCGACGGGAGTACGGCAACGATTATTTTCACATAAGAGGGCAAGGTCTTTATATCAAGTTTGATTGCCATATTATGCTTTCACCTTGAACGTTAATTTGAATGAGTATACGGTAATTGCGGCTGCCTTTGACTGAACTGATTCCTGGAGATATACATCCGTAAAGAGCTTGGAATTCTTCAGATTATTGACATAATTGACAACATCAGTATTTGTGAAGGCTGTACAGGAAAGCGATACATCCAGCCCCTTAACATCTGCGGTGGATAGCCAAACGCCTGGAGGCAAAAGCGCGCTGATTTCATCAAGTATCTTGACCGGACGGGACTTGTTTCTCCCAAGCTCTTCAATGATATCTTTGCGTTGCTGAAAAGTCTTGTTCAGTTTTTCAAAGTCCTCAACAGCTTTTATTTTTTCTTTTAATGCCGCTATGGTTATTACGTTTTCCTTGACCTTCTTCTCCTTAGCTGAAATCGTGGAGCTGAAGTGGTAGGTGATATAGAGGAATATCACTCCAACAGCTAATGTAAGAAGAACAGTGTAAATCAGAAAGACCGGAACAGGCTTCTGCTTTTTTCTCTTTTTCGTTGGTATTAAATTGACTTTTATCATCTGTCGCCCTGATTTCTGAGGGCAAGCCCTACTGCTACAGCCATCATAGGGGCTATTTCCTCGATATAAGCAACATCAAACTTTTTTGGAATCCTGATGTTTCTGAACGGTTCAGCAATTTTTATCTCTATACCCGAACGTTCTGCGATCATGGAAGCGAAATTCTTAATAAGGCCGCATCCTCCGCTGAGGATAACTTCTGCTATATCCTCGTGTACCGTAGTGCTCCGGTAATAGTCAAAGGAGCGGCTAATCTCGCTGAGGATTTCTTCAGACGCCGTTTCAATCACTGCATTTGCATCTTCGGGTGATACGTTTTCGACCGACTCTCCCCGCTTCAGTTTTTCTGCGAGTTCATAGGTAATGTTGAATTCTCTCTGCAGGGCCTCTGTATGCAGATTGCTGCCCAGGGAACTGTCTCTTGTAAAGACCGATATGCCGCCCTTCAGAATACTCATATTGATGGTGCTTGCGCCGATATTCAGCAATGCGACGTTTTTGCCGGGCTCAATCTCATAATTGATCCCATACATATTCTCGAGAGCGAACGAATCGATATCAACAACGATTGGTGTGAGGCCGGCTTCTTTGACTACCTGGATATATTCATTGATAATATCTTTTTTTACGGCAACAAGAATGACATCCATCTGACCTGGCTCATCTTTGGGGCCTATGATCTGGAAATCCAGATTAACGTCCTCAATATCAAAGGGTACATACTGCTCTGCCTCAAACTTAATTGATTCTGAGAGTTCTTCCTCTGACATTTCAGGCAAGGATATTCTCTTGATGATGACCGATGAATGGCCCGAGATGGAAATGGCAGCATTCTGTGCCTTGATTCCTGCTGTTTTGAACATCTCCTTCAGGGAGTCAACGAGGCGCAGAGAGTCGATAATTGAGCCGTCAACAATGAGTTCAGGGGGCAGAGAATGGAGATGACAGAGCTCAAGCTCATATCCGCCTTTTGACTCCTTGAGCTTCACCGCTTTGATATAACTCGAGCCGATGTCTAACCCTATTGATCCTTTTCCGCTAAAAAACATAGCTAATGAATACCAGAAAAAAAATCTATTGTCAAGTCTTTTTTTGTATTTATTTCAGAGAGTTCAAACTGAACCCTGAGAAAATGGTTTAAGAAATGCCTTTGAAGTTACAAATTGAGATTTCTTTCGATGATTATTTTTTCACTTTTCGTTATCCCAATCCCGAACAAGGAACCGAAGGGATCCTTCAGTCTGANGTAGACATTGTCAGGGATCCCATTAACAATCTCCCTGCTCAGAGGCANGCCATTTCTGGCTTTACTGAAGTCAGTTTCGTNAAGTNTAACCTCTGAAAGATCAGAGAGTGCATGGTCTATGGATGACACGCATGGCGAGTCATCNGAAATTCCCTGTCCCAGNGTGTCGAAGGTCACTGATGCATCAATCGCAAAGGTGCTGATGCTTGTTCTCTCGAGTGCAGTGATGTGAGCTCCTGTGCCGAGCATGAGACCAATTTCATCGCAGAGCGTTCGTATGTAGGTCCCTTTTGAACAGGAAACAGCTATNTCAACATAGGGGATGTCTATCTGTAAGAGTTNGATATTGTAAATCTCAACAGGCCGTNCCGCCCTTTCCACTTCTATCCCCCTCCTTGCCAGCTTGTAAAGGGGCTGGCCGTTGAGTTTAATAGCAGAATACATTGGAGGTTTCTGNATTATTTTGCCGATGAATTGCTTTGCAACGCTGGCAATATGCCCCGGCGTGAATAGCGGNACNTCTCTTGTTTCGATGATCTCGCCGTCGGCATCAAGAGTGTCGGTTCTTTCGCCCAGTTTCAGCCTTGCATGATAGGTCTTGTCTTTATCAAGAAAAAGCGGCTTACTTTCGTAGCCTCGTTCAGGCATACGAGAAGGACTCCCGTTGCCATGGGGTCAAGGGTGCCGGTGTGGCCGGCTTTCCTGGCTCCCAGCAGTTTCTTCACTTTCGTGACTGCCTGCTGAGAGGTTATTCCTTTAGGTTTGTTGAGATTGATAATGATGTTCATGGATTATGACGTAATGAGAGTGGATTAGAAAGATTATTTCAGAAAATGCTCTTTTTCTTCATTTCTTCGGCAGAACGTTCTTGCCGGCAGCGAAGAGAGTCTGTTTCAGCGAAGAGAGGTCTGTTTTAATCCTGAAGCCTGCAGCATTCCTGTGTCCCCCCCCACCATAGAGCGCAGCAATTTTTGCAACATTTGCCTGTCCCTTTGACCTCATGCTTACTTTCCAGCGGCCATTATCGGTCTCCCTGATAACCGCCGATATTGCAACCGAGTCGATCATGCGTGGAACATTGGCGAAATTCTCCGTGTCTGCTTCGACGGTCCCGGTCTTTTTGAACATATCTCTGGTGACATGGATCAGGGCTATGTTATGCCTGATTTCCAGCGTGCCAAGACAAAGATTAAGCAGGTCAAACCGGTTCTTTTTCCACCGCTCGTACAAATGCTCTGATATGGCGCCGGGTTGAGCCCCTGCCTCAACGAGCTCAGCGCTTGCCCTGAGCACGTCAGAACTGGTATTACTGTATCTGAAGGATCCTGTGTCAACAGCTATTGCCGTGTACAGGTTTGTTGCCATAGATTTTGTAATACGGATATTCAAGGCTTCTATGAGATGAAATACCATCAGGCCGGTTGCAGCTGCCGTTCGTTCGACCCATCGGATGCCACCAAAGGGCGATTCAGTCTCATGGTGATCAATGACAACCGACTTGCTGAACGTATAGCCCTCAAGCGCTGCCCGTTCCGGGCTGTTACAGTCCAGGAGTACGAGCAGGGGATTTTTTTTGAGAAGATTCCCCAGTGTTGATTTGCATTTTTTGTGCCCCGGCATGAATCGGTAAAGTTCAGGAACAGGATCCCTTTCAAAGATATGAACTTTTTTGCCAAGCAATGCAAGCGCTTCGGCAAGGGCGAGACAGGAACCCAATGCGTCGCCGTCAGGATTGATGTGCGTTGCCAGAAGGAAGACCTGCTCTTTTCTGATGGCAGATATAAGACTCTTAGGAACTTTCATCTTCTGCGGTCTTGATTTTTTTCAGGAGACTGTCTATCTTGGAGCCGTATTCAATGGACGCGTCGAGTCTGAACTCTACGCTTGGTGTGAATTTCATCTTGAGCCGCTTAGCGAGCGCCGACCGTATAAAGGGCTTGGCATCGTTCAGGATCGCAATAGTCTGCTCCCGGTCTTCTGGTTTTAGTATGCTCACAAAGATACGTGCCATCTTGAGGTCATCGGACATGTCTGCGCCGGTCACGGTCACAAAACCGATTCTCGGGTCCTTAAGCTGGCACATGATAATGTCAGCAACCTCCTCGCGGACAAGGTCGCCGACCCTCTGAGAACGTTTATAGGGAAGCATAGATCACCTGAAGAGACGTGCAGCACATAAAAATATAATAAATGATTTTCATTTCTAAAGATAGGCTGCAGTTAACAGCCCGTGAATACGGGCCGTACTGAGCATGAGGAACGGTCTGACTAAAGCTTGGTTGCGATTTTTTCTATGATATAGTTTTCAATGATGTCGCCGAGTTTCAGATCATTGAAATTCTCTATCAGGATTCCGCATTCGTAGCCCGTCTGAACTTCTTTTACGTCATCCTTCTGTCTTTTCAGGCTTGCGATCTTGCCTTCATAGGCAACAACGTTATCCCTGATGACACGAATGCCATCGCTCACCCGTGCCATGTAACCATCGATGACAGAGCATCCTGCTATCGTGCCAAGCCTGGACACAGGGAAAAGCTGCCTCACCTCTGCCCTGCCAAGGATTTTCTCCTTTAGCGTTGGTTCGAGCATGCCCTCAAGAGCCTTCTTAACGTCGTCGATTGCCTCATAAATAATATTGTAGAGCCGAATGTCAACCCCTTCTTTTCCTGCTGTTTGTGCGGCCTTGGTCTCAGGCCTCACATTGAAGCCGATTATGATGGCATTCGATGCTGTTGCGAGCATGACGTCTGACTCATTAATNCCGCCTACAGAACAATGGATGACCTTAACCTTGACCTCNGGATGCGTGATGTTCTCAAAGGCATCCTTGATCGCTTCGACAGAGCCCTGGACATCACCTTTAATGATAATGTTCAGTTCCTTTATCTGGCCTTCCTTGATCTGGGTATAGAGCTCATCAAGAGTAAGCTTTTTTGCCTTTGCTATTTCGAGAGATCGCTGCTTCTGGAGTCTTGTCATGGCGATCTGGCGAGCCCGTTTTTCGTCATCGACCACGGTAAAGACATCGCCGGCAGCCGGCACTTCAGAGAAGCCTATCACCTCAACCGGTGTTGAAGGGCCGGCCTCCTGAATCCTTTTTCCTGTATCATCGAGCACCGCCCTGACCTTGCCAACATGCGAGCCAGAAAGGAGTGCATCTCCAATTCTCAGCGTGCCTGCCTGGACGAGCAAGGTCGCAACAGGCCCTCTTCCCTTATCAATCTTTGCCTCTATGATCGTGCCCTTGGCTTTTCTATCGTAGTTAGCCGTCANTTCNAGGACTTCGGCCTGNAGAAGGATCATTTCAAGCAGATTTTCTATGCCAATGCGCTTCTTTGCCGACACTTCGACAAAGATATTATGGCCGCCCCAGTCCTCCGAGATTATGCCCTGCTCAGAGAGCTCATTTCTTACGCGGGTTATATTAGCATCCGGCTTGTCGATCTTGTTGATGGCGACTACGATAGGGACATTTGCGGCTTTAGCGTGATTGATAGCCTCTTTTGTCTGGGGCATAACGCCGTCATCAGCGGCAACAACGAGCACAACAATATCCGTAACCTTGGCGCCTCGTGCCCTTAGAGCGGTGAAGGCTTCGTGGCCCGGTGTATCCAGGAATACGATATCTTTTCCCTTAAGGTTGACCTTATAAGCACCTATGTGCTGGGTTATGCCGCCTGCCTCGGATTCTGTGACTTTTGTTTCCCTGATGGCGTCGAGCAGAGAGGTCTTGCCGTGGTCAACATGTCCCATTATAGTTATGACAGGAGCACGGTGCCGGAGATCTGCTGCAATTTCCTGCGTCTCTTCGTCAACCTGGTAATCGTCTTCTACCGATGCGAGTTCAAGCTTTATGCCGAAGCTGTCTGCAATGAGCAGGGCTGCGTCTGTGTCTACCGGCTGATTGATGGTGGTCGTCATATCTCCCAGAGCCATGAACTTCTTGATGACGTCGCCGCTCTTGATGCCGATAAGCTCTGCGAATTCCTTGACTGACATGCCCTCGCGGAGCTTAAGGTTCTTTTTCCTTGGTGCGGTCGAGAGAACAGCCTGTTTTTCATCCTGTTTATGAGAAAATTTTCCGCCGCCGAATCCTCTTTTTTGTGACCGGGGGTCCCATTTCCTCGGTTCAATCTTCCTGATGCTCGTGAAAGCTTTCTGAAGTCCCGGTTTAGCCTTGAACTTCTCTATCTTCTCTGCTTCACTTTCTTTCTTGAACTTGTCAGGAACTGCAACGTCCTCATCTTTCTCAGGAGTTGCCGGAGCAGCAGCAATCTCAACTTCGGGCTCGTCAATGATGAGAGGAGGAGGCTCGCTTGGCAGAGACGGTTCAAGCTTTATGGTCTTTTCCATCTTGTCTTTATGAGGCTTGGCCAGCTTTTGAGCTTTTTTGGGCTCTTCTTTCTTTCCCGTCTCCTTGACCTCGGCCTTAGCCTCAATCTTCGGCCCTGTCTCAGGAGTTGCCAGGACTTCTGCTCTTATTTCCTCTTTTGTCTGCTCTTCCTTTACGACAGCTTCTTTGACTGGTTCAGGCTTCAATGTTGGTTCTTCTATAGCAGGAGGCGGAGGGGGCTCTACGGGCTCCGCAACGGCCAGGGTTCTTGCTATTTTATCTGCAATCGATGAATCGATGCTTGAGGAATGGGATTTCCCTTCAAATCCCATATCGGCAAGTTCGTCAAGGATGTCCTTGCTGTTTCTGTTCAACTTCTTTGCTAATTCGTATATCCTGACTTTTGCCATGTTGTTTTGTCCTTAGCTGTGCGACGTGCTGCAGATAGAATACTGCGCCGGGTGATAATCTTGTAACAAGAATTTTAAAATGTTATCATAACCAACTATGATTATGCAATGCGGAAAGGGGGAATGAACGTGGCAAGCTGTTATGCATGTGGCAAGAAAAAGACGGTTGGCAATAATGTCAGCCATGCAAACAACAGGACGAAACGGCAGATTCTGCCGAATCTCCAGAAGAAGCGGATACAGACTGACGCTGGAGTTAAACGTGCCTATGTCTGCACACGTTGCCTGAGGACTGGTACGGTAAAGAAGGTCGTCTGATGAAAAAGGCTGAAACCGTTCTCGGCCCGATGCTGAAGCAACTCGGGATCGAGAACGGAGTGAGGCTTGAACGAATCAGGAGCGACTGGTATGACATCTTCGAAAAAAGTATTGCTCCCCATATGTTCCCGGCAGCACTGAACGAAGGGGAACTGCTTCTGCATGTTGAATCGCCTGCCTGGATGCAGCAACTCAAGTATTACAAGAAAGAGATCATCCGAAAGCTTACGTCTTACGACATAACTGATGTAAGGTTCAGGCTTGGGAAAATCACGAAAAAGAAACTGAAGCAAGAGGCGCAGAAACCGATGAGACCGCTCTCGTCCGAGGAGGTTTCATTTGCAGCATCTGTGGTTGCTGACATCAGGAATGCAGAGTTGAAGGATTCTATCCGGAAGGCAATCGAAAAATCCCTTATAGCAGACAGAAAACCCCGTCGTGACAGGTGACGCTCCGAGTTCTGTTATACGGTAGTTGCATTTAAACGCTAACTGCGTTGGCTTCGTCCCTCAACATATCAATTCTGAAAAGCTTTCGGGACGGCGCTTCCTCCTTGCCGCCTTGTTATCATTTTGAATGCAACTCCGTATTAGGCTGATTCTGCCTGTTTTTCGTAGAGGAGGATCGGTTTTTCATTTTTTATTACCGTATCCTCGGTGATGAGACATTCCTTGATGCCTTTCTGCGAAGGTATCTCATACATGACATCAAGCATGATCTCCTCAAGAATAGCTCTCAGTCCGCGTGCCCCGGTCTTCCGCTGTATCGCTTTCCTCGCTATTGCCGAAAGAGCCGTATCCGTGAACTTCAGCCTCACGTTGTCAAAAGAGAGCAGTTTCTGATACTGCTTGGTAAGCGCGTTCTTGGGTTCCATAAGGATCTTTACCAGGGATGCCTCGTCCAGTTCGCCGAGCATGGTCACGACAGGAAGCCTGCCGACAAATTCAGGGATAAGCCCGTATTTGATCAGATCACCCGGTTCTGCCATGCTTAATATGTCTCCGGTTTTCCTCTCGCTCTTTGGTGAAAGGGCTGAGCCGAAACCAACGGTTTTTTTGCCAACGCGCTGCTCAACGATCCCGTCAAGGCCGATGAATGCCCCTCCGCAGATAAAGAGAATATTTGTTGTGTCCACCTGAATAAAATCCTGCTGGGGATGTTTCCTGCCCCCCTGAGGCGGAATGCTTGCGATCGTCCCTTCAATAATTTTGAGAAGCGCCTGTTGAACGCCTTCACCGGAAACATCCCTCGTGATAGAGGGATTGTCGGATTTTTTGCTGATCTTGTCGATCTCGTCGATGTATACAATGCCCCGCTGCGCCTTTTCCACATCATAGTCAGATGCCTGAAGCAGTTTGAGAATGATGTTCTCAACATCCTCACCGACATAGCCTGCTTCCGTGAGGGTGGTGGCGTCAGCGATAGTNAACGGAACATCAAGGAGCTTTGCAAGCGTCTGGGCAAGCAGGGTCTTTCCTGTCCCGGTCGGACCCATCAGCAGGATATTGCTCTTCTGGAGTTCTACGTCAGATGCGCCCGGGTTGTATATTCTTTTGTAATGGTTGTGCACAGCGACAGAGAGGATCCTCTTTGCTTTTTCTTGGCCGATGACATAATCGTTGAGGAACGTGTGGATCTCCCTGGGCTTCGGAAGTTTGGGCAGGGCTTCTGCAGTGGTTTCAACAGCAAGCTCATCTTCAATGATCTCATTGCAAAGCTCAATGCACTCGTTGCAGATATATACAGTTGGGCCGGCGATGAGCTTCTTCACTTCTTCCTGGCCCTTTCCGCAGAAAGAGCACTTCAGGGAC
>Ga0031653_10000155_pt1 | contig 12497 bp, 10 predicted proteins | sample FrelakmetBRP12BR_FD_55210 | JGI IMG/M metagenome (GOLD analysis project Ga0031653, IMG submission 55210) | Freshwater lake sediment microbial communities from the University of Notre Dame, USA, for methane emissions studies - BRP12 BR | ecosystem: Environmental > Aquatic > Freshwater > Lake >... | reverse complement strand
AGGCGGGGGAGAGGAGGATAACCTCTCCTCTCTTCGCCGTCCGGTGAGCCAGAAGAACTGCCTCCTCGAGCGTCCCTGCCATGACCGTATCGGTCAAAGATCCCAACTCCCGGGCCATCCTCTCCTTGGCCTCTCCGATGAGGATCATTCGCCTCACACGACCCTGAATCAACTCCTTGAGGGGATGAAGATCTGTATTCTTATCTTTTCCGCCTGCGATCAGGATCACAGGTTCATGGAAACTCTGAAGCGACTTAGCCACAGAACCCACGTTCGTCCCCTTCGAATCGTTGTAATAGGAAACCCCCTCAATTTCCCGCACAAATTCGAGGCGATGCTCCAATCCCCTGAACCGGTTGAGAACTCTTTCGATCGCCTCTTTCGAACTGCCGAAAAGNCTTGCCGCAATGATGGCCGCCATCATATTCTCCACATTGTGGATCCCTTTCAGGGGCGACTGGCTCAAAGCGTANGNCTCTTCCAATCCCTTCAGTTTGAGAAAGATCTCTTNGCCATTTGAAGAGGCGCCTTCTTCGACCTTTTCCTTCAGGCTGAAAAAAAACTTCTTCGCCCTCACCCTTTCCTCATACCTCATCACAATGGGATCATCCTGATTGAGGATGGCTATATCCTCAAACCCCTGGTTCTTAAAAATCCTGATTTTTGTCTCAATATAATCTTCGTATTTCGAATAACGGTCGAGATGATCCTCGGTGATATTGAGGAGGACCGAGCACCGGGGTCGGAAGTCCTCGATCCCTTCCAGCTGGAAACTGGAGACCTCAACGACCAGGATCTCCCATTGGTCTCCCCCCTCTGCGAAGAGGATCAGGGGTTCTCCCATATTGCCGCCGACTCCGGCTTTCTTCCCTTCTTCCTTCAGCATCTCTCCGATCAGCAGAGTGGTGGTCGTCTTCCCATTAGTGCCTGTGATCGCAATGATGGGAATGTGGATGAATTGGTAAGCCAGCTCCATTTCGCTGATCACCTGTATGCCCTTGTCCAGTGCCTTCTCAATAGGTTCGAGGGCCGGGTCAACTCCCGGGCTGAGGATGATGAGATCCTGATCGAGGAAATGACTCACCGTATGTCCGCCCCATTCCATCGAGATGGACATCTCCCTTAATCTCTGAAGAACCTCTTTCATCTCCTCTTCGGGTTTCATCTCAGAGGTGCTGACGATTGCCCCTTGTTCCTTAAGAAATTTCACCGTTGCCAGCCCTGTCATCGCTAAACCAACCACCAGTACTTTTTTTCCGCGAAGATCCATCATAAGTTATGAGTTAAGAGTTATGAGTTATAAGTTAAGAGTTATAAATCATGTTTTTCGTAAATCGAAATTCTTAATTCTCAACTCTTCACTCTTAATTTCGTTTTACCTCAACTTTAATGTACCGATGGCCACCAATCCCAGGATGATGGCGATGATCCAGAACCGGACGATGATCTTCGGCTCTGCCCAGCCCTTCAATTCAAAATGGTGATGGATGGGAGCCATCCGGAAGACCCTCTTCCTGCGCAACTTATACGAGATGACTTGAATGATGACCGAAAGTGTCTCGGCCACAAAGATTCCGCCCACGATCACCAGGAGAAACTCCTGTTTCGTGACCACGGCGATTGTCCCCAGGGCCGCTCCCAGCGCCAATGAACCGACATCGCCCATAAAGACCTGAGCGGGATAGGTATTGAACCAGAGAAAACCCAGGCCGGAACCGAGCAGGGCTCCACATAAGATCGTCAGCTCGCCGCTTCCTTTCACAAAGGGGATCTGAAGATAACTGGCAAACTGGAAATGACCGACCAGATAACAGAAAAGGATGAAGGTGCCGCTGGCAATCAATACCGGTCCGATCGCCAATCCATCCAGCCCATCGGTCAGGTTGACGGCATTGGCCGTGCCCACAATGACGAACATTCCGAATAGGATGTACCAGCCTCCGAGGTCCGGCATCACCCTCTTGAAGAAGGGAAAGATCAGTCTCGAGTCATGGTCAATGGTGTTGAACAGAATCCAGCTTGCCGCAAGCCCCATCGCCACCTGGATGGGAAATTTATATCGCGCCTTAATGCCCATGCCATTCTTATCCCGGATTTTCTTATAGTCATCGAGAAATCCAAGCGCACCGAATCCCAGAGTGGTCAACAGTACAATCCAGATATATCGATTGGTCAGGTCAGCCCAGAGAAGAGTCGGGATGAGAAGCGCCATCAGGATCAGGCTTCCTCCCATCGTGGGCGTCCCGTTCTTCGAAAGATGGCGGGATGGGACATCCTCCCTCACCACCTGTTTGATCTGAAAAGTCCTCAACTTCTCGATGATCCAGGGGCCGATCACAAAACTGATGAGCAGGGCGGTCAGAATGGCGTAGACCGTTCGGATGGTGATGTAACGGAAGACATTGAAAAAGGAGATCAGCTCATGAAGAGGATAGAGCAGATGATAGAGCATTTCTTTCCTCCCTCTTTTCTTTCAAGCCCTCAACAACTTTTTCCATTGCCATCCCTCTCGAACCTTTGACCAGTATCCAATCCCCTTTCCGGGCGAACTCCCTCAAGATGGAAGCGGCTTCGGAATGGCTCCACCACTCGTGCCCTTTCATGCCCCAATCCTTCGCGAATGGCCGATTCCACAACGACAGGGGCTTCTTCCCCTATGGCCAGGAGGAGATCGATTGAAAGTTCTGCGACCTTCTTTCCTAATTGGTGATGAGCCTCCACCGTAAACTCTCCCAGCTCCAGCATATCGCCTAAGACGGCAATGGCCCTGCCCCTTCCCTTCGCCTCTGAAAGGGTCTGGAGGGCCAGCTCCATCGAATTCGGATTGGCATTGTAGGCATCGTTGATCAGGGTCTTTCCGCTTCCAAGGGAGAGAATTTCCATCCTCATGGGAAAGGGCCGGGATTGCTCCAGGGCTTTTATTGTTCTCTCCGGTTCAACGCCGAAGAGGCTCGCCGCCGCAATGGCTGAGAGGGCATTGTGAACGAAATGTTTCCCCAGTAATGGAAGGCGGACCTCTGTCTCCTCCCCTTCCAGAATGAGAATGAAGAAAGTTCCCTCTCTCCCTTTGACCCGTATCTCCCTTGCCATCACATCGGCAGGATGATCGATTCCGAAAGTGATCTTCTGGCCCGGAAACTCCTCTCCGAGATCAATCACCCTGGGGTCATCCTGATTGACGATGATCGATCCATCCCTTCTCATCCTCCGGAAGAGTTCCCCCTTCTCCTCCTTGATCCTTTCCAGGCTTTCCATCCCTTCGAGATGGGCTCTCTGGATATTGGTGATCAACCCTACGTCAGGTTCTGCAATCTCTGTAAGCCTCCTGATTTCGCCGGGCACATTCATGCCCATCTCAAGAACGACCACCCTCTCCTTCTCCGTTAGGTTGAGAAGGGTGAGGGGAAGCCCTATCAGGTTGTTCAGATTCCCCTTTGTTTTGAGTATTGGGAAAGTGGTCTCGAGACAGGTGGAGATCATCTCCTTCGTCGTCGTCTTTCCATTGCTCCCCGTCAGGGCAACAACAGGCACACCATACTTACGTCTCCGATCCCGGGCGATATCCCCAAGGGCATGAAGCGTATCCTTTACAACAATCACCGGTCTGGTTTGATAACCATTCCATCGGATATCTCCGGCCCTATCCTCTTCGATCACCACACCCCCTGCTTTCTTCTCCAGGGCTTCGATGGCAAAATGGTGGCCATCGAACCTCTCTCCTTTCAGCGCGATGAAGAGCACTCCTTCGGTCACGGTTCTTGAATCTGTGGTGATGGCGTGGAAAACGACCTGATCTCCTCCCTGCAGAATTTTTCCACCTGTGGCCTTCAGGATCTCTCCGATATGAAATGTCACACTTCCTCCAGCGCCTTCCTTACCTCGATCCGGTCATCAAAAGGGATCTTCTTCTTTCCGATGATCTGGTAATCCTCATGGCCCTTGCCTGCTATCAGAACCGTATCTTCAGGTTTGGCCAATTGGATGGCCATCCGAATGGCCTCTCTCCGATCGGGGACCTTCAGATACCCCTTCTTTGATCTCCATGCCTCCATCCCGTTTCGACGCCACTCCTCGAGAGAAAGGATCTGAAACCCTCTCTCCACTTCCCCGATAATCGCAAGAGGATCTTCTGTCCTCGGGTTGTCCGATGTGACCACCACCAGATCGCTATACTTCCCCGCCACCTCTCCCATCAGAGGCCGCTTCGTCCGGTCCCTGTCACCACCACAACCGAAGACGGTGATGATCTTTCCCCTGTTCTGTGAAGAATAGGCGAGCGTGTCTCTCAGACCCAATAAAACCCGTTCCAGGGCATCGCTGGTATGGGCATAATCCACAATGACATGAATGGACTTTCGGTTTGCCACCTTTTCAAACCTTCCCGAAACACCTTTCACGTCTTCCACTCCCTCTTTCAGAATCTCCAGGGGAAGTCCCATCCCGAATCCCGTTGTCACTGCCGCCAGGATATTGTAGAGGTTGAATCTTCCAACCAACTTCGAATGAAGGGGGAATTCTCCTTTCGGAGTCCTGACCCGACAGGAAATGCCTTCGAAGGAGAGGGCCACCTCTGTTGCGGAGAAGTCGGAGGAACTTTCCAGACCATAACGAAGGATCGGAAGATCGACTCCTCTTACGATCTCCTCTCCTCTGGGATCGTCAGAGTTGGTCACAGCAAACCGCCCTGTCTTTCGGCTCTTCATCAACGATTCGAAGAAGAGCTTCCTCTTGCTTTCGAAATATCGTTTTAGGGTCTGATGGTAGTCTAAATGATCGGAGGTGAAGTTCGTAAAGACCGCTCCATCGAATTGGCATCCGAAGACACGGTCGAGGTCAAGGCCATGGGAGGAGACCTCCATGATCACATGGGAGACCCCCTCCCCGGACATCTCCCAAAGAATTCTCTGGAGATCGAGAGATTCGGGCGTGGTGTTCAATGCAGGGACGACCTTCTGACCGTACCGGTAATTGATCGTCCCGATGACACCCACTGCGTACCCCGCTTTCTTCAATATCGATTCGAGGAGAAAGGTGGTGGTCGTCTTCCCGTTGGTGCCTGTGATGCCGACCAGAGACATCCTGTTGGATGGATCGCCATAAAAGGTCGAGGCAACCCTTGCCAGNGCCTGACGGCTGTTCGGAACGAAAATCGTGGTCCTGCCACCCAGCNCGGATCCTTCTTCCAATAAGATAGCCTCCGCTCCTCTCTCGATCGCATCATCGATGAAACAATGGCCATCCGTCTCCATTCCACGGATGGCCGCAAAGAGAAAATTCTTCCCGACCTGCCGGGAATGGTAGGCAATCCCTCCAATATCCTTCAGGGTCTCTCCGACGATCTTTCTGATCTCCACCCCTTCCAGCAATTTCATTAATTCCATGATCTTTTAAAAACGCTCTGCGCTATGNTCTTGGCNAATTATTTTAATTAAGACGGAGANTCAAACTTCAGAAAACAGATCTCTCCTTTATCAATCACCACTCCGGCTCTGGGAACCTGTTCCACCAACCTTCCATTTCCGGAAACCCTGATAATCAGTCCCCTTCCTTCAATACGGCTCAGTGCGCTCCGCATCGATAATCCGGCGAGGTCCGGCATCACAACCCTTTCCGCACCCTTCCCCACCTTGATCTCCTCGATCACAGGCAAAGTCCTTGCTACCTCTCTCTTCGCGGGGCTCTCTGATTCGTCCTTGACGATCATCGTTCCTTTCGGGAGGATATTGAGGTAGGGAAGAACCTTCTCCACGATCGCCCTGAATACGGGTGCCGCCACAATCCCTCCATAAGTCGATCCCCGTGGTTCATCGATCACAACCAGGACGACGATCTTTGGTTCATCCGCAGGTGCAAATCCCATAAATCCGCTGGTGAACTTGTCCTCAGAATACCCACCCAGAATACTGTCCGCCTTCTGGGCAGTGCCTGTCTTTCCAGCCACCTCATAGCCCTGGGGAACCGCCTGTTCTCCGGTCCCGCCTTTCTCCGTGGCCGCCTTGAGCAGTCCGATTACTTTTTTGCTCGTCTCCCCTGAGATGACCCTTCTGACAGCCTCTGGTTGAAAGGATTGGATCACCTCTCCTCTCTCGTTCGTGATCCTTTCCACCACCTGAGGCCTCATCAGAACTCCTCCGTTCGCAATGGCTGACAGGGCGGTTGCCATCTGAATCCCTGTGACCGCGATCCCCTGCCCGTATGCGATCGTGTTCAGGGTGATCGGAGGCCAGTATCTCGAGTGCTGGACAATTCCCTTTGCTTCTCCGGGAAGGCCGACCCGCGTCTTCTCTCCAAATCCAAAGTCGCAGAGATACCTGTAGAACCGCTCCTTTCCAATCTTCTCTGCTGCCTTCGCCGCTCCGATATTACTCGACATCTTGATCACCTGATGGAAGGTGAGCCATCCGTGCTTCGAGATGTCCCGGATCGTCCGGTCATATACGGTGTAGAATCCGTTTTCGCAATAGAAAGAATCCGTGGGTTGAACGATCTTTTCCTCGAGGACAGCCGCGGCCAGAAAGGCTTTAAACATAGACCCCGGTTCGAAGACGTCGGAGATCGTCCGGTTCCTCCATGACCTGGGCCGGTACTGGATGAACTGATTCGGATTGAAAAAGGGATAGGAGGTCAAGGCCAGGATCTTTCCGGTCTTCGGATCCATGACAATGGCCATTCCTCCATTGGCTCCCCATTTCTGGACCGCATGGCTCAACTCGGCCTCAACTACATGCTGGATCTGTTTATCGATGGTGAGGATGATATTCCGATAGTGTTCCTCCTTCTCAAAAGGACCGCCGGACGTCATGATCCCCCGGCCCATGGCGTCCCTCTCCGTTATGAGGACATTCTGCTTTCCGTTGAGCAGGACATCGTGTTGGAGTTCGATTCCCTCCAACCCCTTTGAATCGAGGCCGACAAACCCGATGATATGGGCGGCCAGATTGGAATTGGGATAGAATCGCTTATTCTCTCTGAGAAAATGGATCCCGGAGAGATGGAGGGCTTGCACCGCCTCGGCCTCTTGCGGAGAGATCTTTCTCTCGATCCATTCAAAGGACTTCCGGCTCTTCAACTTCTCTCTCAATTCCTTCTGATCGTTCGGGAAGATAACAGAGAGCTTCTGAACCGTCTTCTCCACTTCAACGACCTTTTTCGACTCTGCATAGACCGAATCAACCTCAACGCTGACGGCCAGCTCATTCTCATTCCGGTCATAGATCGTCCCCCGCTTCGGAACCAGCGGGATCTGGCTCGATTGTTGCCGGGCCGCCAGTTTGTAAAGCTGCTCCTTCTTGAGGACCTGGAGCTGGAACATCCTTCCCACGATGAGGACAAAGGAGAAGCAGAGAAAAAATGAGATGAGAATGACCCTGACCTTGAACCAGTTGATGGATTTCCTTTTCATCGGATCACGATCACCTGATCGGGTTTGGGTTTGACCATCTTCAACTCCTCCACAGCGATCTTCTCAATCCGTGCATAGGATTTGAGCGTGGCCACCTCCAAACGCATTCTCTTGTTCGCCTCGGTGAGCGCCTTCCCTTCTTTCAAGGCGCTGGAGATTTCATATCCGAGGTGGATAACCTGAATTCTTGTCCAGACATAGAAGAGAGACCCTCCGATGAAAAGAAGCAGGAGCAGGCTGAAGAAGAGGAGGAGATGGAGATTGATCCCCATGGCTTTTTTCTTCGGGGCCTTTTCGGTCCAGAGAATTCGATCCTCCCCTTTGTTTAACGCCTTTGACATCTCTCTCCTCATAATCTCTCCGCACACCGCAGTTTAGCGCTGCGGGCACGCGGATTCTTCTTTTGCTCTTCTTCAGAGGGCGTTAAAGGTTTTTTCGTCAGGATGTGCATCATCCCTTCCCTCTCTAATCTCCGGAAAGCCCCTTTGACCATTCGGTCTTCGAGGGAGTGGAAAGAGATGATGCAGATCCGTCCTTCCTTTCTTAAAACCTTCCATCCCGAATCCAACATCCCTTTCAAATTCTCCAGTTCCTCATTCACCCTGATCCGGAAGGCCTGGAAGGTTCTCGTCGCAGGATCGATCCTTCGCGATTGAAACCTTTTGGGAATGGCGCCATAGACGATCTTGCTCAGGGCCACAGTGGTCTGAATAGGGTTTTTCCCCCGTTCGGAGACAATCGCCCTCGCAATCCTTCTGGCCCATCGCTCCTCTCCATACTCAAAGAGAATTCTCTCTAATTCCGCAAGGGGAAGGCCGTTGGCCAGATCAGCGGCGGTGCAATCCCTCCGCTCGTCCATCCTCATATCCAGAGGTCCCTCTCCCCTGAAACTGAACCCTCTCTCTTCTCTCTCTAACTGAATGGAGGAGAGGCCGAGGTCCAACAGGATCCCATCCACGGATTCGATCTTCACCGTCTCCAGCACCCCTGACAGATGGATGAAGTTTTCTCTGAATATTCTTGCCCGGCTGCCATAAGGTTTCAATCTCTTCCCGGCCTCATCGATGGCCTTCTGGTCCCACTCCATTCCGATGACCACTCCATCAGGGTCGGTTCTCTTCAGAATTTCCTCTGCATGCCCGCCTCCTCCTAAAGTGGCATCCACATAGGTTTGGCCAGGCTCGCATCTTAGCAAATCCATGACTTCCTCAACCATCACCGGAATATGTTTCAAATTCTCAAATCCCAAATTCCAAATCTATTTACATTTCAGATTTTGAATTTTTAATTCCGCAATCCGCAGTCCGAAATCCGCAATCTAAAAATGCTATATTCCCAGGTTCGCCAGAGTGTCCCTGATCTGGTCAAAACCCTCCTCAGCCCTTTGTGCCACCTCCTGCCATTGCTCCTTGGCAAATATTTCTATGAATCGGCCCTCGCCCACCAGGACCACATCCTTCTTCAGATTCGCATAATCCCTTAATGTCGGGGGGATCAGAAGCCTTCCATGTGTATCAATAGTGCAATCGATGGCGCTTGAATAGAAAAACCTCAGAAAGGAACTGGTGTCCTTCCTCAAAATCGAGAAGGATCCCACTTTTTGTTCCACCAATTGATTCCACTCTTCGTAAGGGAAGGCCAGAAGGCAATGGTCAAAATTGGTGATGACCAATCGTTCATCATACTTTTTATTAAGGATTTCCCTGAATTTCGAAGGAATGCTGAGTCGGCCTTTGGAATCTAAGGCATGATCGTATCTTCCACGAAACACTGTTCTACCCCCTATTTTTTAGATAACTATACCACCTTATCCCACTTTTCTCCACTTAGCGATTAGAGATACCCTCAAAATTCAAATTTGTCAAGTAAAATTTTATACTTAATTCATTTTTTTCTCGATTTTTCNGGATTTCACAATATATGCTTTTAGGGGGTTTTTCACCTCCAATATATAGTAATAATCCTCCCGGGGTATCCCGATATGATGTGGAAAAACCCTTTATACCCATCTCATTCCATTTGACATAACAATTCCTCCTGTCTAAAATGGGGAATATGCTGACAGAAGCCATAAAAAAAAGGGTTGAAAAGCTCAGGGAAGAGATCGAATACCATAACTATCGCTACTATATTCTCGATCAACCCGATATCTCCGATGCCCAATATGACCGTCTGATGAGAGAACTGGAAAAACTCGAAGAAGAGTTTCCCGAACTCCGCTCCCTTAACTCGCCCACACAGAGGGTTGGCGCTCCTCCCCTGGAAGCATTTGAAATCGTCCGTCGCACCCTTCCCATGCTCAGCCTCTCCAATGCCTTCGATGAAAACGAGGCAAGGGATTTCGATAAGCGGGTTAAAAAAAACCTGGGCTCCTCTGAAGAGATCACCTATGTGGCTGAACCGAAACTTGACGGGTTGGCAGTGGAACTCGTCTATGAGGGGGGTCACTTAATGGTAGGCTCTACCCGGGGGGATGGCGTCAATGGCGAAAACATCACCCAGAATCTTCGCACGACCAAGACCATTCCCCTTCAGCTCGTTCGGAAAGAGATCCCTGTCCCGGAAAGGCTGGAGGTCCGTGGCGAAGTGATCATCCAGATCGAAAAATTTAAAGCATTGAATCGAAAGCGCGAGGAGATGGGAGAGCTCCCCTTTGCCAATCCGAGAAATGCGGCGGCTGGGTCGGTTCGGCAGCTCGATCCAAAGGTCACCCGCGAGCGTCCCCTTGAGATCTACTGCTACGGCGTGGGCGAAGTGAGAGGCAGAAACTTCAAAACCCACCATGAGATCCTCCAGACCTTGCCAAAATGGGGTTTGAGAACCAATCCCCATTTTCGAAGATGCCGCAATATCGATGAGGTCCTCGAATACTATTACGAGATGAATGAGAAGCGGGAAAATCTCCCATATGAGATTGACGGAATTGTGATCAAGGTCGATCGCATCGACCTTCAAACAAGGTTGGGCGAGATCTCCCGCAGCCCCAGATGGGCTCTGGCATTCAAATTTGCGCCAAAACAGGAGACGACAAAGATCCTGAATATCATTGTCCAGGTGGGTAGAACAGGAGCTCTCACGCCGGTGGCTGTGATGGAGCCGGTAAGAGTGGGAGGAGTAGAGGTCAGCCGGGCCACGCTCCACAACCAGGATGAGATCGACAGGCTCGATGTGAGAGTGGGCGATACGGTCATTATTCAGAGGGCAGGTGATGTCATTCCAGAAGTCGTCCAGGTGATCACCTCAAAGCGGACGGGGAGAGAAAAGAAGTTCAGGATGCCCTCAACATGCCCGGTCTGTGGAGCCGAGGTGATTAAAGAGGAAGTAATCTGTCGCTGTATCGGTCTGGACTGCCCCGCCCAACTCAAAGGGCGAATTAAACATTTTGCCTCAAAACGGGCAATGGATATTGATGGCCTGGGTGTAAAATTGATTGATCAATTGGTGGACAAAGGGTTGATCAAGGATATCGCCGATATTTACTATATCAAAAAAGAGGAATTGATCGAATTGGAGCGAATGGCAGACAAATCTGCCCAGAACATCATCGAGGCCATTGAAAAGAGCAAGACGAAACCTCTGGGGAAATTTCTCTTCGCTCTTGGAATCTTTCATGTCGGCGAAACCACCGCAGAAGATCTGGCTGACCATTTTTCACGGCTGGATGATTTCTTCCACCTTTCTGAAGAAGACCTGATGAAGGTTGAAGGGATAGGGCCAGAGGTAAGCGCCAGCGTGGTTCAATTCTTCAGGGATAAGAAAAATAGGGAATCGATTGAGCGATTGAAAAGGGCCGGCATAAAACTGANCGAACCGAAGGCAAAGGAGAAAGGGAAACTGGCTGGTAAAACTTTTGTTTTTACGGGAACTCTCAAGACTTATGGAAGGGATGAGGCTCGAAACTTAGTGGAATCTTTAGGCGGAGTGACCGCTTCCAGTGTCTCGAAGAAAATCGATTTTGTAGTGGCCGGAGAAGACCCCGGCTCCAAAGCCGACAAAGCCAGAGAATTAGGAATCAAGATACTCACCGAAGAAGAATTTAAAAAGATGATCGGTTAAGGTCTATTAACCTGATTGTTATGAACCCCTTCTCCACTTTTCTGTTGAAATTTGCTCTTTCCAAAAATCCAATATTTGTGTATATTAAACCTATAAATCAATGATGATGATATCACCTTATAAATAGGGCGCGCGATTATGTTTAAAATAGAAGATCACAAACAGGTTATCGAGAAAATCTGTAAAGATCTGCGAGTCAAGCGCCTCGATCTCGTTGGTTCAGCATCAAGAGATGATTTCCAGCCCAAAAGAAGTGATATTGATATCCTTGTGGAATTTGATGGTCTTGACAAACTCTTTGACAGGTATTTCGAACTAAAAATAAGATTAGAGGAGCATTTGGGGAGACAGGTAGATGTCATCCAGGACAGTGCAGTGAAAAATCCTTATGTTAGAAGAAATTTGAATAGGAACAAGGTGCGAATATATGGAACATGACCCCAAAGCCTATCTCTTCGATATTAAACAGGCATGTGATGAAATCAAAGATTTCACCCACGGCATGAGTTTTGAAGAATATTTGCTTAACTCCATGGTGAAGGCCGCTGTTGAACGAAAATTTTTAGTGATTGGCGAGGCAATGATAAAGTTAAAAAGAGAGCATCCTGAAATATTAGGTAAAATTTCTGATCACGAAAAGATTGCCGGATTCCGTAATGTGCTTGTCCACGGTTATGATATAATTGACGACGCAACGGTATGGTCTGCCATAAAGGACAGTATGCCAATTCTTCGGAATGAGGTGGAGGAAATATTAAAAACCTAATACTAAATTACCATTACCTAACAATTATATTCTGGTATCCTTTCTACTACCGCTAACAGTAATTTAGATCTATCTCCGAACTCCGAACTAATCTCTCCAAACTTTATTGATAGTTTAACTGCGGAGGTGGTGGATGGCATCCACCACATGATAGGTGAGGAGGGTCGTCAGTTCGATCAACTTCCGCTGCTCATCTTCAGGATGGTATCCCAGTGATTCATTTCTACAGATCGCCTCCCATCGGCGAAGGCTTTTTCGAACCGTGTGCTGATT
>Ga0031653_10000154_pt1 | contig 12508 bp, 10 predicted proteins | sample FrelakmetBRP12BR_FD_55210 | JGI IMG/M metagenome (GOLD analysis project Ga0031653, IMG submission 55210) | Freshwater lake sediment microbial communities from the University of Notre Dame, USA, for methane emissions studies - BRP12 BR | ecosystem: Environmental > Aquatic > Freshwater > Lake >... | reverse complement strand
GATGGAGTAGGGATGGGGTTTTGAGTATTTTATTTTCTTTCCTGTTGAACGAAGGAGGCGGTTCTCCTCTTCTTCACATTCATCAAGCGTGACCACACTGTGGAAATAAGGACGAAGGCGAAACCGCTTCAGAGCCAATTCAGCTTCAAATCTTGGCCGACCGCTGGCGATTCCCATTCGGATTTTTCCCCGAAGGGCTGCCAGAATCTTTCTTGGAATTAGAATCCTTTCTTGCAGGTAATACCCTTTCCCCTTATAAAAAAGAGGATTAAGATGGTAAAAAGCAATAAACTTTTTCCCCAAGTAGACTTCCTGAAAGATACGCTTGATTAAATTATCATTATCAATGTCCCCGGATCGATAGACCCAACCGTCCCAAGAAGTTCCTAATATTCGGTGAACACTTCTCAATCCTCCCCCTGACGATTTTACCTTTTCTAAGAAAATAAGAAGATGCTTCCTTCTTAATCGAATGGTCGTCTTCTGATGGATTGCGGAAGATTTTGTTTTCAGATAGGAGACAATCTCTTGAATGGAAGAGAATCTTTTCTGTTTTGGAAGAGATGGGATACTTGAAATGTAGAGCAAGTAGAGAAGGAGTCCAGAGGTCAAATCCCAATCATTATTGAAACCACCTGCCGATTTAAAAAGAGAGATTTCCTCATCCGTAACCCAACCCCCACTGTTTTTTTTAAATCTCAGGCAGTTTTCCAGATAGATTTGGATGGTTCGCTGAATGGTTTTTCGATAAGACCTTGAGACGTCAATCAAAACCCCATCCATATCGAAGATGAGAACATCCATATTACATTTCATTCGAGTTTAAAATGAAAAATAGAAAATGCAAAATAAGTTTGATCTTAATCTAAATTTTGATTTTTGCAGTTTGCAATTTTCAATTTGCAATGATTATTTCTTCTGAATCTCCTCCAGTGCCACTTGGACAAGACTTTCCACGTCTAATCGTTGCATCTTGTAAAGATCGTCTGGTTTCCCAGAACTTCCGTATTGAGTTATTCCTAATTTTCGAAAACGAATAGGCAAACCATGCTCAGCGATCACATTCGCGACAAGGCTTCCCAAACCCGTTTGGACATGATGGTCTTCATAGGTGATGACTGTTCCGGTTTGGGCTGACTTGAGTATGGCACCCACATCTAAGTCACTCAGACAAGAGAGACTGAGCACTTGAACCTTTATCCCTTTCTCCTTCAATATCTGCCAAGCCTGAACGGCTCTATAAACCATTCCTCCTGTGGTAATAATTACTGCATCTTTACCGTTTCGAACCAGATCGGCTTGGCCATATCGAAACTCATAAGATGCGCCGAAGTAAGGGCTCCCATCCTCTGAGAGAATGATAGGGATAGGAGATCGTCCCATGGCGACAAGAAAATTACCCGGAGTCTTAGCTACATAACGAATGACGCGGTCGGTTTGATTTGGGTCTGCCGGAAGGATGATTTTATATCCGAAGAGATTTCGCATTACCCCGATATAATCAATACACTGATGCGTATTCCCATCTTCACCGACGTCGAGACCAACGTGGGTGCAAATGAGTTTAAGGTTAGTCTCATTAATGTCATTGAGGCGATGCTGATTATACGTCTCATCAACCCCAAAGACGCCAAAATCGGCAAAGAAGGAAAGGAGGTTTACAGTCGAGATCGACCCTGCAATCGTTGCGGTGTTATGCTCCTGAATTCCACCCTGGAAGAAATAGTTTGGAAATTGTTTGGCGAAAACGGTCGTCTTCGTTGAAGGCGCTAAATCGCAATCAAAGACGGCCATCGGTAGAGAACCATCCTTCCGGAGATTGGTTTTGGCAAGGTCCACAAGAGCATTTCCAAAGGCGGAACGGTTATCCAGCTTCTGATCCTTTTCATAAGTTCTTGGAGTTCCCGTTTGGATAGAAGGAATCTCCGCCGGATATTTTTTGGAAGCATCGAGAAGGTCTCCTTTTCCACGCATCTGGCGATATTGATCCAAATTTTCTTCAACTCCCAATTCCGGAATGGCTTTTTTGTATTCCTCAAGGTTAAGGGCTCTTCCGTGAAATTCTTCTTTTCCTTCCATGAAAGAGACTCCTTTTCCCATAGTGGTGTGGGCAAGGATCATCGTGGGGTGGTTTGAGAGGGTGGCTTTGCGAAGGGCACCATAAATGTCTTGGAATTGATGCCCATCTATCTCCATGACATGCCACCCATCGGATTCAAAATTTTTTAAAATATTTTGGGGCATGATCTCCTGGATGACCCCGCTGATCTGCCTGCAGTTGTAATCGATGATTGCGGTAAGATTGCCGAGGCCATATTTGATGGCAAATCGTCGCGCCTCAGAGATCTGACCTTTCTGCTGTTCTCCACAACCCATCGTAACGAAAACATTAAATCCCCTTTTTAATATTTTGGATCCCAAAGCAAATCCACACCCAGCTGACAATCCCTGTCCCAGATTACCCGTATTCCATTCCACCCCTGGGACCCCTTTCTCCACATGTCCTTCGAAGGGACTTCCTGCTTTACGAAAGGTTGCAATTGCTGCCTCAATGGGGAAGAAATCTAAACGGCCGAGGGCTGCATAAACGCCAGGGGAGGTATGACCATGGCTGATGACGATCCGATCCCTGTCCGGGTCTGACGGAGACTTGGGATCAACATTGGCATATGAATAGAGAACCAGATAAAAATCAATGGAAGACATGGATCCTCCGGGATGTCCAGACCCAGCAAGGGTCGTCATCTTTAATATATCGCCTCTGGCCAATCTCGCCAGTTCAGATAGCTTTTCGATAGATCCTTGGTCCAGTTTTTCAGCATCAAATCTTCTTTTGCTCATTTCCTACCTCCGACACATTTGGAATGGCATCAGGCATGATTGTAGGGAACGGTTTGAAACCGTTCCCTACAGGGGTGGTTGAGCAATACTCATAACATAACACCCCAATTTTGGGAAGAGGATATTGACCCATTTTTATAAAGGTGGGGTTGACATGAACGAAAGGTATGGTATGTATTACCCATAGAGGAGTCCTCAAAGTGATAGGGATTGAATATCAAGATAAACGTATTCCCTGCCGATTGATCATCTTTGATAAGGATGGAACCCTGATTGACTTTACCGCGACCTGGGTTCCCCTCATTCGAAAGCGGGTTACATTCCTTTTGAAAAAATTAGGAAGAGATGGCGAATTAGAAGCCTTCCTATTGAAGTCTTGGGGGATTGACCCATTGACCGGAAAGGTAGATCCAAGAGGGCCTTGTCCTGTGTCGCCGAGATCGGATGAAATCATCATTGGTACCATGGCCGTTTATCAGCATGGATTTCCCTGGGATGAATCGAAATTGCTGGTAGCCCAAGCTTTTGACGAAGCCGATGCAGAGGGTGATTGGCGAGAAAAGGTGATACCCATCAAAGGTATTCAAACTTTCCTTTCTCGATTGAAAAAGGATGGAGTTTATACTGCTCTTGCCACCAATGACGAGAGAAAAGATACAGAAGCGATCCTTTCTCATCTTGGTATGGATGGGTTATTTGATATCATCCTCTGTGCAGGAGAAGTAGATCCGCCAAAACCTCACCCCGAAACCATCTTAACCATTTGCCGGAAACTTTCTATTCACCCACATGAAACTGTGATGGTGGGGGATTCAGTCACGGACATGATGATGGGAAAGAGAGCGGGTGTCACATTGACCATAGGGATTCTTGAAGGAGGGGTGACACCCAGAGAGGAATTGGAAAAGGTGGCTGACCTTGTGATTCATTCCATCCACGATTTAAAATTCCATCAAATTTAGTCCAGAGTCTTAAAGTAAAAATCTTATTTTTATCAGACAGTCTATCTCCGCTCCATCCATGATTCCTTCCTCCTACTCTGGTCTTGATGTTTGAGATTTGATACCCAATGCTTTATTACTTCAAGGAAATAATTCGGAACTTTTGTGTAAATCATTTCCACTTTTGACTACCCTTAAAATAATAAGAATTTGAGAAATATTTTGAATTGTCATGTATTTACGACACTTAACTACATTTGGCATCAATTTTGCTCTATTTTATATTTTTTAATGATCCATAAAGGCGGACTCTAGATATGATAGCTTATGAATTTTACTGGCATGATGAAACAGGGAAAGAGCATTTTATTGGGATACTTCCAGAGAGAAGGAACAAACCCGAAAGAATAACCAAGGAGTCTGTCCTGAAATGGGGACGGAAAATTATAGGCGACCAATCAGAGGTCAATAATATCTATTTCATTCAGGTAGAATTTTGACCTCTCAGAAATGAACCAATATTTTCTTATTTCTCCAAATTCAAAACCCTTAACCCCGAACTAACTCCTTACCTTCAGATTCTCCGGATCATATAAAGGTTCTTTTTCAACGGTGGCCTCATATCTCTTGGCAGCGACTTCAATTTGCAACCGGGTTCCTGGTTTTGAATAATCCATGGGAAGATATCCATAAGCAATCGGCTTCTTTACTGTGTGTCCAAAACCTCCGCTGGTGACTAGTCCAACCACCTTATCTCCATCAAGGATGGCTTCTTTACCAATGGGCATCAAAGGGCCCGAATGAATGGTCAGGCAACAGAGACGCCTATGGATTCTCTTTTCTTTCTGGGCAATCAGAGCTTCACGGCCAATAAAATCTCCTTTATCGAATTTTATATAAAAATCGAGTCCAGCTTCAAAAGGAGTATATTCGGGAGAAATGTCTCCACTCCAGTATCGATATCCTTTTTCCAATCGCAAGGATTCAATGCACCGATATCCCACATTGGCCGAGGCAAAAGGTTTTCCTGCTTCCCAGATGGCATCATAGACATGCAAGGCATATTCTATCGGTATATGCAATTCCCATCCCAGCTCACCTACATAGGTGATTCGAAGTGCAAGGGCAGGGGCATGACCAATGGTGATTTGCTTACAGGTCATGTAAGGGGCTCCTTCATTGGAGATGTCATCTTTGGTCAATTGCTTAAGGATATGCCGTGACTGGGGTCCACAAAGGGTGATGCAGGCTTTACTGGATGTAATATCATTGACCAAGATAGAAGAGTCTTTGGGAAGATGTTTTTGTATCCAACTGAAGTCATGTTTCACGAAGGCTGTTCCTGTCACGAGATAAAAATGTTCCTCCCCAAGGCGACTTACGGTGAGGTCACATTCAATTCCTCCTTTTTCATTCAACATTTGGGTATAGGTGATCGAACCCACAGGTTTATCCATCTGGTTCGCTGCAATTTTTTGAAGGAATTGGAGAGATCCAGGACCTTTGATCTCGATTTTTCCAAAGGAGGTTTGGTCAATAATTCCTGCCTTGGTCCTGACGGTTTCATGTTCTTTTCCCACATGCTCAAACCAATTGGGAAGTCCCCATCCTAGTTTATCTTTGGGTGCCACACCCTTCGGAGCAAACCAATTAGGTCTCTCCCAGCCAGATTTTTCACCGAAAACCGCCCTCATTTTCTTTAAGCGGTGATAAAGAGGACTCATGCGTAAGGGTCTTGCCGAAATCATTTCTTCGTATGGCCAACTCATCGAATAATGGTGAGCATAGACTTCGATGGATCTTTCGAGGGCATATTTTTGGCTTCCGTGGTGGATCCCGAGACGCCGGATGTCAAGGCGCCAGAGATCTAAGCTGGGTGCTCCTTCGATGATCCATTCCGCCATCATTTTGCCTACGCCTCCTCCGGCAGCAATTCCGTGGGCGCAGAAGCCGGCGGCAACGAAGAAGTTTTTCACTTCAGCTGATTCCCCCATGATAAAATCTCCATCCGAAGTAAAAGCCTCTGGGCCATTGAGCAGAGTGATGATTTCGGCATTGCCAATGGCGGGAACCCGCTTCATTGCCAGATGAGAGAGGGGTTCGAAGTGTTCATAGTTAGATTTTAGCAATGTTTTGGTAAAATCCCTTGGGATTCCATCCAAGGCCCATGGAATGGGATTGTGTTCATATCCCCCCATGATGAGACCGCCGACTTCCTCGCGGAAGTAAACAAGAAGATCGGGGTCCCGCATGGTGGGCATTCCTTTTCGGACTCCTTTTACAGGTTTGGTGATGATGTATTGATGCTCCATAGGAATAATGGGGATGGAAACACCTACCATCTTTCCTATCTCTGGGGCCCAAATCCCTGCAGCGTTCACAACGATTTCTGTTTTGATGTTCCCCTTTTCTGTCAAAACTTCATCGACCGCCCCGTTCTTTAGAGCAATTCCTGTCAAACGGGTTTCCGTATAAATCGTCGCTCCACGGTCCTTAGCTCCCTTAGCAAGTGCATAAGTTACCCCACTCGGATCGATCTGACCATCTGTTGGAAGATTGGCTGCTCCCACAATTCCCCTCTTTTCCATCACGGGGAAGAGATCACAGGCTTCTTTGGGGCTGATCAATTCCATGGGCAATCCAAAGGTTTTCGCCATGGCTGCAGATCGGCGCAATTCTTCCATTCGGTCCTTCGATGAAGCAATCCGGAGACCACCCACCTCACTCCAACCGGTGTGTTGTCCTGTTTCCTCCTCCAGGCGAGAGTAAAGTTCGATGCTGTATTTTAACATCTTCGTGATGTTCACAGAGGAGCGCAACTGACCCACCAGACCGGCAGCGTGAAAGGTTGCCCCGCTGGTGAGTTCCCCTTTATCCAAAAGAACCACGTCTGTCCATCCCATTTTTGTCAGATGGTAAGCAATGCTGCAGCCTGTAATGCCGCCCCCGATGATCACCACTCTGGCTTGATCTTTCATGGTGTATGTCCTCCATTTCCTAAAAAATAAAGATTATCGTCTAAAGGTAACGGTAAACCTGCCTGCCGGTAGGCAGGGATGCCCGTATCGTTAATAAAAGGCTACGTTTATCGTCTCTTAATTCTTTGCACGTAACCTTAACCGGTAGCCGAAACGCCTGCCTGCCGGTAGGCAGGGGCTTCGTAACCGTAACCCTAAAAAGATTTATCGAGCTACCTACCAGTTTAAACAGGACTAATTTAAAAAATAGTTTTTGTCAACAGCAAAAATATTGACAAAAAAAATTGTTTTCGATATAAAAAACCTAAAATTACTCAATCGATTCTAAAATCTTAAATATAAGAGGGGAGGTGAGGATTTAAGAGTTTCAAGGAAGAAAAGAAATGATAAACGGTATCTGAGAAAAAAAGGAGGTTAAACGTATGAAGGGCAAATGGATGGTTTTAATGATCAGCTTTGTTACTGTGATGTTTGCGTTAGGGACGGCAGTCGCCCAAGAGAAGGTGACTGTTTATACCTCTTTAGAAACGGATGAGACAGTAAAATACATCGAGCTTGCCAGAAAGGAGCTTCCTGGTCTCCAAATCGATATTATCCGACTTTCGACAGGGGAACTGGGTGCACGAATGCTGGCGGAGAAAGGCAATCCTCAGGCCGACTGCATTTGGGGATGGGCGGTGACTAACACCGAACAGTTTATCCCGATGGGAATGTTAGAGCCTTATAAACCTAAAGGAGTTGAGAAGTTGGATAAGAGGTTTGTCCATCCTAAAGACTTTTATGCTGGGATTGATATGTATATTGCCGCCTTCTGTGTGAATACAAAAGTATTGAAAGAGAAGGGACTCCCCATGCCAAAGGGATGGAACGATCTGCTCAATCCAGGATTTAAAGGTCTTCTGGCAATGCCCAATCCCGCTGCTTCAGGGACCGGTTTCTTGCAGGTGGCAAGTCTCCTTCAAATGTATGGGGCCAAAGAAGGAAAGGAAGATGGTTGGGAATTTTTAAAGAAGCTGGACAAAAATATGGGCCAATATATTAAAAGTGGTTCGAGACCAGCCAAGATGACGGCACAAGGAGAGTTTGCCATAGGGTGTTCCTTCGATTTCGTGGTGGGTGAGCTGAAGAAACAGGGAGCTCCAGTAGAATTTGTTTTTCCTGTGGAAGGAGCTGGTTATGAAGTGGAAGCGAATGCTCTCTTAAAAGGAGCGAAAAATCCAAATGCAGCAAAGAAATTTCTGGATTGGGCCGTCAGCCCGAATGCGATGAAACTCTATTCAGATTTCAAACTGGGGGTGACCTTGCCCGGGATTCCCACCCGAACAGATATGCCAAAATTGACTGAGATCAAACTTTATCCGATGGACTTTGCTTGGCAGGCACAGAACCGGGATGAGATCCTGAAGAAATGGGAAGGCCTCTTCTTGAAATAAAAAAAGGAGCGGATCCTAAAGGGCATTCCACTTTGTGTGGGGTGCCCTTTTTTATTTACCCTGTGGAGTAGTGGAGTATAAAATGTAACGAGCACAATGTATCCCATTCCATTATTTTGATCCTCCCCCGTATTAGGCTATGAATGGATTACTCCACAGGGTTGACATATTTTTAAAATTCAATTAAAAACCTTTTTAGACAGGTAAACAGCTTCCACTCACTTCAACGCTCTCCTCAATGGGAGGGGAGAAAGGTGAGAGGAAACATTATTGACACCAAAAGGAAAGGGAGATGGGGAGAAACCTCAGATTGGAGAACCTTACAAAGCAATTCGGAATGCAGACCGCCGTGGATCATGTGGACCTCGAAATAGAGGAGGGCGAATTCATCTGTTTTCTTGGCCCAAGCGGTTGTGGCAAGACGACGGTCCTCAGGATGATCACCGGATTTGAAACGGTCACGGAAGGGAAGATCATCTTTGATGGAAAGATGATTAATGATCTCACCCCCAAGAAAAGGGAATTCGGGATCGTCTTTCAATCTTATGCGCTTTTCCCAAATATGACGGTTGAGGAAAACATTTCCTTTGGTCTCAAAGTGAGGAAAATGCCCAAGAAGGCCATCGCTGAGAGGGTGGACCAAATGCTCGACCTGATCGGGCTTCGAGATTGGAGAAGCCTCTACCCCGCTCAATTAAGCGGAGGTCAGCAGCAGAGGGTGGCTTTGGTAAGAGCTCTAGCACCCAATCCCCAAGTCCTTCTTTTGGATGAACCTTTGAGTGCCTTGGATGCAAAAATTCGTGTCAGACTTAGAGCTGAGATTAAAAGGTTACAGCAGGAACTTAAAAAGACAATGATCTATGTGACTCATGATCAGGAGGAAGCCCTCTCCATCGCAGACCGTGTGGTCGTCATGGAGGCCGGGCAGTTTCGACAGGTTGGGAAACCGATAGAGATTTATCAATGCCCCAACTCCAGCTTTGTCGCAGATTTTGTCGGAACATCGAATTTTTTTGAGGGCGCTCGAACAGAAGATCGGGTAAAAACGGGAGAATGGGAATTCATCGTATCTCAAAGGGGTCATTTACCCAAACAGGAGGTTCACTTGGCTATCCGGCCAGAAAAAATAGAAGTCTTCAAATATGGAGCCCCCCCGAACCATTTGGAGTCTTCGAACATAGTCCCAGGCAGAATTGATGTGGTCACCTTTTTAGGGGCGGCTGTTCGTTTAACCATCAATATAGGTGGGGAAGAGCTGATTTCAGATATCATTGAAAAAGAGTTCACTCAGAGGCAGTTAAAACAAGGAGACGAAGTCCTTCTCTATTTTCCTCCCGAAGCTTTCATTATCTATCCTTTACCTGTAAAAGGGGGGTCTTGATGAATCGAACAGAGACGACCCAGGGTCTTACCGTTTCTGCGCCCATCAGTAGTGACCGATGGCTCACTGGAATCACGATGGGATTCCTCCTCGCCGTCCTCATCTTTTTTATGCTCTATCCGGTGTACGATATCTGCAAGCTAAGTTTCTATCGGGGGAGGGTCCTCACTCTTGAAAATTATATTTCCTATTTCACCAATCCGAGAATGTTCCAATCGTTAAAAAATAGCCTTATTGTCTCCCTCGTTACCACGGTCATCACCACTGTCCTCGCTTTCTTCTTCGCTTATGGACTGACCCGAACGACCATTCGGGGGAAAGGGATCTTCTACACAATTTCAACCCTTCCTCTGATTGCCCCCTCCATCATTCAGGGATTGGCGCTGATCCTTTTATTTGGAAAAAATGGATTGATCACCCGCTATCTGCTCCATACAGATTGGAATATTTACGGTGCTACGGGGATCGTTATCGCAGAATGTCTTTACTGTTTCCCCAATGCCCTGTTTATTCTATATACCACGCTCTCTGCTGTAGACACGCGATTGGATGAAGCGGCGCAGAGTCTGGGAGCCTCTGCTCTGAAGACATTTTATAAAGTAACTCTCCCCTCGGCCAAATATGGGATTGCGAGTGCCGCCGCATTAACTTTCAATTTGACGATTACCGATTTTGGTGTCCCTGTGGTTATCGGTGGGAATTATAGTGTCCTGGCCACAGAGATCTACCAACAGGTCATCGGAATGCAAAGGTTCAATTTGGGAGCAACCATTAGCGTGATCCTCCTCATCCCTTCCGTTGCTGCCTTTCTCTTGAACTATTATCTTACTAAAAAGAGTTACGCCCTCATCAGTGGGCAAGCTCGTCCATTTCTTCAACCTTCACGACCCTTTAAAAAATGGGCTTTCACCCTCTATTGCTGGATACCCTGTATTTTTATCCTCATCGTNTGTTTTTGCAACCGTCTTCTTGGGTTCCTTTGTCAAAGTCTGGCCTTACGATTTTTCCCTAACTTTTAGGCATTACGACTTCCCCTCATTGGGAGGGATTGCACCCTTGTGGACCAAATTCTGGTCCTCCATCCTAAAAGGAGAATGGCAATCCATCATTGCTTATAAGTATGCTCCCATTTGGAATAGTCTTTGGGTCTCGATTTTGGTAGCGATTGGAGGAGCCTCCCTAACCCTCTTGGCCGGATACATTGTTGAAAAAAAGAAGCCGAAAGGGGAACAGATCCTTTATACCTTGAGTGTCTTGCCGGCAGCCATTCCCGGAATCGTGATGGGGTTAGGATATATCTTGGCCTTTAATAAACCCTATTTTTTCATTTACGGGACTTTTTGGATTGTCATCATTAATATTATCATCTGCAATTTCACGTTGGGTGTTCTTTCCAGCATTGCCAATCTCAAACAGATTGACAAGTCGATTGAAGAAGCTGCAGTGAGCCTTGGGGCAGATCCTATCACCACCTTCACCCGTGTCGTCTTTCCACTTACCAAAACTGCTTTCTTCTCCAATATGACTTTTTTCTTTATGCGATCGATGACCACCATCAGCGCCGTCATCTTCCTGGTCTCAGCGAAAGTGAAACTGGCGGCCATCGAGATTGTCTTCCTCGATATCGATGGCCGAACAGCCAGTGCAAATGCCATGAGCACCATTATCATTCTCATTGTGGTGGGGATGCTGGTCGCCATGAGATTGATCACTGGGAAAACGGCATTGAAGGGGATGAGTGCGACCTAAGGAGTGCGAATGCCTGAAGCGTTCCATTTGGAAAAGGGGGTTCCCAAATACATTCAGATCAGCAACTGGCTGACGGAGATGATTCAGAAGGGGCGGTATGCGCTCAATGATAAGTTGCCCTCCGAATCAAAACTCTCTCAACTCTTTCAAGTCAACCGGAACACCGTCCGTCAGGCCATTTCAGACCTGGTGGCCAAGGGACTCGTTCAGAAAAAGAACGGCGTCGGTTCTTTTGTCTTGGGCCAGGCGCTTGCTCCAGTGAAGTATACCCTCCAACATATTTCGAGTTTTACAGACGATATGATCCGGATGGGCATTGCCCCCCAGACACGGCTGATCCATAAGTCCGTCATTGAAGCCCCTCCAGATGTCGCTGAAAAACTCATACTTGGGAAAGAGAAGAGGGTGATCCTTACAGAACGACTTCGACTGGGGAACCGTATCCCCTTAGTGATTGAACGGAGCTATCTTCCCTATAGAGAATACAAGGATATTTTAAAGATGCGGTTGACCGGCTCCCTTTACCATCTCTTGACGAAAAAGTTTCATGTCGAACTCCATCGTTCCATTCAAACCTTCCGGGCGATCACTCTTTCCGGGAAGGATGCAAAGTTATTAGGTCTTTCCCTACGGTCTTCCGGGATTTTTTTGGAAAGTATTATCTATGATTTGAAAAACATTCCCGTGGAAGTGCTTCATGCCTTCCATCGGGGGGATAAATACATTTTTGAAGTAGAATCGGGGAGATACCGATACAATTTGGAGGGTTAAAAAAGTATTGACAAAAATTTTTTTTCCTGTTACCTGTATAGATAGGTAGTTAGGTTGGAAAAGGCTTAAGGTTTGAGGGGCGCCCCGTTTCACGCCTGCGGGCTGAATCGACCTTCGGCGCGCAAGCACGGGACTCGAGGTTTGAGGCTGAAATCTTTGGCCTCGAACCTTAAGTGAAGCAATCCTCAAGCGAATCGTTCCCCCAACTTCTATCAAAAGTGAGGAGGTTCCTATGGCTGATCTTAAACGGTATTTGGTTCCATGGATGAATCAGGTAAAACCCTACGACACGGAGGATTTGATCATTGCCTGGTCAAGACCAGAACTCAAACGAATGATGATTAATGAGAATCCCATCGAGCCCTCGGAAAGGGTTTTGAATGCCATTCTTGAAGTAGCAAAATTGGGGAACCG
>Ga0031653_10000153_pt1 | contig 12517 bp, 10 predicted proteins | sample FrelakmetBRP12BR_FD_55210 | JGI IMG/M metagenome (GOLD analysis project Ga0031653, IMG submission 55210) | Freshwater lake sediment microbial communities from the University of Notre Dame, USA, for methane emissions studies - BRP12 BR | ecosystem: Environmental > Aquatic > Freshwater > Lake >... | reverse complement strand
TTTTATAAAGTTTTTTCTTTGGGACAAGAAAAGATCAACCACCGTTCCTCGAAAACCAAGACTTCCATTTTCCGTAGCGACAGAAATTTTTGAATTGAATTTTTTAAAGTCTTCGAAACATAAAATATCGTCCTGTGTCTTCCCACCGATAAAAACAAGCATTTTTCTGTTCTTTAATGCTTCGGCGATGGGATAAAGCGAAACAATACCCACGCCTCCCCCTATTAAAATAATATTTGCGGAAGAGGGGAGGGGAGGGAGTGTAAAACCCTTTCCTAATGGGCCGATGAGATCCAACTTTTGTCCTTCTTGAAGGGTGGTCATCTTTTGAGTCCCTTTTCCCACTTTTTTATAGTAAATGAATAGACACCCTCTTTTTTCCTTTTCGGGATGGTTCACTGGATAGTTTTTATAAACGCTAAAAGGTCTTCTTAAAAGTGGTGAGCGATCCCCTGAAACCTTGAGCATAATAAATTGGCCTGGTTGGATATGATTGGTAATCGGAGGGCAATGTATCCCCAGAAGAAAATAGAGGGATTTGACCCGCTTATTCTTGATCACTGTTCCTTCGATCTGGAAGGGCATAAATCTTTCAGACTTTCTTCAACATGAGAAGGGCGTCGAACTTTCCTTGATAGAAATTTTTCCTACTCCCAAAGGTTTTATAAGAAAAGTACTGGTAAAGATGGATCGCTGCCTGATTGGAGACATTGACTTCAAGATAGAATGTTTTAATTCCTAACGGAGTGCAAAAATCCATATAGAACTGCATCAGCTTTTTGCCGAACCCCCGCTGGCGATAATGAGGATGTATACGAATATTGAGAAGTTCAGATTCTTCTGTGACATTCCGAAAACAAATAAAACCGATCACAGACGGTTTTAATCCATCCTCCCGTTTCATGACAAAACAATAAGCCAACGGATTTTGCATCTCCTCGAGGAACATTTTGGGGGACCAAGGGGTGAGAGAGGTGGACGTNTCGATGGAGAGGACTTCCTCCAAGTCCTGAATATCTATTTTTTGGATGGCGATCCTTACCTGATCCATTTTTTCTAAAACATGAGGATGAGCGAATGAAGTCATTTGGATTCCATCCGATTCAATAGTTCCCTCGCAGCTTTTTTAATCTCTTCATCTTTCGATTGGTCGATGATGGTCAGGTAGGATTTTTTAGCCTCTTCATATTTTCCCCCTCTTCTTTTCAAATTCCCAATCTCTAAATGCGTGAGGAAAAACCATGAGGAGGTCTCTTTTAAATATTGCATCGCCGTCTCAAAACTGTAAAGGGCTCTTTCATATTTCCCTTGTTGATAAAATATCTCTCCAATGGCGAAGTAGGTTTCACCGAATAATTGGAGAATATTCCCTTTCAGAATAATCGAATAATAATGGATGGCCTCAACCATATTCTTTTTTTTAAAATATAGGTTTCCCAATTGTAATGCAGCATGATAGAAAAGAGGATGATTAGGAAATTCTTCCATCACTTTTTTGAAGTCATTTTCGGCTCTGTCGAGTTCATTTTGAAAAACGTGGAGACTTCCTATTTGCGTCAACGCAAAGAGTTGCCATACATTATTTTTGTTTTGTCGTAGGATGAGTTCATAAGCCTCTAAGGCCGAGGTGGCATTTCCCAATTGAATGAGGCACTCTCCTTTAATAAATAAACTCTCCTCCAGATATTGAGAATTGGGGAATTCGAGGAGTAAGATATCGAGATTGGTAATTGCTTCTCTAAATTTATTTTCAAATAAATTTCCTTTTCCTATTTGAAGAAGAGCTTTTTCTCTAAATTTTGTATTGAGAATATTGAAATAATAGGGAAGGGATTCCGATATCTCCCCTCCCGCAAAATATATTTCTGCGTTTAACCATTGAAGAAATACTTTCTCCTCTTCGAAATGGTTCAATTTTTGTAATCGTTGAAAAGATCGATTGACCCCATCGCTTTCACCCAGTTGGAGATAATTCCAATAAAGCGTAAGGAGAGCGGTACCTCCCCAAGTATTATCTTGTGAAGAGTTAAGAATAAAATTTAATTCTTTGATCGAGGAAAGGTGGTCCCCCTTCATCATGAATATTTTGCCTAACAAATAATGGGTATAGAGAAGAAGGGGAGAATCCTTAAATTGATTTTTAAATAACTGGAAGATTTCTAGGGCACTCTTAATATTTCCCAATTGATATTCACAAAAACCCATCCTCCAAGTAGCCTCGGGAATGAGAGGGTCATTTTTAAATCGGTCATAAAATGTATTGTAACACAATTTAGCTTCATTGAATTTGCCTAATTTAAGCTGTGCCTCACCCAGCCAGAATAAAACGTACCTTAAGTATTCGAGGGGGATCGATTTGGGGTTTTCCCAAAGGGCCTGAAAATAACCAACGGCCGTCTCATATTGCCGCTGCTTAAAGGATAAGACCCCTAACCAAAAATTGGAAGAACGGAGAAGATCGTTGTTTTTTGAGTTTTGAGAAACTTTTTTAAAAGTGGACTCTGCAGCCGTCAACTGATTTGAATTTATTTCAATCAATCCTAATAAATAATAGGAATAATCAATCTGGTCGCATTTAGGGTACCTTTTAATGATCGAGAGGAGAAGTTTGGAGGCCTCATCCCGATTGCCCAGTTTTATCTCCACTTCTGCCAACCCCAAAAGGGTATCATCCATATTCTCAAAATTTTTACCTTCATTAATGATTTTTGAATAAACGGTCTTAGCTTCTTTTAACTTCCCTTTAATAAAAAAAGTCCTCCCCAAAAGGTAATAGATCTCAAAAATCTTATCGTGTTTAGGGTAAATTTTTATAAAATTGGAAAACTGTTTTTCAGCAATATCATAAAAACCATCTTTAAAAGCTCCCATTCCAACCCACATCAATTGTTCGTCTTCGCTGAAACTTTTTGAATGGGCTTTCTGTATAAAAAGAAATCCATAAAACATTATAATCATAAAAATGCAAAAAGTAATTTTTTTCCAAAAATTCATAGGGATTATTTGTCTCTCCTAATCGAGAGCAATTCTATCGGTGTATTCACATTAATAAAAGACTCCCTGAGGGGGTCGAGGGAAATGAAATCCTTTTCGTTGATAATTTTAACTTTGACCATGTCGTAGATGTCAATGATCTTATATTTTCCTTGTTCAATGACTTTTTTGATTGGCCCTAAACAATTTTTCGAATAAATGGCATGTAAAGGCTGTAATCCATCTTTTGTTCGAGGAACAATCACATCATCATCTTTTATATGATTCAGTAAATATTGAACTAAAGACTTCTTTATATAAGGCATATCGCAGGCAACACAGAAAGAAAAATTGAAAGTAGAAAAGAAAATTCCTGTGTATAATCCTCCTAATGCACCTTTATTAGGAAAGAGATCGCTATAAATTTTTGATTCGAAATTTGAGAATAATTCTTTTTGGTTCGTAACAATAATGATTTCTTGAAATAATTCTTTGAATAAGTTGTGAATTCGATGAATAATAGGGACCCCATCAATGTCGATAAAAGCCTTATTTTCTCCCATCCGAATGCTTTTTCCGCCGGATAGGATAATACCAGTGGTTTTATATTTTGTATCCAATATAATGTCTGATAAGATATATTATGTTAACTTTAAGATTTAGGACTTAAAAAACTTTTTCCAGTTCGGTTGCGAGTCTTGCCGACCTTCTTCTCCTCCCTCTCTTTTTTTCCCTAATTCCTCAAATTGATGTAGGATTTCTTCCTGTCTTTTTGTTAGATTTTTTGGCGTCTTAACGATAATCTGAACAATTTGATCGCCTCGCCCGTAACCTCTCAATTTTGTGAAACCTTCTCCTTTTATTTTCAATATATCACCACTTTCTGTTCCTTTGGGTACGGTTAGATTTTTCTTACCATTTAAAGTAGGTATTTCAAGTTCTGTGCCCAGTGCTGCTTGAGGAAAGCTGATGGGGACCTGGCATATTACATCGTCGCCTTCCCTTGAGAAAAAATCGTGAGGTTCGACATAAAGAAAAACAAAAAGATCCCCCGGTGGCCCTCCTTTTTCTCCCTCTTCTCCCTCCCCACGAATTCTTAATTTAGATCCGGTATCAACACCTGGAGGTATTTTAATTTGGATATTTTTAGTCTTTCTTACTTTCCCATGCCCACGGCATTCTTTACAGGGGTTGGGGATGATGTTTCCTTCTCCACGACATTGTCCGCAAGTGGTACTAATCGTAAAAAATCCTTGGGACCGTGTTACTTGACCCGTTCCTTTACAGTTTGGGCAGTGAGTAGGATAAGTCCCAGGTTTAGCGCCTGTTCCACTGCAGACTTCACATAAAACATTTTTTGGGATTTCAATCTCAGTTTCTTTTCCAAAGGCCGCTTCATAAAATGAGATTTTCATATCATATCTTAAATCTGCTCCGGAACGTGCCCTTGTTCTGCGTCGATGGGTTGTTCCGAATCCAAAAAAGTCTTCAAATATATCTCCAAAGGTCGAAAAGATATCTTCAAATCCCCTAAAGCCAGTGAAACCAGTCCCTTTCAAACCTTCTATTCCATAGCGATCATAAATCTCTTTTTTCTCGGGGTCTCTAAGAACTTCATAGGCTTCTGAAGCCAATTTAAATTTTTCCTCTGCTTCTTTATTACCAGGGTTTCTGTCGGGATGGTATTGCATCGCGATTTTCCGATAATTTTTCTTTATTTCATCCTCGGAAGCGCCCCTTGATGCACCAAGAATTTTATAATAATCCTTATCTTCCATATTTTGTCTTAGCACTAAAACCTATTCATTATATTCATCAAGAATCTTTCCTGTCCTACCTTTTTCTACAATTTCCTCCATTTTAGACCCCAGATCGACTCCCAATTCTTTCATTCTTTTTTTCGCCCAAAGTCCAACATTTCTTGAATCCTTATAAAATTCATCCCCTCTAGGGCTTGAGGTGTCGAAGTTTGCCAGGCGACCCGCTTCCGTTTGATGAACGCTGAACGAAGAGACTAATTTAGTAAAGTTTCGGCTACGGCAATATTTACATTTAACCTTATTGATCTCCCTTGGATTAAGAATCAATTCACTGAATTGCTTATGGCACTGGTTGCATCGATATTCATAAATGGGCATAATTACTTCCCTTTTCCCTTTGCCTTCTTTTTAGTCACTCGCTTTTTGGAAGGGCTTTCCCCTTCTTTTCTTGATTCAAATTCATCAGAGTCAATCGTTGTCTCTTCAGGACTGAATAATTTATCACTTGCCTCCGGTAATTTGGACAAGTAGTTTTCATAATCTTTTTGAGTAATTATTCCGTTTTTGATATTTTTTTCTATATTTCTCTTATCAAATTTTTTGTTCTCATCGATATGCATATTATGCTCCTTTAATTTAATAAATTAAAAATAGCACAAATTCATAATCCTTTCAAGGTGTTTTGTAATCTGTTATAATTAATCAACAATTTTAATACTCTCAAAAAAAATGTACAAAATTGTTGACAAAATCCAAAATTGTCTATAATAATAACCTGGACTAACAATAATTTCATGGGGGTAGAATTCAATATATCCTCGTTTCTGCAGCCCACTTCAGTGAAACCTTTTATTTAAGGGTGGGATACGGTTCACTAAGTACAAGATAGTGTGAATGGTTCGAAAATGAATATTCTTATCACTGGAGCAACAGGATTCATTGGAAGATATCTTACTGAAGCTCTATCCAAGACCTACTCAGTAAGGTGTCTTGTAAGGAAGAACAGCGATATCACAACCTTAAGAAATTTCAATGTTGAACTAACCTATGGGGATTTACTTGTTAAGGAGTCATTAAGGTCAGCTTTAGATGAAATAGATCTTATTTACCATTTAGCTGGAGAAGTATATTCTCGACATAAGAATGATTACTATAAAGGAAATATTTTAGCAACCCATAATCTTTTAGAGACATGTAAAGAAAAAGATGTAAAGAGAATAATATTTTTAAGCAGTATAGGAGTTTATAAACCAAGCACCACCAAAAATTTATTAACTGAAGAGTCAGAATGTGAACCTATAACATTTTATGGAAGAACTAAATTAGATGCCGAAGAACTGATAAAGAAATATAATATCCCTTGGGTTATTGTTAGGGCTCCCGTCATTTATGGTCCTCATCAACCAGCCGTACTGAATCGATTTTTTCTTAATGCCTTCAATAAAAGGAAAATATACATCATTGGTAAAGGGGATAATTTACGAAGCCTTTGTTTTATCGATAATCTTGTGGATGGATTAATATTATTGGCCAATAAGGAGAAGGGTAATGGAAAAACGTATATATTATCTGACAGCACGCCGTATACTTTTAACGAAATTATAGCAGCAATATCTTCAGTAATAAAGCACCAAATTCAAATTATGAATTTACCTAGTATCCTGGGGGGTATCTCATGGAAAATTCACAATCTGATGAGCAATTTATTTGATTTTTATTTTGTAGAACTCTATGCCATAAAAACAATGGAATTAAACTTAGGATGTAATATAACTAAGGCGAAGAATGAAATAGGATACAATCCCAAAGTAACTTTGGAGACCGGCATTAAAAACACTATGAGTTGGATCAAAAATAGCTGTTGTTAATTGATAATGGCATTTTTTAGTAAACATTCTATCTTATTAATTTGGTATGGGGAATAGGATAATGACAAAAAGAAGAGTCGTTATAACCGGAATTGGAGTGGTAACTCCTTGCGGTATTGGAATAGAAAACTTCTGGGACTCATTGGTCCATGGACGTTCAGGAATTAGGAAAATTACTCGATTCGATACTTTCTCCTATTCTTCACAAATAGCTGGAGAAGTAAATGATTTTGATCCCACAAATTATATGAGTCCAAAAAGTATTCGACGAATGGATAGGTTTTCTCAATTAGCGGTAGCATGTGCACGAATGGCTTTAGAAAATGCACAAATAGAGATTGATCAAAATGACTCTAATAGAGTTGGAATAGCTTTAGGATCAGCTCTGGGTGGGATTCCCGCAGCAGAAGAACAACATAGTATATTCATTGAAAAAGGATATAAAAGAATAGATCCATTATTAGCCACAAAACTTTTCTTAGGAGCATCCACAAGTCAAGTTTCTATTGAAATTGGTATAAAAGGACATTCCAATACTATTGCTGGAGCTTGTTCTGCAGGAACTGATAGTATTGGTTATGCATTTTATGCAATTCAGAACAATCTCGCTGATATTATGATTACTGGTGGATCTGAGGCACCTCTTGCACCATTAACATTTGGTGCCTTTTGCCTAATAGGAGCTCTTTCTACCAGAAATGGAGATCCAACAAGGGCTTCAAGACCATTTGATAAGGAACGAGATGGTTTTGTCATGAGCGAAGGAGCTGGTGTTTTAATATTAGAAGAGCTTGAAAATGCTTTACGAAGGGGAGCCACGATCTATGCAGAAGTTTTGGGGTATGGGACGACGAATGATGCCTATAATATGGCCCATCCTTTACCAACCGGTGATCAGGCTAAGAAGTCGATTGAATTGGCCCTAATGGCTGCGAAGCTAGATCCCATTGAAATTGATTATATTAATGCTCATGGTAGCTCCACCCGATTGAATGACAAAATTGAAACAAAAATAATCAAAGAAATATTTGGAGAGTACGCTTATAAAATCCCAATTTCAGCTACGAAGTCAATGATAGGGCATTCTCTTGGAGCCGCCGGATCGATAGAAGCTATTGTAAGTGTTCTCACAATAAAAAATCAGTTTATTACTCCGACAATAAATTATGAATTTGCAGATCCAGAGTGCGATTTGGATTATGTTCCCAATAAAGGAAAAAAGGCAATGGTTAATACAGTGCTTTCATGCTCTTATGGTTTTGGAGGTAAAAACTCAGCTATCATAATTAAAAAATTTGACAGATTAGCATGATTTAAGGACAGTTTTTTCTATGAACACCGCATATATAATTTCATGCGGCTTGACCGCGATACTTAGCCTCTTATTAGGAATATTTGTCTTTATAAAAAACAAATCATCTAATATTAATAGAATTTGCATGCTATTGAATTTTAGTGTTTCCCTATGGTGCTGGGGTCTTTTTGGAAGAGAGTTATCTCTAGAAAGGACAACTGCTCTCTTTTTCGTAAGACTATGCTATGTTGGAGCAATATTCATTCCATCAATTTTTTTACATTTTGTTGAATCATTATTAGGAATCTTAAAAAGGAAAGTGATCATACCTGTTTATGTTTTAAGTGTAATTTTCTTGATCTTCGATTTCACACCATTATTCATCGAAGATGTAGGCCCAATTCTTTCTTTCCGGTNTTATGGAATTCCTGGAAGGGTTTTCTCANTCTTTGTAATTTCATTTATCGCTGTTACAACCTTTGGCCATTACATTTTGATTAAGTACTTAAAAAAATCTGAAGGGCAAACAAGAAATCAAATTAAATATTTATTATTTGCGACGGTTATTGGGTTCTTTGGAGGTGTTACAACATTTTTACCTGTTTTCAAGATCGAGATATTTCCATTTGGATTTTATTTAGTCTCGATATATGTTTTGATTACCTCCTATGCAATAGTCAAACACCGGTTAATGGACATAAATATTGTACTAAAGAAGGGAACAACTTATATTTTTCTGATACTCTTACTGTTTGTCCCATCCATTTTACTTGTCATTCTTAGCCAAAATATTTTTTTCGGTAAAATTAATTATCTTTTCTCAACTATTATTTTCTTACTCCTTTTTATGGTTACTATTCTTTTTTACAGAATTAAACCTAAAACAGAAAAAGCCGTGGAACAGATTTTGTTTAAAGATCACTACGATTACAGAGAAACCTTAGGAAAATTTAGCAAAGCCATGGTTTCCATCCTCGATTTACAATCTCTTTCAAAAAGGATTATTGAGACAATCACCCAGACCATGGGGATTGAGAAGGCATCTTTATTCTTATGGAATGAAGAAAAAGGGGGATATTCTTTATTCGAATCAAAAAATATAAAAATGGCCGCCTCTACCCCTCTACTTTCTAGGAATGACCCCCTTCCCCATTATTTGCAAAAAATCGGTGAGATTATTATACGGGAAGAACTGGCCAAAGGAACCAATATTTCAGAATTAAATGATGTCATTAAAAAAATGACTTTATTAGAAGCGGAAGTGAGCGTTCCTCTCATATCAAAAGGACAACTCATCGGGATGATTAATTTAAGTCATAAATTTAATAGAGATATTTATTCTCATGAAGACATCGAATTACTTAGCACTCTGGCAAATCAAACGGCGGTCACTATAGAAAACGCAAGGCTTTATGAAGATTTAAAGAAATCAAAATCCTATATTCGTCGGGCGGATCGTCTGGCTTCTCTGGGAACTTTGACCGCTGGACTAGCCCATGAAATTCGTAACCCTCTGGTTGCTATCAAAACCCTAACTCAATTGCTTCCAGAACGGCTTGACGATGAAGAATTTCGAAACAATTTTCTTCAGATTGCTTCCGGAGAAGTGGATCGCATCTCCTCGCTGGTCACCGAACTCCTCGATTTCGCCAGGCCATCTGATCCAAAGTTAGATTTGGAGGATGTCAACACCATTTTAGATGGAATGATTCTCTTGGTTTCAACGGAGACTAAGAAGAAACAAATCAATATTACTAAAAATTATGCCTCCGGCTTACCACCGGTCCAGGTCGATCGGGAGCAGATCAAACAAGTTTTTCTTAATATTTTATTAAATGCCATTGAGGCAACACAAGAGAGCGGGAAGATTGATGTTAAAACTCGTTCTTTTATAAAACCAGGGGGAGAACCTTATGTCCAGATTGAGTTTACGGATACAGGTTCTGGAATCCCGGAAGAGTATTTAGAGGATATCTTTAATCCATTCTTTACCACTAAAAATACAGGAAGTGGATTGGGGCTTTCCATCTCGAATCAGATCATTCAAGATCACAGAGGGTATATTAATGTAGAGAGTCAGCAGAACAAGGGGTCTTCCTTTTTTATCAACTTGCCGGTTAATCAGGAATATCCCAAAAGAAGGAAAAGTGATTTAGAAAATAATCAAGATGTTTCGAATATCTTAGAGGAACGATGAATTATCAAGAGTTGCTTCATTCCCCACTCATTCCATCTCCCATCATCTCGCTTACACAGAAAGCCGCCCATAATAATGTGCCCGTCTTCATTCAGGGGGAGCAGGGAACGGGAAAGGAAATGATTGCGAAGATTATTCATCACTCGGGAGATTGGAAATACTATCGTTTCTATAAGGTCGATTGTAAAATTTTAGCAGAGGATAGATTCGTTGACCAATTGATCCGGCTCTTTAAGGAGACAAATTTCGGGACCATTCCCGCGACACTCTATTTGAAAGAAGTCGGGCAATTAGGACAGCTCGATCAGTTCAAGCTTCTGGAACTGATGGAAGACGGAATTTTCCAAAATGGGGCTGAGAATAAAGTCATCAAGAATCTCAGGTTTATTTCATCTTCTTCAGAGAATTTGAAAGAAATAATGACGCAAGGAAAGTTTTCTGAGGATCTATACCACCAATTAAATATCCTTTCGATTCATCTTCCTCCGTTGAGAGATCGTACCAAAGAAATTTCAGCGATTGCACAATATATGTTGGAAGATCATTCCAAGACGATGAAGATCCATAAGGTGGGTATTTCGAATAATGTCTTGACCTTGTTAAAAAGTTACTGGTGGCCAGGGAACCTCAAAGAGCTGGAACAGGTTATTATTCGGAGTACCATTTTTTCAGAGGGCGAGCATTTAATGGAAAAAGACCTCCTCTTTGAAACAGAGAATGAAAGTAATACGTTTACCAACTTTCTAAAAAAAGCAGGGGTGATACCTTCTGAATTCAAACCTTCGGGCCTGACCTATGAACAAAATGCCAATTCGTTATCACTCTTTTTGATAGAATTGGTTCATCGTATTAAAAATCCATTGGTCTCCGTCAAAACGTTTACCCAGCTTTTACGAAATAAATTCAATGATGTGGAATTCAGAGAGCAGTTTTATAGGATTGTCACAGAGGATATTGAAAAGATCGATGGTATTTTAAATGGTCTTCTCAGTTACATTAAAATCAACACCCCCTTTGAAAAAAAAGATACGGTTCGCTTCATCCTTGAGGATGTTTTAAAGAGGCACGAGGGGCAACTGAAAAATAAAAAGATAAAAATATTTAAAAAATTCCAAAAGGATCTCCCTGAAACAGTCGTACACGATGAGCAACTAAAATATATTTTAAATGCTCTCCTTCAATATACCATCCCTTCTATTCCTCCCAATGGAAGCATCGGAATTTTGACCCAATCCTCCGAGGGGTCCAAAGAAATCTCAAACGATAAAAAATTCCTTCAGAGGNATGGGNGATATATTGAGATATTGATCGTTTTCACGGGATATAAGAGACCCATTGAAAAATTTCAAANCGTATTAGGAATTTCTGACGTTCAAAATGAAGAGGCCATTGAGTTGGAATTACGACTTGTCAAAGAGATCATTCAAAAGAATCAAGGGATGATGAAATTTCAAGTGAACGAAAAGAAACCGAGGACGCTTATTTCTTTGAAATTCCCCATCGAAAGAAGAAAGGTCATTTATTACCAATCGATGAATGTCTGAAAAGAAGACCCCAAACAAGGAGTGAGAAAGTGAAGAGCATTTTAATCGTCGATGATGAAGTGGGGGCCAGAGAATCCCTCCGGATGATTTTAAAGAATGATTATGAGGTGTTTTTAGCGAAAGATGCCGAAGAAGCGCTTTTTCAATTTAAAAAACACTCCCCAGATTTGATCCTCCTCGATATCATTTTACCCGACCAGGATGGTTTAAGGGTCTTGGAGAGAATAAAACAAAATGATCCAGATGTGATTGTGATCATGATTACGGCGACACAAACGGTCAAGACAGCTGTGGATGCAATGAAGCTTGGCGCTTATTACTATTTCCAAAAACCTTTCAATATTGATGAACTGCGATTGATCGTCAGTCGCGCTCTCCATGAAAAGGCTCGCGACCATGAATTGAAATACCGTCGAGAAGAAATGGAGAAGAATTTCGATTTTGGAAATATCATCGGGAAAAGTAAATCGATGAAAGAAATCTTTAATGTGGTCAAGCAAATAGCCGATTCTAAATCCACTGCTCTAATTATGGGTGAGAGCGGAACAGGAAAAGAATTAATTTCCCGCGCCATCCATTACAATAGCAATCGGAAGAACTATCCCTTCGTCACCATTAATTGCGCCGCCATTCCAGAGACACTAATCGAGAGTGAATTATTTGGACATGAAAAAGGGGCCTTTACCAACGCCATTGAGAGAAAATTGGGGCGCTTTGAGGTTGCCCACCAGGGGACCCTCTTCCTCGATGAGATCGGTGAATTGAGTTTAGCGACTCAGGCCAAAATCCTCAGATTTTTAGAAGAAAGGGAATTTAATCGTGTCGGAGGATCAAAGACAATTAAAGTGGATGTCAGGCTGATCACAGCGACCAATAAGGAA
>Ga0031653_10000152_pt1 | contig 12532 bp, 9 predicted proteins | sample FrelakmetBRP12BR_FD_55210 | JGI IMG/M metagenome (GOLD analysis project Ga0031653, IMG submission 55210) | Freshwater lake sediment microbial communities from the University of Notre Dame, USA, for methane emissions studies - BRP12 BR | ecosystem: Environmental > Aquatic > Freshwater > Lake >... | reverse complement strand
CGATTTTTTGCAGAGCTTCCGTGTCGCAGGGCCGTCCCCACAAATGCACGCCGATGATTCCACTGGTGCGGGGCGTGATCATCTTTTCGATGCATCCCGGGTCGATGTTGTGCGTGTGCGGATCGATGTCGCAAAATATCGGTGTGATCTCCTGCCACTGGATGGAATGGGCCGTGGCGACGAATGTGTTCGACGGGATGATGACTTCGCCTTTCAGGTCGAGAGCCCTGACGGCGATCTCCAGGGCGATCGTGCCGTTGCACATCACGATGCAATGGTTCACCCCTGTCATCCCGGCTATTTTCCGCTCGAACTCCTGGACATAAGGCCCGTTGTTCGTAAACCAGCGGTTGTCCAGAATCTGGTTGAAATGCTTCAAAATGGTTTCCCTGTTCCCGATGTTCGGTCGCCCGACATGGTATTTGTTCTCGAACACCGGGGGGCCGCCGAAGATGGCCAATTGATCGATCGATGTGATCATCGCTCTCTTTTCCCTTGTGGATCAGGTAGTCTCCACGATGGAAACGAACCGCTTCCTGCAGCTAAATGATGTCCGCGAACATCTTTTCCATCCGCTTGAAATAGTAGAAACCGCCGATCAACAAGACCAGTACGATGCCCATCGGGATCAGCATCGTCTGGGCATCGGGTGCCGCTTTCCCGAGAAGGGCCCATCGAAACCCCTCGATGACCCCCACCATGGGATTGAGGGAGTACACCCACTTCAGCTTTTCGGGAACGATGGTGATCGAATAGGCAACCGGCGAGGCATACATCCAGACCTGCGTGATAAACGGCACNAGAATCCTGACNTCCCGGTATTTGACGTTCAGGGCGGTGAACCAGAGCCCGATTCCCAATGCGGTCATCGAGGCCATGAGGATGAACAACGGCAGGTACACCACGCCTCGCGTGGGAGAAATTTTGTACCAGAACATCATCCCGGCCAGGATGAGCAAAGCGATGCAAAAATCGATCAGTCCCGCGAACACCTTGCTGATCGGCAAAATGAGCCTCGGGAAATAGACCTTCGTGATGAGATGCGAGGAATCCACGATGCTGTCGCTGGAACTGCCGAGGGAACGCGCGAAGTAGTTCCAGGGAAGGAGAGCGCAATACGTATAGATCGGATACGGAATCCCTTCCGAGGGAAGCTTGGCGAATTTCCCGAAAATGATGGTGAAGATGATCGTGGTCAACAGCGGCTGCATGATCGCCCATCCGACGCCTGCGACGCTTTGCTTGTACCGGACCGAAACGTCCCGCCATGCGAGAATCCCGAGAAGTTCCCGGTATTCCCACACCTCTCGAAGATTGAGGGCGAGCCACCCCTTCGCAGGGGTGATCACCGTCAAATGTGCCGGGGGAGAGATTCCTTTTATCTTTTCGACTGCTTCCATGTATTGGATCGTCCCTTTCCGAAGGTCGCGAAGTCCATCATGACCGGTCAGGCTCGCCACCGGACCATGGTAGCGGCGCCAGCCCGTCCCGGTTCACTCTGTATCAGGTGGCGGCGTCATCGGATGGTATGGCGGTGTGTACCGGGGTAACAACTTGGGACTTGTTCCCGGGGGGGCTCGGCGAGCCCCCCCGGGGAACAACGAACAAAAGGATCGAACGCACTCTTGCGCCGGAAAACTTTCCCTGCAGAGCGTTAAGGCTACGGCACCAAGCGAATGTTGTCGATAAAGGCGTCCTGCTGGAAGAAATCCATCGTGACCTTGTTCACCGAAATGCTTCTTCCTGAGAGTATCGGATTGGTATCGGAAAAGATGTACGACGTATTATCGAAATCCCAAGTCACCTGCGTGGGGCTGAAGGTAATCTTGATGGGATAGGGGAACGCCCCCCCGTTTTGCTCATAGCGGTTCGGGAATACTGCTTGCTGCGGGTTCACCACCGTTCCGTTCACGACCTTCTTGATGGTGGGTGTCCCGATGAACACGGTTCCATCGTCATACCAGTTCGTAAGCTCGTAATAGTTGTTCGCGTCCTGCACCAGACGGACGAGGAACCCCGCCCCTTCCCCGAAGTTCCGGATCGGGTAGAAATCCATGGAAAAGACGCCTTTGTCGCTGGTCGGAAGATCGTGGGAGATCACGACCCCGTGATTGTTGCTCACCTTGGCTTCCGCGAGCTGATACGCCGGGTAGTAATTCATGCCCTCCCCCTCGACCGCGATCCAATCGGTCACGGTGGCATACACCCTGACCGTGTAACCCCCCGTATTCCGGTAATAATAACCGGTTACGGTATATGGATTGCCGTCGGACAGGGGGGTACACGGACAGGCCGTGGTGTCCGTGGTGAAGTCATCGAGAAATCCCCACTTGACGGTGACCTTGGTCGTGTCCGAACCGAAGTAGGGGCCCCTGCTGCTGCCCACCGTGAGTTTGAAGTTCAGGTCGAGGCCCGGATACGGAACCGAGGTGGGAGCGGCAAACGTTGCCCTGCCCGGAGGGGGAGGAGGAGAATTGCTGATGGTCACGGTCGGTACACCGGGAGTTGCGACCTGCTCCCAGGCATAGGATGCGATCGTTCCACCCTCCAGATCATAGGATGCCGACCCGTTCAGCGTCACGAGGATGGGGCCACTCGCCGGCGAGGGGCCGACCGTGTTGTCGGAACCGGCTTCGGCGATGGGTAACGGGTTCGGGAGAGTCTTGAAACTCCTGATATTCCCGTTCGAGGGGAGGAGGATTCCCGCGTTTTTTGCCACAACCCTGTAATAATATGTTACATCTCTGGTCAAACCGGTTAATGGATATGAAACTTTTATGATCCCTTTTCCTCCGGGTAAAGTCGTTACGGGTATCGGGGGGAAGGCACCGCTCAGGTCCGGGAAAACCGAATACTCGAAAGTCACATCGGCAGCCAGCCCGTTCGGGTTCACCTCCCCGTAGAGGATCGCCGAGGTTAATCCAATATTATTATCGGTAGGAAGTGTATTCACCGTCGGGGTCGGAGCTTTCGTCTTGAAGGGAACAATATTTCCCTTCACGGGTGGTCCAGCCGAGCTCTCCGCCACCACCCGGCAATAATAGTCCGTCCAGGGGCTCAGGCCCGCAACCTGGTAGGCAATCTGAACGGTCGCGGTGTTGTCTCCCGCGGATTTCTTGTTGTTGCTGGTGGAGGTCGCACCCGTCAGGTCGCTGGCGGTCCCGTACTCGAACCAGACTTGCGTGGCCAGCCCGCGGGGGTTCACTTCCCCGACAAGGGTGGCGTTTTCGATTGCGGGTGCGGCAGCGGAAGTAGTGACCGTCGGGGTCAGCGGCGCTGCGGGAGAGCTGGAATCGCCTCCGCCACCGCAACCGTACATCGCGAAGAGGGCAGCAACCACCGAAAACCAGAGAAACCCGGAAGTTCTACGGAATCGCATTTTTTCCTCCTTGGGGTGTTTGATCTCCAGCCCGAACGCTTCACGGAAAAACCTTTGGAACCGGTTCATTCCCATGGATGGGTCACCTCTCTCCCGTTGTATTGTCAAGGACGGTGTTTACTGGCTTCGAGCAGCTGTGCGACGGTTCCGAAATTCAACGACTGGAGAAGGGCGGACAATTTCCGTTCCATCTTCGGGATTCCGATATGGTGGCGCAGGCGCCGGAAGAACGGTGCCGGAACCGCGGGATGCTGCCGGTCGAGTTCCCAGGGGTGGACATAGACGACTGCCGGTTTCTCTTTCCTGGCATGGCTCCGGAAAAGCGCCTTGGTCAGGAAAAACGGGTAGGACCGGAGGTACCCTCCCCCGCCGAAAGGGATCCTGAACGGACCGAGGAACCCGACGGCCATCGGGACCTCCCATATCTCCCCGTTTTCACCGGACGCCATTTTGCGCGGGTGATACCCGAATTCCGGCCATCCGTACCGGTCGTGCCAGATGGGATACACGCTGCTGCTGTACCGGTATCCCTCGTGAAGGAGGATTTCGTAGGCCCACGAGGTTTTCTCCAGGATGGAAAAGGTGGGGGCCCTGTACCCAACGACCGCGGAATTCGTGATCCCTTCCAGGACCTCTTTCGACCTGCGTACATCCTTTCGGAACTCTTCCGGCGTCATCTTGGAGATCATTCGATGCCCGAAGCCGTGCGAGGCGACTTCATGCCCCGCATCGTGGATTTTCCGAATCAGGGCCGGGTGTCTTTCGGCCAACCAGCCCAGCACGAAAAATGTCCCCTGGACCTTGTATGTCTCGAGAATATCCAGCAACCGGTGGGTCTGCCCCTCGGCGCGGCGAGGATAATTCTCCCAGTCCTTCTTTTCGATGATTCCGGAAAAAGCCTCCACCTGGAAATACTCCTCGACGTCGACCGTAAAGGCGTTCCGGATGGATGGAGCGATTCCTCCGGGTGCCATGCGATTCACCTCGCCCCGCGGCCCAGGAGGACGATTTTGAAGGTATGGAACAGGATCAGAAGGTCCAGCTTGAGCGACATGTTCTTGATGTAGAAAAGGTCGTACTGGAGTTTTTCCTTCGACTCGTCGATCGTTCCGCTGTAATGGAACATGACCTGCGCCCATCCGGTGATCCCCGGCTTGACGGTGTGACGCAGGGCATAATACGGGATCAGGCTCTGAAGTTTCTCGACGAATTCCGGACGCTCCGGACGGGGACCCACGAAATCCAGTTCCCCGATCAGAACGTTGAACATTTGGGGAAGTTCGTCGATTCTCGATTTTCTGAGAAATTGGCCGATCCTCGTGATGCGGGGATCGTTTTCCACCGCCCAGATGGCGTCCCCGTTGTGCTCCGCGTCGTTTCGCATCGAGCGGAATTTATAGATCCGGATCCGCTGGCCGTTCTGCCCTACCCGGATCTGCGAATAGATCACGGGCCCGGGGGAATCGAGCTTGATGAGGATCGCGACGACAAGAAATGCCGGCAGCATGAAGACCAATGCAACGGCGGCGACGATCGCGCTGACGAAGCGGCGGATCAGGAGAAGGACCCTGGATTTCCGGAACCCTTCGTTGAAGATGAAAAAGGAGGGGGCAAGGCTGTCGATCGGTATCCTCCCGGAGAGTTTCTCGAAGAATCCCGGCCATTCCAGCACCTGGTTCCCGTTCACCCGGAGAGCCAGCATCTCCTTGACGGGGTATTCGCCGCGCCGTTCCGTGATCGCCACCACGATCTTGCGGACGCCATGTTTCCCGATGATCCGATCCATCTCCGTAGGATCGCCGAGAACCTCCCCGATTTCCCCCAAGGAAGGGTCACTCTTTCCTGGATGAGTGCCGATGAATCCGACGAGACGAAAGCCGAGACGTTGACTCTTTTTCACTTCCAGTGCGACCTGCCGGGCCACTTCCCCTGTTCCGACGATCAGGATGTTCTCCCGAGGCGCAAACCGGGTAATGTACAACTCGAACAAAAGGCGCCAAATCAAGAGGAAAACGGATGCCATCAGGATGCTGAGATAATACATCTTTCCCGCAACGCCAAACTTCGGGATGGCATAAGAGAGCAACCCGATACCGATGCAAACGACCCCGATCGCAATCGCCAGCGAGAAAAGCACTTCCCCCAAAGTTTGAAAAAGCCTGAAATTGTAGAGATCGAGCAGATACATGCATGACTGACAGAAAAACGTGATCAGCAACGCCCTTGCGACCACATCTCCCATGCTCACAACGGGGGTGCCGGCCCGGCTGTGGAGCATGATGAAACTCGCCACGACCGATAAGATGATGATTCCCGTCTCGACGAAGAAACAGGCGGCGCTCCGTAGAGAGAAAAACCGGTTTTCGAGGATGATCAACGATTCTTCCCTTCGGTGTCCACGGCCTGGTAATACTTGCCATAGTATCTGGAGTAATATTTATCGGATTTCTTCTCCTCGCCGTTCAGGACCACGCCCATGATCTTCCTTTCCCCCANCTCGTCNACCGCCTGGCGAAACAGCTGGTGGGGGGTGTGGCTCAACCGGAAGAGCACGATGAAAGCGTCCACCTGTTCGGATATCGTAAGAGCATCCGGGACGGGCAGGATCGGCGGGGTGTCCAGGATCACCAGATCGAACTGCTCCCGCAAATCCCGGAGGAGAGAACGGAATTTATCTCCCGCGAGCAAGTCCGTGGGGGACGAGATCGTCCTGCCGCCGGCGATGACATATAAACCCGGCACCGCGGAATTTCGAACGATCATCTCCCTGGAAACGGACCCTAACAGATATTCGCTCAGCCCCGAATCCGGGGCGATACCCAACATTCTGCCAACGTCGGCCTTCCGGAGATCCAGATCCATCAGGAGGACCTTTTTCCGGCCGGTCGATGCCATGTTGGCGGCCAGGTTTATGGCCGTTAACGTTTTCCCCTCCCCGGCGACCGCGCTGGTCATCGCGAGGACCCGGAGTTCCACCATGTCGATCTTGTATTCGATCTTGGCCCGGAGCCCCTTGAAAATTTCGTTATACAGGGGGTCGATTTTCCGCATATTGAAAACATACGGGCGCGCCGATGAGAACTCCGCCTCTTTCTTGCCAAGGAGGGTGAATGTCTTCAAAATCGACCTCCGACAGTGGATGCGGCGGATTGAAGGATCGAAATGACTTTCTTCCCGTGGATCAACAGGAAGACCATATAGGCCCCCGTGATCGAAACCAGCCCGCCAATGACCGCCGCCCGCCGAACGGCGACCAAACGCTTGTACCGATCGTCCTGGATGATGGGGAGGGACGCCAGGATCGGCAGGTCGAAGAAGTTCTTGAAATCCCTCGATCCCCGCAACGTCGGGTCCAACATTTCAAGGGCGATGGGCCCCCCGGCGCCGATCACCAGGGAGGCCATCAATGCCAGCGCCAGCACCTTCAGCCGGTTCGGTTTGCTCGGCCGGGTAGGGAGTTCCGCGGGCTCAAGCACCTGGAACCGTTCCCCCTTCTGTTTTTCCTCGAGGTTCTCGGAGATATTCGCCTTGAGCTTCTTTTCCAGTAATTCCGAATAGGATCTTCTGATGTTCTCGTAATCGCGTGACAGGGAGATCATCTCCTGTTCCCTTTGCGGCAACCTTTCCACCTTGCGCTGGATCTCTTCAATGGTACGGGCGGTGCTCGCGGTTTCCCTCTTCATGGCTACAATTTCCAGGTCGATAGCGGCGACCTGCCCCCGGAGACGCTGCACCTCTCCCCTCTCCCAGCCCGCCCTTTGAGTGTCCGGCATGGCCTGCGAGGGGGAAGGGTCTGTCGCTCTCCCGGCGGACCCCCCATCGCCCTTCTTTTCCGCCCGGCGCAGCTTTGCGATCTTTGCCTCCAGCTGTGTTATCTCCCATCGCACCTGCACTAACGAGGGGTGGAGCGGGGTGTATTTCTCATTCAACTCTTCCAGTTTCTTTCGTCGCATGGCAAGGTCGGCGAGAAGCTGATCGGCGGATGTATCCGCACTGTCTGCCGACCGGATCCCGCTCTCCAGGTTGCTGATCTGTGCCTCCATGAAAACCTTCCGGTCTTGCAGTCGCGCCACGGCTTCGGAGTTGCTCTTGATCTGGTCCTGCAGCCTTGAGAGCCTGTTCAGGTTGGACTGCTCCTGCTGCGGCAACTCGCCTCCAAACTGGAGCTTGTACTTCTTCATCTTCTCCTCTTGCTGCACGAGCTTGGTCCGTGTTTCCTCCAATTGGGATTCGAGAAACTTCGCGGTTCCCTGGGTCAACGCTTCACGGTTCTTGACATTCTCGTCGATAAACAAGGAAGCGAGTCGGGAAGCAACGTTCTGGGCGACTCGCGGGTCCACGTGTTCGAAGGACAGGATAAACGTGAGTATGTTTCCCTCGCTGCCGCCGACGTCCAGATTGATGCGCCCCCGCATGATATCCGTCATGGCGTCTTCGGACATGCCCGTGAAGCCCAGAATGGATATTCCCGTTTCCCTGATCACTCCCATGAGGCGGGAACGGCTGAGGACATTCGTCTCGATGATCGCCAGGCGATTCCGGGCGCTGACGTTCGCGGTGGATTGGACCATCCCCTCCGCCACGGTCGGCGGGATGATGAGGATCTTCGTGCTGGATTGATACAGATCCGGCACCAGGACACAGTAGACCATCGCCCCGAAGAGGATGAGGAGAACGGAAAACAGGATCATCCATTTCCTCCGCCGGAGAATGTCCAGGAATTCGCTGGGTTCCATATTGGGGCGTAGTGGCATGGCTTCCCTCTAGAAGATCTTGTAGGACTTCCCGATTGTAAACCCCAGAAGGGCGGAATAAGTATTCAAATTCTCCCCTAACTGGCCATCGGACGTCTGCCGGTTGAGGTTGCCGGTGAGGTTGAAACTGCCCCATTCCCAAGGCCTGTAACTCAAACCCGCAGTGCCAAAGATTGTATTCAGATTTACCGCATCCGTCGTGAAAACCGACTTGCTGACCTGGTAGGTCCCGCCGAGATTCCAGGACCACTCCCTGGTGAACTGGTCGGAAAAACCAAGGCCAGCTGTCCACTGTCGCGTGGCCTGCCCGTATCCGCTCCCACCGGAATACACGGCGGAGCCGTAAACGTTGGCGGTGAAGGTCTCGGAAGTGTATGAGAGATTGAACAATCCCGACGGAGCGGATGTCTTTTGTTCCGGGATCCCCGGGGCCTCGCTTTGCCGGATATACGACCATCCGAAGGCGCCGTCGAGGTGAAGCGCGGGGGAGAACTGGTAACCGAACAGGATGCCGCCGGACAGGGTATCGGAGTCCGGGGCGTTTTCGTAGGTCTGGTGGTTTCCCGCGGCGAGAACCCCAAGGCTGGTCCGCGGCGAAAATTGATATGAAACCGATGCATTCCCTCCGATTGTCGTTGAGTTCGTCAGTCCGGAACCTGCGGTACTGTCGTTGAATCGCTGTTCGCTGTAATTCCCGTTCACCCCGATGGTCACATTTTGCGTCGCGAGGTAGGTGAAGTTCACCGCCCCCCCGAAATCCTCCGTATTCGTGTTCCCGTAGTTGGTGATCGTAACCGGCGGAAGCACCAGGTCTCCGGAAGGCACCAGTTGGGTCCGGCGGGAGGAGTCTGTGGTGTTGAGGTAATACACCGAGGGGGTCAAGGACAAGGTCGGCGTCAACGCCCACCCCCCGGTCGAGTCGATCCGGATAAACCAGGTGTTGGAATCCGCATCCTTGGCCTTTGAATCGTAGTACCGTAACATCTCGTAATTGCCGGATATCTGCAACATGACGTTATCCGGGGAGGTAAACCTTAAGGCGAGCCCCGGCGTCAAACGGGTGCCGAAGGACGACACCTCATTGGTGCTCGTGTCGTACACGTTGGAGTTCCATCCCTCCTCGAGCCGGATCGTAGGAATCGCCTCCATGTTGATGCCCGCCGCATCGGTGGCCATCATGGGTATCAGTGCGAACACGAAGGCGAGTAGGACCATTCGCCCCGTTCCCAAATCCCGATGTCCGTGGGCCATCATTTACGGCACCACGATCGTGTCGCCGGATTTGAGGAGGTAGTTGCCCTCCCCGTTCTCGATGATGTCATAGTAGTTGATTTTCCGGACTTCCTGTCTTCCCTGCATGCCCCGGATCAGCTTGATGCTTCTCGGAGAGGCGAACTGGGTCATTCCGCCCGCCAGTGCGAGGGCCTGGAGGACCGACATATCGCCGCGCAATGGGAAGGTTCCGGGACGCGCCACGTATCCGATGACGTAATATTTGGGCGCGTTGACCTGCAGCACGATAACGGTAACATCGGGATTCACAATGAAGGCCGACAACTTCTCCTGGATGGTCGCAGCAAGTTCGCTTGCCGTCAACCCCTCGGCTGCCACATCCTGGATGAGGGGCATGGAGATCTTTCCGTCGGGCCGCACAACGAGGTCCAACGTCAGCTCCTTGTTGTCCCAGACCGATATCCGAAGCTGATCCTCGGCACCGAGGCGGTAGGATGGGTCGGATTGGGAACCCTGTGCCGAAAAAGCGGGCTTCCGGGTCCNTGCGGAATTGTCCATCAGCGCCGGGACATTCCGCGCGGAATTTTCCGTCTGCCCCGGGACATTCCGTACGGTTCCGGCAATCCCCGTCGTATCCGCCGCGAATACCGGAAGGGCCAGGGGCACCAGGATATCCAGGAGCACGAGGATCGAACAGGCTACCGCCCATATGGCCTTCACCATTCCACCTCCCGAAATCGCCTTGTTTTGCCGCACAAAAAACAACTTATCTCTTTCTTTACTGTTACTTAAGAGCAATTATATGAACCGCTACGCCATGTTCAGGCCGCACTCCTTGATTTTGTAGAGCAGGGCTTTGTAGCTGATGTCCAGGATCTGCGCCGCCTTTCGCCGGTTCCACCGGGTCTGCAGGAGCACCCGCTGGATCAGTTCCCTTTCGGCGTTCCGCTGCGCGATCTTTGCCACTTCCTTCAGCGTGGACTTCTCGGAGAGTTCCAGGTCCAGGGCGTTCCCGTTCCCCCCGCCGTCCGTTTTGACCTGGGTGGCGGCGCGTGCCGCTTTCGGCTGCCGGGCGACCGACGTTTCCGCCTCCGCCAGCCCGCCGTCATCGGGTATGGCGCTGTACTGGCCGGTTTCCCGTTTCCGGTTGAATTCGGCGATCAGCTGGGCCTCGTTGTCGAGGATGATGAGGCGCTTCACGTTGTTCTCGAGCTCGCGCACGTTCCCCGGCCAACTGTAGTTGAGGAACATCTCCATCAGCTTCGGGGAGGTCTTCGCCGGCTCCCGGTTGTACATCTGCGAGTAGCGCCCGATGAAGTAATCCACCAGGACCGGGATGTCGTCCTTGCGCTCCCGGAGGGGCGGCACGAGGATGTTCACCACGTTGATCCGGTAGAAGAGGTCGCGGCGGAACTTCCCTTCCTCCACCATCCGCTCGAGGTTCTTGTTCGTGGCGCAGAGGATGCGGCAGTTCACCTTCACCTCCCGCTCGCCGCCGATACGGAAGAACTGCTTCTCCTGAAGAACGTGCAGTATCTTGGACTGCAGGTCCATGTGCATCTCGCTGATCTCGTCGAGCAGGATGGTGCCGTTCTGCGCCATCTCGAACCGGCCGTACTTGCGCCGGTGCGCGCCGGTGAAGGCCCCCTTCTCGAAGCCGAACAGCTCGCTCTCGAGGAGCTCCCGCGGCAGGGCGGCGCAGTTGACCTTGATGAACGGCTCGTTCGCTCTCTCCGATGCCTTGTGGAGCGCCTTGGCGACCAGTTCCTTTCCGGTCCCGCTTTCCCCCGTGACAAGGACGGTGATGTCGGTTCCAGCCACCTGGTCGAGCACCGCCTGCACCTTGCTCATCCGGTCGCTCATGCCGAAGAGAAGGTGGTACTCCTCCTCCGGCCGGACCTTGGTGCGCAGCTCCTCGAGTTCCCACTTCGCCTGGGAGGTCTCCATGACCATCTGGATCTTCAGGAAGAGCTCCTCCCCGTGGAACGGCTTCTTCAGATAGTCGTTCGCCCCGTCCTTCATCGCCCGGACGACCTCGTCCACGTCGCCTTGCCCAGACACCATGATGATGGGGGTGATGGTTCCCGAGGCACGCATCGGCCGGATGAGGTCGACGCCGGAACCGTCGGGGAGGAAGATGTCGAGGATCACGCACGAGGGGTGGTGCTTCTCGTAGGCCTCCAGCCCCTCCGCCTTGCTGAAGGCGGCGACCACCTGCATCCCCTTTTCGGAAAGGAGAGTTCGGGTGAACTGGCTAAAGACGGGGTCGTCGTCAACCAAAAGGACTGTATTCGGGGTCATATGCCCCCTCCCAAGAGTTGCACCTTATAAAAGCAAGCCGCATGCCCGACCAAGGTTCTTATCGGCAACGCGCAGTGAAATATATACCCCAATATTGGAAATGCACTGTTAAATATACACTCCGAAAAGGTTTTTTATGAAATATTTTTCTTGAGGTTACCACTGGGGAAGAAAACAGAAATAAAAAAACAGAAATTTCAACAACAAAATGTGGTAAATATTTTCCTTTTATTGGTCGCTAGGCGGCTGGAAGTGAGAAATAGACCTGCGTTCCTTTGCCTAATGTGCTCTCGATCCAGATTTTCCCATTTTGCGCTTCCAGGAGGCGTTTGCATATAGCCAGACCCAACCCGATACGGGCTTCGGCGTCCAGGGTTGGGGCAATTCCCGCCTGATCGAAGATATTCTTCAACCTCTCTTTGTGGATCCCGACACCCGAGTCCCGCACGCACACCGTGGCAATCCCCTCCTCCATCCTGCCGGTAAGAAGGATCTTTCCGCAAGCGGGGGTGAACTTCAGGGCGTTGTAAAGGAGGTTGTCCAGTATTTCCATCACTTTTTCCCGGTCCGCCAAAACCACCAGGTCTTGCCCCACCCCTTCCATGGATAGGTTGACCTCCTTCTGTTCCGCGTAGCGCCGGTGGAATTCCACACACTCCCGGAGGACTTCCCTCAAGGAAAACGGTTTGGTCTCGACCAAGATATGCCCTTTCTCGGCGGCCTCGTAGTCGAGGAGGGTGTTCGCCATGGTCCGCAGCCGTCCGATGGTGCGTTGGGCCTGGGTCAGGACGCCCGAAGGCTCGGAGACGGAGCATTCCTGGCACCGCTCGTTCAGGAACTGGAGGTATCCGTCCAGCACGGTGAT
>Ga0031653_10000151_pt1 | contig 12581 bp, 12 predicted proteins | sample FrelakmetBRP12BR_FD_55210 | JGI IMG/M metagenome (GOLD analysis project Ga0031653, IMG submission 55210) | Freshwater lake sediment microbial communities from the University of Notre Dame, USA, for methane emissions studies - BRP12 BR | ecosystem: Environmental > Aquatic > Freshwater > Lake >... | reverse complement strand
GACAATGGAGTCCTCGAGAAGCTGGATAGGTTGCAAGAGGCGGCGATAATATTCCGGAAGCAGGAAGAAGAATTTCTAGTCCAAAGCGATGCAAAAATAATAAACCGGGAAGACCTCTATTTCTTCTTTCCTGCAGAGGAATCGGAGGAGTTCGAATGAGCGATGACACCTTTAATCAGGCAAGTGCAGCCGACACTTTGTAAAAGAAAGACATGCGATTCAATCTCCGTCTTCAAGACAAACCTTTTGAGGTGGTGGGGATGGGCCTCAACTCTGTAGACTTCCTCACGGTGGTTCCAAAATTCCCCACTCCGAATTCGAAAATGGAAATGCTCCAGTTTTCCAAACAAGGAGGGGGCCAGGTGGCCACAGCCATGGTCGCTCTGAGTCGATGGGGTGTGAAAACAAAATATATTGGAAAAGTCGGAGAGGATGAGTTGGGACAATTCTCTCTCCACTCTATTCGACAGGAGGGGGTGGATGTTTCCTCCGTGACGATTGAACCCAATGCGACAAACCAGTTTGCCATGATCATCGTCGATGGCCCCACTGGAGAACGAACCATCCTTTGGAACCGGGATGAACGATTAATGTACCGCGAAGGAGAACTACAGAAACAGGAGGTCTGCTCCGGAAAGATCCTCCACTTGGATGGACACGATATCCACGCCGCTCTTCAATGTGCAAGATGGGCAAAGGAGGAAGGGATCCTAACCATCATTGATCTTGATAAAGTAGAACCTCTCACTTATAAATTGATTAAAGAAATTGATTTCGTCATTACCTCTTCCCGGTTTCCTACGCTCTACACTGGAATTTCAGATCGAAAAAAGGCTCTTCTCGAGCTTCAAAAGCATTCCACTGGATTTGTTTGTGCCACATTGGGTCAAGAAGGCACCATTGCCTTGCTCAATGGAGAAATCATCACTGAAAAAGGGCTCAAAGTGAATGTTGTGGATACCACTGGTGCAGGCGATGTCTTCCATGGAGGATTCGTATATGGCCTAATCCAAAACTGGGAGGTCGCAGAAATCCTGAGGTTTGCTAATGCTGTGGCTGCCCTCAAATGTCGTGGCCTCGGTGGGAGAAGAGGAATTCCTTCCATAGAAGAAGTCCAGAGATTTCTTTCCGAGGAAAAAACTTGACAGATCAGTTAAGAATTTGTTAGAAAATCATTCGAATGGTGATATTCAGGTGAAGGGAACCCCGTGATCTTGTGTGAGCAAGGAAGTCGGGGACGGACCCGCCGCTGTATTCGGGGACGAAACTTGCATTAAGCCACTGCCCTTCGACGAGCTCAGGGTGGGAAGGCGCAAGGAGGCCTGAAGGTCGAAGAGACTTCAGGCCAAGTAGGAAGATCCGAAAGTCAGAAAACCTGCCTGGATATTCTTCACTGAAAGGTCTTCGAGGACAAGACTGTGAAGGGTGCAAGCGGGTAAAATCCCCAGTCTTCAGTGCGAAGGCTGGGGATTTTTTTTAGCCCTTCTCCCCTGCCTGAGCGAAGCTTTCGCTTCGGCGGGCAAGTCTGGCCTGCAAAATGGCGTGAAGCTTAAAATTTTTTACACCTTTTTGATGGGTCGGGAGGTGCTTTATGAAAAACTTTTTTCCCATCATCTCATCTTTAATGGTACTTGTTTTGTTTCCTGTCACCTCTTTTGCACAGGAAAAAGAAGTCACACTTGAAAAGGTGGTTGTCACCGCCACACGGGATGTTGAGGAGATCCGGAAGATACCTGCTCACGTCACAGTCATTACAAAAAAGCAGATTGAGGAGTCTTATGTTGAAACGGTCGTCGACCTGCTCAGAGATCAAGTCGGCGTCGTGGTGAAGGATATTTACGGAAATGGTAAAAGCGCGACAGTAGATGTTCGAGGTTTTGGAGAAACTGCCCCTCCAAATACGTTAGTGCTCGTGGATGGCAGAAGAGTGAATCAGATTGACCTAAGCGGTGTGGATTGGACACAAATCGCTCCTCACCAGATCGAACGCATCGAGGTTGTGCGAGGTTCTGGAAGCGTTCTCTACGGTGACAATGCCGTTGGGGGTGTGATCAACATTATCACCAANGAACCTGAGAAACCTTTCTCATTCCAAACAGGAGTGGCTTTAGGAAGTTATAACTATAACAAAGAGTACGGTTCCGTAAGTGGAAAATGGGGTCCCCTCTCAGCCACTCTCAGCATGGGCTACAATGCGACAGACGGCTATCGTGAAAATGGACTCCTGAGAGCGAAGAACGTTGGAGGGAAAATCATCTATGATCTGAATGACAATATCAGCTTCAATTTGAGCGGAGCTTTTAATCGTGACAAGCAAGGGTTGCCCGGGGGTCTCACTCAAGCTGATATCGATCTATTGGGCAGGCGTGCCACCCTCACCCCTGACAATCAGGCTAAAACGGATGATGGCTATGGCGATTTAGGGGCCAAGGTGAAACTTTGGGACATTGGCCGCATCGAGGTAAACCTCTCCTACCGTGACCGGCAAGTAAAAAATATCTTGGATTTCCCATTAGACTTTTATACCTATGAGGATAAACGGAGCATAAACACATGGGGTTTCACGCCCAAAGGGATCCTCGAAAAGCCCCTCTGGATTTTCCCCAATAAGCTAATTTTCGGATTAGATTTTTACCAGTCGGACTCGAAAGTGGATTCGGAAGCCACTTTTTTCGGTTTCCCCATTTCGAATCTATCTGATATTACCCAGAGATCGGTTGGATTATATTTCTTGGATGAATTTTCCATTCTCGAAAAACTGATCCTGTCCTTTGGGTACCGGTATCAAAGGGTAACCTATGACATCTTCCAGGAGAATCCCTTCTTGAAAGATAATGTAACCGATTGGGCACCTGCCTGGAATGCGGGGCTGACCTACCTCTTTGGGGGGAACTCCTCTGCCTTTTTCAGCGTCAGAAGGAGTTTCCGTTTCCCCACCACTGATGAACTGATTCTGGTCTACCCTGTGTCTCAGGTCAACCCTGCTATCAAGCCTCAGACCGGATATGACTATGAAGCCGGTATTCGCTACGTATTCAATGATAAGATTGAGGCCAACCTGACCCTGTTCTGGATCGATACCCACAATGAATTTTTCTTCAATCCCGTTACCTTCGTCAATGAAAACTACCCCAAAACCCAACGAAAGGGAGGAGAATTTGGCGGGAGGGCAACCCCCTTCTCATGGCTTTCGATCTGGGCGAATATCAATTATATCCAACCCATTCTTAAGGGACAACTCTTTTCAGGAAACCAGATCCCTGGAGTGCCAAGGTGGAAGGGGGCTATTGGAACATCTATTGGGCCATGGAAAGGATTTCTTCTAAGCGTGAACATGACACTGGTGAGTTCTCAGTACATGATCAGCGACTGGGCCAACCAGGTCGAAAAGCAACCTGGATATTTCACTCTCAACACAAGACTCTCTTACACCTNGAAAGGACTGAACGCCTTCTTTGGAGTTAATAACATTACCAATCACAAATATTCAGAGCTGGCTGTCACCAACGCGACAGGGACACGTCAACTCTTCTATCCCTCACCGGAGCGGAATTTCTTCGGAGGGATCTCTTATACTTTTTAAGTTTTTACCCTTAAAAGAGAAACTTACTCTTGACACATCAGGGGGGTTGTAATATAAAATCCTTAATTACTTTGGATGCCGGGTTAGCTCAGTCGGTAGAGCAGAGGACTGAAAATCCTCGTGTCCCTGGTTCGATTCCGGGACCCGGCACTTTGCTTTCAACCATAGGGCAATTTCAATTGCCCTATTTTTTATCCCTGCCTGCGGCAAGTAGGTGAGGAGGTATNCAATGTTCATTGACCTGATCATAAANGGGGGGCCAGTCATGATCCCCATCATTGCATTGTCGATCATCGGCCTTGCCATCATATTAGAAAGATTTTGGACTCTATGGAAGATTCGGGTCAATTTTCAACAATTTGCTCATGAAATTTTCCTCTTCTTGGAAAGGGGCCACTTCCAGAAGGCCTTAGAACGATGCGAAAAGATGAGGAATCCCATTGGAGAAGTCTTTAAATTGGGAATTCTCAACCGCACACTCAAACGAGAGGAATTAGAAGCGATGATGGAACGGGAGGGTGATGAACAGATNCAATATCTGGAACGATACTTAGGGGCCTTGCTCATCATTGTAGGTGTCGAACCCATGCTCGGATTTCTTGGAACCATCATTGGCCTTATCAAGGCTTTTATGACATGGGAGCAGTTGGGGGCGAATATTACCGTGAGTGCATTGGCATCTGGGATTTATCAGGCAATGATTACCACAGCAGCGGGTCTTATCGTCGCCATTCCTGCTTTTATTTTCTACCACCTCATTGTGGGGAGAATTAAGAGCCATGCCCAAGAAATTAGCTATTACAGCAATGAGCTCCTTGATATCATTAGCAGCAAGGAAAGAGAGAGGTGAGTGATGAAGGTCAATATCCATCGAGAGTCATACGTCAGGTTGGAGTCCTTAGCTATTACTGACATCATTCTCAATATCTTCATTTTCTTTTTCACCGCATTCAGTTTAGTCTATACCTTCAACCCTGCAAGGGAGGCCCGAATCATTGTGAAGCTCCCTCAGGCTGATATCAAATCGCCAGTAGACCAGACTGAGCCCATTGTTGTCACTATCAACAANCGAAATGAAGTCTTCCTCAAGAACCAGCCCAAAAACCTCAGAGATCTGAAAACAGANCTGGAATCTCTCATTGCCTTTAACAAAATGAGGCCTGTCATTGTCCGATCCGACAAGAGCGTAGTCTTCGATCGAGTCGTTCAAGTTCTCGATGTGGCAAAAAATGCAGGTGTGGAACGTCTTGGCATAGCTATTGAAGAAAAAACCACTGGAGTGAACGCCACTCCTTAAAGAAAAACTCTTTAGAAACCTTATTATTCCCCAGTTCATTCACCTTTACACCAATTACCAATAAGAGGACTTACCCTTTAAATTTCATAAAGATGATTTAATAAATTATTATTTTACTTTCCTTTAAAATTGTAACTTATTGTAATTATTAATGAATTATTTTATAAAAATTTGAATTTTTTTCTTGACATTTCTATATTTTGTGTTCTAAAATATCTGCAATCCTAAATATAGAATTTATATTCATTTTAACTAGCTGTTAATAGGTGGAAAGGGGGATTTAATAATGAGTTATCTAATCTGTGACAAAAGGAAAGGAAGTCCAAAAATTCATATTGAAGTGTGCCGTAGAAAGTGCAAACTTATCCAAGAGTGTAAGACCTATAAGGAATTTGTAGACAATTTAGAGAAAAAGGCTGCGTAACTACCTCTTCATACCCCTCCTTTCTGGTTGGGCCGGTTCTTGAATGGAATCGGCCCTCTTTTTATCCTATATCACCCCGATCATATTGAAGAATGCTGAGAAGGCATAGACTTGCAGTTTCAGCCCTTAATACCCTCTTCCCCAAAGTGACAGTGATGAATCCTGCCCTTTTTGCCTCTTCAATCTCCTCTTTGCTAAACCCTCCTTCTGGTCCGACGATGAAGAAAATCCTTTTCTTTTCTTTTGATCTTTCTAATGCCTCTTTAAGCCTAAACTCCTCCTTTTCCCAGAGAATAAGACGAAGAAAATCTGAGGAAGCAGTTTGGAGCACTTCATAATAGTCCTGAAGGAGTTCAATTTTGGGAATCATTCCTCTTCCACATTGTTTTGAGCCCTCGATTGCAATTTTTTCCCATCGTTGATACCTTTTTTGTTTACCCGATTTTTCTAAAAGAGGTATTGAACGGGAGGAGAAAAAAGGAATAATCTCTTTCACCCCCAACTCTGTGGCCTTCTGGATCAGGTAGTCCATCTTTTCACCCTTGAGCAGGCTTTGAGCCAGAATTATTTCTAAGGGCGATTCACTTTTTGATGAGGAAATATTTTGAACCCTAATCACCACAGAGGAAGATACTTCTTCTACAATCGTACCTTCAAATTCATTGCCCAAGCCATCGAAGACGATGATCTCTTCTCCTGCTTTGAGGCGAAGCACCCTCCGAATATGTTTGACTTCGTCCCCTTTAATCTTCAGCAATTTGTTTTCAATATGCGGGTTCGGAACATAAAATCTCGCCATAAGTTCATTCCTCAAGTTAATGCGGGTAGGTAGGCAGAAAAAGTTTTACAGCGGCACCTTTATATATTTTTATAAAGAATTTTAAAAACAATCTTCATAGGCCGCTCTTCCTAACAACTCACCATACCCATAAAATCTTATTGAGACCGCTTTGTAAAACTTTAAGGGCATACCTATCCGCCTCATTTAGGCAACTTTCTTAAACGTGAGACAGACCCACTCACCTTCTTGGGCGTCTTTTATCCATTGTAAGAGCCCCGTCTCCAAATAGTACTCACAAAGTCTTTCTTTTTCACCTTCCAATAGTCCTGAAAGGATAAGAACCCCATGGTCCTTGAGGTGGTTCAGTAGAGGCTTTCTCATCCTTTTTAAACTCTTGAGATCAATATTGGCTACGACCACATCAAACTTTTTTTGAAGATTACCAAGGCTTCCTTCTCTTATCTTAACAATATCTGAAACATGGTTTAACTCAACATTTTCTCTGGCATTCTCCACTGCTACTCCATCAGTGTCTATCCCCCGAACCTCTTTTGCCCTGAGCTTGGCGGCGACGATCGATAAGATCCCTGAACCTGTTCCTACATCAAGAACAGATAGCCCTTTCCCCTTAATCCGCTCTTCCAGCGCTTGGATGCAAAGGCGGGTCGATGCATGGGTTCCTGTACCGAAGGCCATTCCTGGGGTGATGGTAATGAGAATCTGGCCTCTTTTTAATCGAATCCTGGACCAGGGTGGCTTCACCCAGAACCTGGAGGTCACCTGAACAGGTTTAAAAAACCTCTTCCAGTTCTCCCCCCAATCCTGTTCAGGGATAGAGACCGTTTTAATTTGTGAGCGCGGTATCTCAGGGGTGATCCTCTGTAGCGATTTTAGATATCGCTGAAGAGCGTGAAGAACCTTATTCTCCTCTCCATTTTGTGGAAAATATGTTCTCAGCCTTTCCCATCTCGAATCTCCTTCAAGCTCTTCAACACCTTTGGCTCCCTGCTCGATCAGGAAGTTTGAGACCGCCTCTCCAAATCCTTTTGGGAGTAAAAGTTCTACCACCATCCAATGCTTCATGGAATTATCCCTGCTGAAGAAAGTTCAAGCCTGCCTACCGGCAGGCAGGGATTCTTGGGTTTCAGGGGTCAAGTAAAAAATTTCTTTCGAAATAACCACTCGAACCCTAGAACCCTTGAATCCTGGAACCCTTAAATACTTCTTCTATAAATTCTCTGATCTTCTCATTGAAAACCTGAGGCGATTCCATCATCACCATATGGCCAGCATTGGGAAGGACCTCCAGTTTCGAACCTTTAATTCGACTTTGAAGGAATTGGGAATACTTTAAGGGTGTGAGCTGGTCATCTTCTCCGCAGAGAATAAGTGTGGGAAGAGCCATTTTTTCTACTTCATTAATAATATCGAATCGATCACAGGCCAAGAAGTCTCCATAGATAACCTCTGCCCGACACTGTCTCATACCCAAAACACCCTTCTCAAGTAAATCGGAAGGGGCCTTCTGAGAGTAGGCAAATTGATTTATCCTCTGAACTGTCTCCTCAAAGTCATTCTTGATCCCATCCAGGATCACAGGAAGAACTTTTAACCTTGCTCCGGTTCCCACCAATACGATCCCTTTGATAATATCTAGATGAGTCAAGGCTAATGTTTGAACAATCGCTCCACCCATCGAGTGACCAACGAGAAAGACCTTTTGGAGGTCCAGTGTTTTGATGAAGGTATAAACATGTTCAGCATACCTTTCGATTTTTTCTTCTCCGTCTCCCCCTGATTCTCCATGACCAGGAAGTTCGATGACGATGGGATTGAACTGCTTCTCAAAATAACCCTTCTGATAACTCCATGTATATTGTCCCCCTCCTGCTCCATGGATGAAGAGGACCGTTTCCCTTCCTTCCGAAAGACCTTGTCTCCCTATCCAGTAACTGATTTGTTTTCCTTCGATTTGGACGAATGGCATGGATTCCTCTCCTGAACGAAATCGAAATAGGAATGGATTGCTTCAAACAGAGCCGCCTTCTCTCTTAACCCCGATAATGTCGAATGGAAGAAGGCACAAGAGGGAAGCCCCTTCGTATACCAGTAAACATGTTTCCGGATCTTTTTCACCGCCTCTTTTTCACCATAGTGGGTTTGTATGAGTGAGAAATGATGATGAATCATGTTTTTCCTTTCCTCCAGAGAAGGAGAGCCTGCTTGGTCTCTCTCCAAAGGCATGGAATTTTTAAAATGAAAGATCCACGGGTTCCCTAATGCCCCTCTGCCAATCATAACCCCATCACAACCCGTCTCTTCGAATATTTTCTTTACAAAAGACGGCGTGGTCACATCTCCATTTCCGATGATGGGGATATGGACCATCTTTTTCACCTCACCGATCAAGTTCCAATCCGCCCGCCCACGAAACCCCTGGTCCCTTGTTCTGGGGTGAATAGAGATCGCATCGATCCCACAATCCTCACCAATTTTAGAAATTTCCAGAGCATTGATATGTTTTCCATCCCATCCTGAGCGGATTTTAATGGTCAAAGGTGTTTTGACCTTCTTTCTTACTTTCATCAAAATGCCTTTCACCTTTTCTGGAAATCGCATTAAATCGGCACCTGCTCCAATCATGACTATTTGCTTTGCCGGGCATCCCATATTGAGATCAATCGCATCTGCACCCATTGCCTCAGCCATCCCAGCAGCTTCGGCCAAGACCTCTGGATCTGATCCAAAGAGTTGAACGGAGACCGGATGTTCATCTTTCCTGATTTTTAAAAATGCTTCCCCTTTTCTTATCAATCCCTCCGCACTCACCATCTCCGTAATGACCAGACCACATCCCATCTCTTTTATCAGTTGGCGGAAGGGATAATCTGTAATCCCCGACATCGGGGCAAGAACAAGGTTGTTGCTTAACTGAAGACTTCCAAGTCTCATTTGACTCCCGTGGAATATTGGAATGGTGGAATAATGGAATATTGGGTTTGCACTCAGAAAAGATCGTTTCCGCTCTTGCTCTTCAAACCCATCGTTCCATTGTTCCAATGTTCCATCATTCCATTATTTCTTGTTTTCCCAGTGTTTCTTGATCGATTGGATTGCCTCATCAATACGGAGGGGGTCTCCAAAATCGAGCCCCTCTTTTTTTAATCCCTTGAATAACTTTGTCAGGGTGGGTTCCTCAAGATTATAACTCTCTAAATTTTTGAATTTTCCGAAAATTTCATCGGGCCTTCCCCGTTCGCTGAGATCTCCATGTCCGTGCATCAGGTAAAGAATATCAGCCATCTCTGGGACCAGATCCACTTCGTGGAGTGTGATGATGGAGGTGATTCCCTTCTCTTTATTCAACTCATTCAGAATCTGGATAAAATCCCTTCTGGAAACAGGATCCAACCCTGTAAAAGGTTCATCCAAGATGAGTAGGTCTGGCTCCATCACTAAGGCTCCAGCCAAAGCAACTTTTTTCTTCTCTCCGCCCGAGAGGTAATTCACGATTTTCTTCTGGATGGGTTCAAGATTCAACTTCTCGATTACAACCTTTGCCATCGCTGCTGCCTTTTTCCTCTCAATGCCATAGTTTAAGGGAGCAAAGAGGATATCATCGTAAACTGTTGGACCGAGGATCTGTTCATCCACGTCCTGCATGACGACACCGACTTTTTCTCTGATCCTTGAAAACTCCTTCCTGGGATCCACTCCAAACACCTTAACGCTTCCATCTTTTGGCACAAGTACTCCAAGCAGATGTTTAAGAAGAGTCGTCTTTCCACAGCCATTGGAGCCCAGGATTGAAACCCTCTCCCCTCGATTCACAATAAAGTCCAGACCGCAAATCTGCACCTTGGTCATATCCGGATAGACATGGGTAATACAATCAACTTCGACGATCCTTTCGTTTTCCTTCATCATCCTAATCTCCTCTGTAATAGATCTTGTTCTTAAAACCTCGAAGCACCATGGATTCGTACATCTTTTCACTGGCATCAATGCCTTGAATGATCAGATGACCGAAGGCATTTGAAATATTGATCAGGCTTCTCCATGGATGTCTCCATTGAAATCCTCCGCGAAGGTAGAGGGCATGCTGTGTTTCCTCAAAGATATTGAGGAGGATAAAGATCGATCGATAAGTTAGAAAAAGAGTCGTCACGAAAGAAGAGGGTAAGACCCTTCCCAGGACAGAAAAGATGGACGGATACGGAGTGGTGGCTAAAAGGAGAACCACTCCTGTGGAACCGCAGAGAACCTTCAAAAAAATGAGAAGAATAAAATGAATTTGAAACCCTGAAATAAAGATGAAAAGAACGACAAAGACCAGAGGATAGAGTGTCAAAGAAAATATTTTTATTGGAGTCCGTGATAGAAAAAAAAGAGCAAGGAGGATTCCGTAAAGGGGAAGAAGTCCAGAAAGATTTCTCAGCGTGACAATACCTAATAAAACGAACACCATCCCGATGATTTTAAATTTCGGTGAGAGACGGTGAAGAAAACTCTTCCTCTCCACAGCGATATAATCTAAATACGAAAGTTGAATCATGGGGTTACCTTCTCTAAATGTAATAAGTCTGGTCTCAATCGATAGATATAGCGGCAGATGAGTGCGGTAATCACCCCCTCTAGCATCCATCCCATAAAACCCAATGAAAGGATAATAACGATGAATCGTTTTAAATTCACTTCATTCCCTTTTGCCTCCCCTTCATGATGATCGTCTTTTTCCCCTGAAAGATGAAACTCAAATATCCCTTTCCCTTCCTGGTGAATCAATTTTTCATAATGAGAGGTCCCCAGACTGACCACCCAGATCATAGCAAGGGTGGAGAAGAGAAGGGCGATGAAAGTGGCTAAAAAAGTAGCTGGGGTTAACCTTTTAAAAATTTTCCAGAAGAGGCGAAAGAGAAAATATCCCAACACTCCTTCAATCGAAAGGGTGAGCGTGTTAAGCCCGATCACAGTAATCCCACCATGCCCGAAAAGGGCCAAGATGAGATTGACGATGAAGGTGGCAAGAAAGATGAGAGAGGGCCCTAATAAGATTCCGGAGATGACCGTTAGGTTAACATGGTAGGCGATGGGAACAATTTCGACGGCCGCACCCAATACCATGACAGCCGCCATCATTCCCAGTAATGGAAGCCGTCTGGTTAATTCTTCTTTCTTGATGAGTCGAAAAAGAATTGTCCCGACCAGGATGGCTACGATAAATCCAGAAATCCAAAGCCAAACAGGTAAAACCCCATCTGGAAGATGAATGTGGGACATGTTCCCCTCCATCAAATCCCCCCTCGCCCCCCTTTTCTAAAGGGGGGCGAGGGGGGATTATAAAGGCTTACAGGATTTGCACAACCCATAAAAATTCAATTGATGATCAGTCACCTGATAACCTGTGGATTCCGTCACCTTTTTAGACCAATTAGAAATATCACAAAAGTTCAATTCGACCACATCCCCACATGCCTTACAGATGATATGGTGATGATGGTCTTCTGACTCACAAAGTTTATATTTTACACTCGAACCATTGATGATTTTAAAGAGAATACCCAGGGATTCGAAGAGATCGAGAGACCGATAGATAGAAGTCAATCCAATCTTCCTCCGCTTTTTAAGAAGACATTGGTAGAGTTCCTGAGGACTCAGGGGGGCTTCGGCATTGGAAAGTTCTTGATAAATCAGAAACCTTGGATGGCTTAAACGGAGTCTTTTATCTTTGAATAGGCTTTTAAAAAGTCCTTTATTCATAATAAGTTAAAAGAAGATTGAAAATATTTTCAATAAGAAGATAAGCAATTTTCCCCTTTTTGTCAAGCTTCACCTAACGAATCCATAGGACGGTTTAAGCTAAAATTTTCTTTAACTCTTTCTCATTTTTTGCCGGGGGTAGACAAGTGAATCCTTTACAGACAAATGTGGTGGGGCCGTCCGGTATTCCTTTCTCCAAAAGAAATGGAAACCAATCCTTTTCGATCGGTTCTTGAGGATCCCTAAGGCTCAGGATTTTGTTTGGTAGGTAGGCGAGGTAAACCTCTTTAAGCATGGATTTTATCCTGTGATCGTCCCTTGAACCTATGACGGCGATCTCCTCTGGATTCAAAAAGAAGGAAAGACCAGATAACATTTGGGCAAACCCGGAGGGGTGTTGATCAAGAAAGTTAAAAAAGAGGCGAAGGGTCTGTTCAGCCTTCTCCTTTAAAGATTCTTCTCCTGTCAGGTGGCTAAGTCTGATGAGATTAAATACCGCGATGGAGTTGGCAGAAGGGATCACATTGTCATAAGGATTTTTTGAACGAGCGACTAAAGCTTCATTTTCTGCCCCTGTGAAGAAGAACCCCCCGTTTCGCTCATCCCAGAACTGTTGGATCATTCTCCGATTGAGCTCCTCTGCCTCCTTCAACCATTCCATTTCAAAAGTGGCTTCGTAAAGATCGATGAGGGCCTGGATGAAAAAGGCATAATCTTCAGAGTATCCATTCACCTG
>Ga0031653_10000150_pt1 | contig 12596 bp, 11 predicted proteins | sample FrelakmetBRP12BR_FD_55210 | JGI IMG/M metagenome (GOLD analysis project Ga0031653, IMG submission 55210) | Freshwater lake sediment microbial communities from the University of Notre Dame, USA, for methane emissions studies - BRP12 BR | ecosystem: Environmental > Aquatic > Freshwater > Lake >... | reverse complement strand
GCCTGTGGTCAAGAGGACGAAAACGGGGAGTTCCACAGACNTGGAGGTGTTGACCAANCTCTCTCTTCAGCATGACCTNCCCCTCGAAATTCTCGGTTACCGAAATCTGAGCAAACTCAAATCCACTTACATCGATGCCCTTCCCAAATTGATCCATCCGAAAACAGGACGGGTTCACACCTCTTATAATCAGACGGTGACCGCCACCGGAAGACTATCGTCGAGCGATCCAAACCTCCAAAATATTCCGGTTCGTGCAGAGGAGGGAAACCGGATTCGCCAAGCCTTCATTCCAGAAGAGGGATGGGCTATCGTCTCGGCAGACTATTCCCAGATCGAATTGAGGATTCTCGCCCATCTCTCCCAAGATGAAACCCTGATCAACGCCTTCCAACAGGATGAGGACATCCATGCCCGGACCGCCTCGGAGATCTTTCAGGTTCCGATAGAAAAAGTCACCCTTCCCATGAGGAGGGAAGCCAAGGTGATTAACTTTGGCATTATCTATGGAATGAGCGCTTATGGTCTTTCACAACAACTCGGGACAGACCCCAAAATTGCCCAGACCTATATCGATGAATATTTTAAAAAATATACAGGTGTCCAAACCTACATCGAAAAGAGTTTGGAAGAGGCCCGGCAAAATGGATATGTGATGACCCTTTTACACCGCCGTCGTTATCTCCCGGACATACACTCTCCAAACACACCCATTCGACAGGCGACAGAGAGGATGGCGATCAATACCCCCCTCCAAGGGACGGCAGCGGATATTATCAAGGTAGCCATGATCTATATCCAGAAACGGATAGACGAACTCGATCTTCCCGTCAAAATGATCATGCAGGTTCACGACGAATTGGTCTTTGAGGTTCCCAAAGGGGACCTCCAAAAAACCATTCCCATGATTCAGAATAAAATGGAGACGGTGATGGACCTTTCTATCCCGCTCAAGGTCTCGATCCATTCGGGAAAGAATTGGGCGGAGGGTCATTAAAACATCGGTAGTAGCGCAAGGCTTTAGCCTTGCTTAAAGCAACCCTAAAGGGTTGCCCTACAAAAAATATAATGCGTTCGAACTCGGAACTATTATTGAACGGAGGATCCATATGAAAAAAATATGTCTCACCATGGTGGTAGGGTTGTTATTCTTTTCTGTATTGGCTTTTGGTCAAGAGGTTTACAAATGGGTGGATGAGAAGGGAACCGTCCATTTTTCAGATGACCTGGGGCAGGTTCCTGAAAAATACCGAAATCAGATCCAAAAAGAGACACCTCCGAAAGAACCTCCACCCGTTCAACCCATTTCTCCTCCACCCATGGAACCACCTAAACCTATGGAGCCTGGTAAGGAAGCTGCGCCAACCTCTGGGCCGGGGCAGAAAGATGCCCTGGGCCGTGGAGAAGAATGGTGGAGGGCAAAGGCGATCGAATGGAATCAGAAGCTCAAGACCGCCCAGAGAAGTTATGAAACCACCTATAATGAATGGAAGGCCAAAGAACAAGAGCTGCAGGCTTCGATATCCAAACCCGATAGCTTTAAAAGGAAGTTGAAGGCCGAAATCAAAGACCTCGAAGAAAAAGTGAAGGATTGGGAGAAACAGATGGATGAAGCAAAGAACATGATAGAAAATGTTCTTCCGAAGGAAGCCAGAGATTATCGGGCGAACCCCGACTGGCTCAAAATCGAAGAAAAATAAGAAGTGGGGGTTTAGGGATTCGAGCCTACCTGCTTGGAAGCAGGGGTTCTTAGGTTGAAGGCGAATAAAAAATTAAAATCGAATGACTGATTTAATTTACCAGATTGATTCTTGGGGTTTAATTTTTAGCCTTAATGTTCTCCCGGGTTCCTGAAGCCCTAGATTCCTTGACCTCTTCTATTTACTTCGAAGGCACCCACTTCCCTTTTAAGGAATAAAAAGGAAATTGATCGATATAAGGGACAAAGGCTAAGCTTACTTCCCCGCGAGCCAAGATGGCCGTTAAGATCTCCTCTATCTCTTTGCGTGGGGCGAGTTCATAACCCACCGCCTCATTACTCTTCCAATCGAGAATCCAAACTTTCATCATTACCTTGGAAGGATCTCCTACTGTTTTGACAGCCTTCTGGGCCACGTCCGCCATCAGGCCTATGGCCTCCTTCACTTCTATGTTCCGGTCTTTCATCGCCTGGCGATGATAGGCCATGATGGCATAATAGTCAAAGTGGTTTTCCAACGCCCCGGGGAGAGTCTGTGAAAACCAAGCCAGGCCGTTTCGGTCATTGAGGACAGCCTCAAAATAGAGATTGATGGCAAACTGTAAGTTAGGATTTGACTCTCTGGCAACTGTCATTAACCGTTTAGCCACATTCATGAGCCACCGGTTTTTCCAGTTCGCCCAAGTCCAGAAGCGATCCGTATAAGCCTTGACATAATATTTTCCATTCTCGGATTTATAAGGATCGACATAAAAGAGGTCCGGATGGGGCAAATATCCAAATTCTTTCTGAAAGGCCCTATTGGCTTCAGTTGAGAAATCTTCATTATGTTTGAGAATCAAATCGTCTTGAAAGAGGATCCCATCAATTGGGGTGCGACCCAGGTCTCGCAGAAGACCTTCCAGATATTTCAACACGTCGGGGTGAAAAAGATTGAAACCCCTGCTCACCTCCATCTTTTTGGTCTCGAAATTATAACTTTTGCATCGATATTCAGGGGGTTCTTTTAGACCATAGTTGGCATAACGGGTGGTGATCCAGGCAAAGAGTTCCAGCCCATTTCGGTGAACGATCTCTGCGATTTTTCCCAAGATATCATCGACCACCGGAGCATATTCTGTTTTGAAATAGACTCCCTCATCCTGTTGGGCCTTAACAAATTTATAGAGTCGATCCCCTTTATTCTGAAAAACCCTGAAGAGGATGGTATTCACACCGGCATTTTTCAACTCCTTCACCCTTTGCTCAACCTCTTCGAGGTTCTTCCCTTCGAGATAGGAGACCTGAGCACAGATCCGTCTCGTTGTCTTCTTCTCCCTGGGAAAGGATTTTTTCACAACTGGTTTGGGAACGGGGGGCGGGCCCGAAGCCTTTTCTTTTAATTGTTCCTTTGCAATCTTGACTCCTTCCTCCGCCTCTCTCACGCGATTGCCATCCGGATAGTTTTTTAAATAGAGCCCTAATTGTTGAGTCGCCTCTTCATATTTTCCATTTTGAGATAACAGAGTCCGATCATATATTGGGAGTAGGCGATGAAGGAACCGGCTGGAGCGGATTGGACGATTTTCGAAAAACCTTCAAGGGCTTCTTCACACCTGCCTTGATCATAGAGCTTCATAGACGAATCGTAAAGCTCCCCTGGATCCAGAAGTTTCTCCTGACCATAACTTTGAGAGAAACATAAAAAGATAACGAGTATTAAGATCAAACGAAGGGTCGATTTTTTCATAGGCATCTATCCGGTAAAGAATTATTTTAGATTTTTCAACGGACCACAGACGACAAACATTCGACATGAATTTTAAAAAAGGATTTTCATCACTTCCTGAACGGAGTTGACCCCGATCAATTCGATGCCCTTCACCCCTTTCATCTTTTCTCGATTCTGCTTCGGCAAAAGGCACCGTTTAAATCCCAACCTTCCTGCCTCTTTTACTCTGACCTCTGACTGGCTCACTCCCCTCACCTCTCCACCCAATCCTATTTCTCCAAAAACCACCATTTCTGGATCGATCAATTTATCCTTAAAATTGGATGCGATGGAAGCTATCACTCCTAAATCCGCTGCAGGCTCCTCCACTCTCATTCCGCCCGCGATGTTCAGGAAAATATCCTGATTCCCAAGGTGGGCTCCCAGTCTTTTCTCCATGACGGCAACGAGAAGAGAAACACGGTTGGCATCAACTCCCTGGGCCGTTCTTCGCGGAACACCAAAGCTGCTCGGAACAACCAAGGCTTGAAGTTCAATCAAGATAGGTCTTGAACCCTCCATGCTGGGCATGACCACAGAGCCAGAGGTGGGTTGGGTCCGCTCAGAAAGGAAGAATTCCGAAGGGCTGACCACTTCTACCAATCCGGAATCCTTCATCTCAAAAACACCAATCTCATTGGTGGAACCAAAACGATTCTTAACTGCCCTCAAGATGCGGAAGGCGTGCGTGGCCTCCCCCTCGATGTAAAGAACGGTATCGACCATGTGTTCCAAAACTTTCGGCCCTGCGATAAACCCCTCTTTCGTCACGTGACCGATGAGAAAGATGGGAATGGAGAGATGTTTTGCCAGATAGAGCAACCGACTTGACGCCTCCCTCACCTGGCTGATCGATCCGGGTGTGGAAGGGAGGTCAGAGGAATAAATGGTTTGAATGGAATCAACCACGACGGTCGAAGGTCTGAGCGTTTGGATGTCCTGGAGAATTTTTTCTAACGATGTCTCNGAGACGACAAAGAGGTGTTCTGAGGAAANGCCTAACCGATCTGCCCTCATTTTGGTCTGCTGGAGAGACTCCTCTCCAGAAATGTAAAGGACTTTCTTCCCCTTTGAGGCCAACCGGTTCATCACTTGAAGGAGAAGCGTCGATTTGCCAATGCCGGGATCGCCTCCGACCAAAATCACCGATCCAAAAACAATCCCCCCTCCCAGGACCCGATCAAATTCTCCGATACCGGTCTGAAATCTTCCTCTTTCTCCACCGGCAATTTCAGTGATAGGTGTTGGAACAGCCTCGCTCTCAAAACCGAGAAGGTCTCGATCAGGAACTTTTTCTTCAATCAGGCGCTCTTCAGCGAACGTGTTCCACTCTTGACATCCCGGACACCTTCCCAACCATTTAGGAGCCTGATATCCGCAGGCCTGACAGACGAAATGTGTTTTGGCTTTGGCCATAAGATGATTTGAACTACCTTAAAAAATAAAAGTTTCGTCCAACGGTAATGGTAACGATGCCCATTTTGGGAAAAGACTGGCTATTGTTGTTGAAGCTCGTAGCGAATCTCGTTTTTGGACCCACGATACTCGAGCTTCTATTTTCAAGCTTCTTGCTTCGATACAAGCATCGTCACCGTTAAACAATATTCTCTTCGATCCTAAAACGAGCTTCCTACCCGTCACCTAAAGACTAATTTCATCCTAAGTGATAAATCGCAAGGAGCAATTAGTAAAAATTGAATTGAGGGCATTTTAACAAAAAAGAGCTGGGGAGGTCAAAAAAGAAATAATTGGAAAACAAAAAGGGCGGGGAAGACCCCGCCCTGAAGTTGGCAAACCAAAAGATGCTTATGGGTTAAATTTGATGGAGAAGCCTGTTGCGATGGACCACTGCCTTCTCGACCTCTCCATATCATAGGTTAAGGGGCCTGCAGGGTAGATCGGGTCGGATCCATCTCCACTAAGCCTTATTGCTTGATAGCCACCTCCGAGGAAGGGCTCAAGAATAAATCGGTTAAACTTTATGGTTCCTCCCAATGAAGCCCCTATACCCCAACGAGACCCGTCCAAATTGATTTTGTCAGAGACATAATAAGTGGTAGAGTTATACTCTTCCTTCACCCAGCCATAGAAAAAGTTTAAACCCATCCTTAAGGTAGTCACAGGACAAATTTCCTTCTCCCCTGCTAACCGCAAGACGATTTGATTTTCCGTATAATTAGGAAGGCGGGGGTTCTCGAAGTTATCCACACCCCCAGGATCAATTCCATAACCCCAGATCCCGTTTTTGTTATTGAAGTAGTTATAGTAGATTCCACCTGCAACCCTTGTACCCTTTCCAAACTCTTTATCTACACCTCCTCCCACTTCCACATTAAAGTTCTTCTCTCTGATTTTGGATTCTTCAATCAAGTCAAAAACACCGTTATCAAAGGTTGGTCCCTCTGCTTTCCTGGTCTTGTCCTGGTATGCTACCCTCAGCAAGAACGGGAGTGAAAGACCATCTTTTAAGGGATACCTCACCCAAAGGTCACCTCCTAATCTCCAACCCTTGACGCTACCATTTGCGTCTACATTGTAGGTGTCAAAAGGAGTATCTGGCCCTACCCACTCAAATTTCATCTTGTTGTCGCCCGCGAAGATAAAACCACCCTGCATGGTGAAAGCAAATTTTGCAGGGCCCAAGGCACCTCCAAAGGAACCCTTGAAAAGGGCTTCCCAGTATTTAGAATCATAAGGGAACATTAATGGAAGGGTCTCAGGGGAGTAAAACATTGTTAAAAAGGTCCCGTTTTTGTAAGATTCGCGATCCAATCCGAAATCGACAACGCTTTGGTTTTTCTCGTGGCGATATGCCAGTTGAACCTCTCCCCCAAGCTTAAAACCTCCCATAGGAAGACCATAGAGGAGCCTTAAGGCAAAGGAGTCAAGGTCACTTTGTAATTTAAATTGATTGGGGTCAAAATCCTCAACTCCATCCCCGTTGAAATTGCTCCTCTTCCCAGAATACTGGAAGAACATGCCCATCCTTCCTGGACCAAGAGGAAAGGCTGCCCCTAATTGGCCTTCATATCTCGACTCATGACCCGAAGCCTTGTAGGAGTTATGGCAGCCGACGCATCCCGGATTTGAAGGAACGATTCCAGTCAAATTGTACTGCCACCTCCCCACATCAGTCCATGTGAAACGGAAGTCACCGTAATAATTGATCCCCTTATCCTTTGCAATGATAGCCGGATGGATGAGAAAATCGGACTCATCCACTACCAGACCATATGGATCTCCCATACCTCCCATCCTTCCCTGCCAGCTGTGGGCAGGACCCGCAACCCAAAAAACCAGAATCCCAGCAATCACGATACATAAACTCTTTGTTTTCATAAGCCCCTCCTCCTCTTCAGTTTTTATGAAAACCTTTCTCCTTAAATCTGAGGGGAATCTACTAAAATAAAATAATTTTGCCAAATGAATTTTTTGAGCGAAATATATTTTTGCTCTTGACAATCTCTTCTTTGTCGTAATACGATTTCACCTCAAAATCCAAATGAAGGAGGTCTATTATGAAGCGTGCGTTGATCGTCATTGGTGTGATTTTAATTGTAGCGGCCTTTGCTTTCGCCCGTGCCCCAAAGAGTGACTACCAGTGGACAGGAACTGTCCTAGAAGCAGATAGTGATCATCTCGTTGTCGAAAAGGGAAAAGACAAGTGGGAATTTGCTTATGACAAGGATACGAAGATAACTGGAGACCTGAAAGTTGGAGCAAAGGTAACTGTAAAATACTTGATGAAAGCCACAAACATTGAAATCAAAAAAGAGCCTGCCAAGAAGAAATAACACATTTTCTTTAGAAATTTAAATAATTCGGCGGCTCCATGAAATAAGTGAAGCCGCCAACTTTTTTTCTAAAGCTCTCCATAATCTATTTTTATTTCTTTCCGAAAACCTCTTTCAGGAGGTTGGTGGTCCGGGCAGTGGGGTTCGTTCGAATTTTTTTCTCTTCCTCGCCAACCATATGGAATAATCCCCCGAGCGCCTTGCTTACGACATACTGATCCAGATCAAAACTTTCTTTCTTAACGAATGGAATACTCTCGTATCGACCGACCAGTTCCTTGTATTGTCTTGTCACCCCTACCTCATTCATTGAATTGGAAACAATTGGCTTAAATGTGTCTGTAAGTTTGTTTGTGGTTTTACCCTTAAAATAATCGGTGGCTGCTGTGTCATTCCCTGAAAGGATTTTTCTCACATCGTCAAAAGTCATCTCTCCGATGGCATCCCAGAAAATCTCTTTGGCGAAGGGAGCTGCCTTCTCGGCAGAGCGATTCATACTCAGGACGAACTCATCGATCTGAGGACCATAGCCTACTGCCCTCAAGCCTTTTTCAAAAGTCTTCAGTTTTTCAGGCATCAGGATTTTGATCACCTGATTCATGAAGTATCCGTCTGTCTTTCCTGTGATATTGACCGCGTTTTCAGTCCCTATTTGCAATGCCTCTTTCAAACCTGAGCCAATCTTGGCATCACTTAGTCCGCTGCCCTGTCCACCAACTCCCAAACCTTTGTAGAGGCGATCCAATTGCGCCGATGCAGGCAATACCGTAATGAAGACAATCATACTCACTATCAATATTCGAACGATCATAAAGTACCTCCTTTCCTACCTTTACTCATTGAGGTTAGTTCTAATGATTCATAAAAAAATTTTACTAAATTGGGGCTCATAAATCAATAAGAAAAGAACTCGCAACGTGTAAAGATCCGGCTTATAGCCAAACAGGCGATTTTATGATATGAGTTTTTCCATGGAGGCAGAAAACAAAGATCTCCTCGTGGAAGGGGCAAGGAGCTTTGGGATTTATTTAGATGAAAAAGCAATCGAATCTTTCAAGCTTTATCTTAAAGAACTCCTTAAATGGAATCAAAAGATCAATCTTACTGCCATCCGATCGGAAAAAGGAATTGTNCTGAAACATTTTCTCGACTCACTCTCTATTTGCCCTTATCTCCCAAAACAGGCCTCCATCTTGGATATNGGGTCAGGGGCGGGGTTCCCAGGCATCCCTTTGAAAATGGTCCGGCCCTCNCTGAAGATCACTCTGGTCGATTCCGTTCNNAAAAAAATNGACTTCCAGAGGCATCTCATCCGATCGCTTGGACTAAAAGGAATCGAGGCCATTCATGGCCGTGTCCAAGATAAAGGGATTCTCCAAGGCTTGGGAGGGCGATTTGACGTCACGCTCTCAAGGGCCTTTTCCGATCTCCAAACCCTTCTTGCCCTGAGCCTCCCTTTTTTGAAAGAAAGAGGAACCGTCCTAGCCATGAAAGGGGAAGTGGACCATAGAGAAATTAGGCGTCTCGCGGAAATCGAGGGAACCCGATACCGATTGCAAAAAACTATTTCTCTGATCCTTCCTTTCAGCTCTTTCAAAAGAACCCTTCTCCTGTTTGAAAAGAGATAATTTTCGCCTTTTCATCCATCCCTTTTTTATGCTATATAAAGCTTAATCTGGAATACTGGAATGATGGAAAAGTGGAATAATGGGTTTAAATGAAGGATGAGACAGTATTCCATTACTCCAATATTCCATCATTCCAAAGGATTTTTATGGCAAGAGTCATCTGTATTGCCAATCAAAAAGGAGGAGTGGGGAAAACAACGACGGCCGTCAATCTTTCTGCCTCCATCGCGGTCGCAGAGAAAAGAGTCCTTCTCATCGACATTGACCCGCAGGGAAATTCAACGAGTGGTGTAGGAATAAATAAAGAAGCGTCCGATGGAACCATTTACCATGCCCTGCTCCGTGGTTCAGGGCTGAAGGAAATAGTCCAGAAGACCGCCCTTGCCTTCCTGGATGTGGTCACCTCCAATACCGATTTGATTGGTGCAGAAGTGGAATTAATTCAGGAAAAAGATCGCGAGAAAAAGTTGGATCATTTGATTAAAGAAGTNGAAGCCGACTACGAATATATTTTTATTGATTGCCCTCCCTCCCTGGGCCTGCTCACCATTAACTCTCTCACCGCTGCCCACTCCGTGATTATCCCTCTCCAGTGCGAATACTATGCCTTGGAGGGGTTGGGGCAACTTCTCAAAACGATCCGCCTGATTAAACAGTCCCTCAACCCAAGATTGGAGATCGAAGGGATACTGCTCACCATGTTTGATGGGCGAAATAACCTTTCACACCAGGTCGCCCAAGAAGTGAAGAAACATTTCAAAGACAAAGTATTCACCACCATTATCCCGCGAAACATTCGATTGAGTGAAGCGCCCAGCCATGGGAAACCTGTCCTCTTATACGATATTCATTCAAAAGGGGCAGAAAGTTATTTGAACTTGGCCAAAGAAATCATTGCGAATGGGAAGACCGATGGTAACTAAAAGAGTCGCTTTAGGAAAAGGTTTGGGAGCCCTTCTCCCAGAATTTGGACAAGCGGAACCGAAGACACTCCTCTATTGTGGGATTGAAGAAATCATCCCCAATCGATCCCAGCCTCGGAAGCATTTTGACGAAGCCAAACTTCAGGAATTAGCAGAATCCATCAAAGAAAAGGGGATTCTGGAACCTCTGATCGTCCGACGGGTCGACCAGGGCTATGAACTCATTGTAGGGGAACGTCGTTGGCGGGCGGCTCAAAAGGCAGGATTGAAAGAAGTGCCCGTCATGGTCAAAGAGGCTCAAGGGAGGGAGGTTTTGGAAATCTCTCTCATTGAAAACCTTCAGAGGGAAGACCTCAACCCCATTGAGGCAGCCGAGGCGTTCAAACATTTAATAGAAGCGTTCAACATCAGTCAAGAGGATTTGAGTAAACGGATCGGAAAAGACCGAACGACCATCACCAATACCCTCCGCCTTTTAAAACTCCCATTGGAAGTGAGAAATCAACTTTTACAGAATCGTATCACCTCTGGGCATGCCAGAGCCCTTCTCAGCCTCGAGAGCAAAGAGAAGCAGAAGGAGCTCTGTGCCCTGATCATCAAGAAAGGTCTCTCGGTTAGAGAGGCGGAGGCCATAGCGAAACGATGGTCAGAGAAACCTAAGAAGCCAATCCCTCCAGTGAAGAAGCAAGGGGACCTGGAGAGCCAACTGAGCAGCTTACAGGACTCTATGAGGACATACTTAGGCACCAAAGTCCATATCGCGCAAAAAGGGAAGAAAGGAAAGATAGAGATTGAATATTATTCCTTTGAAGAATTGGAAAGAATCGTAGAAGCCATTCTTGGAAAATAGATTAAAACGGAATACCCCTCACCCTTCCCCTCTCCCTCAAGGGGAGAGGGGAAGGGTGAGGGGGTGAAAGGAGTCACCCATGTCAGGAGGAAAATCTTTTTTTACTAAAGCCAGTCCCACCCCTCCACCCACTTCCGAGGAAATCAGTGCGTATTTGGGAAAGGAGACCGTCTTTGAAGGAAAGATGACCTTTGAAGGGGTATTTCGTCTGGATGGAAAATTTGAGGGAGAGATTTTCGAAAGCGGAACATTAATCGTTGGGGAAAAAGCAATCGTCAAAGGGAAGATCGGGCTCAATACCATCATCATCAATGGTCTCGTAGAGGGGGAGATAGATGCCAAGGTACGTGTAGAAATCCATTCGACAGGGAAGGTCCATGGGAAACTGTACGCCCCAATCCTTACCATTAATGAAGGTGGAATCTTCGAAGGCCATTGTAATATGGGGGGGACGATTGATACCAGAGAGGAGAATCTCGACCTTCTTTCTCAAAAAGTAGACCTTCCTTTAACTGTTTGAAATCAATAAACAAAAAAATGATTGACAACTTTTTGGTTATATGTTACCTAATTCACAATTTTTGCTCCTTTATCTAATCAAATTAGTTTGATAAGTGATCAAAAGGAGCAAAACTTTAACTTCTTAACCGCTCTTGGAGGCTTATTTGAAAGAGTGGATAAGACCGCTTCAATTCTTACTAACAATAGGGTGGTATGTGGCTTTGAGCTTGATCATTCCAGTACTGATTGGTTACTGGCTTGATCAACCTTCGATGTTTAATAAGCGTCCGTTATTTATTTTAATCGGTCTTGGGGTAGGAACATTCATAGCCTTTTTTGGCTTATTTAAAATGCTCATCCGGTATCAGGCTGAGCAAGAAAAAGAAAGAAAAAATAATAATAATAAATGAAGCCGAGCCAATCATGAAGGGTAGTGGTCGCTCCAAAGTTTTCCTTTTTTTCTTTATCCCTGTTTTAATCCTCTTTGGTGTGGGTTTTGTGTTTGGCCCTTTGGGAGCCAGTTTTTTTGGGACGAAACCCCCGAGCTTCTTTCAAGTTCCTAAACCCAATGTGGAGCTTCCTGCGGAGCCAGTGCTTCATATTGGCCACTTCGCTGTGACAAATACTCTCATCGCTTCCTGGTTTACGATCATTGTGCTGGTCGTCTTATCTTTGATTCTCACTCGTAAGATGAAACTGATCCCTGGCAAGCGCCAAGCCATGGCAGAGGCAATCGTAGAAGGGTTGCTCAATTTTGTTGAAAGTGTAGCCGGTAAAAAACATGCCAGGGCTCTCTTTACTGGAGTAGCGACTATTTTCCTCTACGTCATCTCGAACGCTTATCTTGCTCTCTTCCCCTTTTTTGGCTCCATTGGGATCATTGAACACGATGGCAAATTTGCACCTCTATTCCGCGCCGCAAACACGGATGTCAACGTGCCCCTTTCCATCGCCATTATGTCTTTTATTTTCGTTGAATCCTGGGGAATGAGGGCTTTGGGAGTGACGCATTACCTCAGCGAGTTCATCAATGTCCGACAGATGGTAGGAGGAATCAAACAACTGTTGAAGGGGAAAATAGGCCAAGGAGTGATGGACATCGTTTTCGGGTTTATTAACCTTTTCGTTGGTGTCTTGGAGATCTTCAGCCACCTGACGCGAATGTTGAGTTTCACCTTCCGTCTCTTTGGCAACATGACGGCCGGGGAAATATTGATTTTAGTCTCCAGTTTTCTTATCCCCCTCGTATTCACCATCCCCTTCTATGGGTTGGAATTATTGATTGGTTTGATTCAAGCTCTCATCTTTTCTGGGTTAACCCTTGTATTTGGAACGATCGCTGTATCGCCACATGAAGAAACAGAATAAAAAGACGAAAGGAGGAGGTCATCCATGTCACCAGAGGTAATGAAGATGTTAACGGTCGGTTTAACGGCGGGGTTGGGGTTCTT